>Ga0194126_10010006_pt1 | contig 12503 bp, 10 predicted proteins | sample TA2KigC150mmetaG_FD_148641 | JGI IMG/M metagenome (GOLD analysis project Ga0194126, IMG submission 148641) | Freshwater microbial communities from Lake Tanganyika, Tanzania - TA2015035 Kigoma Deep Cast 150m | ecosystem: Environmental > Aquatic > Freshwater > Lake | place: Tanzania: Lake...
TCCTTCCCACGGCGATGTACGATGAGGAACTCAAGGTGGTGAAGGCCGCCTTCGCGGAAATAGAGAAACTGGATGCGGAACGAGCGAGAAACGTAAGATGAGCATGAACCCGACCCGACGAACGACGTTGTTCATGACCCTTTTGGCCCTCTGCCTCTCGGCCTCGCTGGCCCGAGCGGAAGTGCGCGTAGCGAAAATCTTCTCCGATCACATGGTGCTGCAGCGCGATCGGCCTGCGCCGGTCTGGGGATGGGCCACGCCTGGTGACGCGGTAACCGTCGCCTTTGCGGGGCAGAGCAAGCGAGCCACGGCCGACGCCCAGGGCCGGTGGCGCGTCACGCTCGATTCCTTGCCGGCCAACTCGACCGGACGCGAGCTGACGGTGGCCGCGGAGGGAGCGACGCCTCAGCGGGTAACCATCCAGGATGTGCTGGTCGGCGAAGTTTGGTTCACGGCGGGCCAGTCGAACATGATGATGGGACTCGCCGGCGCCACCGGCGGGGCGGCCGCCTACTTCCCCTCAAACCCTTGTTTCACCAGGGCTTCCCGGCTATGCTCAGGTCTTTGGTCGGGAATCAAATTTCCTATCACTGGCCAGTGCCAGTTGCCCTCCGGTGCCTGGACCGACACCCTGCCGAGCCAGGGCTGGAGCTGGGCGAAGAACCTGGACAAGGAGACCGGCCTCTACGCGCCCTGGCCGGGTTTCGACGCCCACTGGCCGCTGGAGTACGATCCTTCGACGGTACTGCATTTCCTCGGCCGGGTGCGCAAGGAACTCAAGACCGACGAGTTCAAGCCGATCGAGGACAAAGCCTACGCCTTCCAGGTCAAGAACACCCTGCGGCGCTTCGACTGGCGCAAACAGGGCCCGAGCGAATCGCGGCGCAACCAGCATCCCTGGCCGACGATGCCCGAGAACGCCCTGCACTTCGCCAATTACCTGGCGCTCGACCTGCCGGACCGTCCGCTGGACTGGAACCTGATGTCGGACCTCTGCCGCTGGAGCGAAGATCGGGCGGTGGACTGGACCAGGCCTGGCGAGCCGGGTGGCTTGCCCGGTCAAAATGCCATGGGTCTGAACCCCTCGGTCTGCGGTGAGGGCACCCTGACGCCGCGACTGGCCTTGGCCTACGCGCGTCTGGCCGAGCATACGAAGAATCCCTTGCATCGGGCCAAGGCCGAAGCCCTGGCGGGCACGGTCCTGGCGGCCCAGAACCCGGTCACCGGCCAGATCACGCCGAGTCTGAGCACGGATCCCAAGGCGCTGGGACAAGGTTCTGGCGACGGCGGCGGTCGCGGCGAATTCATCGCCCTGGCGTTGTGGCAACTCTCGCAGATGTGGGAAGGAAAGAAGTGAGAAGAGCGTGTCGCGTGTCGGGCTTGCCCTCCGCAGCCTTGGCGAAGGAGGGAGTCTCGGTGTTCCTCGACAGAAACCTGAAACCTGAAACCTCGAACACAAGGAACAACCAATGAAATTCATCATCCTCAGCATGATCGCCAGCTCGCTGCTGGCGGCGAGTTGCCCGGCAGTCGAGAAGCCGGCGCCGCCGCCGGTGGACATGGCCCAACGCGTCGAGGAACTCAAGAGCCTCAAGTGGGGCATGTTTGTGTGCTGGTCGTTCAGCAGTTTCGTCCGCACCCAAAACGAGTGGACCCGGGGCGTGACCGACATCAATCTGTTCGCGGCCAAGGCCGTGGACACCGACCAGTGGGCGCGCACGGCCAAAGAGGCCGGGATGGGCTACATCCTGTTCCTGACCAAACACCACGACGGGTTCTGTCTCTGGGACACCAAGACCACCGACCGCAAGGTCACCAAGGCGCCGCTCGGTCGCGACGTGTTGGCCGAGGTTCGCAAGTCCTGCGACAAACACGGCATCAAGCTGGCGCTGTATTTCTCCGAGGGCGAGTTCGAGGACCACGCGATGTATCATCCCGGCGGCTATTCGCCCGCAATGAAGAAGGCGCAATTGAAGGAACTGCTGACGCAGTACGGTCCCGTCGAGTTCATCTGGTTCGACACCGCGGTGGGCGACGGCGGGCTGAGCCACCAGGAGACGCTGGCCTGGTGCAAGTCGCTCCAGCCGGGATGTTTCATCGGCTTCAACCACGGCGACCAGACCGGCTGCGATTTGCGCATCGGCGAGATGGGCAAACCGTCAGCGTTGAGCGACCGCAGCGGCGCCGGTATCTCCAGCGGCAAACCGTCAGATTCCTATCTGGTGGCGGAGTTCACGTACCCGATCCTTCCCAGCGGCGACAAAAAGAACCGGACGGCCGAACGCGGCACCCATTGGTTCTATTCCAAGAACAGCGACGATGCCCCGACCTTCCCGCCAGAAGACCTGCATGCGCACTACCTTGGCGCGCTGAAGTTCGGCAACATCTTCTCGCTTGCTGTCGGCCCGGACCAGAACGGGAAACTGCGCGCGCGTGATGTCGAAACCCTGCGCAAAGTCGGCGAACTGATCCGCACCGGCGGAAAAGAGGATGGAGTCGGGACCGTCGCGCCAGAGGTCGAACCGATCCGTTCGCATTGCATTGATTTCAACTGGGGACCGGGTGGCCCCAACCCTTTCGCCAAGCCGGGCCTGTGGGCCGATGCCGACCCCGCCAAGCATGTCGCCTGGTACAAGGAAATGGGCGTCAACGTCATCCAGACCTTCGCCGTCTCCTGCAACGGTTACGCCTGGTACAAGAACGGCAAGGTGCCGGAGCAGCCCGGCTTGAAACACGATTTCCTCGCCGAGATGGTCCGCCTCGGTCGCAAAAAGCGGGGGAGTTCCGGGGACACAGTACCGAATTAGTGACACGGGGGAGCAGATTGGGTAGGTTCTCCGCATGGCAAGATTAGCACGACTGGTTGTCCCGGGTTTGCCTCACCACGTCACGCAACGCGGCAACCGGCGACAGCCAACGTTCTTCCGCGACGACGACTACGCGGCCTACATCGAACTGATGGCCGAATGGTGCCGCGAGCAAGGCGTCGAGATTTGGAGCTATTGCCTGATGCCCAACCACGTCCACTTGATCGCGGTGCCGAAGACCGCAGACGGCTTGCGGCGGGCCATCGGCGAGGCCCATCGACGCTATACCCGGCGGATCAATTTCCGCCAGCAGTGGCGCGGCTACCTGTGGCAAGGGCGTTTCGCTTCGTTCCTCATGGACGAGCCGTATTTGCTGGCGGCGGCGCGTTATGTCGAGTTGAATCCCGTGCGCGCGAAACTGGTGGACCGCGCTCGCGACTGGCCTTGGAGCAGTGCGACGGCGCACCTGAAGGGCCGCGACGACGGATTGGTCAAGGTCGCGCCGCTGTCGGCGATGGTGAGCGATTGGAGAGCCTTCCTGCGGACCGCGATCCCCGAGGAAGACCTGCGGGCATTGCGAGAACACGGGCGCACCGGTCGTCCTCTAGGCAGTCCGACGTTCTTGGATCGTTTGGAGAAACTTGTCGGTCGCGTATTACGGCCGCAGAAACCCGGCCCCAAGCCGAAACCCCGCACATCGCGAAAGAGAAAAGCCGCGAAATAAGTATTGTGTCTCCTGAACTCCCAGGGAAGCTGGCCAGAACGCCGTTGTAGTACAGGAGGTACGACATGAAAACTCATCCAACTACGCTCACGATCATCGCGCTCGCCCTCGCCATGGCGAGTACCGCTTTCCCCGGCGAGGACGTCGCGCTTCGTCCGTGTAAACCCGCCGAGGACGTCGTCGTGCTGAAGCCGCTCGCATCGTTCACCGCGGACAAGGCGAACGAGTGGACGTTCAACGCCGGCGAAAACATCACCTTCGACGCCGTGTTCGGCTTCGCCCCCGCGGGTATGTCGGCGAACGTGCTCAGGATCGCCTTCGGGAGAAAAGACCCCGACAACAACGCGGGCAATTGGTTCTCAATGACGAAGCGCTTCGACCCGGCGGCCGAGGGCGACACCGCCGACGGCATCCGCATCGTGCTCGGCGCCTCGCCGGGGGGGCATTGGATCAACCTTCATGCCGGGAATGCCTCGTACGTGCTCGCCCCCGACACGTTCGAAGACGGCTTCCAGGACCGCCTCTAGAACCTGCGTCCACAGAAAATCGAGTCGCTCAAGATCGAGTCGAACGCCGCGGACAGCTCCATCCTCTACCTGCAGGAGCTGTCATTGTACCGCCGCGAGACGCAGGCGGGGGGGCTCATCTTCTCGCCGAACTCGGCGAACAAGAACAACTTGTTCGAACGGGGCGAACCGGTATCGCTGACCTTCACCGCCTGGGGGGATATCCCCGCCGACACGACCGGGTTCACCTATGAGCTGCGGGACTATGCCGATGCTCGCGTGTACAACGGCACGGTGACGTTCGAAAGCGGTAAAAAGGAATACGTCGTCCCGCTCGGCGTCGTGCCGCCGGGGTTCTACGAGGCGCGCGCGTTCTTCACGGGATCGGGCGGTGCTATTTCCGCGCGGTCGTGCATCAAGGCGTCCGGGAGCATGCCCGCCGGCATGGGCACGTTCGCCGTGATGCCGACGACCGTCGAGGAGAACAAGCAGCGCATGCAGAAGATCGGCCAGGATGCGATCCTCGGTTTTATGAGCCCCCCCTACCTCCAGCCAGAATACGTGGGCACGATGTGGGACGTGGACGGCGCGCGTTGGGGCAATGCGGAAAAAGACCGCCCCGTCCGCCAGGACGGCGACACCGCGCCGTGGGCGAAGGAGGCGATGAAACAAGCGCCGCGCCCGAAATACGACCTGCGTATCCTCAACTTCATGGCGAACCACAGCAGTGACACACCGAAGTGGGCGGCGAAGGGGGACGGGTATCCCGGTTTCGACTGGGGCGACTACCTCCTCTTCGTACGCGACAGGGTACGCGTGCAGAAGCAGCAGTACCCGCACATGAACCCGCGCGTCTACGACGCCGCGTGGGAGATTGAGATGAACATGGAGCACATCAAGAATGCCAAGCCGCTCCACACGTTCGAGAACATCACCGAGACCTACCGTCGTGCACGCGAGGTTATCCTTGCGGAAGACCCGGGTGCGATCATCATCGGCCCCTGCACCCCGGGCCTCTCGCCAGTCTCGTGGTACCGTCGTCTCTTCGAAACCGGCTTCCTCTCGACCGTCGATGCGCTGTCGATACATCCCTACCATCAGCCGCCGCCGGAATCGGCCAACATCCCGGAGCATCTGCGCGCGATACGCGAGCTGGCGAGACGGTACACGGGGAAGGACCTCCCCGTATACAGCACCGAGCTGGGGTACAGGGGGATATCCGGCTCCACGCACAAATACCGTGAGCTGGCGCGGTTTCAGACGCGCTCCTCGCTCATACTCATGGGCGAGGGGGTCCGCGTCCATCTTCCCTTCTACGGCTACGACTTCCCCGGCGAACCGGGCATGGGGTACAGCTTCAACCTCGACCCGAAACTGGGATTTGGCCCCGAGAAGCTCGCCCCCAAGCCGGGACTGCCTGCGCTCGCCGTGCTCTCGAAGGAATTATTGAACGCGAAACCCGTCCGCGATCTCCGCTTCTTCGGCAGGAACATCTGGGGATACCTCTTCTCGCGCGAGGGAGCCCCGGTGCTTGTGCTCTGGACGACCGAGGACGAGCTGCCGTTCCAGCTGCCCGCCGGCGACGTGACATCGGTGGACGTCATCTCCATGATGGGCACGACGACGAAGGTCCCGGTGCAGAACGGCATGGCGCCGATCGCGCTCGGGCTCTCGCCGGTGTACATTTCCGGCGTCGACAAAGATATCTACGGAGCCGCGGTCACCATCGCCGCCTCCGGCGGCATGATCGCGGCAGCCCCGGGAGAGACCGTCCGCGTGGGCGTTGTGACGGGCGGACCGGGGGTCGCGGCTGCCCGTGGATGGGGGGTCGCCGCGAGCGTCGATCGGGCGCAGAGCAATGCCCTCGTCATTGCCGTGCCTCCCGACGCGAAACCGACGGCCTTCCCGGTGGCGTTCACCGCTTCGCCCGGGGGAACCGCCGGTGTACGATGGGTCGTCGTGCAGGAGATCGTGCTGGTGCTCGGGCTGCGATCGGCGATGGAAGGCGGCAAGCCTGGGCTCTCGCTCACGGTAAAGAACAACAGCACCGCACCGCAGTCCTTCAGCGCCGCGATACTTCGGAGCGGCGCGTGGAAAACACCGCTGAACGCCGACATGAAAAGCGGATCGACGAGCACCTTCTTCATCGATGCAGGCATCGGCACCGGCGTAGACCCCGCGAAGCCGGTCGAGGTCTCGGTGAAGGTCGCCGCCGGCAGGAATGAGACCGTCATGAAACAGAAACTCTACGTCCTCGCAGCGAACCGGCGGGGGGCTGCGCCGGACCCCTACGCGACGGCGACAATACGCGGGGCCGGATCGTCCGGAAAGACCGACAGCGCCGCCATCGCCTTCGGCTGGGACGACGGCAACCTCTACATCAATGTCGACGTGGCCGACGACGTGCAGGCGGAGCCCGACGAGGCCGCCCTTCTATGGCAGGCCGACAGCATTCAAGTCGCCGTCGACCTCGAGCCGGACGCCGACGCCGCGTACAACCCACTCGTGGGACAGATCGGCAAGAAGAACTGCGAGATCGGTTTCGCGCTCATCAAGGGCAAACCGGCGGTCTACCGCTACATCTCGTTCGACCCGAAAACGATGCCCACGGGCGACATGACGGCCCGTTTCGCGGCGATTGCGATCGTCCGCAACGAAGACACGAGAACGACGTCGTATCGCATTGCGATACCGGCAAAAGAGCTCGGGATCGACGCATTCACCGCGGGCAAAGAGCTCGGGATCGCGCTCCTCGTGAACGACGCCGACGGAGCGGGCACGCACCGAACGGGGCTTGAGCTCTTCGACGGCATCATGAACGGCAAAGACCCGTCGCTCTTCGGAAGGGTCACGCTGAAATGAGGCGCAACGCCCGGGGTGGCGGAACGATGAAGATCGCCGGCAAACTGGTCGGTGAGCACCGCCCGCGCCCCGGTCAGTACCTCGCGCACCAGCACTGTGGCCCCGCCACCTGACCTGTCACGAATTCTTCACCCATCCGTTGTAGTACACGAGGTACGACATGAAAACTCATCCAACTACGCTCACGATCATCGCGCTCGCCCTCGCCATGGCGAGCGCCGCTTTCCCCGGCGAGGACGCCGCGGCGGTCGCCGCCCCGGAAAAAGAAGGTTTTGTTTTCACCGCGGAAAGCTCGCACCCGAGTTTGTCCACTTTCATTCTTGGGGAAAAGGTGATGCTGACCTTCACCGTCCGGGGGCTGCCCGCGCCGATTCCGGGGCTGAACCTGTTGCTGGATTTCCAGGACGAACAGGGGCGCAGCCTGGAAAAAAAGGAGGTGCCGGTGCGCGTCGACGCGGCCGGTGGCTGGACCGGTTCGGTGGCGGCGGAAAAGAACGCGCCAGAGGCCCAGCCGGCGCCCGCCGCCAACCCGCTCAGCGCCCAGACCCCCTGGGACCTGCCCCCCCTGGAGGTCCTGCGCGCCTCGCGGCACAAGGTCTTCGCGCACTACTTCTCGCCCTTCCCCGTCTCGATCGACAACCGCCCAGCCGACCAAGACTATTACGCCAAGCAGTTCATGACGGTGGACGGCGAGAACGGGAAGCACGCCGCCTACGGCGGCTACCTGCGCCAACGCCCTCTGCCACGCCCACGCCGGGAGGGCACCGACTGGCGGCAGCAGGACCTGCAGCAGGAGGTGCGCCTGGCGCGCGACGCCGGTCTCGACGGCTTCACCATCAACATCCTGACCACCGACGACAAGAACGGCTGGGTGCGCGACCTGCTCGACGCCGCCCAGGCGGTCGATCCCGCTTTCAAGGTCATGCTGATGCCCGACATGATGGCCGGCTTCAAGCGCAGGCCGGAAGCCATGGTCCCCCTGCTGCTGGCCCTCGCCAGCCATCCCGCCGTCCTGCGCCTGCCCGATGGACGCCTGGTGGTCGCGCCCTATTGCGCCCAGGTCCAGCCGGTGGCCTGGTGGACGGCACGCCTGGCCGAGCTCAAGGCGGCCGGCCAGGAGGTCGCCTTCGTGCCGCTGTTCCACAGCGTCAACCCGGCCTACGCCCCGATCAGCTACGGCTTCTCCGATTGGGGTGGCCGCTGTCTGATCGACAGCCAGGGCCAGGCCACCGCCGCGGCCAGGATGCATGCCCTCGTCCCGGTCTGGATGCAGCCGGTGGCGCCGCAGGACATGCGGCCGAAGTCGGGCAGCTTCTACGAGTCGAGCGGCAGCGCGACCTTCCGCTTCCAGTGGGAGTCTGCCATCTGGGGCGGCGCCGACTGGGTGCACCTGATCACCTGGAACGACTACTCCGAGGCGACCGAGATCGCGCCCTCAACCGGCACCGGCCACGCCTTCTACGACCTCAGCGCCTACTATACTGCCTGGTTTAAGACCGGCACGCCGCCGCCGATCCGCCGCGACGCCCTGCTCGCCTTCCACCGCAGCCAGCGCACCGACACGGTCCTGCGCGTCCAGACCAAGCCGTGAAAGCGGCGCGGCAACAATCCGGCGGTCGACGAGATCGAACTGGTCGCCTTCCTCACCGCCCCCGGCGAACTGGAGATCACCTCGGCCGGCCAGACCGTGCGCCAGGCGGCCCCGGCCGGTCTGAGCACGCTGCGCGCCCCGCTCGGCCTGGGCACGCCCGCGTTCCGCCTGCTGCGCGGCGGCTCGGCGGTGCTCAGCATGACCAGCCCGTGGACGGTGCAGGGCGAGGCCGACTTCCAGGACCTGCTCTACCGCGCCGTCAGCTCGTTCCGCGAGCCGACCATCCCCGGGGGCGAGGGCACCATTGAAGTCCTCAAGAAGTAGGCAACCTCCGCATGGACGAGCCAAGCGAGTGTGTGCGGTGAGCCCTTTACAAAAACTATGCTGCATCATTGCCCGACCCCCTCACACCCCGTCTCCGCTCCACGCCCAGGGCCAACTCGACCCGGCACTCTCAAAAGCAATTTCCTACCAATCCAACCACGCTGCTTAAGACACCATGAACAAACCAACCGCACTCCTGCTGACTCTGGCCGCGCTCGCTGCTGCGGGCACACTACAATTTAGAGAAGGAAAAACATCATGGACAGTTTAGGCCGCCGGGAATTTATCACCGCGCTCGGGTTGGGGGCTGTAGCCGTACCCTCGTTGAACTCTCTTGTCGCAAACGGCAACGCCATTCAGGGCGGCGATGTGAAAATAGAAGCTAGCCTGTCGAAGGAAGTCGTTCTTGGCCCCTTCGCCCCCCAGCCAGCATTCACGATGTATGTGGTTTCCGACGGCGGTGTTGGTCCCGCCAAGGTGACTATCCGCCGCGGCGTCCGTCCCGAGCGCGACCGCCTGATGATCCGCGCGTTTGACCAGGAAGAACGACTGAGTTTCTGGAAGTACGCGGAGGTGGGGACGGCCCAGAGGGAGAAGCCCGCTCCAGGCGAACTGCTGGCTGAGTTCGAGGTTCCTCTCGTCGGGAATGGGGTCAACCAGATTCGCGTGACCGCCGGCGAGTGCAACAGCCTGGTCGCCATAACCTTGCCGAGAGCGATGCCGTACGGTGTCTCATTCCAGAACGGGACTTTCTCCGCCTGGAAGGGGCAGCCCGGTGAGCTGTACGCCTATGTCCCACCGCGCGCCGAGGAGTTGCACGTGAGCGGGATCAAGGGACCGCTGCGAGTTGTGGACGAGGGTGGCGTGGAGCTTCCCTCGACGGGGAAAATCGTTGTCGGGAAGACGAAGAGTATATGGAAGTTCATTTTCCCGGATCCTAAAAAATGGAGTTTCAGCGCCTATGGCTTCCCGCTGATCCTGTGCCCGACACCCGATGCCGCGCGGGCCATCCAGGCCTCCGTGGAGGAGTTGTCCGACGGGACGGTGGTGTGCCACAAATCATGTGCCCGGACACGGAGTTCTGGCAGGATACTATGGTCAATGTGGCCAAGCGGGTCTTCCAAGAGACGAAATGTGATGGACTGTACGTGGACCAGTTGGGCGCTGACTCGCCTTCGTTGCGCTGTATGAAGAATGGCCATGGCCACAAGCCTGGCGATCCCGCGAGTACGTCGCGCGGCTATCGTACCATGCTGGGGAAGATGCGCGCCGCGGCGAAGCCGATCAATCCGAACGCGTTCTTTACCACGGAGTTCTTCAGCGAGCCGCTCGTGGGACTGTGCGATGGGTTCCTAACCTGGGGGAGCAAGGAGCTTTCGCTCACCTCGTACGTGTACGGCGAGTACGCCGTTCTATTCGGACATGGCAGAACAAGTCCTATCGATGCGGATTTTACCAGAATGGACTGCGCGATGGTGGCGGATGAATTCCTCGCCGGCGCAGCGTTGGGATGGATGATGACCCAGGACCCTAACCCATTGTCATACATGAAGGAACATCCTCGAGCCGCTGCCGGGGTTGAAGTGAACGTCCGCATGCTCAAAACAAAGAACATCACAGTGACAAAGAAACAAGGTGCCAAATGAGGACGTGCGCATTACTAAAGCGATTATCCGTGCAGCATCTGGTCATCGGTCTCGTGCTGGCAACCCAGCCGGCATTCCACGTGGTGGCCGCACAAGAGCCGAAGCTCCTGCAGGAGTTCACACTTAAGGAACACTTCGGAGTAACCCATGCCGATCAGGTGGTTGTCTTCGAACTACAGAAGAAAGCCGATCCAGACTATTGTCATCTCTTGGATGACGCCGGCAAGGAAGTGCCTTTCCAGAGCGTCGATGGCGGGCCCATGGGCAGCATCGCGTTCTGCATGGATCTGCCGGCCAACGCCACCCGGACTTTCAAGCTCATGGCAGGCCGTGGATCCCAGGCGTTCGACGGCGTGAAAGTGGACGAGTCCCATCCGGACTACATTGAGATCATCAACGGTCTCACCGGCGTGCGGGTGCCCAAGGTCTATGCGCCGCTGACCACCACGCCGAAGGCGCCGATCCAGGGCGTGCGCTTCCGCGACGGCCGCTGGTCGCCGCCGGGCATGCCCCTGAAGTTCAAGAACAGCAACAACGAGGGCGAGATCACCCGCGTGGACGCCATGAAGGTCACGGTGAAGGAGAAGGGCCCGATCCGCGCGGTCGTCGAGGTGAGATACGACCTCACCTGCCCGGAGTTGACCTACGGCGCGCTGAAGTTGCGTCCCGCGGGCTCGGCCCACTACAACACCACCTTCACACTGGAACGCGGGCAGCCCTCGGTTCTGATCGAGACCGACACCGACCTGTACTCCTCCTTTTCCTTCAGCCTGCACGAGGGAGTGCGTCCCACGCAACTGCGCTACTGCGGGAGCAATGCCAGCGAGGCCAAGTATGGCCGCATCGAGGATGGCTCGAAATATCCCGTCGTGCATTCTCGCCCCGGCATGGACGCCATCGTGGATCTGGATTACTCCAGACCGGTGGAGGTCGAATGGGCCACCGGAGACGGCACGCGCGGCTGGATGCGGCTGTGGGATTTCTGGGCCAGCAACACCGGCTACTACTGGCACATGTACGACGCGGGCGGCAAGCCGGAGGGCAACCTGGCGGGCATCTTCGCCGGCGCCCCCTCGCGTCTGATCGGCGCGGGCGGCAGCGGCCCGGGCATCTACAACCGACCAGGGCCGGATGTCGGGATCACGGTGCAGACCAGCCTCCGGGGCGGCAACAACTCGCTCTTCCTCTCGACCTCGAAGCGCACCATCCGCTTCGCCTGGGGCATCTACGCCGGCACGCGGGCCGACGCCCCGGACAAGCTCACCGACATCCCGGGCATCAAGAAGCAGTGGGTCCTGCACGGCAACGGCATCAATCTCCAGAAGCTGATCCGCTGGCAGCTCGACTACCCCGACCCGAACCCGCCCTTCGGCGCCATGTACATGCCGCGGCCGGCCATCGAGGCCATGATCCAGAAGCTCCGCACCAACGAGGCCTATCTCCAGGCCTGCCGGAACAACGATCCCTACAATCGCGACCTCTTCGACATGTGGCTCGAACCCACCGGCGCCAAGGCCCACGCCATGGCCGAGCAGCTCCACAAGGACATGCGCGACCTGGTGGACGACTGGAGCAACGGCCACGGGTACCTGTCCATGAAATACAGCAGCCAGCCCTGGCTGATCCCGCCCTCCAAGGTGGACCGCTACGACCAGGTGCTGGCCAGCGGATTCCTCAGCCCGGAGGAGAAGACGCGCCTCAAAGCCGGCATCGCGCTCTTCGCCAACTGGCTCTGGGACCACGATCAGTACCCGTTCCAGACCGGCGACGACGGCCAGGATTTCATCGCCCGGGTCAACATGGGCAACCCCAACATGATCGGGCAATGGATGGGTGCGCGCGGCACCTATACCTGGTTCATCGCCTCGCATCCGGCCATGGCCCCGCGCCTGAAAGCCCCCGCCGGCCGGGTGGATTCGGTTGTGCCGTCCATGGGGCAGGTCAACGACTTCGGCGCGCCCTCCGCCTGCCCGCATTACGCCGGCACCCTCACCCCGATCCATAATGTGGTGATGCAGCGCAACATGCTGGGCTACAAGGACT
>Ga0194126_10010010_pt1 | contig 12500 bp, 14 predicted proteins | sample TA2KigC150mmetaG_FD_148641 | JGI IMG/M metagenome (GOLD analysis project Ga0194126, IMG submission 148641) | Freshwater microbial communities from Lake Tanganyika, Tanzania - TA2015035 Kigoma Deep Cast 150m | ecosystem: Environmental > Aquatic > Freshwater > Lake | place: Tanzania: Lake...
ACTGAAGATAATCGTTGATTCCATGTATGGAGCTGGCATCGGCTATTTCAAGGCGCTCCTCCAGGGCGGGAAAATGGAAATCACCGAAATCAACGGTGAGCGTAACCCTTCATTCCCTGGAATCAACCCCGAGCCTATTGCCAAGAACCTGACCAAATTGTCCAACCTGATTAAGGAACAAAAGGCAGATGTTGGACTGGCTACCGATGGCGATGCCGACCGTATCGGCATCGTTGCTGAAAACGGAGAATTCCTCAACCAGCTTCAGGTCTTCGCCTTGCTCGTCCTTTACCTCCTGGAGGTACGTGGGGAGCGGGGCGCTATAGTTAAGACCCTGAGCGATACCGTCATGGTCGACCGGCTGGGAAAGCTTTTCAACGTACCCGTCTATGAGACACCGGTAGGCTTCAAATATGTGGCGCCGCTGATGGTAGAGAAAGACGCCATCATCGGTGGTGAGGAGAGCGGCGGCTACGGCTTCCGTGGTCATGTCCCTGAGCGTGATAGTATAGTTGCCAGCCTCTATTTCCTCGACTTCATGATAAAGACGGGAAAAACGCCGTCACAGCTACTGGATTATCTGTTCAGCAAGGTCGGACCTCATTACTACGACCGCATTGATGTCCACATTTCCTTAAATGAGCGCCAGAAATTCACCGAGAAGGTATCTCACAGCCCCATCAAGTCCATCGCCGGCATAAAGATAGCCAAACTGGACACTACAGACGGCTTTCGTTACATACTGGCCGATGATTCCTGGCTGCTCATCCGTTTCTCTGGCACTGAGCCACTAATCCGCATCTATGCCGAAAGTCACACCCCTGAGCAAGTCCAAAAGCTGCTGGATAGCGGCAAGAAGTTGGTAGGTATCTAGACCATGGCCGATTTAGACGACCTTGAGGTATATAAGCGACTCGACTCTGCCAACATGCTGGAGCACCTTCACAGATTCCCGCAGCAATGCCATGCTGCCTGGCACAAGGCTAATGACTTCAAACTGCCTCGAGATTACACCAGCATAGATAAGGTTGTCATTTTAGGCATGGGTGGCTCGGCTATAGGTGGGGATTTAGTCCGCAGCCTGGTTTCAAGAGTAGGTAAGCCTATTGTCTTAGTCCACCGCGATTACGACCTGCCAGCCTTTGTTGATGACAAAACGCTGGTCATCGCCTCGAGCTATTCGGGAAACACCGAGGAAACGCTTTCTGCCTTCTCCCAATCGCTGGAAAAACGATGCAAAAAGCTGGCCATGACCACCGGCGGCAAGCTAAAGGCGCTGGCTGAGGACGCCAAAGTTCCGGTGTTCCTTATAGACCTCGTTTCCCAGCCTCGAGCCGCCTTGGGCTACAGCTTTATGCCTCTCCTAGCTTTCCTGCAAAAGCTAAATCTCCTCCAAGACAGAACGGCTGAGGTCGAGGCGATGATTCAAGACATCGAGAGGTTGCTGGGAAAACTTAAAGAGACTGCCCCAACCAGCTCAAATCGGGCCAAGCAACTGGCAATCAAACTCCACGGCAAAATAGCCGTGATTTACGGCGCTGGCATACTTTCTGAGGTCGCTCATCGCTGGAAGACGCAGCTCAACGAGAACAGCAAAGTCTGGGCTTTTCATGAGGTATTCCCTGAGCTTAACCACAATGCCGTCGTCGGCTACCAGCTCCCGCAAGAGCTAGCCTCCAAGATACATGTGGTTCTGCTCCGTTGCCCATCCCTCCACCCCCGAACCTTAATCCGCTACCAGGTAACCAGCGAACTCCTGAAGCAAAACAGCATCGGCTATGAGATTTTAGACAGCCAGGGTGAAAATCAGCTCAGCCAGATGATGAGTCTGATTTTCCTCGGTGACTGGGTCAGCTACTACCTGGCAATCCTCAACGAAGTTGACCCCACGCCAGTAAAGGCGATTGACTATCTAAAGAAACGGCTCAGCGAGTCTACCGACAAAACGTAGGGACAGGTCTTCAGACCTGTCCGAGGGCCCACTGGCGGACAGACCCTTCACTGCGCTCATGGCAGGCTCTAAAGGTCTATCCCTACAGTTGAGCAATAACCATTCGTGTCATTGTGAGTAACTCGCCGTTACACAAACCAAGGCAATGTTTGTTATACTTATCATTGCCCAAAGACGATTTACCTCCGGAGGCAAGAGATGGATTTAACACTAATTGAGGCGCACACCATCGGAGACGCCTGGTTTCAGTGCCTTCATAAAGCTCTGCTGGAAGGGAGGACATACCTTATACAGCAAGGCAGCTTTGAGGGCACTCATCGAAAAGAGATACCACTCGTTGCCATCATAATTCGTAATCCCGGCGTCAGGCCATTAAGACCCGATGTGCCGATGGGAGTACCGGCACCCACCACAGATGAGAATATTGAAGACTACATGTCATATTTAATGACTTCGCTAAGGCAGGAAAACGAAGAATACACCTACGGCGAGGACCTGGCTGAGCAGATTGACGAGGTCATCAGGCGATATAAGCTTGGGTTTGATACCAACCAGATGTGTATGACCATTGGCAACCGGGACAGCATATACTTAAAAGACCCGCCGTGTCTCAGGGTACTAGATACCCGAATTCAAGATGGTTGCCTTCACTTCATTATTTACTTCAGGAGCTGGGACTTGTGGGGTGGTTTTCCCACGAACTTAGGGGGCTTACAACTGTTAAAGGAATACATGGCGAAAGAGATTGGTGTCAACGATGGTTGCCTGATAGCCTTCAGCAAAGGACTTCACCTGTACGAACACTGCTGGGACCTGGCAAAAATGGTGCTGCACATGCCCCTATAGTGACCAATTTGACGGACTGTGCAGCAATAAGATAATAGCATTATCTTTCGGTAGAATAACGGCTACTTAAACCTGGTCAATGGAGACAGTAGCTCTTCGTCTTTTCGAAGCTCGATGATGCGGTCACGGAGTAAGGCTGCTTTCTCGAATTCCAGATTCTTGGCGGCTTTTCGCATCTGGGATTCAAGGTCTTTGATGAGACGCATAACCTCTTCTTTGGATATAGGCGTAGGCGTGTAGGCGGCTTTAGCCTCAGCCACTACCTTGACCCGCTCGGTGATGTCTTTAATCGCCTTTTTAATCCCCTGTGGCGTAATGCCATGCTCTTTGTTGTAGGCCTCCTGAATCCGGCGCCGACGTTGCGTCTCCCCCATAGCTTCACGCATGGCTGTAGTTACACCATCAGCATACATGATGACATGACTGTCAGCATGACGGGCTGCCCTGCCCATCGTCTGGATAAGCGCCTCTTTCGACCTTAAGTAGCCTTCCTTGTCGGCGTCGAGTATGGCTACCAGGCTTACCTCGGGTAGGTCCAGGCCCTCGCGAAGCAGGTTTATGCCCACTACCACATCGTAAACGCCAAGACGAAGGTCACGCAAAATCTCAACCCTCTCTAACGTGTCAATCTCGGAGTGCAGATAATGAGTCTTTATCTCCATTTCACGAAGATAATCGGCCAACTGCTCAGCCATCCTCTTGGTCAGCGTGGTTACCAGACAGCGCTCACCTTTATCCACTCTGGTCTTAATCTGGTAAATAAGGTCATCGATTTGCCCTTTGGACGGCTTGACATCAATGGTAGGCTCAAGCAAACCGGTGGGACGGACTAACTGCTCCACCACCTGCTGGCTGTGTTTGTATTCATACTCGCTGGGGGTAGCCGATACATAAACAACCTGGTTGATGCGCTCCTTAAACTCAGCGAAACTCAGAGGCCGGTTGTCCAGCGCCGACGGCAGACGAAAACCATAGTCAACCAGAGTTTGCTTTCGGGAGATATCACCATGATACATGCCACGTATTTGAGGTAACGTCATGTGTGATTCGTCAATAAACAGTAAAAAGTCATCGGGGAAATAATCGAGCAACGTCCACGGCGGGCTGCCCGGAGCTCGACGTTGAAGATGTCGGGAATAGTTCTCCACAGCATGGCAGTAGCCGACCTCGCGTAGCATCTCGATGTCATAGTTAGTCCGCGCCTCAAGCCTGGCTGCCTCAAGAAGCTTGCCCTGGCTTTTCAACCCCCGCAGCCTCTCTTCCAGTTCAACCTTGATATCCTCAATAGCCGCCGTAAGCTTATCACGGGAAGTTACAAAGTGCTTGGCCGGGTAAATGTCCGCTGAATTACGTTCCACCAGAAGCTCACCGGTAAGCGGGTCAATATCAACGATACGCTCGACCTCATCCCCCCAGAACTCAATCCTGACCGCAATTTCCTCATACGCCGGCTGAATTTCCAGAGTGTCGCCGCGAATGCGGAAACGGCTGCGAGTGAAATCGAAGTCGTTACGCTCATATTGCATGTCCACCAGACGGCGAGCCAGTTTATCCCGGTTGCATTTTTCGCCCTTCTTTATTGTAGCCACAAAGCTGCGGTATTCTTCAGGCTCACCCAGACTGTAAATACACGATACCGAAGCCACTATGAGCACATCCCGGCGGGCGAGCAAGGACCGGGTAGCGGCATGGCGCAGCTTATCTATTTCCTCATTTATATCTATTTCTTTCTCAATATAGGTGTCGGTGGTGGGAAGATACGCTTCTGGCTGGTAATAATCGTAGTAGCTGACGAAATACTCCACGGCGTTATCGGGGAGATATTCCTTGAACTCGGTGGCTAACTGGGCGGCTAAAGTCTTATTGTGGCAGATAACCAAAGTGGGCTTCTGCACTCTTTCCACCACATTAGCCATGGTGAAAGTTTTGCCACTGCCGGTGACGCCAAGCAACGTCTGCTGCGCGTAGCCTTCCTTTATCCCTTCAACTAGCTTGTCCACTGCCTGCGGCTGGTCGCCGGTAAGCTTGAAGTCGGAGATAATTTTGAACTGTGCCATTCAAAAAATCGAAGATTAAAAGTTAAAAATCAAAATGACAGATAAAAATGTAAAAGTGTTTTCTAAACTACGCCCTGGCTAATTGCCGCAAAGCCAACTTGACCTTCTCTTCCAAGTCCAGTTCTGGAGAATTAGGCAGGCTGGATACGGCTTGAGTGGCCTCTTTCAAAGAATATCCGAGGTTGGTCAGTGCCGCTACAACGTCGGCATCTTCTTTTGTTAAGCCTGTGGTGATGGCTCCTACTGGCACCCTCTCCAATTTTCCTTTCAGCTCTAGCACAATACGTCCCGCCATTTTCTTACCTAGACCGGGCACCTGGCTGAGAAGCTCAACATTGCCACTGACTATGGCTGAAGCAAGTTGCTCAGGATTGAATGTGGAAAGCACTGCTAAGGTTGTTTTAGGACCAACCCCCGAAACAGAAATCAGGTGTCGGAAAAGCTCCAACTCCTCAACAGAGGCAAAGCCATAAAGAGCAAAATTATCATCCTTTATGTAAAGATAGGTACGCAGATAGACCTTGTCGCCGACAGCACCAAGTCGGCTCAAAGTAGAGCCGGGGATATATACCTGAAGGCTAATTGGCCCAACTTTGATTACCGCTGAGTCAATCCCGCGGCTCTCCAAAATCCCTTCAAAAGCGACTATCATCTTTTCTTCACCTGCCTTGAGCTAACAGGCGGTCAATATGTCTTTGGTGAAGGTGGCAAATAGCGACAGCCAGGGCATCGGCAGCATCATTGGGCTGTGGAGACTGAGCCAGTCCGAGTTGAATCCTCACCATCTCCTGCACCTGCTCCTTGCTGCTACCGCCATAGTCAGTAACCTGTTGTTTCACCTGGGCCGGCAAGTAGCGAAAGACAGGTAAATTATTATTGGCTGCGGCTAGAATGGCTATTGCCTGAGCTCTACCTACAGCTAAAGCCGAACGAACATTTCCCGCCACGAACGGTTCCTCAATAGCTACCTCATCCGGTCGGTAGCGAGCTACAATTTCACCAAGTCTCTTGTACAACGAAGAGAGCCGCTTTTCTACAGGAACTTTGGAAGACAGACTTAATACCCCACAGCCAACCATAGTCACCCCCACCCCCTCCTCATCCACGACACCATAGCCCAGATTCAAAGTGCCCGGGTCAATGCCGAGAACACGCATAACTATACCTGAGCTTTCAACTTCTCCAGAACAGCCTCGGAGTAATCGAGATTGGCGAAGACGTGCTGGACATCATCTAACTCTTCCAAATGGTCCAGCAGCTTCAAAGTTTGAATGGCTTCCTTCTCGTCTAATGTCACCGTGCTCTTAGCCACCCGCGAGACTTCAGCCGAAACAGGTGGTTTAATTTGCTCCACGGCTCGCCGCACTGTCTCTAAATTCTGCGGCGTAGTATAGATTTCGAGGTAACCTTTCTCCATCTTTACATCTTCAGCACCGGCATCTATAGCCAGTAAAGCCAACTCTTCAGCATCAACGCCATCAGTTTCCACAGTGATTACGCCTCTATTATCGAATAACCATGCCACACAACCGCTCTCACCAAGATTGCCACCGTGCCGGGAAAACAAACTGCGCACTTCTTGAATGGTGCGATTGCGATTATCAGTAAGTGCCTCTACCATAATCGCCACACCATTAGGCCCATAACCCTCAATCATCAACCCGGAAAGGCTGGATGCGCCCAATTCTCCACTCCCCCGCTTTATTGCCCGTTCAATGTTCTCCGTTGGCATATTGCTGTCGCGGGCTTTCTGTATTGCCAGACGCAGACGGAAGTTGGACTCTGGGTTAGCCCCAGCCTCACGCACGACCACTATAATCTCACGGGTAAGCTTGGTAAATAGTTGCCCGCGTCGGGCATCAGCAACTCCCTTCTGGCGCTTAATCTGTGCCCACTTAGAATGCCCTGACATAGCTCACACTCAACTTAATTTTACCACCACACCTCTTAAGGGTAAAGCTACAACCTTAACAAGCAACACACAGTATAAAAAGATTTACGGTTAACATCAATTCAGTACACAACAGGAGATTATCCACCAATGTAGCTGCGAGGCTTTAGCCTCGCTACAAAAAGCGACCCTAAAGGGTCGCAACTACATCGAAAATAGAGCGTTGCTCAACAATCTCCACACAACATTTAATGATATAATGCCTGGCAAAACCGGCTGGATTGCCAGCCAGACCAAAAAATGATTGAAGAACTTATCAGTTGGGGCATTGCCAAGGAACTTATAGTCATCATCATATCGGCCCTGCCCATAATAGAGCTTCGCGGTGCCCTGCCAGTAGCCATAAACGTGTTCCACATGCCCTGGTACTGGGCATTCTGCCTGGCCGTCATCGGCAATATGCTACCTGTACCGATACTGCTATTGTTCTTTGAATCATTAACCAGAATTATTAGCAAAGTAGAAATCGGCAGAAAATTCGTTAACTGGGTTCTCCAGCGCACCAGGCGACATGGAAAGCTCATCGAGAAATACGAGCGGATTGGGCTGATATTATTTGTCGCCATCCCACTCCCGTTTACCGGCGCCTGGACAGGCTCAATAGCCGCCTTCTTACTGGGGATGAGATTCAGCTATGCCTTCTTATCTATCCTCTGCGGAGTAATAATCGCCGGAGTTATTGTTACTTGTTTATGCCTTCTGGGCTGGCTCGGCGCAGTCATCGCTGGCATCGGGCTCAGCGCTATTGCCATATTCGGCTGGTGGCGAGTTTAGAGTTGCCCCTAAGTAAAAGAGGCGTTTAGTTTGAAACTCAAGGACGTAGTTGATAGCTATATGCAGAAAGTCCCTGAGGTACGGGAATATTGCGAACGTTGTTTAAAAACAGAACGGTGGTATGGCAATGTCGTCCTGATGGTGGTTGATGCCTCTTTCACTTCTATTGGCTTAAACTACTTCCAGGCGGTGGTGCCCAAAGTGGAGAAATTCAGAAAAGAATTCGTAGAAACGGGGAGAATTCGCGCTCTGGAAGATTTGCCGCCTGCCAATGATGCTGAACTCGAAAATGTCTGGAGGAATAAGCGCTCCTGGCAGATGGCGAAATCTGTCGCCTCTCACTTAGCTAAGATTAAAGGCGAAAAAAAAGTGGACGACAGAGGAGCTCTTATCTACTGGGCAAAACACGCCCGGCTTGAAGAGTGGGAGAAAGACCCCGTAGGACAAATCAAAGGAGTCGGCATAAACAGCTTCCAGTATTTGAGAATGATGGGCGGCATTGATACGGTAATGCCAGACAAGATAGTAAAAAGGGTTATTGCTGAAATCTTGGCCCAGGCAAACATGAAGATGCCGGCTACTGATATAGACTTCGTTTATCTGATGGACAAAATGGCACAGGACACCGGCTATAGGGCTATCGAGCTGTGCTGGATGACCTGGCTAATACAATCAGAAGCCGGCATGAGCCGTATGGAGAAATATTCATCGCTTCTGCCCAAAATCTAGTGTAGCTGTGACCTTTTAGGGTCGAATTCAGCGAGGCTATTCCGCAAAGCGGAACGCACTACATTGGTAAACAATATGGTAAACTATGGGCTATGAAAGGCTTCCCTGGTTCATCCGAATAGAGCTAACAGCAAAGTGTCTATAGAAAGAGTTTTCCGACCCATCGATTACGTTAAGATAAGCATTTTCGGCGCTGCTTTAGCAGTTCTCTGGCCCAGCCTGCATACCATCATACTTCCACTCCGCCTTCTGGAATTCGCTCCCGAAGCCCAAAAGAATACCTATCTTGGCCTCCTGACCTTCACCGGCTCGCTGATAGCCGTGTTTATCCAGCCCCTTGCTGGGGCAATCAGCGACCGTTTCAGTTCACGCTTCGGCCGTCGACGTCCCTTTATCCTCGTTGGAACGCTTCTGGCTGTGCTCTTCCTTCCCAGTATAGGGCTTTCCGGCAGTTTCCCCTTTCTATTTTTAGGCTATTGCCTGCTGCAGGTCGCTGCCAACATTGCACAAGGCCCGTTCCAAGCGTTTATCCCTGACTTAGTGCCACAAGACCGAAAAGGAGTGGCATCCGGCGCCAAAAGCCTAGCTGAGATATTAGGCGGTGTGGCCTTCCTTCGTATTGTGGCTTACTTTATGGATAATTACTCTAGTGATAGCAACGAGATTTGGCTGTGGCTGGCAATAGGTCTCCCCGGTTTAATCCTACTGGGAGGCATGATTGCTACCATGCTGACAGTAAAGGAACAGCCGCTATCTCCCACAAGTCAACCGTCCGCAGTAAAAACCATGGCTGGCGCCTACAAGATTGATGCTAAGGGAAATCCCGGCTTTGTCTGGTTCCTTGTATCACGCTTATTTGTCTTGATGGCGATGGTGGTACTCCAGACTTTTGCCCTGTACTTTATTAGAGACGTAATTCATCATCCCAACCCGGCAGGCGTGACCGCAGACTTACTAATTACTGTAGGCATTTTTCTGCTCCTAGCTGTTTATCCTGCAGGGCAACTTTCCGATAAACTGGGACGTAAACCGATTATACTTTTCTCTGGATTTATCGGCGTCGTCGGTATCGCCGTACTATTCTTCGCCCGCACCTATGCTGGTATCTTAGTTTGCGGTGGACTTCTCGGAATCTCCGCAGGAGCTTTCCTCAGCACCAACTGGGCACTGGCTACAGACCTTGTCCCACCGGGCGAAGAAGCCCGCTATCTAGCGCTGACCAATATAGCTACCGCCGGAGCCGGGGCACTTGCTAGGTTAACTGGCCCCGCAATTGACTTTTTTAATATCCAGCAGTCCGGGCTGGGCTATTCGGTCATGCTTTTAGTTTGCGTACTATACTTTATCCTCGGTTCGGCTTTGGTCATGCCGGTTAGAGTAAAGAAAAGAGAGTAGCTAAGTCCATGCAACAGACAAACAATAAAACTGAAAAGCGCTTTTGGACCAGGGAGCGTTATCTTCAAATTCTAGCTCTGCTCTTCGTGCTAGCCCTCTCCGCTTTTCTCCTGCTCAACCGAGCAAAGGTAGCAGGACTTGAAATGTATGGCTACCTTGGCGTCTTCCTGGTCTCCATGATAACCTGCGCCAGCATTGTAGTGCCCGTGCCCGGTTGGATACTAGTAGCCACCATGGGCGCCATTCTCAACCCCATCCTGGTGGGTATCATCTCCGCGTTGGGCGGGACACTCGGCGAGATGACTGGCTATCTTCTGGGCTATGGCGGTCGGCTAGCCATAGACAACGTGAACATCTACAACAGGCTGGTAAAATGGATGAAGAGGTGGGGAAGCGTAACTATATTCGTTCTTGCCCTGATACCCAATCCCCTCTTCGATATAGCCGGCGCCGCTGCTGGCTTGCTACGCTTCCCCTTATGGAAATTCATCCTCTTTGGTGCCGCAGGCAGGATACCAAAGCATATCTTCTTCGCCTACCTCGGTGCCTGGGGCTTACATTTTCTCTCGCCGTAAAGAGGAGTGCACAATTACCCACCCCTTGCCTTATTGCTCCTCCACAAATTAAAATAGCCATACCCTGAGATGTAGAGCAATGAAAGTTGAAAAAGCAGCCGTAAGACCGTTTCTTATCAAAGTGCCGGAGGGAACACTCATGACAGACTTGAAGACATTTCAACAGAAAGCGCTGGAGTTGGGGGCTGCTGCAGCGGAGATAATACAGGCAAAACAAATCACCATAGATGAACGAGTAAGGTTAAAATGTACGGTGCCACGTTGTCTCCGTGCTGGGGAAACACCTAACTGCCCACCCTATGTTCCAGAGCTGGATGTCGTCCGCAAAGCTTTCGCCAAGTTCTCCTGGGGAATATTGCTCAAAACCCATCTCGAGCCCATAGAAGCCTACACACCAGGAAGCAAGCAAAGTAAGGGTGAAGAACAAAGTCTCCTTTTTCATCAAAAGAGTGGTGCAATCGTTTATGAGATAGAGCGATTGGCTTACAAATATGGCTACCATCTAGCTATGGGTCTTGGTGGAGGTTCTTGTAAGGACTATCTATGCCGCGGCTTAATCTGCCAGTTTCTGGATAGCGGTAGGTGCCGCTTCCCCCTACGAGCCAGACCAGCTATGGAAGCTATGGGGATAGACGTGGTAGATTTAATAAACAAAGTGGGTTGGAAATCCTACCCCCTGCTAGGCGACCTCAGCCAGATACCCTGTGCCATTTCAGTGGGACTGGTTTTAGTATATTAAAAAATCCCTCCATGTAGTTGCGACACTTCGGGGTCTTCTAGGCCAAATCCTTGGGCGAGGCTAAAACTCCGTCGCCACAATTGTAAATGAAAGAGGAGGCTAACAAAAAGATGGTAAAAAGTGCGGCTGAAATAGTAGAGGAATTTCTATCTGACGACGCTAAGAGGTGGGGGAAATTAGCCAGCGAGGTGAACTGGCGTCGCCTCGAACTCCTGCTGCTCAGAGAGATTCTATTGGAACTGAAAAAGTTAAATCAGAGTAAGCTGACCTCCTCACCTTAGATGTTTTGGCTCTAGATTTCTTTACACATGCTCAGAAATAGAAGGAGATTATTTGTCATTGCGAGTGAATCGCGGCAATCTCGGTGGAAGGGAGAGGACAGTCAGAACGTTGTGCAGAGTCCATCTTGAGCGAGATTCCTCGCTGCGCTCAAGAATGACACAATGCAAAGAGTTGCTCAACCAAACAGAGAAGGAGTAAAACGGATGTTGAAAGATTTAGTATTAAAGAACAGAAGTTATCGGCGATTTCATCAGGAAGCTGCCATAGAAGCTGAGACTCTGAGAGAACTTGTTGACCTGGCCAGGCTGTCGGCTTCAGCGCTGAATCTACAACCACTGAAATATATGCTCTCCTGTGACCCCAAAAAAAATGCTGTGATATTTCCGCATCTCGGCTGGGCTGGCTATCTCAAAGACTGGCCAGGGCCGGGCGAAGGTGAAAGGCCATCAGCCTACATAATCATGCTTGGTGACACCGAGATAAGCCGCTCTTTCGGCTGTGACCACGGCATAGAAGCACAAAGCATTCTCCTAGGAGCTACAGAGAAAGGCTTAGGTGGCTGCATGCTCGCCACAGTAAATAGGCACGAGCTCAGCAAGGTCATGGGGATACCACCGCGTTATGAAATACTCCTCGTCATAGCTCTGGGCAAACCCAAAGAAACAGTGGTAATCGAGAAAGTCGGGCCTGACGGAGACGTAAAATACTGGCGCGACAGCCAAAACGTACACCATGTGCCAAAACGAGCCCTGGATGATATCATAATTGGCTAGATGCCCAGAGAGTGTTTATTAACTCTGCTTGTGTCACTGGGTAGATTGGAGCATCTGCTCTCGCCTACCCGACAGGCTACAATGTTGCTAAACATTCTCTACGCCCAGGTAAAGTCTTTTCTAATCCAAGAATGAGCCTAAAGGGATGAGTCTCAGTCACCTCGGTATGTATGTCGATAGATGTGTTGGAAGAGATTGGAACGCGCTTTCACCATCCTTTCTGCAAATTCATTATCGCTCATTTCATGGGCAATGTCATCAAGCTTCTTTATGGTTACTCCAGGACACAGGTAACTCTCCGCCGCGGGCAGTGATTTAAACTTTTCATACGGGGTCATCACATCCTGGTACGGATACGTTTTCTTGACCTTGCCCCTATGGTCAATAACCGATACTGGAAAGAAACAAGGTCTGTGGAAATTGATATA
>Ga0194126_10010012_pt1 | contig 12498 bp, 10 predicted proteins | sample TA2KigC150mmetaG_FD_148641 | JGI IMG/M metagenome (GOLD analysis project Ga0194126, IMG submission 148641) | Freshwater microbial communities from Lake Tanganyika, Tanzania - TA2015035 Kigoma Deep Cast 150m | ecosystem: Environmental > Aquatic > Freshwater > Lake | place: Tanzania: Lake...
AATATCCCTGGTTATATGAGAGCACTTGAGAGGATATTTAATTTTAGGCACAGGCGAGACGCCTGTGCCACCAATATGCTTTAGGTTAAATAATCAAATTCTTTTAATTAACCCCATAAAAGAAGTCAATCAAAAGGGAATAGCTAATCACCAAAACAAGGCTTTGGTGGCACAGGCGTCCCGCCTGTGCATTAGGGAAGATTAGCTTTACTCCGGCCCACAGAATTATGCCGGTTTGGCGGGAGTTTTGCAGATTGATTCATCGGAGGGTTAGTGAGGTATGGCCTAAGGAGGAGCTTGAGAATGAGGAGGAAGCCGCAAGGGATTCGATAGTGAAGCAGGGAAAATACCTAGTCCGATACTTCCTGACAACTCTTTGTTATCCTTGCCAATTCCTAGAGATGATTCCACCTATACTTACAATGATCTTTTTTCGAAAAGAAAGTCACTTGGATCAATCATCAGAGACCTTAGCAAAGGACGAATAAGAACCTTTTCAGGTTATGAGGTCGCTCATTTAGACCCTGATTTAGATATAGAAAGGCTTACTCGCGATCAAGGTTGGAAACCTATTTTTGGTCAACACGGTGGCGCCCAAAAACACCTCGAAAACTATGGCGTGGCTCAGGATGACCTTTTTCTATTCTTTGGCTGGTTTAAGCAAACGGAATACGTCAATGGTGCTCTAACTTATTTGTGGGGTTCTCCTGATATCCACGTGATTTTCGGTTGGCTTCAAATTGGTGAAGTTAAGCCTGTAAATGAAGAAACCGTAAGCAAGCTTCCCTATTGGTCAAAGTATCATCCCCATGTTGCGAGGCGTGAGGTATATGATCCCAATAACACCATATATATAGCCAAAGAAAACTTGGTCCTTAATGGTGAAAGGTTACCTTTGCAGGGAGGTGGAGTTTTTCAACGTTTTCACCGAATGCTTCAATTGACATGGCCGGAAAAAAATTGCCCCAGGAGTTATTGGAAGCTCCCACATTGGTTTTATCCATTCCATTCCAATGAAAGCAGAAAACCATTGTCGCATTACGGTGAAAAATATCATTGGGAACCCAAAGGCGATCATGTTTTGCTTAGAACTGTTAGAGGTCAGGAGTTTGTTCTTGACACAATGGATTATCCTGAGGCGATTGGCTGGATAAAAGATATAATTAAAGCTGTACCTAATGAAAAAAATATCAAATCTTAATTTTTTTAATTGCATGAGTTTAATCGACCTACACACCCACTCCACTGCCTCCGATGGCTCTTTTCCTCCGAAGGAAGTGGTGCGCCTGGCCAAAGAGGGGGGCCTCAAGGCCATTGCCCTGACGGACCACGACACCATTGACGGCATCCCCGAGGCCATGGCCGCGGGGGCCAGGTGGGGGGTGGAAATCATTCCCGGGGTGGAGATCAGCGCCCACTTCCCCGGCGGCACCATGCACGTCCTGGGCTATTTCATCGACTACACCAACGGCCTGCTGGATGAGCGCCTGGCGGTCTTGAAACAAGCCCGGGCCGACCGCAACCCCCAAATCGTGGCCAAGTTAAACGCCTTAGGAATCCCCCTCACCATGGAGCAGGTGGTCCGGGTCTCCGGCGGCGGCCAGGTGGGCCGGCCCCACATCGCCCGGGCTTTGCTGGAGGCCGGCTACGTGAGCACTACCCAGGAGGCCTTCGACAAGTACCTACGAAACGGCGCCCCGGCCTACGTGGAGAAGTTCCGCTTCCCGCCCCGGGACGCCCTCGCCATGATCCGGGAGGCCCAGGGCGTGCCGGTCCTGTCCCACCCCTTCACTCTGGAGTTGGGCTCTGCCTATGCCCTGAAAAATACTCTCCTGGAACTGAAGGATCTGGGCTTGGCGGGCATTGAGGTGTTTTATTCCGACCATAGCCGGGAGCAGGAGGCCCTGTATTTGAAGCTGGCGACGGAATTGGGCCTGCTCGTCACCGGCGGCTCGGACTTTCACGGTCAGAACAAGCCCGAAGTGGCCTTGGGAACCATGCCCTCCCAGAGGAAGGTCACTTATAAGCTGGTGGAGGCTTTGCGGGAGTGGCAGCAAGAAAATATTAACCACAGATGAACGCAGATTAACGCAGATTTATACAGATGTCTTTTATTACCTGGCAATATTTCCTCTTCCTGCCGCTAATCTTCGCGCTCTACTGGCAGCTTCCTCCCCGGGGGCGGCTGCCGCTATTGCTGGCGGCCAGCTACTTTTTCTACGCTTGCTGGGACGTGCGCTTTCTGGCCTTGGTCCTCACCACCACGGTCATCGACTACATCTGCGGCCTGAGCCTGGGGGGGCGGAAGCTTGGCCGGGGGTGGGTGCTGCTGTTAGCCTTGCTCCCCGCCGCCTGGCTGGGAGTTAGTCATCTTGTTTTTTCTTTCTGGGGTTGGGGCCAGGTCTCCCCGACCCTCATCGCAGTGGCCGGGGCCTTGGGGCTGGCCTTCTTCGCGGCCCACGAAGGGGTCTGGGCCTGGGGCGGGGATAAGCGGAACAAGGGGTTGCTCATCCTCAGCGTGGGTTTTTGTCTGGCCATCCTGGGGTTTTTCAAATATTTCAACTTCTTCGTGGACTCGGCCCAGAATCTGCTCCGGTTCACCGGGTTGCAGGCTAACTTTGTGCTGTTGCACATCATCCTGCCCGTGGGTATCTCCTTTTACACCTTCCAATCTCTGGGCTACGTCATTGACGTGTACCGGGGAACCTCCCCGGCCTGCGCCGACTTTCTCACCTTCGCCACCTTTGACGCTTTTTTCCCGCAAATGGTTTCCGGGCCCATTGAACGGGGGAAGAACCTCATCCCCCAATTGGAAGATCTGGGAATCTTTCACAACTCCTATATCCACGACGGTCTGCGCCTTATCTTAGTGGGTCTGTTCAAGAAGGTGTTTGTGGCCGACAATTGCGCGGTCATCGCCAGTTACGCCTTCGACCCCCAGACCGCGCTCAACGGGCCCTGGGCCATACTGGGGGTGGTGGCCTTCGCGTTCCAGATTTACGGGGACTTTTCCGGATACACCGACATTGCCCGGGGTTCCGCCAAAATGCTGGGCATTGACCTCATGGAGAATTTCCGGTTTCCCTATTTCGCCCGCAACCCTTCGGATTTCTGGTCCCGGTGGCACATCTCCCTTTCCACCTGGTTCCGGGATTACCTGTACATACCCTTGGGGGGCAACCGGGGCGCCCGCTGGGACACCATTCGCAACCTGGCGGTGACCATGCTGCTGGCGGGCCTGTGGCATGGGGCCAACTGGATTTTCGTCATCTGGGGGGCCTTTCACGGGGCGCTGCTCATTCTCTACCGCTTTGCGCCGTTTCTTTCCGGGTTCATGGCTAAGGAAGAAAAGCTCTGGTGGCGGCGGGCGGCGGCCGTGATTCTTATGTTCCTCCTAACTTTAGTGGGCTGGGCCATTTTCCGCAGCGCCAGCCTGGCCCAATTGGGATCGTGGTTCGCGGCCCTGGGCAACTGGCAGGCCGGGGACCTCTCCTGGCAGAAGCCGTCCCTGTGGCTGCTCTTTCACATCGCGCCCCTGCTCCTGCTTCAGACAATCACCTGGAAACATGGGGACGAAGCCAAACTGGAGCACTTGCCGTGGCCGGCCCGGGGCCTGCTGTACACCGCGCTCCTGCTCCTGGTGGTGTCATCCTCGGAGCAGGACCAGGAATTCATTTATTTCCAGTTCTGATGAAAGGACTTATAAAACCGGCCTTTGTTTTGACGGTGGTCTTGATCGTCCTCCTGGAGGTGGGGGCCCGGGTTTTCTTCTCCCAGGACGTGTCGGGGCGGTTTGACTACGGCTACCATCCTGACGCCGGTTTTGCCGAGAAGGCCGACGGCACGGTGCAACTCTTCCGGGCCGGGGGGCGGCGCTTCCATCCCCAGTCTTTCCCCAAGGAGCGCCCCGATGGCGCGTTTCGCGTCTTCGTCATCGGCGACTCCATCCCCCGGGGCCCCAGCTTCAAGGGGGCATATGTCTGGCAGTTAGGGGATGAACTTCGGAAGAACCAGGTTCCCGCAGAGGCCCTGAACCTGGCGGTGGCGGGCTTCGGGGTGAGGCGCTGCCGCCTCGTCCTGAACAAGGCCATCCAATATAACCCCAGCCTGATCATTCTCCATGTCAATCACACCAATGAGTATGAGGATGAACGAGAGTGGCGGCGCAGCCAGGAATTTAAAGGGTGGCACCCCCGCCACTGGCTGATGAAACTCTTCATCTTCCGCCGCGTCTACGAGATGAAGCTGGAGCGGGTCTTCTGGAAATGGGTTCCGGGCAGAATCCGCCAGCGCCATGCCTTGAGCGACGCCGACGCCGAGCTGGCCGCGTCCTTAGATGACGAAAAGACCCGCCAGTGGCGGCAGCGGGTGGAGGAGGTCACCCGGGAAAGCGTGGACCTGGCGCGGCGGCGTCATATCCCCATTCTCCTCGTCACTCAATGCCGCCTGGAATCCAATCCCGCCCATAGCCCCCGGCTCAGTGACCACGACCTGGACGCCCTGGGAGAATACCTGGCCGGCCCCGGGGTCTATCATCTGTCCATGAAGCAGGTCTTCGCCAGGGTGCCGGAGTTTGAGAGTCATTTTGCCGACACCGGCCATCTGAAAAAGTCGGGGCATCACCTCCTGGCCCAGGCGATTTTTCAAAAGCTTCAGGAGGAGGGATTGCTGACCGGATTGACGGTCCAAGAGGGCCGCGCCACGGAAGCAAATTGAATAAGCTTTCAGTTGTCAGTGGAAGGAATTTTGGCTAACAGCTGATAGCTAAAACCTTATTAATGGTTGTCAGTCAGGCCAAAATGGGAGAGGATGATGTTTGTCTGGCGGGAGGTGATACACATCAGGAGTTTAGGCGGGATAAGGATGATGTCCCTGGCGGGCCTGATTCTGCTGGCCGCAGGGTGCAGCGCCACTTACCCTTATCTTCCGGCGGGCCAACGCCCGGCCCCCGGAATCGCAGGGGAATCCAGCGCCCAGGCTGCCGCGCCCGCAGGTCAGACGCCTCTCCCCGGACCGCAGTACGGAGCGCCTCCGGTGGAGCCGCAGCCGGACCTGGCCCAGAAGATCCAGGCCTTGGATCTCCGGGTGCAGCAGTTGGAGAGCCGGGTGGCGGAATTGGAGGCCCGAAAGGCCCCGATTCCCGGCGTCCGGAAGGAAGCGGGCCGATCCCCGGCGCCAGTGGCGGCCGCGCCCAAGGGCTATCCCTCCCCGGGCGCGGTTAAAGCCGCGCCGGGCGTTGACCAGGCTTTCAGCGAAGGAATGCGCCTCTATCAGGGGAAAAAATACCGCGACGCCCGGAGTAAATTCCACCAGTATTTGCAGGGCCAGCCCCAGGGAGCCAAAGCCCCGGAAGCCCGTTACCATCTGGCGGACAGCTTTTACCAGGAAGGCAAATATCAAGAGGCCGCGGTGGAATTCAACAAGCTGGCCACCCAGTTTCCCCGGAGCATCCTGGCCCCCGCGGCCCTGCTGCGCCAGGCCCGGGCTTACAAAGAGCTCCAGCAGACCGGCAATTACCGGACTACTTTGAAAAAGCTGGAAAAGGCTTATCCCCAAAGCCCCGAGGCCGGGGAAGCCAAAAAGTGGTTAAAGGAAAGATAAGCCTCAGATTTCACAGATTAAAAAGATTAAAAATAACAGGTATATAACATGTTAAGTTGGTTGCGAAAATACTCCCGGTCGTGGTTCATCGGCCTGGTCATCGGGGCCATTGTGGTGGTCTTTATCTTATGGGGAGTGGGCAGCTTCCAGTCGAGCCGCTTTCAGGAAGCCGCGGAGGTCAACGGCGTTCCCATCCCCCTAACCGCGTTCATGCGGGCTTACCAGGACCAGATCAAACAGTATCAGGAAGAGTTCAAAGGGGAACTCACCGAGGACATGATCAAGGCCATGCGCCTCAAGGAGCAGACCCTGAGCCGGCTCATTGACGAGTCCCTCATTCTCCAGGCTGCGACGCGCCTGGGCATTAGAGTGACCGACGCGGAGGTCCAGGAGGCTATCAGCAAGTACCCATTCTTCCAGGAAGAAGGCAAGTTCAGCCAGCGGCGTTATTTCCAGGCCCTGTCCCGGGCCCGCATCAACCCGGCGGACTTTGAGGCTCAGGAACGGACGCGCCTCCTCATGCAAAAAGTCATGCAAGAAGTGATCTCCCTGGCCAAGGTCTCGGAGGCGGAGTTGCAGGAGTTTTATCGCATGGGGCGGGAGGCGGTGGAGGTGCGCTATCTGGTGGTGGCGCCGGATAAGTTCCTGGCCTCCCAACAGCCTTCGGATAGCGAGTTGGAGCGCTATTACCAGGAGCGCCAGGCTAACTTCCGCCAGCCCACCCGGGTCAAAGTGAATTATCTGCTGTTGCGCACCCGGGACTTTCTGGAACAGACGAAGGTTACCAAAGAGGAAACGGCGGACTTTCTGGCTCAGCACAAAGACGAATACAGCCGTGCCAAGGAGATTCAGGCCAGGCACCTGTTCCTGGCTTTTCCGACCAAGGCCTCTCCGGAAGATAAAAAGAGGGTGGAAAAAGCGGCCCAGGACCTGCTGGCTCAGGTCAACGCCGGGGAGGATTTCGCCAAGCTGGCGGAAACCCATTCCCAGGACCAGCAGACCCGGGGCCAGGGGGGCGACCTGGGTTTGGTCAAACGGGACCAACACCACGTGGAATGGGATAAGACGGCCTTTGCCCTCCAGCCGGGGGAAGCGGGATTGGCTGGCACCCCTCAGGGCTGGCATGTCATCCTGGTGGAGGAAGTTAAAGAAAAAGAGCTGGCCCCCGACGCCGAAGCCCGGGCCACCCAACGCCTGAAAGAGGAAAAGGCCCGGCGCCTGGCCCGGGAAGCGGCCCAGCAGGCCCGGGGGGAGCTGAGCAGCGCGGCGCTCCCGGAAGTGGCCAAAAAATATAAGGCCGCGGCCAAAGAGACCCCCATCTTCGGCCTTAAGGACCCGGTGCCGGAACTGGGGGTGCGCCCCAACTTCCACCAGGCCGCCATCAAGCTCAAACCCAGGGAAATCAGCCCGGTGGTGGAGCTGGCCGAGGGCTACGCGGTGCTTCAGGGAGTGGAGCATCATCCCGAGAGGGTGCCGCCTTTGGAAGAAATCAAGGATAAGGTGCAGGACGCGGTGAAAAAGGAGATAGCCTTGAAGCAGGCGGATGAGGAGGCCCAGAACCTGCTGGAGAGACTGAAGAAAGGGGAGCCTCTTACCCAGGTGGCGGCCCAGGCCGGGTTGGCGGCCAAGGACAGCGGCTCCTTCACCCGCTATCCGGGGTTTTTAAACCAGCCCGCCGCCGAACCCCTGACCAGTGCGGCCTTCAGCCTGTCCCAGGAGCGACCCTATCCGGATAAGCCGCTGTTGTGGCAGGATAAATATTATCTGCTGACTTTCAAGGCCCGGCGGCCGCCGGACGCCGGGGAATTTCAAAAGGACCGGGATAAGTTGGAAAAGAGCGTGTTGGATTACAAACGCCGCATCCTCCTGGAGAGCTGGATGGTGGGGGAACGCCAGCGGGCCAAGATCAAGGTTTTTGAAATTCCGCTATAGACCAACCCAACGAAAATAACTGAGGAGAACACTATGTGGGATTTTCTGGTCAATGCCTTGTCACATGCCGCGGTTCATGTAGTTATCCTGATGTTGTTCGCCTGGTATTTCTTCAGCCATCGCAAAGACCCTTACATGCCTTCCTCCCGGGTGGGGGTGATCCGCTTTGCGGTCCTGGCGGTGGTTTTCATCTACCTGCTTCTGAGTTGGTCCAGCGGCATCCGGCCGGCTCTGGCCCAGGCTGCGGTCTTCGGTATGTTCCTCATGAACTTGTATTTTTTGAGCATGGTTATTTTAAGCCGCCTGGAACGGCCCTACCGCCAGGCCATTGGGGTTTACTGCCAGGGATCGGAGAGTCAGGAGCATCTGGACGACATCTGGCACGCCGGCAAAAGATTCCATTATTGCCGGTTTTTTATTCAATCATTGTTGAGCGGCGCCTCCCCCCTGCGGCAACTCCACGAGATAGCCGCGGGGCGGATTCGGGACGATATTCAGCATGCCCTGGGAAGCCAAGCCGGGCAGTTCATCTCTCTTAGCGGAGTGCTTTCCAATTTAAACAGCAAACTGGAGCAGGATGACACTTTACCCAAAGATTTCAAAGACCTGATGCACAAGGAGATTCAGCAGTTCGGGCAGCATGCCTGGATTGAGACCCACGTGAACGAGTACCTGCGCACGGCCATTGAGAACCCGGAGAACATCCACAATCCCGACTGGGCCCGCATGTGGGACAAGGCTCAGCAGAGGAAATAATAGTTGCCAGTGGCCAGTGGTCAGGTTTTAGGTTTCAGGTGCCAGGTGCCAGGTGCCAGGGTTCGGGTTTCAGTTGGTGAAACAATATTAGGATGTTTTGGCGGATGAATTGAACCGCCTTAACAAGCTAAATTCTTCCCCTTAAGGGATTGGGGGAGGGGGAATTGGGGGAGGGGGTAAGGGCGGGCGCCCTTAGCCCCTCCCCCAAACAACCTTAAAGGAGACGCCTTGCGTCAACCTGCCGTAAGGGCCGCCTGCCACCGGGCCCTGGAGGCCCGGGAGCGCATTCTCCGGGACTATCCCCGGTGGGAGGACTGGCGGGCCGAAGCCCGGGCCATCAAGACCGAAGCCATCTCCCGCCTGGATGAGCTGCTGGCTCGCCTTACCAGGGAGGTGGAAGCCTGGGGAGGCCAGGTTTTCATGGCCCAGGACGCGGCCGCGGCCCGGGAATATATCCTGGAGGTGGCCCGGCGGCATCAAGTGCGCCAGATAGTCAAATCCAAGTCCATGACCACGGAGGAGTTGGAGCTCAATCCGTTTTTGGCCCATGCCGGCCTCCGGGTGACGGAAACCGACCTGGGGGAATTCATCGTCCAGTTGGCCGGGCACCCTCCCGCCCATCTCACGGCTCCGGCCCTTCATCTGGACCGGGGCCAGATCGCCGCCATCTTTCAAGAACGATTGGGAGAAGCCTGTGAGCCGGAGCCGGTTCCCCTGACCCGGATGGCCACCCGCTATCTCAAGCCTTTGTACCGCCAGGCCCAGATGGGCATCACCGGCGTCAATTTTGCCGCGGCCCAGGAGGGCGCCCTGGTCCTTCTGGAAAATGAGGGCAATTTGCGCCTCACCGCCACCCTGCCGCCGGTGCACCTGGCCGTGATGGGCCTGGAAAAGGTGATCCCCGCGCTGGGCCAGGTGGAGGTCTTCCTGCGCCTGCTGCCGGCCAGCGCCACCGGCCAGCGCCTCACGGCCCTGGTCCATTTTATCCGGGGGCTCAAACCCCATCCCAGCGGGAAGCAGGCATTTCACCTGGTGCTCCTGGACAATGGCCGGGGGCAGTTGGCCCAGGAGCCGGAACTCCTGGAAGCCCTCTATTGCCTGCGCTGCGGCGCCTGCCTCAACGTCTGCCCGATTTTCCAAGTGGGGGCCGCGCATCTGTACCGGCGGGTTTACCCCGGGGCCATTGGCATCCTCCTGGCCCCGTACCTGGCTCCCAAGGGAGATATTTCGGACCTGTGCACCCAATGCGGCGCGTGTACGGACATCTGTCCGGTGAAAATCCGGCTGGCGGAAATGATAATCCACACACGCCGGGGAAGCGCCCGCCTCCGGCCTTGGCGGTTTTTTTCCCAGGCGGCCGGCCTGGGTCTGGCCTGGCCCCGGATGTACCGGCGGGTGGAGGCGGGGCTGCGCCTCCTGCCCCGGCTTCCCCTGAAAAGCCGGAATTTCCTGGGCCTGGCCCTCTCTAGGCAGAGTTTTTATAAGCGCATGGAAGATAAGAGGGAAATGGAAAAAGGGGAAAAGGGGAAAAGGGATAAAAGCAGTGGGTGAAGAAGAGGTCAACCGGGAACCCCTGCTGGAAGCCCGGCTTAAGGAGGCCGGCGGCCGGCTCTATCATGCCCAGGGACCCCAAGCCCTGGCCGGGATTCTGGCCCGGGAAGCCGGGGAACCACTGTGGCTGGAGGACCATCCCTGGCTGACGGATGCAGTCCCGGAACTGGAAAAAATCGGCCTTGCGCCCCATATTGCCGGCGACACCTGGGAACTGGAGGTGGACACCGCGGTGACCGTGGGCCTGGGCGCCGTCCCCGAAACCGGCAGCGTGTTGGTGGCCGGGAGCGGCCCATCCTCGTGGCTGCCCCTCCAGGCGCGGAGGCACATTATCCTGGTGCCGTTGGAATTAGCCGACCTGACCTTTTCCCAGGCCCTGGACCTGACCCGGCAGGAGGGCAGCCCTATGGTGACCTGGCTCACCGGACCCACCCGCACCGCGGATATTGAAAAAGTCCTCATTCTGGGCGCCCAGGGGCCGGGAGAGCTGGCAGTAATCATGTATGAACCTCTGGACCAGGAGACATAAATCATGAGCCACCGGATTGGGCCGGCCCGCTTCCTGGCAAGATTGGGCAAGTTTATTGCATCTATGGCCCTCATGGTGATGCGTCCCAAGGATATAGTGGAATTCAACCGTCGGGCATATGCCAGTGAGAGACGCGTGGAGGCCTGGTCCGTGGACGACTTCATTGATCAAGGCCTTTTCCCCGAAGAAACTATCTTCTTGGAGAAAGTTCCCGTAACCGGAGGCCGGGCCCTGGTTTTGGACATGGGCGGTGGAAGGGAAGCCATTGCCTTGGCACAAAAGGGCTTTGAAGTAGTGGGGGTGGATTTTATCCCGGAAATGGTGGAAAAAGCTCAAGAGCACGCGGCCCGCCGCGGCGTTGCCATTACCGGACTGGTCCAAGAGATTTACGAATTGGAAGTCCCCCCCGGTGCCTTTGACCTGGCGGTGATTTTTGCCACGTATTCCTCTATACCCACCAGGAAAAGGCGGGTTGATTTTTTAAAACGGGTTAAAACATCCTTGAAATCCGGCGGCTACTTTTTGTGTGGGTTTTTATTTGAGTCCCCCCGGAAACCCGGCGCCGCGGCGGAGGCGCTGAGAAAGGCGGTGGCTTGCCTCACCCGGGGCTACCTGGAATATGAAAAGGGTGACACTCTCTGGGGAGCAGAATTTTTACACGTTTTCATGTCGGAAGAAGACCTCCGTCAGGAATTTGCCCAGGGCGGTTTTGAGGTGCTGCAGTTGCAATTATCCCAAACTTTTGGTCTGGCGATGTTGAGAAAGGCGGATGCCTGAAGCTCCCCCTTGGGAAGGCGGGTGGCGCTTGTTGGAAGATTGTCTGAATCGAGGTTGGAATCAGATGGAATCCATACCTCAGACAGAAATTACCCGGCGGGTGGCCGGGCTGCAGGAAAGGCTGGAGGAAGGGGGCATTGACCTGGCCCTCATCGGCCAGGCCGCGGACCTGCTTTATTACGCCGGAGTGCTGGCGGAAGGTTTCCTGGCCGTGGCCCCGGCAGGGACGCCGGCGCTCCTGGTGCGGCGTCCCCGGCACCGCCTGGCCGCGATGGAGCATCCCTGGCCCCTGGCGTTCTATCGGGACGCGAAAGAGATTCCCGGACTGTTGGCCGCGGCCGGATTATCGGGGGCCGGGCCCTTGGGCCTGGAACTGGACGTCATGCCCGCGGCTCTTTACCGACAGTTCCGGGAAAAGATTTTCCCTCAACGGCTGGTAAAAGACCTCTCCACCCTGATCCGCCGCCAGCGCATGGTGAAGAGCGCTTATGAAATTGAGCAACTGCGTCGGGCCGCGGCGATGCTGGACCAGGCTTTTGAGCTGATTCCCGGCTTGCTGCAGCCGGGGGTGACGGAACTGGAAGTGGCCGCGGCCCTGGAATACCGCCTCCGCCTCCTGGGACACCAGGGTCTGGTACGGACGCGCCGTTGGAATCTGGAGCAGTTTTTCGGCCATGTGCTTTCGGGCCATGCCGGTCTCCAGGCATCCTATATCGATGCCCCCACGGGCGGCTTGGGCCTCGGTCCGGCTTTCCCTCAGGGAGCGTCAATGAGGAAGCTTGGCCCGGGGGAACCTCTCAGCGTGGACCTGGCGGGTTGCTTAAACGGCTATGTCGCGGACATGACCCGCATGTACGCCCTGGAATCTCTGCCGGAGAGGGCCTGGGAGGCTTACCGGGCAGCGGAGGAAATGTACCGCATTTTTGAGGAGCGCGCCCGTCCCGGAGTAATGCCCGGGGACCTGCACCGGCGGCTGTGGCAGGAGGTTCGGGACCGGGGCCTGGAGGATTATTTCATGGGCCCCGGAAAAGAGCGGGTGAGCTTCATCGCCCACGGAGTGGGGCTGGAACTGGACGAATACCCCTTTATCACCGCCCGCTTTCCCTACCCCCTGGAGGAGAACATGGTCCTGGCCTTTGAACCCAAGTTTTTTCTGCCCGATATCGGCATGATCGGCCAAGAAGACACTGGGGTCATCACCTCGGCTGGGGTGGAATGGCTCACCCGGACCCCCCGGCGGATTGCCATCATATAAATGGATCTGCTTCGAAAAGTTGTTGTTGGGGGGGGGGAGGGCAGGGAGCGTTGCTCTCTGGCTCTCCCCCCAAAATATCAACTCCCCCCCCCCCCCC
>Ga0194126_10010013_pt1 | contig 12497 bp, 8 predicted proteins | sample TA2KigC150mmetaG_FD_148641 | JGI IMG/M metagenome (GOLD analysis project Ga0194126, IMG submission 148641) | Freshwater microbial communities from Lake Tanganyika, Tanzania - TA2015035 Kigoma Deep Cast 150m | ecosystem: Environmental > Aquatic > Freshwater > Lake | place: Tanzania: Lake...
TCGATGAGGGGCGAAGCGCGACGGTCATTGGCTCTGGCCTCTCAACCCGCCCGCTTCGCCTACTCTACTCACGGGCAGCGAATAGCGAATCTGGTCAGCCCGGAATATATTTCTAAACACAGGTACTCGCTGAAATTTCCTTACATCGCGCTAGATACCATCACCAATCATGTCGTAAAAATCCGTGATCGGCCTTCAGAGTTTTCAGTTCCGCAGACGTTGATTATGCCGCCAAGCAGATACGAGTGGCCTAGTTCAAAATCTTTGCCGTGGCATCGCGTCGTAATACGGCTCACCGCACGAGACGTAAGAACCTTTAATGGATGACCCTTTTCCGAGAAGTCGGCTCAGGCGAGCAATTCCTGAACCACGCGGGCTTCGGCATGTTCCACCAGTTTCAAATCTCTCGGCCCCAAGCGAAACTTCAATTCGTTGTGGTCCAAGCCAAACAGGTGGAGGACGGTGGCCAGCCAATCATAATGATGGACCGTCCCTTCGACGGCGTGATGCGAAAACAGATCGGTCGCGCCATGGACGTGGCCTCCTCGAAAACCGCCACCCGCGACCCACATGCTGAAGCCGTAAGTGTTGTGGTCCCGTCCGACTTTGTCGCGTTGAGTGAGCCCATCCCGGAACTGAATGACGGGAAGGCGTCCCATCTCGCCGCCCCAATGAACGAGGGTCGAATCGAGGAGGCCGCGCTGTTGAAGGTCGCGGACCAAAGCGGCGGCCGGTTGATCGATCTCGCGACAGCGAGCCGGGAGGGCGGTGTTGATGGAACCGTGGTGGTCCCAGGTTTGCCCGTTGCAGAAAATCTGGACGAAGCGAACGCCTCGTTCCACGAGGCGCCGGGCGATGAGGCAGCGCGTGCCATAATCCCGCGTCACGTCCTGGTCGATCCCGTAAAAGCGGTGTGTCGCCTCGGACTCGCTGGCGATATCGAACGCTTCGGTGGCAGCTAACTGCATGCGGGCAGCCAGTTGGTAACTCGCCATGCGCGCCTCGAGTTCGTTCTCGCCGGGGTGGTCCGCGAGGTGCCGCCGGTTGAGCGAATGCAGCAAGTTGAGTTGCGCCGACTGAGGGGCGCCGCGGAGACGGCTGGGCGGGGCGAGGTTGAAAATGCGGGGTTCGGTCGGACGCACCATCGTGCCTTGGTAGATCGACGGAAGGCGCCCGTGATGCCAGTTTTCCCCGCCGAGCAAGGGCAACCCGCGCGGATCGGTCAGGGCGACGAAGGCGGGGAGATCCTGAGACACGCTGCCGAGAGCGCTGGCCAGCCAGCTTCCCAGCACCGCTCGTCCGTGTTCGGGTTTACCCGTGGTCAGGGCGAAATTCGAGGGAACATGATTGTTCACCCCGGTTCTCATGGAACGGATCAGCGTGATGGCGTCGGCGACGCCACCCAGATGGGGCAAAAGTTCCGAAAGCTCCATGCCGCATTGTCCATGACGGTGATATTTCCAGAGCGGCGCCATGATTTCCCGGCTGGCTTGGGCAGGGTTGTCCCACTTGACATCTCCCGGGAAAGACTGGCCGTTGCGTTTGATCAATTCGGGTTTTGGGTCAAAAAGGTCCACTTGACTGGGACCGCCCAGCATGAACATGGAGATCATCGCCCGGGCTTTGCCGGGTCGCGGGGGTGTTTTGGGGAGGAGATCGTAGGATGGAGGTTCAAGTGGAGGTTTGACGGGTTCCGCCCCGAGCAAGCCATCGTGCTTCAGCAACCAAGCGGCTGCGACGGAACTCAACCCAAAGGCCGAGGTGCGGAGCATGTGTCGGCGAGAACAAAGTCCGTGGGAATTGATTTGATTTGGCATCACGTCTCCTAATCGATGTAAAGGAACCGGTTTGAGGCGAGCAAGGTCTGGCACAGCGCGCTCAGAGCGCGAGTTGCCGGGGCCTTGGCCTTGCCTGCGGGTCCGACTCGCTTCTCAAACTCCGGATCGGGGTTCATTCGGCAGTAGTCCAATTGTTGGGAGAGGAAACCGACCAAGGAGGCGACCTCCTCCGAGGAGGGATCGGAGGCGAACAAGCGTCGATAAAGACTGCGGAGCTGGCACTCCGGATCGTCGGCGCAGCTGTCCATGATGAACCGCGCCAGGTCGTCCGCCGCTTGCACCAGGAACTCATCGTTGAGAAACCAGAGGGACTGCGTGGTCACGGTCGAATGGCGCCGGAGATCGCAGTTGGGGTTCATTTCAGGCTGATCGAAGGTGACCAGCATGTTCAGGGGGAGGGAGCGTTGAACTTCCACATAGATGCTTCGGCGAAAGGCGTTGGCTTGGCTAGCGTCCTCGACCCCAGACACCAGGCCGTCCCGAAACTTCTGTTCGCCGAGGACCGCTTTTCCCTCTCCGTTCACCGTCACCGGGATGCTGGGTCCTCCCAGGGCAGGATTCAATTTTCCGCTTACCGCCAGGACCGAGTCGCGAATCGCTTCCGCTTCCATGCGGCGCAAGTTCATTCTTCCGACCAGTTCGTTTTGCGGGTCGAGCGCATCCAGCCGTGGAGTTCGGCGGGACTTTTGTTGATAGGCGGTTGATAACAGGATTAAACGATGGAGGCGTTTTTGGTCCCAGCCCTGACGAACGAATTCGTCGGCCAGCCAATCCAGGAGCTCGGGGTGCGAGGGGCGATCCCCATTCAGCCCGAAATCATTTGGAGTGGCCACCAAGCCTCGTCCGAAGTGATGCAGCCACAGGCGATTCACAAAGGCGCGGGCGGTCAGCGGATGGGCGCCGCTGGTTAGATGCTGGGCGTAGGCGAGGCGCCTTCCGGTCGTGGGACGATTCGGATCTTTGCTCGGCAGGGACGGCAGCGGAGAGTGGCGCCTGAGCACAGCCAATTCTGAGGGGGAGACAGGCTCGCCGGGGCTTGCGGGATCCCCGCGGAACAAAACGGCGCTGACGGGGGCGATGCCGGGTTTTTCGTCCGCGACCATCACCAGGTGTTTCGGTGGTTTTGTGGCCCGGATGGCGGCGACTTTCTCCGACTCCTTTTCGAATTTGCGGTGAGCGGCGTTATCGTACTCGACCAAGAACCCGGCGATGAATTTGGGCGATTTCACCATCGGGAAGTCTTCGAGTAACTTGCGCTGCATTTCATTGCGATCCTTCTCGGCCGCTTCGTTCGCGAGGCGCACCTCGTCCCGCTGTTCTGCCGGCACATCCGCCAACTTTTTGGCGAGGATTTCCTTGCCGAGTTCGAGCTTGCGGGCGTTGATTTCGTCCTCGACGACCTTCGCTTCGGCTTCAATACGCTCGGCCTTGGCCCTCACGTCCGCCGGGGTGAAGTCGATCAAGCGTGCGCTGGGCCGGCGCCAATCATTGCCGCGGAGCGGAAACAAGGGATCGAAAATGGCTCGAAAGGCGTAATAGTCATCGATCGTGATCGGGTCGTACTTGTGGTTGTGGCATTGCGCGCAACCGACCGTGAGCCCAAGCAGCGCGGTGCTCAGCACGTTAATGGAATCCGCGGCCGCGGCGTTACGGTTATCCAAGGTGTCGTTCGCTTGTGTCGGATCGGGCGCCATGCGCAAGAACCCGGAAGCGGTCAAGAGCTCGATTTGCCGCGCGTTGCCAGGATCCGGGGGAGTTGGGGGAGCGAACTCATCACCCGCGAGTTGCTCGCGTATAAAGGCATCGACGGGTTTATTGGCGTTGAAGGAGGTGATGACGTAATCCCGGTAGCGCCAGGCGTGCGGCCGCTTCGGATCAGCTTCGACCCCTCCCTCGCTTTCCGCAAATCCCGCAATGTCGAGCCAATGACGCCCCCAACGCACTCCGAATTGAGGAGAAGCGAGGAGGCGATCCACGAGGCGCTCGTAAGCGTTCGGCGCAGGGTCCTCGTTGAAGGCTCGGACTGCCTCCGGGGTGGGCGGAAGGCCCGTCAAGTCGAAGGTGACCCGACGAATCAAAGTTGGCCGGTCAGCGGGTGGGGAGAAAGGCAGGGCTCGATCGGCGAGGCGGCGCGCGATGAATGCGTCCACAGGCGTGGAAAGCGCGTATCCCTCGACCTTCGGAACTTCCGGGCGGGTCACCGGCTGAAAAGCCCAGTGCTTGAGTTCAAGGGCGGAGAACCGGGCATCGGCCACGTTCGCAGGCTCGGGTTCGGTGGTGAGGGCGCCTTGCTCGATCCAGCGGGAAACCAGCGCCTTTTGGGATGGAGTGAGCTTCTTGGGGCCCTCGGGCATTTTGTCGGAATTGATTTTGCGCCACAGCAAACTGCTTTTCGCATCTCCCGGGGTCAGCACGGAACCTGACTTGCCCCCAGCCTTCATCAAGCGGACCAGCCGTAGGTCCAGGTCTCCTTTTTTCTCTGTTTCCTCCCCATGGCAATGAAAGCACATCGCTTTGAAGAGGGGGCGGATATGCTCCTCGAAGCGCACCGCGTCCGGCTCGATTTCGGCTCGGGCCGTCCCGCCCAATCCGGCGCCGGCCAGGCAGCGGAGCACAAGGAAACCCACCACCCAGGACGAGCGAGGGTAGGAACGCTTGAAGCCCGAGGGCAGCTCTTCCACAACACTCTGGCGCCTCGCCAAATGGAAAGGACAGGGGATTCGCATGCCACACAGACTAACGGATGTGAGCTCGGCGGACAACGGGCTTTTTCAGAGCGGAGATTCCTCTCGGCGTCTCGGGTGTCAATCGTGCTCGGATCAAACCTCCATCGTCCGCATCACCGTCCCACCGGAACACTGCACCACGCAGGAGCCAAGCACCCGGATGCGCTCCGGGCAACAGGCGCGGGCTTCACCCACCCCAGGCCATATCGAGCATTCACACCAGAACGGTCGTCACCGCGCCGAGGCAACCGAAGTCGGCGAAAACTCGGCTGCCCGGTTCGATCGCGATCGGGACGACGGAAGTCCCCGTGGTAACGATGTCTCCTGATTTCAACCCGGGACCGTGGAGTCGGAGTTCGTTCGCGATCCATTGCATAGCGAGTCTGGGATCGCCCAGGACATTGGCGCCGTTCCCCTCGCGAATCGGATTCCCATTGAGTTGGACGCGGACGACGTGCGCGGCGAGGTCGAAGTGCCGCCAAGCGCACACCGGTTCGCCCAACACAAACTGGAAGGCACAAGCGTCGTCGGCAATGAGTTGCGCGTCGCCGACGACACAAAAGTCGTGGAAGCGCGAATCCGGAATTTCAATCGCCGGATGCAGTGTGTCGATCGCGGCCACGACTTCGCTGAGTTCATAAGGCTCATGCCTCGGAGGCAGGTCGCGCTGAAGCCGAAAGGCGAATTCGGCTTCGGCGACGCGCATGGCGTTGTTTCCTAACCGAATCGACGCGCCGTCGTGATGGACTCGATCGGCGAGTAATCGTCCGGCGAGCGGGCCGTCCACTCTTAGATGCGCCTGTCCAGCCCGGCTTGTCGCCGCAATCTTCCACCCGACGGTTCTCTGGCCCGAACCATCGGCCAATTGACGTTGCACTTCGTACGCGTCCGCGCGGTTCACGGGTCGAAATGCCTCCGGGATCGCGTCAATGCGGCGTTCCTCGACCCAGGCGCTCCAGAGCCATTCGGCAGCGAGCTTCGTGTCACTCGAGTTCATAGGCTGGCGAACGCAAATCTTGGGTCACGCCGTTCGGCGATGAAATTCCCCGTTCTTGACGACGGCCAAGAGCTTGTTCCGGTCGAGCAAAATGTTCGGATCGGCCAGCGGATTGCCCGCGACCAAGAGCAGGTCGGCCAGGAAGCCGGGTTGAATCTGCCCCAATTCGTTCGGCAGATCCATCGCGGCGCCGCCGTGCTTGGTCATGCTGAGGAGCGCTTCCATGGGGGTGAAATCGCAATAGCGGATGAGGTGTTCGAGGTCGCGCGCGTTTTCGCCGTGCGGCGTTACGAAGAATCCGTAATCACCGCCTCCCAGGATTCGAATGCCTCGCTTTTTCAGTTCTTTCAGCCCGCGAGCTGCCGCGGCCAATTCTTCGCGGAATCCCAACTCCTGAACCTGTTGTTCGGTGAACCATTTCGAACCGTTGTAGGCGGCCGTGGCAGTGAAGCCGAGGTTAGGACTCACAAAAACCCAGTCTTTGTTGGCCTCCAGCAAATCCAGCGCTTCCTCATCGGCAAAGTTGGCGTGATAGATCACCTTCACTCCGTACTTCACAGCGAGCTTCACCGAGCCGGCGCTTCGTGCGTGCGCGCTCATCCGTTTCCCGTGCGCATGCACGACTTCGGCGGCGGCGGCTACCTCCGCCTCGCTCATCACGGTGCTGTGAGAAGGTGCGTGCGGGACAAAGGTGTCGCCGGAGATCACGAGCTTGATGATGTCCACCCCTTCGCGGATGAGCTCACGCGTCACGCGTCGAAATTGCTCCGATCCATCCAGGGTAATCGCCATTGAGGACATGTGCGGCATGTGCTGCGTGCGCATGTCGCCGAGTCCTCCAGTCACCGTGAGCCACGGACTGGCCGCCAGCAGACGGGGTCCGGGAATCTCCCCTTTTCGGATGGCGTTGCGGATGACCACGTCGGTTCGCGGCTTGGCCGAGGCAGCGCTAATACAACTCGTGATGCCGCAGTCGAGGTAGAGCTTCGCATTCCGGGCCGCGATGAGGGTGGTCTCCTCCGGTGGAATCATGCCGATCTTCACCAGGTCATCGGCGTTATCAATGCTCAGGTGAGCGTGAGACTCGATCAACCCCGGCATCAACGTGGCGCCGCGCCCATCGACCACCGCGGCGTGGTCACGCGCGGCACGCGCCGGTGAACGCACCACTTCGGCGATGCGGTTCCCTTCGATTGAGACCTCCCCCGGGTACGGCTCAGCGCCGGTGCAGTCGAGGATTTGAACAGCGGTGAACAGCGTTCTCGCCATGGCAGCATCTTCATTCATGGAATGGACGAACATTATGCGAAGCATGCCACTGTCCGCAACGTCGATCGTTCAAGGTCAGCCATTCTCATTTCGGGAGGGTGAGGCTCCGACGAACCCTGATGTTCTCCTCGGAATCAAAGAAAATCACGAAAATCGAAGTGGGTTCGGCGGGAGCCTCACCCTCCCGATTCCAAAACGAGAATTGCTATTCAAGGTCGTGCTTCAAGGGCGCAGTCGAACCCACCAGCGATTGGACATCGATGACTCGCGCTTCTCCGCAGGTCCATTCGATGGGAACCTGTTCGGTCGTCAGCGTGCTCGAACGCCGTCGGCCATATTTCTTTTCATACTCTTTCAGCCATCCGCGTACTTCCGGCGCATAGCGAATGGTTTTGGCGTCAGCCGGGAGCGCGTACGATGGCGGGACCAGATGCGTCCCAGACGTGGCATCCATCAGACGCCCGTGGCGCCACCTGTCGAGATGCTCGGTGTAGAGGAAGTCGATCAAACTGAATGCTACCGGGGCGGGGAGTCGGACGAGCCCCAGGGATCGAAGAAATCTCCGTCGTTTCATTGTGAACGAGGTCGTGATACCATCCAAAGTGGACTTGAACATGAAACACTTTCTCTTGCTCTTCGTTCTGCTGGCAGCCGTGGGACGCGGCGACGAGCCCGCGAAGCTCGTCGAAGTTCGGAAGAACTCGGACCAGGCGAGCAGCAACGCGGCGAAGTTGCTGCTCCCGGCGACGCCCCGAGACATCGGGTCGCGGCGCGAACTATTCATCGACCGCTTTCTCATCGACCGCCTGGACAACACCTGGCTCAAGCTCCACGAACCGCGACTCGCTCCGCCCATGACCGAGCCGGCCGACAACCTCGAATACGGCACGGTCATCAAGGACGGCGATCTGTTTCGGCTGTACACGCGCGACGGACGCGGGGCGAAAGCCGACGGCGACTTTCCCGAGGTCACGCGGTACTGCGAGAGCCGCGACGGGATTCACTGGACCAAGCCGCGACTTGGCCTGCACGAAATCGATGGCAGCCGCGACAACAACGTGATCCTGCACGAGCCGCCGTTTTGTCACAACTTCGCCCCGTTCCTCGACGCGCGCGCCGGCGTGGCGGCAGACGAGCGATTCAAGGCCCTCGCGGGGACCGTGAAATCGGGGCTGGTCGCTTTCGTCTCGGGGGACGGCATTCGCTGGCGAAAGCTGCGACCCGAACCGGTCATCACATACACCAAGGAATACGCCTTCGATTCGCAGAACGTCTCATTCTGGTCGGAGAGCGAGGGGCGATACGTCTGCTATTTCCGTCACTTCCTCGACAAGAAGCTGCGGTCCGTCTGCCGGACGACATCTTCCGACTTCACGCACTGGACCGAGCCGGCGCCGCTGCGGCCAAACTTTTCGGGCGAGCACCTTTACACGACGCTGACGCAGCCGTACTTCCGCGCCCCGCACATTTACATCGCGACGCCGACGCGGTTTCATCCGTCTCGTGGCGAGAGCACGGACATCCTGTTCATGACGGCGCGCGGCGACCAACCCTATGACCGCACCTTTCGGGAAGCGTTTATCCGACCGGGAATCGATCCGGCTCGCTGGGGGAATCGCTCGAATTACGCGGCGTGGAACGTGGTCCCCACCGGGCCAACCGAGATGTCGATCTACACGACGCCGTTCCGCCGGTTCACGCTGCGGCTCGACGGCTTCGCCTCCGTCCATGCGGGAGCCGACCCGGGCGAACTCGTCACGCACCCGCTGCGATTCAGCGGGAAGGAACTCGTCATCAACTACGCGACGAGCGCCGGCGGCAGCGTGCGGATCGAACTGCAAGACCCCGACGGCCGGCCGCTGTCCGGTTTCACTTTGTCCGACTGCCGCAATCTCGTCGGGGATACGATCGGGCAACCCGTGAGCTGGGCGAAGGGAAGCGACTTGTCGGCGCTCGCGGGGCAAACGGTGCGTTTGCGATTCGCCATGCAAGAGGCCGATGTGTTTGCGCTGCAGTTCCGCGATTAGAGCAAAGGGTCAGTCCCACACAACGACATGTCTTGCGTTGCCCCACCGGCGCAGGCGCGGCTGTTTTGACGGCCTGGCCAGAAAGTTGCGCCGCGAAATGACTCGGCTCGGATGCGCGTGAACAAGAAGGCTTTCTCCCAGAAGTGCCGGTGCCGTCAGGTAGGCACCCTTTACTCGCGGATCCAAGTTGAAGGTGATGTCGGTAAAGGGGTCAGTCCCACACATTGACACTACCCTCTCCCCCGCCGCTGGGCCGACAGCAGGTTCGACATTCCAGACAAGCCGGCCAGTCCCGTGACGGCGGCGGCCGTGTTGCTGTGGAAGGAGCGACGGTTCATCGGTCAAGGGTGATTCAAGGCGCGCCGCTTCGGACGCGGTAGAGGCCTTGCGTCCGAGGGCTGGTGGATTGGGCCCAGGAGGCCAGTCTTGGAATCGTGTCTATTCATTATTCATGTGATGAGCCAATTGAAGAATGAGCAGGTACGACTCCGCCAACGTTTCGTTCCCGCGCTCCGGACTCCACGGTCGTGCCACGGATATTTCATGGTCCATCCACAGCGGGGATGGGCTGCGGCACGCCGCCCCACTTGTCGCGCGGGTCGTAATACAGATCATTCGGCGCGGGGACGATTCGCTTGATCAGTGTGTTTCCAGTCCCGTTGGGATCAGGCCCGGCTATTTCATGCCACCGCCGGTACTTCATGTTCACGGCCTGCCCGCCGACGCAGCCCACGGTCGCGCTGCCCTTGACGTCGAGATTGGCCCGGGTGTTGTTCCTGCCCGCGTGCCGCTGCGAAATGCCCTCCCACGGCGAGCAACTCGCGTCATTGAAAAAGAGGGGATCCAATTCGTCCGTCTCCCATTGCACGATGTTGCCCGGTTGAAACGCGCTGATCTTGAAGGTGCGTCCATCCGGTTGGAGCCGAGAGACCCGTCCGGTTCTCGCGGCGGTGTAGCCACCGACGTGTCCGCTCCAGACATAGCTGGTGATCTTGATCGGGCGTTGCAGATACAGACTTCTTTTCGCGCCAGCCGACTCGACCACATCCTTCGGGCACAGCAGCGTTTTCTGAGAACCGCCGAGGTAACGGGCCAATAGCCCGGTCTTGAACGCCTCGAATTGATTGGAGAGTTGACGTTCCAGCGTGGCATCGGTGGCGGCTCCAGTGAATTGAGACATGCGCTTTATGCCGTAAGCCCAGCCATCCGGGACGGTGACGTTGTCGCCCCAATTGGGATGCGGCATGTCGTCTTCGTTGTCGCCACAGTACAAGTGCGTGGCCAGCATGATCTGCCTGGTGTTGTTGAAGTCGATGGTGTTTTGCGCCTTGTCTTTTGCGCGGGAAAGAGCTGGCAACAGGAGCGAAGCCAGAATCGCGATGATGGCGATGACGACGAGCAGTTCGATGAGCGTAAAGGCGTCCACAGGAGCGCGGACTTTAGTCCGCTTCAGCGCACGGTTTGCTTGCGGGCGTCGAAGCCGAATAAATTCCGCGTTCCGATTGCGGCTACGGTGAACAGTTTGGGGCGTTTTCATTTCCGTTCCTCCTTCGCTTTTTGTGCGACGTCGAGTTTCTCCAGCGTCGGCGCGTGCCAGAAACGGATCGTGTCGTCGTCGCCGGTGGCCAGCCACTGACCATCGGGAGAGAAGGCCAAGGGAAAGACATCTCCCGAATGCCGCAAAACGACGACTTCCCGGCCCGTCATCAAATTCCACAAACGCACCGTGCCATCTTGGGAACTGGTGGCGACGGTCCGTCCATCGGGTGAGAACGCGACGCCAACCACATATCCTTTGTGGCCGCGCAACAGGGCCAGGTTGCGCCGTTCTTTGACGTTCCAAAGACCCAGTGTCCGATCCGTGCTGGTGCTGGCCAGCGTCTGGCCGTCGGGAGAAAAAGCCACTCTCCCGACTCGGTGTGCGGGTTTTTCGACCGGAATCGGCTGGCCCTGGCCCAGCGCATCCCAGAACGTCATCCCGCCCGACCCGGAGCCGCCCGTTACCGCTGTCCCTCCGTCCGGCGACAGGACGAGGTCCTGCACCCCATCCGCAGGCTCGCACAAGGCTACGGCAGTCCGACGAAAACACGACACGCGGACCTCCCAACCGCTCTCGCTTAGGTAGCGGAACCGTCCCGATCTCGGTTCGGGTCACCGCGTCCCAGAGCTTCAGGGTCGCTGGCGGCAAACCCCTGGACTGTTGCTTCTGTTCATCCTCCCAACTGATCGAGGCCAGGTATTTCCCGTCTGGCGAGAAACCGAGCCCACGCACATCAAAGCTGTGTCGCAACACCGGCTGCCGGTGGAACTCGTCCTGCCAGATTTCCGCGACATCCCACCGCCGGACTGTTTTATCCAGGCCGCCCGACGCAAGTATCCTTCCGTCGCTGGTGAAGGCGACGCCCAAGGTGGCATCATCATGGCCTCGGAGCGTCACGGGCAAGCGCTCGTCCTTCATGTCCCGGAACACGAGATTTCCAATGCCTCTACCGGAGACCAGTGATGTCCCATCGGGCGATAATTTGAACAACGCTCCATCGGTCCAACGGCTGTGCGGCACGGGCCGCCCCTCCTTGAACTCCGTGGAATTCATTTCCCAACGAAGGATGGAATCTGTTCCCCCAGTCACCAGTTGCTGGCCGTCGGGGGAGAACGCCATGCTCAGGCCACCCGGCAGGGCCTGCTTTTTTTGCGGCGGCGTCTCAACATTCGAAATATCCCACCACTGGATATTCTCCGCGCCGCTGCTAACCAGCAGGCTCTTTCCATCCGGCAGGAACTGAACCGCCCAGATATAGCGCAGCTTCGTGGACAGACTGGCCATCCGCCTCGGGCTGTGAATGTCAGAAATGTCCCAGAGAAGAATCTGATTCGTCCCACTGCCCGTAGCGAGCAGACGTCCGTCCCGCGTGACGGGTCGGGCCTGGATCGGTTCGTCGTTGAGGAAGCGATCGAGTTCGTCCGCCATCTCGCGTGCGCTGACGTAACGCTTCTCCGGCTCTTTCTCCAGGCACTTGAGGCAGATGGTTTCCAAATCGCGCGGTACGGCGGCATTGAGCAGACGCGGTGAAATCGGTTCGGTGGGTATTACCTGCGTCACGACGGCTTCCAACGACTCGGCTTGAAACGGCGCGCGCGCCGTCAGCAGGAAGTAGAGAATGCCACCCAACCCATATACGTCACTGTGCCGGCCCACCTTGCCACGGCTGCGCGCTGGCCTGCTCCGGCGGCATGAAGTTCGGCGAACCGAGCACCTGCCCCGTGACCGTGAGGCTCGATTCGCCATCGAGCCGTTTGGCCAGGCCGAAGTCCGTCACGCGCGGCTGATCGCTGGCCGAGTCAATGAGCACGTTCGAAGGCTTGAGATCACGATGCAGGATGCCTTGCTGATGCGCGTAGTGAATGGCTCCGACGATCTGCTTCACATAACGCGCCGCTTGCGCCGCCGGCAATGGCCGGCTGCCGACGAGCTGCGCCAGGTTCTGCCCTTCGACGTAATCCATCGAGAAGAAGTGTTGGCCCTCATGCGTGCCGATTTCATGAATGGCTACGACGTTCGAATGCCAAGAGGTCATTAGAGTCACATCTTAACGTTTAATATTTCATGCCCTTGGCGCAATTCTTTCCCTAAAGCGTTGTC
>Ga0194126_10010021_pt1 | contig 12493 bp, 9 predicted proteins | sample TA2KigC150mmetaG_FD_148641 | JGI IMG/M metagenome (GOLD analysis project Ga0194126, IMG submission 148641) | Freshwater microbial communities from Lake Tanganyika, Tanzania - TA2015035 Kigoma Deep Cast 150m | ecosystem: Environmental > Aquatic > Freshwater > Lake | place: Tanzania: Lake...
CGCAGCGCATCGCCGAGCTTATCGCCATGGCCAACCTCACCGGCTGGGAGCGCGAGCTGGCCGCCAACCTCTCCGGCGGGTGGAAGCAGCGCCTGGCCCTGGGCTGCGCCATCGTCCACAAGCCACCCATCCTCTTCCTGGACGAGCCTACGGCCGGCGTAGACCCTACCAGCCGCCGCCACTTCTGGGACATGATCTACACCCTGGCCGGCCAGGGCACCACTGTCTTCGTCACCACGCACTACATGGACGAGGCCGAGCACTGCAACACCGTGGGGCTGATGCACGCCAGCAAGCTCATCGCCCTGGGCACGCCGGACGAACTAAAACGGCTTCGCTGGGCCGAGGAGGAACTGCTGGAAGTAGAATGTTCCTCACCCATCGAAGCCGTGGACGTGGTGGCCAGAGTGCCAGGCGTGCGCGACGCCGCCCTCTACGGTGTGCTCCTACACGTGGGGGTAGACTCAGCGGAGAGCGCCACCCCGCGCCTCACCGCCGCCCTGAGCGAGCGGGGCATCGCCGTGCAGCGTGTCGAGCGCATCATCCCCTCGCTGGAAGACGTGTTTGTCTCGCTGATTGCGGAGCAGGACCAGGAGGGGAGTTAATACTACAACCGCACTTGTAATTCTGAAGCCCGCCCGGGGCTGATCCTTCGACTTCGCTCAGGACAGGCACCGCCGGGCTTATTCAACGAAGCACTACGGGCTAAGGATAAGGAGCCCCGAAGGGGGTTTCGTAGACTCAGCCCGGCTCCTTCCAGGGCCGGGCGCTCTTAGAATGTTGAGTCAGGCCTGAATTTTTAAGGAAAAACCTCTTGACAAAACGCAGAATGGTGGTATAATGAAGTTGTGAGGTTTGTTGGAGCCTTTTTGGCTAAGTGCAGACGTCGCATACGTGCCAGCCCGCCTTTGTTGTATCCTTTGTAAGTAGTTGGGTGCAAGCAAGGAGGTGCAGAATGCCGACTGTTTCCCGGCCCTTGAGTGAGCTAGGGATACTGTTGGCATTTTTGTTTTCCGGCGCTGAGGGTACAGATTTCATATCAGGAGGTGGCCCCGCGTGGCTGGCACAAGGGGCTGTAGCACTGGGTGACGGAGCACCCTGTGCATGAACACTATACCACTCCCTGCCTCGCCATTCTGTATGCTATCTGCATAGAGGTAGGGCAAGATCGCAGATGTACAGGGCTTGTTTGGGGCTACCCAGGCAAGCCCTGTTGTTTTTAGTGAAACAAGAGGTGACCGCAGATGAAGAGCAAATTCACAAGTAAGCTTCCTGTGCTACTGACCTGGCTGGTGGGGAGCATCATCCTGCTCCTCAGCCTGACCATAATCGGCCCGGCCCAGGGACCACGGGCTTTGCCCCTGGAGGCCGGCCCGGTGGGCGACTCAGGCACCTCCAGATGGCCGTGGGTTGCGGTCTCAGTTGCCACTGGGACAGCGACCGCGACGCCCACGCCCACACCCACACCTACTCCCAAGATTGCCCAGATCAAAGCAAGTGCCCTGGATGACGTGGACATTCGTCGCGGCAAAACCGATAATGTTATTACCGACCCGATCTGGAAAACCTATTTTGACGCTAATTGCAACATTGTCTCACCAGCGAACCCTAATGACCCCATCGCCGACAAGATCAAGGGGAGTCGCAAGTTCAAGTACAAGTACGAGATCGGCAAATGCCCATCCGACGCCAATTCTGCGTGGAATCCCAAGGTGAAGTACTCGTGGGAGATTCAGGGCACCGGCATGAACTCCGGCGGCTTCAAGGAGCAAACCGGCTGGGAGAATGACTTCGAGGTTACCTTGCCGGACAAGGTAGGCAGATACACGTTGAAGGTGACTTTGAAGATCTACCGTGAGAGCAATCTGCTGCGCACTGAGAACCGCACCCATACGCTATATGTCGTGTTGGATAAGCCGATCAGCGATACGATTGGTGGTGTCGCGACAGCCAACCCCCGGACGGCCTGGCTTGACATTTCCACCGATTGGGCTAGCGGCAAGAGCACCGAAACTGATATCCTTAGTGCACTTAACACACGAGAGTACGGCGGTGGCAACAACCCTCTTGGTTGGAAATATGGCTATTATAGTGTTCCGCCCTATAAAGAAAACGCCGTGACGCTGATCGAGAGTGGTTCGGGTAAGAACGGCGACTGCTTCGTCTTCCGTGATGTCTGGCGGATCTTGGCGGCCTCCCTGGGCGTTTCAACCGGCGCGGACCAATACTGGCCGCCCTTCGGATTCATGACTTCGACTCGCCCAGCGTTGGACAACAACGCTTCTGCGAACGCGAAAAATAAGGCCACAGGGAATCGTGATCGTTGGGCCTTCAGTAATCACCAACTGGGTACCTTCAGCGGGAACCTCTACGATCCTACTTTTGGTCTAAAAGGGATAAACAAGGAGGCCAATGTTTTCTGTAAGGGTGTTGTGACATGGACGAATTGCGTTGTTTTGAGTCCACCCCCGGCCAGGGCAGAACTTAAGCCAGCAGGGGGGCCGCGAGTCAATGGTTGGCCGATAACCCAATATGAAACGTTTGCCACAGCACTCGAGTCGGTAGAGCAGCTTGCCGCGCCGAGCGGATCAGCGAACTTTACGGGTAATCACAGCGACAGCGGCTACGACGCTGACGGCAATGGATTGTTCGAGCATCTTAAGGTGAACGTCGAAGTGAATGTGACGGTAGCCGGGAATTTCGGCTTCGTGGCTACCCTCACCGACAGCAGCGGCAACGCAATCACTTCGGGAGATCTGAACAATGACCTCCACCGCGATAGCCTGTTCACTAATATAAGCCTGGGAACAGGAGTTCAAAACGTCTCGCTCTATTTTAACGGGCGCGATATTCGCGCTTTTGGCGCGAATGGCCCCTACACGGTGACTGTGGAACTATACGACGACGCAGGTACACTGCTGAACACCATAAACTTTACGACAGCGGTTTATGACCACCTCAGCTTCCAGGGGAACTTGATTGAGGTCCAGAGTCTAAGCGACAGTGGCGTGAACACGGATAGCATTGCTGGCTACAACCTACTGCGGGTGGCCGCTCAGGTCAACATATTAGCTGCGGGCAACTTTACCGTGCAAGGTCAGCTGTTCGCTGGAAGTACCTTCCTCGCCGATGTAACTCAAAATGTAAGTCTGGGCGCTGGCGTGCAGACCGTCAACCTGGACTTTCTGGGCGCGGCGATGGCGGCCAGTGGTCTGAACGGACCTTACACGGTCTATCTCTCCCTCAGTGATGCCAACTATACCAGCAACCAAGTGTATGCCACGGCCGCCTACAACTCGACACAGTTCCAGCAGCCTGATGCCTACTTTACAGGCACCGTTAGCGACAGTGGTCTCGATACCAACGGCAACGGCCTGTACGAAAAACTAAACGTAGCCGCCGAGGTCGTCGCTCTGATGGCCGGTACCTACACAGTGAATGGTATTCTGCAAGACAGTACTGGCGCTTTCATCGGTGCTACGGAAGCAACGCAGTCGCTGGGTAGCACACCCACCAAGGTCATCTTAAGCTTTGACGGTCTGGCCATTTATCGCAATGGCGTTAACGGACCTTACCAGGTCATACTGACGCTCACGGACGCCACTGGCAACGATCTTATCGGCCTTGACCACAGCACCAGCGCCTATGTCTACACTGACTTCGAACATGCCAGTGCCTTATTTGATGGCAAATTTGCTGACAGCGGTGTTGATACTGATGGCGATGGCTTGTACAATGTGCTACGTATTAACGTCGGCGTTGAGGTGACTGAGGCTGGAACGTACGACATCGAGGGTTCACTCCACGACAGCAACGGTGGCTTTATCGCCGGGGCTCAGAGGGAACTTTTCATGAATGCTGGCACCCAAACCGTTAGTCTCGATTTTGACGGAGCCGCTATTCATACCTATGGTATGAATGGTTCGTATCACCTTTTCGCGCTGGAGCTGAGTCAGACAGGTGTTGGGCCTATGGACAGTATCTTAGACGTGTATCAGACGGGCACTTATGCCTACACTGACTTCCAGCCCTTCAGCCTACCCACGGCCACGCCCACGTCTACCTCAACGCCGACCGATACGCCAACACCGACAGCCACACACGCCCCGACGCCGACCGATACGCCCACGCCAACGGCGACGCACACCCCCACGCCAACGCCTGCCTACATCACTGTGATGAGAGTACTGGGCGAGAGTGCAGGTGCACACACGGGTGGGGGGGCGGCCACTGGCGACGTCAACGGCGATGGAGTTCCTGATCTGATTTTCACAGCCCAACCCCTGGGCAAAGTATACATCATTTATGGGGGAACCAACCTTCCCCCAGAGTGGGACTTGGCTATCACTTCTGCTAATGTTACTATTAGTGTACCTGCAAGTGAAACTCAAGGATGGTTCCCTATTGCCAGTGGGGACATTAATGGAGATGATGTTGACGATGTGATCATGGGCGCACCATGGGCTCTTCCTGGTCCCTTTGATACTCAGGGTGGTAAGGTGTACGTCATCTTTGGAGGAAGTAATCTGCCATCAAGCATCAGTGTAAGCAATCCGTGCCCTCCTACTGGCTTCACAGTTTTTGGCCAACCAGCGGCTTCGGGTGAGGATAATCGCCTGGGGGTTAGTGTGGCCAGCGGTGATGTTAACAGAGACGGCATTGACGACTTACTTACAGTAGCTCCTCTGCATAACGGTGATCGTGGTAGAATGTATATTATCTACGGCAAAGAGAGCTTCTCCACTTGTCCACTGAATTCTAACAGCACTGACGTTTTCCTTGAAGGCCAGACAAATGAGGGTCTGGGGTATGGTGGTCTCTCCAGCGGTGACATCAATGGAGATGGTTTTGACGACATACTTGTGGGACACCAAGCCTTTTATATAATCTACGGTGGACCAAACCTACCCTCTAACCTGGGTACAACTCCCACGGCTGTCTCCATATACGGAGCAGAATTAGTAGGACCCAGCGGCGACATTAATCGGGACGATTTTGACGACATACTTTTTGGAGCACCTAGCGCTCGCAGTGGCGCTGGCGAGAGCTATGTGCTCTACGGTGGATCGAACTTGCCACCGATCATCAATCTGCCCACCGAGGCCAATGTGATTGTCCTTGGTGCCGCTGCAGGTGACCAGTCAGGCGGAACTCTCTCTACTGGGGATATCAACAGAGATGGTTTTAACGACATACTCATTGGAGCGCCTGGTGCTGACCCAGGAGGCCTCGCGGATGCTGGCGCAACATACACCATCTATGGCATGGGCGCTCTCCCTCGAATTTGCGATCTGAGGGCCGGGTGTGCCGATCTTGTCCTTGCTGGCGAGCATGCAGGTGACAAGTCGGCTTCAAGATCTAGTGGGGACATCAACGCCAATGGATACGATGAGATTATCATCGGAGCTCCGTATGCAGCTCCTAAAGGGCGCACTAATGCTGGAGAGGTCGATGTAGTAGCCATCTCCACTCCTACACCAACGCTTACCCCCACGCCGACACCGACCGATACACCGACGGCCACCCACACGCCGACGCCCACGGCCACCCCGACAGACACCAGCACGCCGACCTACACACCGACTAGCACGCCAACGGCCACGCCAACCGACACACCCACGCCAACGGCCACCCACACGCCGACGCCCACGGCCACCCTGACAGACACCAGTACGCCGACCTACACACCGACTAGCACGCCAACGGCCACGCCAACCGACACACCCACGCCAACGGCCACCCACACGCCGACGCCAGCCAACACGCCCACGGCAACAGAGACGCCGACCGAGACGCCAACTGCGACACCAACCAGCACACCAACGGCGACAGCTACTGCTACGGCCACGCCGACGAGCATGCCTGGACCACCCACGCTCATTCAACCTGCAAATGGGGCTCTGCTGCCTCAGCCCGTCCCGCCTGACGAGTGGTACTTTTCTTGGGAGGCGAAACGGGGACCCTGTAGCTGCACTATCTCTATTGATGGACCGGGGGGACGACAATTGTGGGCCATCGTGCACTGGGAGGTGGGCTACGAGTACAACTATACGACTACCCAGTACCTCCCCGCTGAGGCGCTGACGCCGTGGTCCTGGTGGGTACAAGTCATCTGCCCAGGCGGGATCAACCGCAGTGAGACGCGCACCTTCTCGGTTATGCCAGCACCAACCGACACGCCCACACCCACCAGCACGCCCACGGCGACGGCTACCGCCACGGCCACGCCCACGTCTACACCTACGGCGACCAGCACGCCTACGCCGACGCCCACCAGCACGCCCTGCGTCCTTTTTGGTGACCTTGACGGCGATGGCGACGTGGATGTCGCTGATATCCAGCAGGTCGCCAACCGCTGGCGCTGCAAGTGCGGGGATTCCTGCTATAATTCGCTCTATGACATTGATGGCGACTGTGACATTGACATCGTGGACATCATGCTCGTGGCAGGGAGGTGGGGTGAGATGTGTCCACCGACGGCCACTTATACTCCGACGCCGACCTCCTAACCGACACCAAGTCCTTCCCTAACCAGGGACTCTGCAGTCTTTTTCTGGTTGGTGGTAGCCCAAACACTATATCTAGTAGTATGAGACTCGCCAACTACAACAGGTTGTGTTCAAACAGCCCGAACGGTCTTTAGAGGCCCAAACGCGCACTTTACCAATCTAGAATCTTGCCTGACGGCTCCACCTGTGGTATCATAAGGCTATCTCAGCCAAGGCGATGCCCTGAGCCATTCGACTACCCCTTCGTCCCTCAGGGCATGGCTCAGGACAGGCCTGCCGCAGGGAGGAAGCCGATGGAACACTATACCATCCGTCAGGTCAAACGAGCTCTGGCCCAGGAGCAACTCCTGCAACGCCTCGATCAGGGAGAGGACCTCGAAGCCCTCTGCCAAGAACTGGGCCTTGCCCTCAGCCGGGACTACTTCCCTCAACTCCGCCGCCGTTATCGTCAGGGAGGCTCTTCCTGGGAGGCGCTCATTGACCATCGCCACGGTCACCTCTACAAAGCCACTCCTGAGCGGCGGGCCTGGCTGCGGGAGTGGAAGCGAGAGAACCTGGCCCTCACCCAGCAGGAACTGACCACTCTCTATGAGGCCGAGTTTCAGGATAGCATCTCCCAAAGCCAGGTCAGCAACGTGCTCCGAACGGAAGGGGTGGCTATCCCTGGGGGACAACACTACCATCCCCCGCAGGAACGAGCCTTGCCTCTAGAGCGGGCAGGGGTCTTTTTCCCCCCAGGCCGCCGCCCTCCAGATGGGGGTGCTGAGCACGGCCACCCAGGTGATCCTAGAGCAGAGAGCGGCCTACCGGGGGACTGAGCGCATCCTCTGCCACCACCGGCCGGAAACCATCACCCGTCGTCTGGCTCACCTGCTGTGGCTGCCCCGCTTCGACTTGGTGCGCCCTTACCATCTGCGCTGGGTCCGTCCCCTGGGTTTGGGGCTCATTGCGGGTGGTAGGGCCACTCTGGGCTACTCCACGCTGGAACACTTCCTGGGGGAACTGGAAGCCCTGCGGGTGGCCACCCCTTTGGGAGATGCTCTGACCCGCCGCTACCTGGAGATATGGCCTGTCCCGGCCGAGGGTGCCTTCTTTTACCTGGACAACCGGCGCAAGGTGCGCTATTCTGGCTATCCCATCGCCGCCGGCAAGATCTCGGCCAGCGACCGGGTCCTGGGAGCGACCACCCAACTCTTCCTCCACGATGCCTCCGGGCATGGCTTGCACATGCACAGTGGGCCGGGGGATGAGCACATGAGCCGCACCCTGCTCCCCTTGGTGCAGCATTTCGTCACCCTGGTAGGCCGGGAGCGGGTGCGGGGCATAGTGGCCGACCAGGAGATGCGCTCGGCGGCCCTTTTTCTAGCCCTGGAAGCGCTGGGGCTCGGCTTCGTGACCATTGGCCGGACACCGACGCCGCAGCAGGAAGCAGCCTTCGAGGTCGCAGGGCTGTTCTTGCCTTATCGCCGAGACCCCCAGAGCGGGGAACTCACCCACTGGGTGGCACATGCCCACACCCTCTTGCGGGACCGGTCCACGGGTCTTGCCTTCCAGGCCGAGGTCACTCTGGTCGTGGACTGCCGGGCTGGGCTGCCAGGGCGGTTGATCCCTATCCTGCACAACTGGCGAGACCAGGAGGTGCCGCTCGCGCTCCCTCATGACGTTTACGTGGGACGTTGGGCCGGCCAGGAACGGGTCTTCCGTGACATGCGTCCCTGCCAGAATCTGGATGCGCACTACGGGCAGAAGAAGGTGGCGGTGCCCAACCGCACCCAGGCACGGCAACGAGAAGCCCTGCAACGGACATTGCACGCTCAGGAGAAGCAGGTAGCGACAGCCCAGCGCCAAGTGCAGGAGTACGCTGAGTGCATCGCGATCCTGGAGCAGGAAGCCCAGCAGAAGCACAGGGAGAGCCAAGCCCAGGTGGCGGCTCTGCGCCAGGCCAGCCGAGGGGCGGCAACAGCCAAGGGACGGGAACAGTTCCTGATTCAGGCGGAACGGCTGGCAGCCAAGGATCAGGTACAGCAGGTTCGCTTCCAGGGTAGACAGCGTCGGCTGGTCATGCAACAGCGCACCTGGCAGCAGAAGCTGGAGGAGCGTCAGGGCCAGCGAGAGGAAGTGATCCAGGCCCTCCAGGACTTGGACGAGCAGCCCTTCTACGACTTCGACCTGGAGAAGGACAACCTGATGACCTACCTGCGGCTGGCTGGTGAGAACGCCCATCGCTTTGTCCAGGAGCAGTACTTCGCCGGCACCCTCCTGGAGAAAGTGGACGAAGTGACCATGGTGCGGGTGGTCTACAACCAACCTGGTTGGGTACGGCGCCGAGGCAAGCACTTGCACCTGCTGCTGCAAAGCTATGGCGATGCTGAAGTGCAGGCAGCCGTGGCCCAAGCTTGCCAACGGGTCAATCAAGCCCAGCTCAAATTGCCCAGTGGCCTTCAGCTCCACATGGAAGTGGCGACCAAGATTCTAGATTGTTAAAGTGCTGCATTTATGCAGAGTCCCTGGTTAGGGTAATCGGGGAAAATCTCACCCATAAGGATATCTCTACCAGCTCGCTCCGGCCCTTCGACTATGAAATTCGGGAAGCGGGCGCGAATCATCTCGAAGAAACGCTCGGTCAGGTCGTAGCCTTTCTTGCCACGGTCTTTGTATTCCCACAGAATAGCACATAGTGCTTCGTCTGGTATTGGACGAGAACTGTAGGCCGCCTGTACTTCATGGATTGGCCTAAACTGAGCGCCAAACGTCGTGATAATCTCCTTTATGCTCGATTTTCTTTTTGTCATTTCTACAGGAGTTGATGGGCTAACATACTTGCGGAAAACCCTCAAGAGTTGAACCCGCATCCATGTCTGCCTAATTTCGCTGATTTGTAGAAGCAGACGCTCTGATGATTCGGAAGCCTTGAGCAGTTGCCCGAATAGTACTAATACGGGTTTATAGAGTTCGCAGGCGTAAGGCAGAATATCAGGATAATACTCGCCCGTAGCAAGTGTGATCCAGTTATATGCGTTGGATCTATAATCAGCTAAATACCTGTAGCGTTTAGGTCTATCGCCTACTATGTCGTATTGCACTACTACGCTCTCCTTTTACTTCTTTGGCAAGGATACCATGAACCTAGAGGAACTTGTATGTTTGGTGACATGCTCTTGTCACCACCCAAAGCTGCCCAACGGCCTGCACTCCAGCCGCACCGTCGGGCGGCGTAGAAATCACCGCTTGCCGCACGGCGGGCGATACTGATTGCGTAGCTCCGCCTCGAACCGTTCACGGTCCTGTCTTGTGTATTGAGAGGACGGCATCCGATAGACGCAGACCCAGATATTGTTGTTCGCGCAGTTCTTGGTCCAGCACGCTTTCCTATCGTGATCGTCGATCCGACTCCCCACTTGGCCGCTTTGCCCCACGTCAAGTACGGTCCAACTACTATCCTGTGCTACACACAGGATCACGTACACTGCCGCGACATCCGTGAAGTCTGCCTCAGACAGCCTAACACAGGCAAAAGTCCTCCCACCAATCGTTACATTCGTAGCCATCTGCTCCTCCTTAGAAAGTAGACATGCAGAGTCGCCGCCATTGCGGTAGGACGGCCAGTCACCCAACAGCCCCCGCACAGATCCCGGGGTGCAGTATTACCGCACCGAGATCTTCCGGCATACTCGCTTCCGCAGTTCTGGTTCTGGAGTGGCAGCGGGGTGGGCGACCGCCCCGCCGACCATAACTAGCCCGCACCTTTGCTCTCGGCAACTTTTGAGAGCCGAACTACCTCTCCGATAAACAGATAGGTCTGAATTACAGCCAGGCGAGCCTCGTCTCGGGATACGTCAGCATGGACCCCCTTGGAGGCCTTTTCATAGACCGCATCTAATCTCGCTGCAAGGTGCTCAATTTCGGTGGCGATTATTGAAAAGCTACTGTCGCTACTGATGCGATTTTCGATGTAAGCAACCAAGCGATTCTTATATTCGTCTGGACCAACTTTCCTCAATTTGCCTTTGGCGTCCTTCCAAGGTTCAGATTGGGCTGGGAAAAGAGAATCGGCTACCGACATGAGTAGACGCCGGCACGAAGTCAAAGCGACAGACCGCGACTCGGATAGATCCTCGCGCAGGCGCTCATTTATTGCAATCAGTTGTTCAGCCGCCTTAGGACAATAAGCTCGCACAAAAGAATCCACGTCCTCGCGAGCCTCTTCGAAAATATCTTGTGCGACATCTCCTAATTCGATAGCCAAGTAGATGTCGGTCGCATAATTGTGTAGGGCCGACTTCAGCGAAGCAAAAAGGCCTTGGCTGTGAGCAAATGCCTTCTTTTGCTCGGCCTGCAACTGCACCTGCGTTGAGAGGAGCTCTCTTGTTGCACGCATTTCAATGAAATCTTTCGCTTTTGTGTCAGCAGGACGAGACAAGCGAAGTGCATCAATATGCGCCTCGTCGGCTTTGCGTTTTGCCTCAAGTTCTGGAAGACTTATGAAGTAGTACTTGCCATCAGTCGTGATCCTGCCTCCTGCAATCGCATATTTCTGGCAGGTTCCAATTTGAGCGAAGTGAAAGTTTTCAGGATAACCACGCGCCTCGAGGTCGAGCCACGCCTGCGCATCTGTATCTCTCATCAATCGAGCAAGTCGCTTGGCTTTCATTAGCGATGTCTCGATTGGTGACTGCGATGTCTCGAGAGAATCGAGTAATTCTCGAGCGACTTTGCGGGCTTCGTCAATCCGAGACATACTTTGATGCTCCATCATCACTTGAATGATAGTACATATTGCCAGGGCGGGCATCGTAGGACTGCCAGTTGCCCAACAGCCCCCGCACAGATCCCGGCATGCAGTATTACCCCACTGGGCCTTTCAGTCATACTCGCTCAACCATAACTAGGCGCATTTGCCATTCAGCGAACGCCTGACCATCTCATCAATGCTTTGCTCTGAATCTGGTAAATTATTAGGAGCAAGACAAAATGCAGGAATAGACCTAACAATAAGAAAGCAGGCCATTCCGCCACGTTCTTCATGTTAGCAACTTTGATGATGACAAGGGCAAGAACCAAATACAGTCCCGAAAAGACGCCTATTATTCCTGACGACATCATCATGGCAAAAGCGAGATCGTAGTTAGGTACTACGCCAATCTCCTTTATGTGACTGACTCCTATGATTCGCCCTTCCACACTTACCTGTCCGCTGAATCGTGTCAGGAGTATTTTTAGTTCAATAGAATCCTTGGGGTTTAGTAATGACGGACTCAACCTGACCGATGTCGGATCAAACTCCATGGTGGCCTTGATGTTTTTAGGGCGTGTGGTTGTGATTTGAGCTTCAAGTACTATGCCTGCCTCTTTGAAGGAAAACGTAATTGGTGTTTCGTAGTCAGTAGTTGTGATTGGAACATTGCCCGTATTCGTTAGCCTGATCACGATTAAGTGAAGGCCAGGTATAGGTACGCCATTGCGCCGCACCTCCAAAGTGTCTTTAATAGTTTCACTTATGCTTAACAGGTTTGTGCTAGAGATGACCTCGTAAGACAAAGACTTACGTTGTCGTTGTAACCAAAACAAGTAAAAAGTTGCAAGAATGGTCAATAAGGCCAATGCTGCTCCAGCGAATTGCCATAGCGGGTCTCTTAGTAGTTCCATAGCTCCCTCCGAGTAGCTTGGGTTCATTTCTTGGGTATAGCGTAGCTTAGTGCGCCCAACTACTAAATAGGTGGATTCCGCTTTTCATCCTAAATGGCTATGCTAAACGGAATCCGCCTGATCTGCTCAAGTGCGCTTTTGCGGATTTATCCGGTCATTGGGTTGAAACGGCTTGGAGCATCGTCTACAAGATAACATAAAACCTAGCGACTGGGCCTTCGTAGCAGAATGGTGCACATAGAGGGAGCAGAAATGGAGCCAGGGTGGGGTTGATAGACATAATGTGACCTCAAATGGGCACAAGAAACGAAGCAGAAGGTCTGCAAGGCATGGGGTGG
>Ga0194126_10010025_pt1 | contig 12489 bp, 9 predicted proteins | sample TA2KigC150mmetaG_FD_148641 | JGI IMG/M metagenome (GOLD analysis project Ga0194126, IMG submission 148641) | Freshwater microbial communities from Lake Tanganyika, Tanzania - TA2015035 Kigoma Deep Cast 150m | ecosystem: Environmental > Aquatic > Freshwater > Lake | place: Tanzania: Lake...
CGCGCATAATCGCCGCCTCCGGATAACATATTGTTATCGTTAACCATAACACCTTTTCAGCCTTATGGGCAGCGATTTTTTGGGGTTCTTAAAAAAGAGTTTTTCAACATCCTGCTAAGTATTTTACTTGTATATTTGCAATGTGCACCTTTAAGATGCCGGTATCTATAAAGAAACTGCGGCTCTGTCTGTAAGTCAACGGGGTGTGATTTCCGCACCAAACTATTTCTTCTTGGAATACTCTTTATTCAACGCCAACCCGATAATATTCCGCATGATCTGGTTGGTGCCTTCGTAGATCTGTAGGATCTTGGCGTCCCGCATCATCTTTTCCACCGGGTATTCCCGCATGTAACCGTGGCCGCCCATGACCTGCACCGCGTCCACGGTGACCTGCATCGCCATGTCGGTGGGGAAGAGCTTGGCCATGGCCGCCACCTTGGAGTAGTCCTTGGGCTTGGTGTCGATGTAGCGGGCTACCGCATAAACCAGGGCCCGGGCCGCCTCGATCCTGGTGGCCATGTCCGCCAGCATGTGCTGCACCGCCTGAAAATGGATGATGGGCACCCCGAACTGGTGGCGCTCCTTGGCGAAGCCGGCGGCCTCGTCCAGGGCCTCCTGGGCCAGGCCCACGGCCAGGGCCCCGGCGCCGGGGCGGGCGTTGTCTATGGTCTTCATGGTGACGATGAAACCCATGCCCTCTTTGTTGATGAGGCGGTCTTTGGGGATGCGGCAGTCTTCAAGGATTACCTCCCGGGTGGTGGAGGCCCGGATGCCCATCTTCTTTTCTTTCTTCCCGAAGGAGACTCCCGGATCACCTTTTTCCACCACCAAAGCGCTGGCCCCCCGGGCCCCCTTGCTCCGGTCGGTGAGGGCAATCACCGTGTAGAATTCCGCCTCCCCGGCGTTGGTGATCCACTGCTTGGCGCCGTTAAGCACGTAAAAATCGCCGTCTTTCACCGCGGTGGCCTGAATGGCCCCGGCGTCGCTCCCGGCCTGGGCTTCGGTCAAGGCGAACGCGGCCAGGGCCTCGCCTTTGGCCAGGCGCGGAAAATATTTCTGCTTCTGCTCCTCGGAACCGTACAACAGCAAAGGATAAGCTCCCAGGAAGCTGGCGGCGTAGGTGGTGGCCACCCCCACGCAGCCCATGGCCAGGGCCTCCAGCACCAGGACGTTTTCCAGGCAGCCCAACCCCAGGCCGCCGTATTCCTCGGGGATGATGGTGCCGCAGAGGTCAGCCTGGGCCAGGTCGTTGATGATGTCCCAGGGGAAGGTCTCTTCTTCGTCCAGTTCGGCCCGGATGGGCTTGATGCGCTCGTCGCTGATCTGCCTAGCCAGGTCCCGGAGCATCTGCTGCTCTTCGGTGAGCAGATAGTCCATGGCGGCTCCTTATATCATGGCCGCAATGAAAAACGGCGGTTATGTACGGGCGAACCTCGGTTCGCCCCCCTAAAATCACCCTGGGTCTGAGACGAATGCCGGATTCGCCCCTACTCCGCGGCCTCGGGGACTACCAGCCGGCCTTTATAAAACCCGCACGACGGGCAGGCGTGGTGGGGGAGCCGGGGTTCATTGCACTTGGGACAGGTGGAGAGGCTGGGCGGCGTTAAGTGCCAGTGGGAACGCCGCATATTCCTCTTGGAAATGGATTTTCTGCGTTTGGGTAAAGGCACGACGAACTCCTTTTAAAAGCAGTGACCAGTGGCCAGTGGTCAGTGATCAGTTTTTAGTTTTTAGTTAAATGGCTCAGGATTATCAATAAGTTACACATGAATATCCAATTACGCCTTACAGGTGCAGGCCTCCCGGTTGAGGTTGGCGCCGCACCCGGGACACAGGCCCCGGCAGTCTTCGTGACACAAGGGTTTGAGGGGCACTGTGAGAATGATCTGCTCCCGGATGATTCCTTGCAGGTCAACGTCCTCTCCGGCAACAAAGTCCACATCCAGGTCCGCAGCAGTCAATTCTTCTTCCTGGGCCAGAGGTTCATGGCCAGGCAGCAAGAGCAAGTCAAAGTCCGAAGTGTAAGGGGCCGCGTAATAATCCAGGCAGCGGCTGCAAGCTAAATCCAGGTGACCTTCCAGATGCCCCCTTACCAGGATGTCCTTGCCGTGCTTTTCCAGGCGCACCTCGCCGGTTAAGTCCCCCGCGTTGAATTCCAGTCCCTGGTCTTCTTCCCGCCAGTGGCGGAACCAATCGTCCCCCAGGTCCAGGCTCACGTCCTTGCCGAGGTCGGGGATGGAGTTGACGGGGATTTGGAGGGGTTTTTTCATCGGCGTGCTTGACCTTTATGGCGAGTGGCCCAGATAATCTCTTGCCCTCAGCCACAAAAAAACTAATATATAAAAAATTAACAAAGTGTCAAGATGTTAGGGGCAAAAACAGGGAGCGGTTCAGCGGGTTAGCGGGTTAGCTGGTTAGCGGAAACAGAAAACAGAAAACTGAAAACAGAAAACTGAAAACTTATGTTACGCGTTGCTTTCATCGGCCAGCCCAACTGCGGCAAGAGCACCATCTTCAACTACTTCAGCGGCTACAAGGCCATGGTGTCCAATTTTCCCGGCACCACGGTGAAGTACACCGTGAGCCGGGTGGTGTTTGAAGGAGAGGAGATCACCTGCGTGGACCTCCCCGGGGTCTATTCCCTCACCTCCACCGACCCGGCGGAACTGGAGTCCCGGAACTACCTCCTGGCCGAAGAGGCTGAGGTCATCGTCAACGTCATTGACGCCACCCTGTTAGGGCGGAGCCTGGAGTTGACCCTGGAGCTCATGAGCCTGGAGCGTCCCATGATGGTGGCCCTGAACATGATGGACGAAGCGGCCCGCAAAGGCATTACCATTGACGCCCCCCGGCTGGCCAAACTCCTGGGGGTGCCGGTGGTGCCCACCATCGCGGCCACGGGCCGGGGCCTCACCGAACTGCTGCAAACGGCCATCGAAACGGGCCGCACCGGCATCCGGCCCTCCCAGATCATGTTCAGCCGGGACATTGAGCAGGAAATCGCCGAATTGAGCGACCACCTGGACCCCGACCATGCCCAGGCCCTGGGACTGCCCCACCGTTTCCTCCTGGTGAAACTTCTGGAAGACGACCCTTATCTCATCGAGGAGGTGGGGCGCCAGCATCCCGGGTGCGTGGTGATGGTGCGAAATCACCAGAAGATTCTGGCCCAGACCCACGGCCGCCCTCCGGAAACCGTGATCTCCTCGGAGCGCCACGCCCTGTCCATCAATCTTTTTGAACAGGTGGCCAAGGTCAGGCCGGCGGAGAAGCCCGCCTGGCGGGACCGCCTGGACAAAGTGGCCACCCACAAGTTCTGGGGCTACGTCATCCTGGTCCTCATTATGGGCCTGTTTTTCCAGGGGGTCTTCCGGCTGGGGCAGCACGCCGAAAACTTCTTGATGGGCTACCTGGAACTGGCGCAAAAATTCTCCCAGGTCTGGCTGGGGCAGGACACCCTGGCTTACTACGTGGTGGGAGAGGGCCTGCTCATGGGAATCTTCGGGGGGGTGGCCATCGTTCTTCCCTACCTGGTCCCCTTTCTGGTGGGGCTGGCGTTGCTGGAGGACAGCGGCTATCTCCCCCGGGTGGCCTTTCTCATGGACAACCTCATGCACCTTTTGGGGCTGCACGGGAAATCCATTATTCCCTTTATCCTGGGCTACGGCTGCAGCGTGCCGGCGGTGATGGCCACCCGCATCCTGGAAAGCCCCCGGGACCGGCTGGTGGTGGCCATGCTGGCCATCCTCATTCCCTGCTCGGCCCGCTCGGTGATCATCTTCGCCCTGGTGGCCTATGCCATCGGCCCTTACTGGGCCTTGGGGGTTTATCTGTTTAACCTGCTGGTCATCGGCATCCTGGGGCGAATATCCACTTTACTGCTGCCGGAAATCTCCCCGGGCCTGCTCATGGAGATTCCCGAATACCGCCTGCCCACCTGGACCAACGTGGTGCACAAGTCCTGGCGCAGCCTCAAGGACTTCATCGTGGTGGCCTGGCCCATCTTAATCGGGGGCAGCCTGGTCCTGAGCCTGCTCAAGTTCTATGGCTTCGACGGCCATGTCAATGACGTTCTCCGGCCCCTCACCAGCCTTCTGGACCTTCCGGCGAAGGTGGGCACCACCTTGATTTTTGGGATCATGCGGAAAGAATTATCTCTGGTCATGCTCAACGAGGCCCTGGGCACCAACCAGATCCAGACGGTGCTGACCCATGTCCAGCTCCTCACTTTTACGGTGTTCGTGCTCTTTTACATTCCCTGCGCCTCCACCATCGCGGCCCTGAGCCGGGAGCTGGGCTGGAAGGGCGCAGCCCTGGCAGTGATTTGTTCCCTGGGATTGGCGTTGGGATTGGGCTTGCTGACCCGGGGTTTCGGAAGGCTCGTATTTTAAGGGAACTGAAGTGTCAGTGGCATTTAACCTCCGGCAAACCATGAAGATTATTTAGGGCCGCCCAGCACGCCTTGATCCCATCTGCTCATGTCCTCCATGTTTCTCTATCAAAAGTGGCTTCAAGACCGCTTGCACGATTATGTCACCGCGGCAAGTCCTCCCCGGTTAAAGGGCCGCCATATCTCCATGGCCCCCCAGCAGTATGGGGCGGCGCTCCTGCAGGCATATCTGGGTCAGGCATCTCTCCCCTGGGTGGCCGACATTGCCGGGGTTACGCTGGAAACTCTTAAGGAGTGGCGCCGGCAGCCGGAATTCCTGCTGCTAATGGATTGGAGCAAGGCCTTGTTTTCCCAATTCTTTCGGGAAAGTCTGGAGCTGAATGATTATTCCCCGAAAGAGGTTTATGAGATTGCCGGGGAATTTGCGCTGCTGGAAGATTCGCTGCGCGTAGGCATAAGGACCAAACTCTACGGGTTGTTTCGCAATCTGGGGGAATCGTTGCTCAGCCGCCGCTTTCACGGCCTGACCCTGGAAAAGTCTGATTTGCGGTTATTTAAGCGTCTTTTCCTCTTTTTCTGGGCCTTGGAGTCTTACTGGCCCAGCCCCGCGAGAAAACGCCTGGAAGAGACATTCCTCCCCCTGGCCCGAGACGCGGTCTGGCCCCGGTTGGGACTGCCGGGATGGGAGGATGAAGAATTTTTTGCCGCCTCCAGCCGATATTCACTTTCTTATCTCCATGGCCTCCTGGCCGTCCAGCTTCGGGAGACCCTTTCCCTTTATGGATCAAGGACCTGTGCTTACCCGGGATATCTCCATTAATTTCGATGTGCACTGATGAAACTTATCGATCTATTGCGCGTCTCTATGAAGATAATTGTCCGCAAAATTTGATTATTGCCTTAGCTGCAGCCCCCAAGCCCGACCACTGATCCCTGCACTGATCACTGGCAAATGACAACTGCCTTGAAAATCCTGATAAAACTCCTTATGATGGTTCCAGGGAATTTAACTCGCAATACCTTCAACTGAAAACTAAAAACTGAAAACTGCTTTTAAATGGCGAGCACAACCGTCCCCCCGGAAGTGGCGGCCCGGGTGAAAGACCTCCGGGAGCAGATTCACTACCATAATTATCGCTATTACGTCCTGGATGACCCGGTCATCTCCGACGATGAGTTCGACCGCTTAATGCGAGAACTTATGCGGCTGGAGGAAGAGCACCCTGAGCTTATTACCTCCGATTCCCCCACTCAGCGGGTGGGCGCGCCCCCTCTGGAAAAATTCGAGACCGTGGTGCACCGCCAGCCCATGCTCTCCCTGGAAAACGCCTTCAGCGAGGCCGAGACCCGGGAGTTCGACGAACGCCTAAAACGGTTCCTCCGCACCGCGGAAGACTTCCACTACGTGGTAGAGCCGAAAATGGACGGCGTGGCCGTGGAGTTGGTCTATGAAAACGGCCGCCTCACCGTGGGTTCCACCCGGGGCGACGGCGTCCGGGGGGAAAACGTCACCCAGAACCTGAAAACCATCCACACCATCCCCTTGCAAATGCTTAAGGACCAGGAGGCTATCCCGGAGTTGCTGGAGGTCCGGGGGGAAGTGTACATGGACCTGGCGGAATTTAAAAAACTCAATGAGCAGCGCCGGGCCCAGGGCGAACCGGCCTTTGCCAACCCTCGGAATGCCGCCGCCGGCTCGCTGCGCCAGTTGGACCCCAACATCACCGCGGCCCGGCCCCTGAAAATTTACTGCTACGGCATCGGCGAAGTCGCGGGCCGCGCCTTTGAGACCCAATGGGAGGTGCTCCAGACCCTGAAGGCCTGGGGGTTCCGCATCAACCCCCTGATTGAGCGCCATACGGGCATCGGCCCGGCCATCGCCTATCACCACCGCTTGGAGCATCAGCGCCACGGCCTGCCTTATGAAATCGACGGGGTGGTCATCAAGGTGGACTCCTTAATCCTCCAGGAGCGCCTGGGGACCAAGACCCGCAGCCCCCGGTGGGCCCTGGCGTACAAATTCGCGGCCACCCAGGAGACCACGAGGGTTCTAAACATCGTGGTCAACGTGGGCCGCACCGGCGCGGTCACCCCCATGGCGGTGATGGAGCCGGTGGAAGTGGGGGGCGTCACCGTGACCCGGGCTACCTTGCACAACGAAGACGAAGTGGCCCGCAAGGACGTGCGGGTGGGCGACACCGTGCTGATCCAGCGGGCCGGGGACGTCATCCCAGAAGTGGTGAAGGTCATCCTGGAGGAGCGCCCCCCGGACGCCAGGCCCTTTCAAATGCCCACCCGCTGCCCGGTGTGCCACACCCCCCTGGTGCGGCCCGCCGGCGAGAAGGTCACCCGCTGCCCCAACCCCGGGTGCGGCGGGGCGCTGGTGAGGGGCATTTTTCACTTCGCCGCCAAAACCGCCATGGACATTGACGGCCTGGGGGAGAAAATTATCGCCCAGTTGGTGGACAACGGCTTGGTTCAGGACGTCAGCGACCTCTATAAGCTGACGGAAGATGACCTCATCCCCTTGGAGCGCTTCGCGGAAAAGTCGGCCCAGAACATCATCAACGCCATCCAAAAGAGCAAGCGGGTCACCCTGGAGCGGTTTCTTTACGCCCTGGGTATCCGCTACTTGGGCGAGGCCACGGCCCAGCTCCTGGCCCGGCACTTCGGGACCCTGGAAGCCCTGATGGCCGCGGATTTCAATGAATTAACCCAGGTGGAAGGAATAGGGCCAACGGTTGCCCAGAGCATCGTGGAATACTTCAATGAACCCCGCAATCAAGAGCGGCTGGCCAAGCTCCAGGCCGCGGGCCTGGAAATCATCCCGCCGGAGCGCCCCGCGGTGAGTCCTCTGGCGGGCAAGACCTTTGTATTCACCGGGGCGCTCACCATCTCCCGGGAGGAGGCCAAGGCCCTGGTCACCGCCCGGGGCGGCAAGGTCAGCTCTTCGGTGTCCGCCAAGACCGACTACGTGGTGTCCGGAACCGATCCCGGCAGCAAATACGCCAAGGCCCGGGAATTGGGGATCACCATCCTGGACGAAGCCGCGTTTCTGGAGCTGGTGAGATAATTCCCGGTTCCGGTTTCCGGTTCCCAGTTTTTCGGGTTTGGGAAGTTAATTGCGCCCAGGGTTTCCTCGCCCCCAAGTGGTTCCCTCTCTACCATTAAGACAACTATGCGATGGCTATCCTCAAAAAGCATGCGATCTGAAAATCTGATATAATTAACGAAAACCTTAAGAGGCACGGCGCGCCGTGCCCTTAATTTTCATGGACAAAGTGCTTCATGATGACCGCCTAATCTTTTTTGACTACCATGCCACTAATCACTAACTAATCACTGAGCAAGTCGCAATTAAAAGGCGTAAAATATAGGGGCGTGATTTATCACGCCCGCTTTGAGGGCGCAATAAATTATGCCCCTACAAAAATACCCATTAGAATGCACCTTGGTATGACAACTGGGCAACTGGGCAACTGGCAACTGTTTCGGTTGACAGGCATAGGCTCTTGTCTATATATTGTGTACCTTAGTGAAGAATTTTTGGAAGGTTACTCATGGGTGAAGAACCCCAAGAGCAGCAACCCCAAAGCCCGGCGGAGGAGGACAAACCCAAGTCCTGGTGGGCCCGCTGGCTCGGCCGCCTGACCGGTTGGCTGGGAGGGCACGAATTTCACTACGCCGGTTATCTGCCCAGCAGCCCCGGGTTTTTGCTGCGATATACTCTGGATCCGTTTTTTTCCAAGGTTACGGTCAACCCCCGCCACCTGGAACGCCTCCAGGAGCTGGCTCAGCAGGGCGCCGTGGTTTATGCCCTAAAATACCGCAGTCACCTGGATTTTCTCTTTTTCAACCGCCGCTACCAAAAACTGGGAGTCAAAGCGCCGGAGGTGGCCTTTGATCTTAACCTCTGGATATGGCAGCCATTTTCCCACCTGGTGCAGATTTTGTCCGCCGCGGTCAATTACTTCACCCGGCGTCGGGCCTGGCACAACCCTTTTCAGGACGGCTACTTCCTCCAGATTATCCAGGAAAAACGGGGATCTTTGCTCTTTCTGGTGGACCAGGTGGGCTTCCGCCAACGCTTTTTAAGGCCCCGGGAAGACCCCATCCGGCACCTGTTGGAACTCCAGTTGCAGCTCGACTTCCCCATCTTCCTGGTCCCCCAGATGATTATGTATTCCAAAGATCCGGGGCGGAAAGACAAGGGGCTCTTGCAGCTCTTTTTCGGAGACAGCGAAAATCCGGGCAAGCTGCGCAAGTTGGTGTTTTGCTTCCTCAAGGCTAAACAGGCCGTGGTGGAAGTGGCCGACCCCATTAATCTTCAAGAGTTCCTGGCCAGCGCCTCCAAAGATGGCCGCCTGCGGGACCGGGCCCAGGAAGTGCGACGGGAGCTGATCCAACGCCTGGACTCCAAACGGCGCCTGGTCATCGGGCCGGTGACCAAATCCCGGGAAGAATTTCTAGAACTCACCCTCACCGACCCCGGCCTTACCCGTTTCATGGAACACCTGGCAGAGACGGAAAAAAAGAAAATTTCCAAGGTCAAAAAGAACGCCCAGGACTACTTCTGGGAGATCTCCGCGGATTTCAATATCCTGACCGTCAATTTCATGATGTGGCTGGTCAAGCGGCTGTCTCAGCACCTTTTCGACCGGTTGGTCTTTGATGAAGAGGGGTTCGAAAAAGTCCGCCAGGCGGGGGAGCGCGGCAGCCTGGTCTTCATCCCCTGCCATAAAAGTCACCTGGATTACCTGATTCTCAATTACCTCATGTATCAGCACCACATGCACCCGCCCCGTATCGCCGCGGGGAAAAACCTGGCCTTCTGGCCCATCGGCTCCATGTTCCGGGGCTGCGGCGCGTTTTTTATCCGCCGCCGGTTTCACGGGGCCAAACTCTACGCCGAAGTGCTGCACACCTATTTGAAAACCCTAATCAAAACCGGCCTTAACGTGGAGTTTTTCATTGAAGGCGGACGGAGCCGCACCGGCAAGCTGGTGTTGCCCAAGCTGGGGCTGCTTAACATGATTCTCCGCAGCTATGGCGAACACGCGTCCCCGGACATCTTCTTCGTGCCCACCTTCATCGGCTATGACCAGGTGCCGGAGGAGAAGGACTATCTCAAGGAGCTGAAAGGCCGGGAAAAAGAGGCGGAATCCGTGGGCCAATTGGTGAAAGCCCGGAAATTTCTGCGCCACCGCTACGGCCGGGCTTACATCCAGTTCGCCGAACCGATTTCTTTAAAAAATTATTTGGCCCAGTTCCCCCCGGAACACTTGGACACCATAGACATTCGGAATCACGCCCCGGATCTGGCCTACCGCGTTATCCAGGCCATCAACCGAGTCTCTGTGGTCACCCCCGTCTCCGTGGTCTGCGCCGCGCTCCTCACTTACCCCCGCAAAGGGGTTTACCGCCGGGAACTCCTTCAGATTATCCAGGTGCTGCACGAGTACCTCCTGGCCCAAAAAGTTCTCCGGGCCGACTCCCTGGACCACCTGCCCCAGGCCGTGGAAGAGACTCTGGCTTTGTGCGAAGCCCGCAAACTCATCACCCCCATTGAAAAGGAAGAGGGCCTCACCGACGAACTGGGATTGGGAGGCTACAGCATCGATGAAGCCAAACGCCCGGCCCTGGATTATTACAAAAACAATATTCTCCACTTTTTTCTGCCCGCGTCCCTGGTCTCCCTGGCCATCCTGTCGGGGCAGGGTTTTGAGTTCCAACGGGACGATATTCTGGCGGACTTTATTTTTCTCTCCGACTTTTTCAAAAACGAATTCATTTTCGAAGATCTGGACCCGGAAATCCAGGTTTCCCAAACTCTGGATTACTTTACCGATCGCGGCGTGCTGATCAATATCGACCGCCAGGATGCCCGCTACACCCTCTCAGCCTCGGGCCTCAAGGAACTGGCCTACTTCTCCAACCTATTGTACAACTACCTGGAATCCTATTGGATTGTCTTTCGCTCCATTAAATACCTCCAGAAAAAACCCCGGAGCGAAAAGGAATTCTTGAAGCGTATTTACTCCATCGGCGCCAAACTCCACAAACTGGGGGAAGTGGAACGGTCCGAAGCCCTGTCGGAAGCCACCTTCCAAAATGCTTTGAAGCTTTTCGGGGAGAAAGGCATCGTGCTGAAAAAAGCCCCGGAAGGCAAAGGGGCCACCACCTTCAGCCGACCCTCCGACGAAGACGCCAAAGACTACTATGGCCGCCAACTGGCGCGGTTTTTGAGGCGGTAATCCACAAATCCCACAGATAAACACAGATTAAAAAAATCTGTGAAAATCTGGGTCATCTGGGGATTCCATTCAAGGCCAAATCCACCGCTTCTTGGGGAGTGGCGGCTCGTTTCAGGCCGGGGAGGTCCCAGTCGGCTTTTAAGGCGATGACGGGTTTTCCCAATTTCAGGGCGATGGCCGCTTCGGACACGGTGCCGTAGCCGCCGTCCACCGCGATTAAGGCGTTGGCGCTGTGGGCGATGATCATATTGCGGGCATGGCCCAGGTTGGTGGCCAGGCTGAAGGTTAGATAGGGGTTGGCCCGACCCCGGTCGCCATCGGGGAGGATGCCCAGGCTCACCCCGCCGGCCTCGGCCGCGCCCTGGGCCGCGGCGGCCATAACCCCTCCCAGTCCGCCGCAAATCAGCACCGCCCCCCGCCGGGCCAGTTCCCGGCCCACTTCCCGGGCCAGGGCCTCCAGTTCCCGGTTTACTTCCCCGCCGCCGATAACCGCGATATATATGGTTTTCGCCATAAAATTAACCTTCCTGAAATGGCTGCGCCCGCCAAACTTTTGCTCTTAGATAGGTCACCCTATTCTTTGGGAACCAGAAGAATCCGGGCAAAGAGTAAACTAATGACAGCCCTTGTTCCATTTGTTACCATATTAACAGAAGGGATATGATGCCGGTCATAAAAATAACCACCATCACCGCTTAACCCGCGGGCCGCATAAAAAAGAGCGTCAGCAATGGCTCTCCGGTTTTGGAAATATCTTTTTATCCGTCCGAAATCTCTTTGCCGCTCCACCCCTGCCCTATGCTTTTGCCGTAAACCGGACGCCGAAAATCCAAAACCCCGCCTCTCCGCCTGGCTTGGGCTCATCCTGGGTCTGATCGCGGCTGCGGCCTGCGCCTCGGTCCCTTATACCAACCGCCGCCAACTTCTCCTGGTGTCCGAAGGCCGGGAGGTCTCCATGGGCTATCAGATGTTCCAACAAATTCGCCGCCAGTACCGCCCCGACCCGGACCCGGAAATCAACTACCTGGTCAACCAGGTGGGCCGGCGCCTGGCCGCGGTGGCGGACCGCCCTGACTTCGCCTGGGAATTCGTAGTTTTCAAAGATGATAAAATCGCCAATGCCTTTTGCCTGCCAGGGGGCAAGGTGGGGGTGTTCACCGGCATCTTAAAATATACTCAGGATGAGACCGGCATGGCCACGGTCATTTCCCACGAGACTGCCCATGTCCTGGCCCGCCACGCCGGGGAGCGCCTGAGCCATTCCATGTTGACCCAGATGGGCGGCCTCGGTTTAAGCCTGGGGCTGGGGGGCCTCAACCCCTACGCCGGGCAGGCCGTCATGCAGGGTTACGGCCTGGGGACGCAGATGGGAATTTTGCTCCCTTACAGCCGGAAACAGGAATATGAGGCGGACCGCATCGGCCTTATCCTCATGGCCAAGGCGGGCTATGATCCGGCGGGCGCCATCGATTTTTGGGAAAGAATGATGAAGAAGGATAAGAGCCAGATGCCCCAGGTGCTCTCCAGCCATCCCAGCGACGCCAACCGCATTCTGGCTATGAGGGAGTTTCTTCCCCAGGCCCGGGAGCATTATCGGGTGATGCCGGTCGCCGCCCAGGCCCAGGCGGCCCCGCCGCCCCCGCCCAGAGTGGAAACCAGGATGAGTCCGTAGTACTATAACGTTTCAGGTTTCAGGTTTCAGGTGGGTAGTAATCCGGCTTATACCAGGGTTCCTTTTCAAATGCTAACTAACGAAATTTCGTTATTCTTTTAACTGAAAACTGAAAACCATATCAGACCTCTTCCCCCGGCCCGCCGGCCTCTTCGGCGGCCTGGCTGTCC
>Ga0194126_10010030_pt1 | contig 12486 bp, 9 predicted proteins | sample TA2KigC150mmetaG_FD_148641 | JGI IMG/M metagenome (GOLD analysis project Ga0194126, IMG submission 148641) | Freshwater microbial communities from Lake Tanganyika, Tanzania - TA2015035 Kigoma Deep Cast 150m | ecosystem: Environmental > Aquatic > Freshwater > Lake | place: Tanzania: Lake...
CGGCCGGAAATGTTTTCACTCCAACCGGGCAGGCACAGGGGCCTGCCCCTTCGACATTCCTGCCGTTCGTATCCGCCGTCCCGGCAGCGAAACGATGGGGTTGAAAGTCAAAACCCTAATGCATAGTTCTGTGCACTTCGACTTCCTTCAGGCGCGGCTCTCATGACTGCGGCCTTGCCTTCGGCGGGTACTTCTGCTAAACATTAACCCGATTTTCGTACAGGGTACGTGCACCCCACAGGTTCACGCCCATGCCGGGCGTACCCGATCATTGCTCCGGAGCTGCGCACAAAGCCGCGCATCCCGGTGAATTCAAACGTTATGCATCTGTAACACCGCTTTGTTATCGGTGCATATTTTTCAGGAAATCGCTATGCGTCGCAGTGCAATCATTATTCTACTAGCCGTGGTTTTCTCTTCCTGTGCTTCTTTTGTCGACAGTGTTCAACAGACTGCGCAAGTCCAGTTCCGGCAATTTTTAGCCGATCAATTCGGCAAGCGGCTGAAAAGCGGTATTGATTCAGTGATTGGTCAATTGGCGATGAAGGGCGGTTTTCTCGACGACCCGCTGGTTCGCATCCTGCTGCCTCCGCCCCTGGGGCTGGCCATCGGTATCGCCAGGCAGGTGCAGAAAAATCCACAGGCAGCGCTGCTGGAAACCCTGCCAATCAGGCTGCTGAAACAACTATTCCAGTGGCAGGGCCTATCCTGAAAAATATCGTGATGAATATGGATAAGCCCAGCCTTGAGAATTTGCTGGATGCCGGCAATACAGCCGCTACCGATTATTTGAAAGAAAAGGGCGGCGCGGTTGTACGGGAGGCCCTGCTGCCGGCGATAACCGAAGAGCTCCATCTCAATGGGGCCGTCGAACTGTATGGCAAGCTGCTGAAAGCCAAAGAAACGGCAGATCAGGCAGCTGCAACGGCGGCAGGTGTTCAGCACGAGATCGAAACCGCCCAGCATCAGGCCGCGGCTTTGCAGACAGTTACGCAGGAGCAATTGGGCCAGTATGTCGCAGAACAGGCAATGTCAGGTTTGTTTAAAAAAGTTGCCGATGTGGAGCTTTCGATACGAGAAACAGGGAATGGGGATAATATACTGGATATGTTTAAAAATTGATGGCTGTGTTTAAAATTCTTGTGCAGCAGGTTATTCCCACTCGATGGTGCTGGGCGGCTTGGAGGAGATGTCGTAGACCACGCGGTTGATGCCCTTGACCTCGTTGATGATGCGGTTGGAGATGGTGCTGAGCAGGTCGCGGGGCAGGTCGGTCCAGTCGGCGGTCATGGCATCGCGGCTGTCAACCACCCGCAGGGCGATAACGCTTTCATAGGTGCGCTTGTCGCCCATGACGCCGACGGTTTTGAGCGGCAGCAGCACGGCAAAGGACTGCCACACCCGGCTGTACCAGCCGGTTCGCTTGAATTCTTCCAGAATGATCGCATCGCTTTCGCGCACCAGTTCGAGATCATGCGGGTTGACCGGGCCGACAATGCGCACGGCCAGTCCGGGGCCTGGAAACGGCTGGCGAATGATGGCCTCTTCGGGTATGCCCAGTTCGCGGCCGATCTCGCGCACCTCGTCCTTGAACAGCTCGCGGAACGGCTCCAGCAGTTTCATCTGCATGCGCTCGGGCAGGCCGCCGACATTGTGATGGCTTTTGATGGTCGCGGCCGGACCCTTGACCGAGACGCTCTCGATTACATCTGGATAGAGGGTTCCCTGCGCCAGGAAATCGATCGTGCCCAGTTCGGAGGCTTCCTCTTCAAAGACCGCGATGAACTCGTGGCCGATGATCTTGCGTTTTTTTTCAGGGTCGCCGACGCCCGCCAGACTGTCCAGGAAGCGCTGCGATGCGTCAACCGGAACAAGGTTTATGCTGAACGTGTCGCGCAGCAGGCGGGTCACGGTTGCGAATTCATTTTTGCGCAGCAGGCCGTTGTCGACAAAAATGCAGGTCAGCTGGCCTCCGATGGCCCGGTCGATCAACACGGCCGCGACCGTTGAGTCGACACCGCCGCTGCAGCCGCAGATTACCTTTTTGTCGCCGACGGTTGCGCGAATCTGTTCGATTGAATAGTCGATAAACGAGCGCATGGTCCAGCTGGGTTTGCACGCGCATATTGTGAAAATGAAGTTGTCCAGAATACGCGAGCCCTGCGGCGTGTGCACGACCTCGGGGTGGAACTGCACCCCGAAAATGCGCTTTTCACGGTGGCGGATGGCTGCGCAGTGCGCGTTTGCGCTGTGGGCGATGATCTCGAATCCGGCCGGCATTTCTTCAACCCGGTCGCCGTGGCTCATCCACACCTGGATGCTTTCATCTTGGGTGAAGCCGGCGAACAGGTCTTCGTTATTGTCGATGATCAGGTCGGCCCGGCCGTATTCGCGCTTTGCATGCGCTGCAACGCGGCCTTTAAGAAGGTGGCTGGTGAGCTGCATGCCGTAGCAGATGCCCAGTACCGGCACGCCCAGCTCAAAGATTTCGGGTGAGACCAGGGGTGCGTCTTTATCATAGACGCTGTCCGGGCCGCCGGAGAGAATAATGCCGTCGGGTTTGAATTCCCGCAGGGCCTGAAGCGAAATGGTACAGGGGTGGATTTCGGAGTATACCCTGCTTTCGCGGATGCGCCGGGCGATCAGCTGGGTGTATTGTGAGCCGAAGTCCAGAACAATGATTTTATGCCGGGCGATCTGCATGCCTGATTTATTCAACCTGGTAGTTGGGCGCTTCGCGCGTTATGATGATGTTGTGCACATGGCTTTCTTTCAGACCGGAGGGGGTAATTTTTACAAAACGGGCTTTGGTGCGCAGGTCTTCGATGGTTTTGCAGCCGACGTATCCCATGCCTGAGCGCAGCCCGCCGATCAGCTGAAAAATGTTGGCTGACAGGTTGCCGCGGTAAGGAATGCGGCCTTCGATGCCTTCGGGTACCAGTTTGGCATCGTCGCTGACCCCGCCCTGGAAGTAGCGGTCGCGGCTGCCGTCTTTCATCGCGCCCAGTGAGCCCATGCCGCGGTAGACTTTATAGGTGCGGCCCTGGTAGAGAATGGTCTCGCCGGGGCTTTCATCCGTACCTGCAAACAGGTTGCCGATCATGACACAGTGAGCGCCGGCCGCAAGTGCCTTGGTGATGTCGCCGGAATATTTGATGCCGCCGTCGGCGATCAGGGGCACGCCTTCAGCATCAGCTACAGTGCGGCACTCCATGATAGCAGTGATTTGAGGAACGCCTACGCCTGCCACGATGCGGGTGGTGCAGATGGAACCGGGACCGATACCCACCTTGATTGCATCAGCACCGGCTTCAATGACGGCCCGGGCCGCTTCGGCGGTTGCCAGGTTGCCGGCGATAATCTGGCAACCCGGGTATTTTTTCTTGGTATCACGGATTGTTTCAAGCACTGAGCGTGAATGCGCGTGAGCCGTGTCGATGACGATGACGTCGACACCGGCGGCAACAATTGCCTCAGTGCGCGCTTCGCGGTCAATGCCCGGGCTGATCGCGGCCCCGACCCGCAAACGGCCGTGGCCGTCCTTGCAGGCATGCGGGTATTTAACTGCCTTTTCTATATCCTTGACCGTGATAAGGCCGGTGAGGTTGTTGTGCTCGTCAACCACCAGCAGTTTTTCTATCCGGTTTTTGTGCAGAACTTTTTTGGCCTGCTCAAGCGTGGTGCCGGGAGCTACGGTAATGAGGTTGTCTTTAGTCATTACCGCGCCGATGCTCTGGGCATAGTCGGTTTCAAAACGCAGATCCCGGTTGGTGAGAATGCCGACCAGCTTGCCGTCCTTGACAACAGGGAAACCTGATATCTGGTGCTTTTTCATCAGTTCAAGGGCGTGATGTATTTTCTGGTCAGGGTCAACGGTGATGGGGTTGACAACCATGCCGCTTTCGGACTTCTTGACGGCTGCGACTTCGCGGGCCTGGTCCGCTGCGGGGAGGTTTTTGTGGATGATGCCGATACCGCCCTCCTGGGCCATGGTTATGGCGGTCTGCGCTTCGGTGACCGTATCCATGGCTGCGCTCAGAAGCGGGATGTTGAGGCTTATTTCGCGCGTCAGCCGCGTGTGCAGCTCGGTCTCATTAGGCAGAATTTCAGAATGCTGCGGAATCAGCAGCACATCGTCGAAGGTAAGGCTTGAGGGGATATCGCTACGGCTCATGGAGGGTTCCTTCCGTCTGTCCGGGAAGATGTTTTGGTATGAGGGGAAAAGCTACACAAAAAACAAAGCACTGTCAAGGAAGATGTGAAATCAGTAGTGTCCAAAATAATTTAGAACAGGCCCTCCGGCCGGGGCCGTGCCGTCCCATCCGGAAGTTTTTGCACTGCCGATGCAACGGCACGTCCTGTAAAATTCATTGTATACACGGCCCGGGCGCACTGCTGTAGACAACAATCGCGGGGGCGTGCCTGGCCCGTTTGAAATATTGCCGCACACGGGCCGAACATGAAATGAGGCCTTCTTTGCCGGATGGGACGGCACGGCCCCGGCCAGAGGGCCTTCAGCAGCGATCCAATAATTTATTTTGGGCACATCTGATGTGAAATTGCGTTTGAATAGCTGCGGCAGTCATAGTACAATAGCCTTACCGAACCGTGAGAGAGCGCCTTGAACCGCGGCAGGGTATCACAGAGGTGACATGCGCCATGGAAACGAGCACCAACGGATTACAGAAGCAGGAGAAACAGCGCCGCCGGCGTGAGCGCACGGCTATTATTTGCATTATCCTGCTGGTTGTCGCCCTGACGTCGCTTCTGCTGTACGTGACAGGCAGCCGCGGCGAGGCTCTGGTGCCGCAGAATCTGATGGTGTTTCTGCTGATCAACGTAAACGCCATCCTGCTGCTGCTGCTGATTTACCTGGTCGTGCGCAATGTGGTCAAGCTGATATTTGAGCGGCGCCGCGGCATTCTGGGTTCAAAGCTGAGGACTAAACTCGTTATCGCCTTTGTCGGGCTGTCGCTGGTGCCGACGCTGCTTTTGTTCTGGGTCTCGATCGGATTCATCACCAATACAATCGAGAACTGGTTCAGTTTCAAGGTTGAAACAACCCTTGAGGAGGCCTTCAGCGTCACCGAGGCCTATTACAATAACGCCTCCTCCAATGCGCTCTATTACGCCAAGCAGCTCTCCCGCCATATAACCGACAATAAGCTGCTCTCCCAGATGAATCTCGATATATTGAGTGATTTTATCCATGAAAAGCAGTCCGAGTACAATCTTGGCGTGGTCGAGGTGTATTCCTCACAGAAGGAGGAACTGGTCAAGGCCATGAATCCGCAGGTGCCGGATTCAAGTTTTATCAGCGCCGAGTCATCTCTCGTGCAGCAGGCCCTTGACGGCAGGGAAATCATCCGCATCCAGCCGGCGGGCGAAAGCGATATTATCCGCGGCGTCGTGCCGGTGTTCTCGAGCTGGTCGCGCAAGGATGTCGTGGGCGTGATTGTGGTCAATTATTACGTGCCCCGCAGCCTTGTTTCGAAGATGGACAGCATTGCCAGGGCGTTTCAGGACTACAAGCAGCTCAAGCTTTACAAAAATCCGATCAAGTATCTGTATGTTTTGCTGCTCTCCGTTGTGACCCTTCTGATTATATTCTCGGCGACATGGTTCGGCTTTCATCTCTCAAAAGTCATCGCGGTGCCGATCAGCTCGCTTGCCAGCGCCACCGAACAGATCGCCCAGGGCAACCTTGATTTTGAGATCGAGCCGGCTGCGGATGATGAAATCGGCGTTCTGGTCGATTCCTTTAACAAGATGACCCGTGACCTGCGCGTGAGCCATGAGCAGGTCGAGCAGACAACGCGCCATCTGCGCGACATGGTCACCGAGCTTGATCACCGCCGGATCTATATGGAGACGCTGCTGGAGAATGTTGCAGCCGTGGTCATTTCCATTGACCGGGATGGCTGTATTACCAATTTTAATATTTCGGCCCAGGCCATGTTCGGCCTTCCGCTGGATTCAGCCCTCAGGCATCCCTACGCCGAGGTGTTCGCCTCCGATGAACTGCGGCCCCTGAAGCTGTTGATTGACGAGGTTACGCGTTTCAATCTCGGTGCGGTCGAGCGCCAGATAACGCTCAGCTTCGCGCAGCGGACAGCCTACGTGTATGTGCGCTCAAATATGCTGTTTGATAATGAGGGCAACTACATGGGGCTCGTGGTAATTGGTGAGGACCTGACCCAGATCCAGCAGGCTCAGCGCGCTTATGCCTGGCGTGAGGTCGCGCGCCGTATTGCGCATGAGATTAAAAACCCCCTTACGCCCATTAAGCTGAACGCCCAGCGTATTTTGAAGAAGTTCTTACCCCAGATCAGCCGTGAGCAGGGCGTTTTTGAAGACTGCCTCGGCACGATTGTCGCGCAGGTTGACGACCTCAAGAAACTGGTGAATGAATTTTCGAGCTTTGCGAAAATGCCGGCCACGCAGCCCCGGGCCAATGATATTCATGAAATCATCGAGGAGACGCTGACGCTGTACCGCGAGGCCCGCAAAGATATCAGCTTTGTCTTCGAGCCCGGCCGGGGTGTGGGCCGGCTCAGCCTTGACCGGGCTCAGATCAAGCGCGTGCTGATTAATCTGCTTGACAACGCTGTCAGCTCATTGGAAAATGACGGCCGCATCGTGCTTCGCACGGAATATAAAACCAGACTGAAGATGGTGACGGTCGAGGTGGCCGATAACGGCTGCGGTGTCCCGCCCGAGCTGAAGCCTAAAATATTTGATCCCTATTTTTCCACGAAAAAAGACAGCACCGGGCTGGGCCTGGCGATTGTCAGCACGATCATCGCCGACCACGGCGGTTACATCCGGGTCCGTGACAATCATCCCCGCGGGACCTGCTTTGTGATCGAACTGCCTGTGAATCAGCCCGTCAGCATTGGAAAGGTATCTTCGGCATGAAAACACCGGTCATTCTCCTTGTAGACGATGAGCAGAATATTATCACTTCGCTTGCCGGCAGCCTTGAAGACGAAGGCTACACGCTGCTGAGCGCATCCGACGGGGCGCAGGCCATGCGCATCATCAAGTCGCAGCCGGTTGATATCGTATTTCTGGACATATGGCTGCCCGGTATGGACGGCATGGAAACCCTGAAATCAATCAAGGATTTCAACTCCGGGATCGAGGTGGTCATGATGACCGGCCACGGCACGGTCAACACGGCCGTGCAGGCCGTGAAACAGGGGGCGTTTGATTTTCTCGAAAAGCCCTTTTCGCTCGACGTGGTGCTCAATACCGTCAGGCGCATTACCGAAAAGTGGCAGGCCGCGGCCCAGGCACAGGCTGTCTCGACAGTAGAAGAGCACGACGCAGCGCGTGAGCGCAGCAGGCTGACCGGAGAGGCGCCGGAGATTATCGACATCCGCAGGCGCATTGAAAAGATCGTTGGAACAAAAGCGCATGTGTTTTTGAGCGGCGAGGTAGGCACCGGCAAGGAAATCGCAGCCCGGATGCTGCGGGGCGCCGAGAAAAGCGGCCGCTTCGCTTCGTTTCACCGGCTCAACTGCCCCCTGTACGATTGCGCCGAGGCTTCCCTGGAGCTGTTCGGCGACAGCTCCGGCAAGGCAGGGCTGCTGACGCAGCCTGGCCGGGCAGTCGTGTACCTTGCCTCGGTTGAAGCTCTTGACATCACTTTGCAGGACCGCATCGCCGAGTTTTTGCGCAAACGTCAGGCGGACCCGCAGCTTCGCGTCGTTGCCTCATCAGCGCTTGAGCCTGATGAGGCGCGCGCGGACGGCAAGCTTTCGGCCGGTTTCGCGGACTGCTTCCCGGAGCGCATCAGCCTGCCGCCGCTTCGCAAGCGCCGGGGCGATATTCCGCTGCTGCTCAAGCATTTTATGAACGTTTTTTGCCGCGAGTACGGCGTGCGGGAAAAGAGCTTCGACGATGAAGCTTTTGAAATGCTCATGAACTATGACTGGCCCGCCAATGTCAAGGAACTGAAAAACCTCATTGAGAAGATCGTGGTTTCGCTTCATACCAAGACCGTTTCAGCGCATGATATCCCCCTGTCGGTACGCGACGACATGCAGTACAACGTTTCGCGTTCCCACGAGCGCTATGCGACCATGCATGAGGCCGAGGATGCCTGGCGCAAGAATTTTTTGCTGTACCATCTGCGCCGCAATGACCGTGATATCAAGCGCACGGCAGCGCGAATCGGTGTCAGTGAAAAGCAGCTCAAGAAGTATGTCGGCGAGTACAATATCATCCTGACCCGTGAGAACCGGACGCAGCGCCGCATGCAGCGCACGCTCAAGCGAAGCATGGTGCTGAGCGGCCGCGGGCTGCACTCCGGCGACAAGACCGGGCTTATCTTGACGCCGCTGCCCCCGGGCAGCGGGATAGTGTTCGGCAATATATCAAGCGGTGAAACGATACGCGCTAATATACACCATGTCGTGTCGACCGACTATGCAACCAGCCTGCAGGTTAACGGGGCGGCGGCCCGCACCATTGAGCATCTCCTGGCGGTCCTGCATGCCTACCGGATTTCGAACCTGATGATCAAGATCAATAACGAGGTTCCCATCATGGACGGATCGGCCCTTGATTTCTGCCAGATGGTCGAGGACGCCGGGCTTGAAGAGCAGGAGGAGCCCCTGGATGAAATCATTGTCGACAGGCGTCACAGCCTGGGCGAGTCCGATCGCACCAAAAAATTCCTGACGGTTGAGCCTGCCGATGTGTTTTCGGTTCACTATACTTTGAATTATCCGCGGCCGGTCGGCCGTCAGGAATACACATTTGTCATGTCGGATGCCGAGGATTTCAAACGCGAGATTGCCCCGGCACGCACCTTTGGTTTTTTGAAGGATATCGAGGCGCTCAATGAACGCGGCCTGGCAAGCGGGGGCCGGCTTAATAATTTTATCCTGATTGATGATGAGAAAATCGTTAACACGGACCTGCGCTTCCCGGATGAGTTCGTGCGGCATAAGATTATGGATATGGTGGGAGATCTCTATCTGCTCGGTCGTCCCCTCAGGGCGAAAATTACGGCCAATATGACCGGGCATTCCGACAACATCGCTTTGGTCAGGCTCCTGCACGACGCCTACAACCTCTGAGCCGCACCTTTTTGCGGCGGCTGCTCTATGCAATCTGATGAAGTGTATACTCTACCGGCAGCCCTGAGGGCAGCCGCTGGAGCCGCCCTCCGCAAGGATGCGTGCGATGTGCCGCGCACGCGGCTGTATCTGGTGCGTCACGGCGCGCTGGTAACTTCACCGGAGTGGCGCTATGTCGGCCACCGGGACATTGCGTTGAGTGACGAGGGCCGTGCCCAGATACGGGCGCTTGCCGACCGGCTGAAAGAGGTGCCGATCGATGCGGCCTATTGCAGCGATCTGGGCCGCACAGTTGAATCAGCGCAGCTGCTCATTGGTACGCGAGGCCTTGCGCCGGTTGCATGTCCGGAATTCCGCGAAATCGATATCGGTCACTGGGAGGGCATGACGCTTGCCGAAATTCTGGAACGGTTTCCGGCGGAATTCAGCGAACGCACTCGCTGCATTGCATCGTTCCGGGTCGCGGGCGGTGAGAGTTTCGCTGATGTGCGTGAGCGGGCCCTGCCGCGCCTGCAAGAGCTTCTGCGCGAACATGCCGGCAAAACTGTTCTGCTGGTCGCCCACGGAGGCTTGAACCGGGTGATCCTGTGCGATGCCCTTGGCCTTGACTTAAACAGCGTGGTACGGCTTGAGCAGGCCTACGCCTGTTTGAATATTATCGACTATTTTGAGGATTACCCGGTCGTTCAGCTTGTAAATGAAACCCCCTGCGGGCGGTAGCGTTTCGTGCAGGGAATGCCTGCAGCGCAGCTCAATGAAAGCGGTTTTTCGTATTTATTTGTTGACAAAGCCGATGGGATAGCTATAATTTGCTGGTTGCTGAGCGGGAATAACTCAGTGGTAGAGTACGACCTTGCCAAGGTCGGAGTCGCGGGTTCAAATCCCGTTTCCCGCTCCATTTTTTTTGGCGGCGTAGCCAAGTGGTAAGGCAGAGGTCTGCAAAACCTTTATTCACCGGTTCGAATCCGGTCGCCGCCTCCACCTGCCCGGATGAGTTTGCCGGTTTTGCGGAACCTGCAAACTTTTTTTATGCCCGCACCCTGATTTTACCCCCCTGGTTTTTTGTAGAACATCCGGGAGACTCCGCATGAAGGTGTGCGAAATTGTAGCCGCTTTGAGTTGTAGGCGGAGACTAATCCTTGTATAATGCTCCTCCAACAGGTAAAATTAAAAAATGCCCGGCCGCGGACTGACCGCCCGGTTTTTTAGACGGAGGATACAGTATGAAACTCATGGCGTTTGTCGGCAGCCCCCGCAAGGGGTCGAATACGGACATTCTGGTTGACCATGTGATCGCCGGTGCCGCCAGCAAGGCGGCAGTTGAGTCCGAGAAGATCCATATCTACGATCTGGACATTAAGTACTGCAACGCCTGCGGAGCGCATACGGTATTCCAGGGAGAAAAAGACTGCCCCCTGCGCGATGATATGGCCTCGATCCTTGAGCGCATGCAGCAGGCCGATGCTTTTATCTTTGCCAGTCCCAATCACGGCCGTACTATCTCAGCGGCAATGACCAATCTGTTCGCGCGCATGATGCCGCTTTTAAAAATGCACGTCGAACGCGATGCGCAGGGAACTATCATACATGCTGAAGCGCGGCCTTTGATTAAAGGGAAAAAAGCGGTCAGTATCGTGAGCCAGGGCGATTTTTCGCCCTCATCATCGGCGCTGGCGCTGATGGTGCTTGACGCGAATATTCGCGATTTTCATCTCCAGAAGGTCGGGGAAATGCTCAGCACCGGCAATCTGCAGCGCGCCCAGGTCCGGGAAAAGGCGGCAGATCTTGCCCTGGCCTTTGCAATCGGTGAGCGCCTGGCGATGTCGTGTGCATGAACAAACACGCGCACTGTTCATGCGACAGCGTGTGTGTCAGGTGACTGATCGGCACGTTTTTTTGAGGGTATTGCCCGGTTATGCATCGAGTTCCTGTTACAATTGACTGCAGCGGACCACAGGGTGACGGCAAAAAGCGCATGCTGCTCGTGCTGGTGCAGGCTCTGGCGCAGCGCGGTATGCGCGTCGGCGTGCTGCGGCACCGCGGTTCCGGAGCGGCAGTGCGCGATGATGCCTACGTCGCGGCCGGCGCTTCGGCGCATATTGATATGCACGCCGGCACGGTGGCGCTTGCGCCTGCCCTGAAGGAACCGGGAAGCTGCGATGGCGATTTTTTCTCGAACTGCCACGTTCTGCTGGCGGATGTCGACTCCTGCGGGAGCCGGCCGGGCGTGGTACTTGAAATCCGGGGTGAGGACTATGCCGGCTTCGGCCTGTTGAGCCCGGATGCCTCACGTATGGCTGAGCATATCCGCCGCAGCTTCGTGGCCCCGCTTGTTTCAGGGGCAGTGCTTGCGGGCGGCCGTTCGAGCCGTCTTGGTCGCAATAAAGCGTTGCTGCCACTGAACGGGACAACAGTCATCGAGAAGGTTATTGACGAGGTGCGCGCCTGCGTCAGCGATCTTACGCTTATTACCAACAGCCCGGATGAATATACGCATCTGTGCTATCCCTGCCGGCCCGATATGCTTCCCGGCGGCGGTCCGCTCTCAGGCATTCATGCCGCCCTGACGCACTGCGGCACGGAATATGTGCTGGTCGTATCCTGCGATATACCCTTGATTAATCGGACGTTTTTTGAGAGATTGCTGGCCGCTCTTCCCGGATATGACATCGTTATTTTCAAGCACAGGCAGTTTGAGCCTCTGTGCGCCCTGTATCGGCGGACCTGCCTGCCGGCTCTGGAAGAGCTGATTGCCCATGGCGACTACCGTATCATTGATTTGTTTCCGTCTCTGCGGGTTAAGGTGCTGCGTACTGACTCAGCCGAGCCCTTCAGAAGCATCAATACAGACGCTGATTATGAATCCGTGATGCGGGCTGCCTCTGCTGCGCTCGAAGCTGCGGGGGCCGGCGGTACATCATGATAGATCTGCACGTACACACCAACGCCTCCGACGGCACGCTGAGTCCGGCCGAGACCGTGCGCCATGCCCGCAGCCGTAACCTGAGCGCGCTCGCCATTACCGATCATGATACGGTTGAGGGTGTTGCCGAAGCGCTTGCAGCCGGCATTGATGCAGGCATTGAAGTGGTGCCGGGCATTGAAATCAGCGCTGAACATCACCTGGGCACACTGCATGTGCTCGGCTACTATATCCGCCATGATGATCAGTGCCTGCGTGATCGCATTGCCGTGTTGCAGCAGGCGCGCAATGAGCGCAATCCGCGGATTATTGAACGGCTGCGCGAGCTGGGTGTCGCCATAACACTTGAGCAGGTCGAGCAGGAGGCTGAAACCGGCCAGGTTGGCCGGCCGCATTTCGCCAAGGTTATGGTGCGTCAGGGTTGTGTCCGTACAGTGCGCGAAGCCTTCGATCGTTATCTGAAAAAGGGCGCCT
>Ga0194126_10010033_pt1 | contig 12485 bp, 11 predicted proteins | sample TA2KigC150mmetaG_FD_148641 | JGI IMG/M metagenome (GOLD analysis project Ga0194126, IMG submission 148641) | Freshwater microbial communities from Lake Tanganyika, Tanzania - TA2015035 Kigoma Deep Cast 150m | ecosystem: Environmental > Aquatic > Freshwater > Lake | place: Tanzania: Lake...
GATGCAGCCGCAAATAGTCAGGGATCTTCTTTGTCACAGCTCGCTTTTCCGTCCCACGGATTCCCAACGCCGCCGGTGCGCGATCCTCGCGGCGAGGCGCTCCGGGCGGAAACCCCGGAGCCGCCACGGCACGCGGCCAACCTCGGCGACTCACATCGACGCCATCCTGTCACTTGGTCGCGGCCGCCGCATTGATAGCGTATCACCGCCCGACGCCGACCCTCGTGGCCGACGCTATGAACATCGACGCGCCCCGGTAACTTGGTGCAGCAGTTCTCGCCCCGGAACCGACCGATCAGTCAGCGGCGAATGCGCAAACCACCCAGTTCCACGAACCGTCACGAGCCGCACCATACGCATATTCGACAAGAACCGAACAAGGCGCGGCACGCTAAAGCGAGCCGCCACGCGCCGGGCACTTGTGCCGGGATACCAAGTGTGTGCGGCAGCTACGGTGACGTGTCATTGTCGCAAGAACCCGTCACGGCCCAACAGCCAATGCCGTGAAGCGTTTCTCGTCATCAATCCAGGACGATTGAGCCGCGGGATAGTGCACTTGAGGGGCTATGTGCGGTACATTGAGGTCGCGTTCTCGCGTCGCAGCGGGCTGTTCGCCAGGACGCATGCCGAACCGAACAATCAGGATTCGGGAACCCCCACAGTTCCCTTGGTCCCATCGGTCGCTTTGGTCGCATTCGCCATCCCGCCGTTTTCGCGCACCCGTTGGTTGCCGGGGGCAGCCTCGTTGGGCACTTGACACGCCCGGCAGGATGGACAAGATGGCAGGCATGCCGCCCACCTTTCCTGTCTTGCCGAGAGAAATGTACTGCTCCCCTTTTTTTCAAGGAGACCGTGTATGGTCCGTTCAATCCTGATCGTCGGATGGATGATGTTGGTGGGATGCGCGGCCGGCGCGGTGGCCGCGGAACGCCAAGGCGTCGACCTTGCCGCACTGGCCGGCTGGGACATCGTGGTGACCCAGGACGCGATACCGGCCGAGACGTACGCGGCTCAGGAGTTCCAGAAGATCTTCGCGCGGGCGAGCGGGGTCGAGCTGCCGATCGTGATGGCGGCGAACCGCGCGGACAAGCACGTGTTCATTGGAGCGAGCACGTCGCTGGCCGACGCCGCGCTGGGATTCGATGTCGCGTCCATGGGCAGCGAGGAGTTGCGGATCGTGGCGCGCGACGGCGCGATCGCGATCGCCGGTGGCCGGCCGCGCGGGACACTCTATGGCGTCTACACGTTTCTGGAGGATTACCTGGGCGTGCGGTTCCTGACCGCGGATCACACGCACGTTCCGAAGTTGCCGCCGCAGGCGGTGATCGGTCCGCTGGAGCGCACCTACGCGCCGCCGCTGTCGTTTCGGTGGAGCTACTACGGCGAGACGAATCGCTCGCCGATGCTGGCCGCGCGCCTGCGCGTCAACACGGTCGGCGGCGATGCGAAGTACGGCGGCACGACCGGTCAATCCCTCATCAGCCACACGTTCGGCAGTCAAATCCCGACGGGCAAGTACGGCCGGGAACATCCCGAGTATTTCGCCCTGCGCGACGGCAAACGCCTGGCGGACGTGGCGGACGACTGGTTTCACAGCGAACCGTGCCTCACCCACCCCGACGTGCTCAAGATCGTGACGGAAGCCGTGTTGGCCGACCTGAAGGCACATCCGGAAAAGGAGAACATCTCGGTCAGCCAGAACGACAACGCGCTGAATTGCCTGTGCCCGAATTGCCGAGCGATCGACGAACGTGAAGGCACACCCATGGGCTCGCTCCTGGAATTCGTCAACGCGATTGCCGACACGGTGGCCAAGGAGTATCCGGCAGTCAAGGTCGGCACGCTCAGCTACTGGTACACGCGCAAGCCGCCCAAAACGATCAAGCCGAGGCCGAACGTCCAGATTCAGCTGTGCAGCATCGAATGCTGCATGATCCACCCGATCAACGATCCGACGTGCGAGAAGAATGTCCAGTTCTGCAAGGACATGGATGAATGGGGCAAGTTGACGGAGAACATCTTCATCTGGAACTACAACACGAATTTCACCAATTACCTGCTGCCGTGCCCGAACCTGCGCGTGATCGAGCCCAACATTCGTTACTTCGTGGCCAACGGAGCCAAGGGCATCTTCATGCAGGCGGCCGGGAATTCGACGGGTGCCGAACTGTCGGACTTGCGCAACTACATCATGGCCGGCCTCCTGTGGGACCCGACGCGCAGCGGACAGAAACTCATGGACGAGTTCCTCGACTTGCACTACGGCCCCGCCGCGCCGCCCATCCGACGGTTCATCACCATGTTTCACGATCATTGCGAGTCGAAGGGGATCCATCGCAACTGTTTCGGCCAAGCCCGGGATTACGCGATTGACGCGTCGATTGCCGATGCGGCATTGGAGGCTTTTGCCGAGGCGCTGGCACTGGCCAGCGATGACGACGTCAAAGCGCGCGTCGAAAAGGCGTCCATCTGCGCTTACCGCGCCGCCATCGAAATGGCATGGAAGTCACCTGCCGGCACGCTGCAGGCCGACCAGGTTCAGACGATGCGTCCGCTGGTCAAGAAGCTGTTCGAGCTATGCGCGAAGTTCGGCGTGCCGATGTTCTCGGAAGGCACGACGATTGATGAGGCGAAGAAGCGGTTGCGGGCGAACATGGGAATCCCCGAGGGAGAGGAATTCTGATGAACGAGAAAGAGCGGCCCCTCCGCTTCGCCGTTGGGCCGGCACCGTTGGTCGAGTTGTTTTCGAACGAGCGGCAGGTGACGGCGCGCACGCCGCCGGCGTTTCTCGCTCACGCCCTGGACGACAAGCCGGTGCCGCCCGCGAATAGCAGAGCGTTTTTCGAGGCGCTTCGGAAGCACGCGGTCGCAACCGAATACCTGGAACTGCCCTCGGGCGGACACGGTCTGAACGGCTATCAGGGACCCATGTGGGACGCGTGGCAGACCGGGGCGCTGGCATGGCTGGCGAAGTTGAACTTCATCCCGGTCGAAGAACCACCACGGTCCGAAGAAGTGGGCTTTGTCTCCCTGTTCGACGGCAAAACGCTCGCCGGCTGGACCGTCAACTGCCTGCCGAAAGACAAGGAACTGGCCGCCACGGCCTGGACCGTCGATCAGGGCTCGATCCTGGCCAATTCCCTGGGCCACGCCGACCATTTCTACATCTTGCTCGCGACGAACGAGGAATTCGACAACTTCGTGCTGCGTCTGCGATTCCAGGTCGAACGAGGCATTACCGGCAACAGCGGCATCCAGATCCGCAGCCGCTACAATCCCGAAACGGGATGGATGGAAGGCCCGCAGATCGACATCAATCCGCCCAATCCGGAGCTGACGGGCAAGCTCTGGAACGAGGGACCCGGCCCGCACCGCTGGCTTTCGAACGAGCCGGTTGCCGGGACGAAGTTCTCCTATGCGGACCAGGGTGACGGGTGGAATGAGTTGGAGATCACGGCCAGTGGAATGATCATCAAGTCCGTACTGAACGGCGTGACTGTCGTGGACTACAATGGTGCCGGCGTGTTGGACGACGAATTGCACAAACAGCACAACGTCGGCACCAAGGGCGTGATCGGCCTGCAGCTGCACGCCCACGATCAACTCAAACTGCGATTCAAGGACGTTCGGATCAAGCGGCTTTAGAGCCGTGCAGTCAAAGATCGCCTCGGGGCGAACGAGGATTTCCGGGGGAGACCGAGTCCATGACGAACTTCGGTTGGATCGACGGCAGCATCGTAGGCACCTATTTGCTGGTGACGATGGTGGCGGGGATCATGGTGCGGAAGTACGTGTCCCGCGTGGACCACTTCCTTGTCGCGGGCCGCGAGATGAACGTGTATCTCGGTATCGCGTCGCTGGCCGCGACGGAATTCGGCATTGTCACGTGCATGTACGCTGCCCAGAAAGGCTACACAAGCGGGTTCGCGGGCGCGACGCCCGGCATCTGCAACGCGGTGGCGATGTTAGTCATCGGCTGGACCGGGTTCTGTGTCAAGCCGCTGCGGGACTCGGGTGCCATCACCATTCCCGAGCTGTTCGAACATCGGTACGGCAAGTTCGTCCGCTGGCTGTCCGGCGTGGTGATCGTGCTGGGCGGGCTGCTGAACATGGGCGTCTTCCTGCGTGTCGGCGGTCAGTTCCTGGTCGTGTGCTGCGGTTTGGATTTGAGGCTCCTGGAAATCACGATGACCATGCTGTTGTTGGGCGTGGCCGTCTACACGATCCTGGGCGGCATGCTCTCGGTGCTGGTGACCGACTTCCTGCAGTTCATCGTGATGAGCCTCGGGTTGCTGGTGGTGTCATTCCTCGTGCTGAGCAAGATCGGCTGGGATCCGCTGGTCGACACCGTGCAGTTGAGGATCGGCGACGGGGGTTTCAATCCGTTCGTCCATAAGGATTTCGGCTGGTCGGGCGTGCTGTCCAACGTGCTGACGAACACGGCGGCCGTGTTGACGTGGCAGACCTGCATCGCGCGACTGCTGGCTGCCAAGGACAGCAAGACCGGCCAGAAGATCTACACGCGCACGGCCTTCTTCTTCGTCTGCCGCTGGATCATTCCCGGTCTGTGGGGGATCGCGGCGCTGGCGATGATCCCGCCGGCGGTTGTCGAGAGTATCGGCCTGCAGTTTGGTGAGAGGGACGGGACGTTGTTCGCCATGCCGTACCTGCTCGCCCAGCTCGTGCCCCCGGTCATGATGGGCATCCTGGTGGCCGCCATGCTCGCCGCCGACATGTCCACCGATTCCTCGTACATGCTCACGTGGGGCAGCGTCATCTACAACGACATTCTCGCGCCGTTCCGCCGCAAGCGATGGTCGGAGCGAAAAGGCATCCTCTGGAACCGCTGCATCGTGGCGCTGATCGGCGTGTTCCTGCTGTTCTGGGGCCTGTGGTACAAGCTCGAGGGGAATCTCTGGGAGTACCTCCAGAAGACGGGCGCCATCTATCTGTCCAGCATGTCGGTGCTGTTGATCGCGTGCTGTTACTGGCGTCGTGCGAACAACTGGGGCGCTATCGCCGCGATCGTTATCGGCGCCGCCCTGCCGGTATTGGACTTGTCGTTGAACTTGTTCGTCAAGGTTCCCGCGTTGGACGCGAACGGCTTGCAGCTCGTAAAGGAAGGCAAGGTCGTCATGGAAGGCGTGGTGAAGCACTACGTCGGCGACCACTACGTGAATATCGGCACGTTCGCGGCCGCCGGCCTGGCCATGGTCGTCGGCTCGCTGCTCAAACCACGCCGGTCGCCGAACCCCGCCGCTCCCGACAAGGTCTAAAGGACAAGGAGGCGTTTACCGTGATTCCGCATAAGTTCCTGGAAATCGTGCAGGACATGCTCGGCACCCACTGGTTCTGGGGCGCTCTCACGCTGGCCGTACTGGGGTGGTACTCCACCGTGACGGTGTACGTGGCGATTCGCGGCGCGGTGGACATCAAGCACATGCTACGCACGCTCGCCGCCCAACATCGGGAGCCGGAACGCTAACACCCGTGACGCGCGACTCTCGCGAGGCTGCGCCTCCAACCAACTGCCGCACGAATACGCCGTATTGACGGATGGGACAAATGGGACCGAAAGGACCCATGGGTTGAGCACGAGCACGACCGGTTGCTCAAGATGGAACGTACTGCCCGAAAACCCAGGCTGACAGCTGACCGCTTCTCAACCGCCGCGGCGATTCACAAGCCGCCCGGCCAGAGCGGCCACGGCGACCAGCAGCGAGGAGAGAATAACGATCACGGCGCCGGTGGGAAGATCGGTCAGCGCGGAGATGAGTAGTCCGCCGAGTCCGCTGGCCGCGCCGAGCGCGGCGGCCACCAGCAGGGTCGGGCCGTAGCCGCGCACCAGCCGCGCGGCGGCCACGGCCGGATTGGCCAGCAGGCTGTAGATCATCAATCCTCCCACGGTCTGAAAATTCACGGTCAGCACGAGGCTGGCCAGCAGCAGGAACAGGGTCCACACGAGCGTGACGTGCACTCCCACGGCTGCCGCGCACGTGCGGGAGAAGAGAATGGCGCGCATTTCCTTGTAGAATGCCGCCACGAACGCCAGCTCGATGACCGCCGCGGCCACCATCAGCCACACGTCGCTCCAGCGGCAGAATGCCAGGCTGCCCCACAGCAGGTTGCGCACCTCGTTGTCGGATACTCCGTACACGCTGAACAAACCCAGGCCCAAGAACGCCAACCCCATCATCAGCGAGAACAGGATGCCCAGGACCACGTTGATGTCGGCCCGCGCGGTCTGCGGGTCGATCAGTCCCACCAGAACGGCGGAAAGGCACGCGGCGGCCAGTGCCGGAATCAGCAGCGAGGGACCGGTCAGCCCGAACAGGGCGCCGAACACAGCGCCAGCCAGCGCGGCATGCGCGACGCAGATGCCGAGAAACGGAATCCGCATGCCGACAATGTAGCCGCCCAGCAGGCCGGTCGATGCTCCAGCCACCACTCCAGCGCACAGGACCGGCGCCCAGAAGAGTAGATCCATCACGCGGTTCCTCCCTGAGTCCGCGGGGCCAGCAGATAGCGACTTCCCCGCCGTACCACCGTCAAGCCGGTTCCATACAGCCGCTCGATCAGTTCCGGTTGCAGCACTTCGCCCACCGGGCCCTGGGCCAGCATGCGTCCTTCGCGCAGCACCAGCACGTGGCGGGCACAGCAGGGGATCGCTTCCAGATCGTGGCAGACCAACATGATCGTCAGGCCGGTTTCCTGATGCAGCTGGTCCAGCGTCTGGACGATCTGCTCGCGCCAATAGGCGTCGAGGTTCGCGGTGGGCTCGTCCAGCAGCAGCAACTCGGGCTGCTGCACCATGGCCATCGCCAGCAGCGTCTTGCGCTGTTCGCCCCCGGACAAGACGGCGTAAAGTCGACGGGCGACGTGGGCGAGCCCAAGGCGGTCGATCCAGTGGTCCACCAGGTGCCAGTCCGCGCGTCGTAGCGGGCGGCACAGACCGGCGCGGCCCGTCCTGCCGATCGCCACGACTTCGCGCGCGGTGAGCGGCATTTCGCTGCCTGGGGCCAGCACCTGCGCAAGGTAGGCCACTCGCCGCCTCAGCTGTGTCAACGCCACGGAGCGCAGGCGATGCACCGGCTCGTCCAACACGCGAATGTCGCCCGCAACGGCACGGACCAGACCCACGCAGCATTTGACGAGCGTGCTCTTGCCCGCCCCGTTCGGGCCCAGGATCGTCCACGCCTGGCCCGCGGCGACCGTCAGTCGGTCCAGCGAAATCAGGGACCGGTCGCCGTGCACCACGCGCAAACCTTCGATGTCGATCGCCGCCGTGGTCATCGCGAGTGGGCCTCAATCAGCAACCGGATGTTGCTCCGCAGCAACTTGTCGAACGCGCCGGCGTTGTTGCTGGTCGGGAAGTTGTCGAACACTACGACGCGGGCGCCGAGCCGCTCGGCCAACGCGTCGGCAAGCTGGCGGCCTTCGGGCCGGTTGGCGACGACCAGCCGGACCCTTGCCCCCTCACCCGCCTTGATCGCTTGATCGATCTGGCTCGGCTGGGCCGTGTCCGCGCCGGAGAATTTAGCCACCACCTTCAGCCCGAGGCTTGTGCAAAATGCGGCCTGGTGCCCGCTGGCCAGCACCGGCGCCCCTTCCAATCCAGCCGCCTGCAACTCGCCGGCCATCCACGCGGTCAACTCATCCATGCGCGCGGCGAGCTTCGACAGAATCGCGTCCGCCTCCTCACGCGTGATTCGCCCCTGTGAGACGAGGGCCTCCGCGATCTGCTGGCACACGGCCGAATAGCTGGCCGGCTCGCACATGCCTCCCGGGACCTCCACGGCCACGACCAGAGGGCCTTGCTCGGAACCGGTGCGGATGCGCCGATCGAGCGATTGCTGGAAGTTGAACCGCAGAAGCAGCTGGCTGCCGCGCAACTGCCGCACCTGGCTCGGCCGCAGATCGAAATGGCCGGGGCACATGCCGGGTTCCGCCAGAACCAGGACAAGCTCCTCGCCACCCAAGACGTCCCGCACGGCCACGGCGACGTAGGAACTGGATGCCGCGATCCGCGGGCTCGGCGCGGACGCCGCGTCGGACTCGGGCCGGCAGCCGGTCGGCGCCGCGAGCGCGGCGAGCAGCAGACAGAACGGCCGGCTCAAGGCAACGGATGTGCGGCGGGTTCTGGCAGCCCTCCCATTCCGGATCGTGAAAGTCGCTTCCTTCATCTTGTGCTCCCCTTCGGTCTGCCAGTATTATGCACGCTTGATGCGTAATACGCCAACCACCCTTTGCTCGAGCGAGAACCATGCACGAAGCACCGAAGACGGTCGCCGGCGACGTTGATCCGCGAGCGGCGTTCTTCAACGAATTGGCGCCGCGCTGGGACGAGACAGGTCAGGACCCGTGTGAGACCGTCATGCGAGTTGCCGAGCATGCCGAGCTGTTGCGACTGGCGGCGGGCGAGGACCTGCTGGAAGTCGGCTGCGGCACGGCCCAGCTGACCGGCTGGCTCGCCTCGCGGGTGTCACCTGGTAGCGTGGTAGCGGTCGATTTCGCGCCGGCCATGCTCGAGGCGGCTCACCGCAAGGGAGTCGCGGCCGATTTCCGGTTGGCCGACGTGTGCCAGGACGAGCTGGGCGAGTCCTGTTACGACGTCGTGCTCTGTTTCCACTCCTTCCCGCATTTTCGCGATCAGGCGGCGGCGGTCGCGAATCTGGCTCGCGCGCTGCGCGACGCCGGACGCTTGCTGGTGATGCACCTGGCCGGCAGCGCGCAGATCAATGCGTTTCACGATCAGGTGGGCGGCGCGGTGGGCGGCGATCATCTGCCCTCGCGCGACCGATTCGAGCGACTGCTCGCCGCGGCCGGGCTGACGATCCGGCAGCACATTGACCGCGAAGGACTGTTCTTTCTGGAAGCCTGCCGCAGTTTGTAGGCGGTTTGTAGTGACCGCATTCATGCGGTCCGGCGGTTTGTAGTGACCGCATTCATGCGGTCCGGCGGTTTGTAGTGACCGCATTCATGCGGTCCGGCGGTTTGTAGTGACCGCATTCATGCGGTCCCTAGAGTGTCGGACCCGATGAATCGGGTCACTACGAGCTTATGCGAAAAACCCGGGCCTAATCCTGCACCACGATGTCAGGCTCGTAACCGGCAATCGTGGCCATATTGCCTAGCAGCGTTCCATCAACCGACTCCTGCATGAAGCGGACGGAGCCGTCGCAGATCGCGAAATTGACGCCTGTCGGATGCAGTCCGCCCCACGCGCGGCGGCAGGGAAGCTCGCCGCCCGGCCCGCCGTGTTCCACGCAGCGATCGTAGTCGCCCCACAACGTGCGCGACTGGTTCGTAATCCCGGACAACGCGTAGTAGGCGAACGAGTAGGCCCAGAACGTGCGGTACTCCGGGCTCGTCCGCGTCGTCGACTCGCCCACCAGCAACGTATTGCTCGTGCCGTCGGTGATGTTGCGGAACCGCTCCGTGTCGTATCGCCAGACGCCCACCACGTGGATTGGTCCGCGCGAATCGCGGCGGTAATCGAACATCATCTCGGAGTCAAGGAAGTTGAACCCGTCGTCGCTGCGGCCCGACACGCCGCGGTAGGAGCCCGGCATGTATCGGGCACCGACGTGACGCGCCGGTCCCGAGGCCGGCACGGCAAGCGTGCCGGAGTCGGAGTCCGACGGGCAGACGTAGACCGGCACGCGCGACTCGCGCACCAACCGGTTCTCCATCGACTCGTTGTTGTACCGCCGGTCGTAACGGTCGTACAACGCAGGCTGCTCCACGTAGGGCAACAGCGCGATCATCCAGTTCCCGAACCGGGTCGAATACGACACGGCGGGTTCATCCATGCCTGGGCAGAAACCCGCCGTGCGATTGATGTTCCCGTGCGGAAACGATCCGAACGTGTCGTGGTAACCGTGCATTGCCAGCGCGATCTGTTTCAAGTTGCTGGTGCACTGCGCGCGGCGCCCCGCTTCGCGAGCCGCCTGGACGGCCGGCATGAGCAACGCGACCAGGATGCCAATGACCGTGATAACCACGAGCAGCTCGATCAGCGTGAAACCTTGGCGGCGGTGTCGCATCCTCGTGTCCCTCCTTACGCATCGCGGGCTCGACGTGCCACCAGCCTTCAACCGCCAAGCCTGCCCGCGCGCCGACGGCGCAGCACCAATAGACCCACAAGGCCACCCACCAGCGCCAAGACCAACGTGCTCGGCTCCGGCACCACCGTCAAGTTCCCGGCATTGGTCAACCAGAGACGGTATCCTCCCGTGAACAAACCAGATGTGTCTTCCTGGTCCAGAATCGCCGTCAAATTGAAGGGACTGCCGCTGGTGACTCGAGCAAGGATGTCATCCGAGATCAGGCCAGGGTCAAGTCCCAAACGCATCGGCATCGTCAGTTCGCCCTGCCGTACGATGACATCCTGATTCAGCCCCCATGTGCCGCTCGCCAACGTCAAGCTCGTCAGGTGCACCAGACTGGCCTGGTAGTGTTCGCAGCCGGTCAGACGCGTCTCGTCGAAAATGAAGTCGTTGTTTATGTCTTTCAAGTGCGCCAGCGTGATGTCGGCAACAGACGGAGTCAGATCCCGCCCGAGGATCTCGATGGTGAACGGGAATTTGTCATACATGTTCTGCGGAGGGTCATATTGTTGGTGCCCGCTATTGATGTTCATCTTGCCGCGGAAGAACATGCCGGGTCTGGTGGCCTGTACTCGGACCACGTCCCCATACCGCAACGGGTCCGTCACCGGATCACCAGCGAATACTTTGGGATAGTTCAGCGACTGCATAACCCGCGACCAATCGCCCGGCGTCACCACTGCTTGATTTGTGTACATCGCAGTCCCGCCGAAGTCGCCTGTCCCCGAGAGGGCTTGGAAATAAACCTGCCACTGACGGAATCCGGTTTCGTAGTTCAACATGTCCCACGGATTGTTGATGATCACGCCGACCATTTCGACGGGATGATAACCGGATGTCCCCCAGGCGGTCATACCATTGTCGTCCACAGCCTGGAAGTCGCTGTGCTTGATCGGAGTGAATTCCGCCGAGACCGTCCCTGGCAGCACCAGAACAACGCAGCCGACAGCTGCCAGAAAAACAAGGAGCCACTGGTGGGAAGTCACGGTGCGGTTGTCTGACATGGCTGGTCCCCCACAGATGCCGATAAGAAATTGCAACGGAGATGTACTGGTAAGTCGTGTCGCCCGCCGCCACTCTTCGGCCGGCTCGGGCGGCGTGAGTATTACGCACAATTTTTTCGTATTACGCGCGATTGTACGCGATCCCGCTTGGCGTGCAAGTCCACTTGCGTGGAAAGGCGAGCCGGCAGCGTCAGCTGCCGGGTAACCCCCACGCCGATATACAAACGTTCCGTCCCGAACGCGTTCCCTCTCCCCCGTCACGTGTTGCGAGGTTGGAGCTTCCCGTTGGTGAAGAGCTGCTCGCAACACGTGATGGGGGAGAGGGTTGCGGTGGGCTGATGAACACGGCGGGCAATGGAAGTCCCCTCTCCCCCGTCACGTGTTGCGCCGTTACCGCCTCCCGTGCGTCACCGTCTGATCGCAACACGTGATGGGGGAGAGGGTTAGGGTGAGGGGGCGAAGCGGCGAACGAGCGTCCACGCGCAACGGCCGCACCGCCGGGCTGATATCATCCCGCGACTCTTGATCGCCGGACCAAGGGGACGGTGAGAGCGCGATGTGGCAAACCGTCATCGGCGCATGACCACCGTTGCGCTCGGCTGATTTTTCCGGCGCGACGTCTCTTTGGACCAGGGTTTCCTGTGTTCAGAGTAACCCGCGGGCTGACGCCCGCGGCTCGCAGGTAACACCCGCGGTTCGCCGTCTCCTACCCTGGGTGCTTGTCCCCATATGGTTTCGTTATGATGGTCAGCGCAGCTCGGGTGATTTCGACAAACGCATCAGGAGATCGAGCCATGCGTGGATCGGCCTGTCGTTCGCAACGGGTTCGGCTGCTGCTGGGCGTAGTGGGGTTTTTTCTTTCGTGCGCGGCGTCGTGGAGGGCCTGTGCTGACGACACGCTCGCGTCGCGACTCGGTGTCACGCGCGGCGTGTGCGTGGTGCTGGGCGATCCGCGCTGCGAGCTGGCCGTGGAACTTGCCGAGCAAAGCGAACTGCTGGTTTACGTGCAGTTGCCCGCGGCGGAAGACGTCGTTGCCGCGCGGCGAGCCGCCGCCGATGCGGGCCTGGCACTGGCCGTCGGAAAGAACGCCGCCGTCGCGGCCACCGAGCGCGAGCTGTTGGCCGTCGACCTGGAGGAAGGAAACACTCTCTGGACCCAACCGCTGCCCGCGCCGCCCGTGCCCTGGGGCCTGGCACTGGGCCGTTACAGACAGGTACTTGTCACACTCACCAGCGGCGAAGTCCTGTGCTTTCAGTAGGACGACCTGTTGCGGGTTGGGGGTTGGGTAATTCACAATTCAAAATAATCACAATTCAAAACAACCGTGTCATTCGCATTCACGATTGCCAGACACGTAATCCAACTCGTGCT
>Ga0194126_10010035_pt1 | contig 12483 bp, 10 predicted proteins | sample TA2KigC150mmetaG_FD_148641 | JGI IMG/M metagenome (GOLD analysis project Ga0194126, IMG submission 148641) | Freshwater microbial communities from Lake Tanganyika, Tanzania - TA2015035 Kigoma Deep Cast 150m | ecosystem: Environmental > Aquatic > Freshwater > Lake | place: Tanzania: Lake...
CTTCTCGGCCGCCGAGGCCGGGATTGAGGAAGCATTGAGAACCGGGGTCTCCGTAGAAACACCCTTTCTCCTTGAATCCGGCGCCTCATTTACCACCAACGTTACCGGCGCCACTGGCCTATCCGGCTTCACTTTTCCCGATAGGCTCCAGCCTGGAGAGGTACAGCCCTTGTGGCTCGTCAATCACAATGAAAGCGACGGAACGATAGACGAGACGGCGGTTTATAAAGCGGCTTCCGTCGATCTTTGCTGGGAGGGGGCGGCGGCGCTAGGCGCAGCAATCTTTTATAAAGATGCCGGTGTTTATAAGGTGGCGAGAGGCGCCTATGACCCGGACGATGGCAGGAGAGGCATCACCGGCAATGGTTTTAGCGCCCCAGATAGCGGCACTTGTTCAAGTCTGGGAATGGTGCATATAAAAAAGCTAAATTTTGCCGAATTTGGTATTAACCCGGTCTTGCCTTCGATTACCCTGTTATTTATTAGGGTGAGGCCTTATTACGACTCGGCTAAAATTGGCTTCGCGGCGGCTGGCGGTACGAGTGGGACCTTTCCGTCACAAGGAAAGGAAATAGTTTCGATCGGAACTTATAACGAGATTACCCGGAAAGTGCGGGTTTTCCGCGGCTGGCTCTCGCCACCGGCCGTCTTCGACTTTGCCCTTTTCTCGGGAGGAAGTTTAACAAAGTAAAAAAGGAAGGCACTAAGTATTTATTCTTATTCCCAATTTAGTCAGCAGGAATCTTATTACTAAAAGAGGGTGTTTATGAATCTGGCTTAGCGCTTGTTTAGCACTCACTCCTTCGATTTCTCTTTGAATGACATTTCTTGAGCCTTTTTTCCAGTCGCTTAACCACTCTGAAATTGAGGGGTGGCGAAGCTCGGGAAGATTGTTAACCTCAAAAAAGGTAATCTCTTTTGACTCACTGCCAGTTTCGGCTTTTCCGCCAACGACAACCGCTTCGAAAATGTGATTTTTCTTGTTTTGACCCTTATAAGTATACTCAGCCACCTTCCTGACAATTTTTATGGCAAAACCCGTTTCTTCTTTGGTTTCTCTAACTGCCGCTTCTTCAGGTGTTTCGCCTTTTTCAATTCCTCCGCCGGGAATTACCCAGACGGGAACATCTCTTCTCTTGACAAGAAGTAACCTTTTTGATTTATCGAATGCGAAAACGGCTGATCCGTCCATAGCTTATTTGTAGTCTAGCAGAAATTTGAATGCAATTCCATCTCGTAGTAAAATTGGGGTCAATGAGGCTAATAGAGCTTAGTGGAGATAGAGAAATAATGCCTGCTCGTGTCGAAACAGGCTCCTTTTTTAGTACTACGGATACAGAGAAAGTTAGGCAAAAACTTTTGGAGTTAGGATATCTACAAATGGCTTACGAAAAGCCGTTTACCCAAACGGTCTATTTTGAGAACCATCAGGGAGAACTCCAAGCGGAGGTTACGTAAGGTTGCGTAGATACACCAACGCTCCCAGCGCAACAGTTTTCGATGTTACTGCTGGCGGAAGCAGTTGGTATTTCGAGGGGAAAATTACTCAAGGAGTAAAAGAGCGATTAGTTGTCCCCGCTGGTGTTGGCCTAGCGCTGTTTTCTGATCCTTCGGTCAGAGGACTGTTGAAAGATTTATTGCCCGGCACTTACATTCTTTTAGATCGGGTGGGGTCGTTGTATCCTGTCGCGGCAACTCAATGGCGACGCGAGCACTACGTTTTGAATGAAACAGAAAGGGCTACGATTGACTCGTCTCTGAAATATTTCGGTTTTTTGCCAGGCGAACAAAAGGGTTATCTAATGGGCGAGGATTCAGGCAATCGACTCGAGTGGAAAAGCGGAAGGGGGATAATACCGCCGTTGGAAATTGAAGGAGTGAATTTGGTGCCAATACCCCCAAAATGGCATGAGGCGACAATAAGAAAAATGTATAACGAGTGGATAAAAGCGAAAAATAATGAGTAACCAAGAAAAAGGGCTTTCAACGATTTACTTTTCAAAAGAATTTCCACCAAATTGGGAGGTTGAATGGAAGGCCGACTTAGCAACCCAAGACCCCTTCGGCTTTATTGCCAGAGCGAGAGATTCCCTTGGTGACGGTACTTTCTACCCCTTTACTGAAGCTAAATCGATGGGTAATATGCCCACGGGGCTAGGCTTTCACCATCTCTTTTTTCATTATTATGGGCATCAGGAAGATAGCAAATGGATTCGAGATTTAGTTTTAGTTCAACCTCCGGGCATACCCGTCTTTATTCCGCAAATTAAGATAACGGCACCCGATGAAATAGGCGCCGCAGATCACCATGTAGTCTTACGTGTTGAGCATAAGGGTAGCTTGGCGCAGAGAGTTCCCCGGGTGAGGCTTAAGGAATACCTTGCCGATTTCGAAGAGCAGGCAGGAAACCGCCTGTCTTTTGTGGGAACAATTGACAGGCAGAGATACTCTATTTTTGTAACTAATACTTTGAGCGGGCGTAACTACTCTCTCCTTGCAGATATATGTCATGAGCCAAGGTTAAGTTTAGGAGTAGCTCTTTCCCAGATTGAGGTTGAATATAAGGGCATTTCTGGGGTATCGTATCCCAGTCGGCTTGCGCAAAAGGCTGTTTTAGAAGAGTTTGATATCTTAGCGGCAAAATTGCTGTCTGTTTATGAAAGTGGGGTAATTAAACCAACATCGATTACTAAATTTGACTGGCTAGTCAAGCAATTGGATTTATGAAGATCGCTCATGTTTTGAAACCATGGCTCCCTGTGCCCTCCCTGGCCTACGGAGCAATTGAGAAAATGTTAGCAGAACTTATTGCGGAGCAGTCCAAAGTTGACAACATTCTGTTATTTGCGGTAGGAGGCTCGATCTCAAGCGAAAGGGTAAAATTGATTTCCTTATATCCAGAAGGTCAGGGAGATAAGGGTTTAGACAGAAATACAGAATTAGCCCAGGCAGTGCATTGTGCCCTCAAACTACAATCGAAAGACGCAAAAATCATTCACGCCCATTCCATTGATCCTTTCCTCGGTCTAGCTCCGTTCTTAAAAATTCCTAGTATATTTACTTTTTACAGCAATCCAACCCCGGCCGTGAAGATTCTAAGCGAGTTAGCCGGCAACCACACCCATTTTACCTTTCTTTCAAAGAGTCACCGCAAAAGTTTTCCGTGGATAAAAGAAGCTGGCGTTATTCATTTCGGTTTAGACCCTAACCATTTTCCTTTTAGCGAGAAGAAGAAAGACTACTTAGCTTTTGTTGGAACTATCGCCGATAAGAAAGGAATTATTGAAGCGATTGAAATCGCGCGAAGGGCGAAAATGAGATTAAAAATTGCCGCCAAGATAAGAAGTGAGGATAAGGAATTTTATGAGAATCACGCGAAGAAAGTCATCGAGGATTCAAATCATGTAGATTTCCTCGGTGAGTTAAACAATTCCGCTCGAAATAATTTGCTTAAAAACGCGCGGGCGATGCTATTTCCGATAAAATGGGAGGAGCCATTGGGGCTGGTTATGCTTGAATCCTTAGTGGTCGGTACACCTGTAATCGCCTTCAATAGGGGATCCGTTCCGGAAATAATTGAGGATGGAAAAACAGGTTTTATTGTCGAAAATATCGACCTAGCAGTAAGGACCGTAGAAAGGGTAGACCATTTAAAACCAGTTGACTGTCGTAGCTCAATCGCCAGTAAATTTCATATAGCTAATACTGCTGTCGAGTTTAAAAAACTCTACCAGCGAGTTTTAAGCAGATAACTGGAAATACTCTCAATCTTTTGGCAAATACTCAACTCATAATCATTTAGCCTTTGTTGTGACCTAATTAGGTCAATTAAGATTGTCGCAAGTCTGGAGATATAACCAATCCAGTAGCATGGGGTAAAGACAAGTTTTTTACTATTGGAATAGCAAGAAACTAAAGTTTTTCTGAATTCTACATCCACATCGGCCATTAAAAACCCAACTTCATAATCTAGATTAATCTCGCTTCCAAAATTATCCAGATCAACTAAATAGATTTGACCATTTAGTTCGGTGAAGTTGCTAAAGGCGGGATCGAGAATACCAGCGCCTAGGGAAACTACTGTCTTAAGGCGCATCATCTCCTTCGTGAGCCTCTCAAGGTTTGTAAGGGTGAGTCGACTGAGCGGCTTATTCAATTCAACCAAATCAGCCATGTATCTTGGGGGATTAAATATGCCAAGCCGACTGGGCTTATTTATCTGCCCCAGCTTTCGGATGACTTTTTGCAGCGAAGAAGGATCAGGCGAGCCAAAACCGCGGCCCAGGTAGGGTATCAAAATAAAAAGATTACTCCGGTCAATTTGCCACTGATCTCCCATTACAAGATGGTTTAGTTTCACTTGTGCGGCAAGATAGTTACGAAATATAGTCTCATATTGTCTCGAGAAATGAATGAATACGAGCTTTTTGTTGGGCGGGCTAGTAATAAGGTACACACTTTTCCTATGCATCGTCAGACCCTGCCTTTTTGATCTATCTGCTAGTCTTCGGGCTCGAAAATTTGTATCGGTGTTTTTGCTAATGAAATTAAGTTGTGCCGCACTAAGCATGCCTGTATTTTACTCCAGATTTGGTAAAGAGACCAGCGCCCGGTTAAACTTTTTTGGTGGCGGAGGAATTTAGGGAAACGAGTGGGACTAGTCAGGGTTTAAAACTGGATTTTCAAGGCTAATTTAGGGATTGACAAGTGAGTTTTTTTTTGCTTTAATTGTTTTTAGTAAAAAATCCTCTTTTTATTTCCATAAGACGGAGAACGGATTTAATTGTGACTACTGCTAGCGATAATCAGGATTTAAGCCCGCAGGACTTGGTGGGAGAGCCCCTGAATCAGAATAAATTCGATTCAGGGCAGGCCCTGAACCAGGCCCAAGATTCGGGTGTTGGACAAGTCGTGAGTCAGCCGGTTCGCAGCGAGCCGTCATTTCGCTATGGCACGAGCGATCTTGATGCACCAACCGAATTTGCCCAGGGCGTTTTAGACCTTACCAGCGAGGGCTACGGCTATCTCCGGCCCCACTTTACTCCCTCGGGGAAGGATATCTATATTTCTGCTTCTCAAGTGAGAAAGTTCGCCTTAAGGGCAGGGGACATGGTCGGAGGCCAGGTTCGGCCGCCCAAGGACAATGAACGCTATTTTGGCCTTCTGAAAGTCGAAGTGGTAAATGGAGTTAAGGTCGAAGATCTGGGGCAGCGGCCTTGCTTTGAGGATTTAGTACCGATTTTCCCGCAGCCAAAGATTATTCTTGAAACCAAGCAGGATGTTCTTTCCACGCGGATGATTGACCTTATCTCTCCCATCGGCTTTGGCCAGAGAGGATTAATTGTCTCCCCGCCCAAGGCGGGCAAGACCTGGCTGTTAAAGGACATCGCCACGGGAGTCGGCACTAATTATCCCGAAGACTCTAAGTTACCTAAGTCGTCTAAGTTACCTAAGTCTATTCACCTTATGGCCGTCCTTATCGGCGAGCGACCGGAAGAGGTGACTGATATCCGCCGTCATATCGAAGGGGTTACGGGCGGAAAAGGCGAAGTAATTTCTTCGAATTTCGATGAACCGGCGGAAGATCAAACCAGGGCCGCGGAAATTGCCCTGGAAAGGGCCAAGAGACTGGTAGAGCAGGGCTTTAATGTTTTCATCCTGCTTGATTCGATCACGCGGTTAGCCCGGGCCTATAACCTGGCGATGCCGACTTCCGGCCGGACCCTGACCGGCGGTTTTGACCCGGCCGCCCTTTACCCGGCGAAGCACTTTTTTGGTGCGGCGCGGAAGATGGAAGATGGCGGTTCTTTGACCATTATCGGCACCTGCCTGATTGACACCGGCTCACGCATGGACGACCTTATCTACGAAGAATTCAAGGGGACGGGCAACATGGAGCTACATTTGGAGAGGCGGCTTTCTGATCGGCGCGTTTTCCCCGCCTTCGATATTCAACGTTCCTCGACAAGGCAGGAAGAGCTGCTCTTTGAACGCGAGGAATACCAAAAGATTATGATTATGCGGCGCATGGTTGATATGCTGAATCCGGAAGAAAGAACCGAGGTTTACCTGGAAAGACTGAAGAAAACTAAAGGTAATAAGGAGTTCTTGGAAACCCTGAACAAGGGCTAGGGTATGGAAACAAGGAAATTGTTAAGCGAGGGGAAAGAATTCGTTTGCTGCGGGAAGAACTATTTTTGGAAACGCCTCCGGGTTCTCTTCTGCCGTTTCGAGCAAGGGAAATCTGTCTTTGCCGCCAAGCTCTACGAGCGCCGGGGAAGGTGGACGCGGCCCTTTTCCCACCTCGGTTTTGCCACGCTGGTAGGTTTGGGTATCGTTTTAGCGCCGGTAGTGGCCGAGAATTTGCCCGAAGGTTTTTTGAGCGGCCAGGCTCTGGCGCCAACAGTTCTTTCTGCCGTGGATATTGATAATCCGGAGACAGCTACTTTTGCCTCCGAGAAGCCGCGGGGAGAAGTCATGGATTACACCGTTATTGAAGGTGACACGATTTCGGGAATTGCCCAAAAGTTTAGTATTTCTATTGACACTATTAGATGGGCTAATAATTTGCAATCGATTAGCAGTATTAAGCCCGGACAGAACCTGAAGATTTTACCGGTAACGGGAGTTTCCCATAAAGTGGCGCGGGGAGAGACGGTTTACTCCATTGCCAAGCATTACTCGTCCGACCCGCAGGGGATAGTTGACTACCCCTTTAACGCCTTCAAGAACGACGAAACTTTTGAGCTTGCGGCCGGGCAAATGCTGATTGTCCCCGATGGCATTATGCCCAAAGTCATTCCTTGGGCGCCGAGCGCCTACATCGCCCGCAAGACGCCTGACGCGGGAACGGTAGTCGCCTCGGGGGTGTTTGTCTGGCCGGCAGGAGGAACGATTTCCCAAAGATACAGCTGGTATCATCACGGGGTAGATATTGCCAATGCCGCTGGTCCCGATATTGTGGCGGCCGACGCCGGCCGGATAGTCGTTGCCGGGTGGCCGGACAACAGCGGCTACGGCAACCGGGTGATGATTGACCACGGCAATGGCCTGGTGACTATTTACGGCCATTTAGCCAAAATCTATGTGGCTTCTGGCCAGACGGTCAATCGGGGGAATAGGATTGGGCAGATGGGGACGACCGGTCGGTCAACCGGGATTCACCTTCACTTCGAAGTGCGCAGAAATGGTGCCAGCGTTGATCCAATGAGCATTTTGAAATAAAATCCTAGGCACGACATCTAAACAATAAATGACTACCTAATGACAACTTAATGACTGCTCAAGTGACTGCCATTTATAGTCACTAATAGTCATTGATTGTCGCTAGATTTGGGATTTCGTCCTCCGAATCGGAGGATCGAATTTCGGATTTAGTTATTTGGGCCTATAGGTAAACGGTATACCGCACCCTTCGCATGGGTGAATTCCGAGTTCGATTCTCGGTAGGTCCACCTGACTGACCAAAACAAAAATATGTTTTTTGGGATTCTTAAGGCTCCTTGGGTTTTTCCCTGGCTCCCTTAGATTTTCCAAAAACAAGACCCTCCTACGCCCCGCTTAGCGGGGCTACGGAAGGGCAAGAAGGGAGGTGAATTTAAGGGATGCCATTTGCAGATCAAACACTGAAATGCCGCGATTGCGGTCAAGATTTCGCGTGGACGGCTGACGAGCAGGAGTTTTATAAGTCGAAAGGCTTTGACAATGCCCCGGTTCGTTGTCCGGCCTGCCGGAGGGCCAAGAGAGCCCAAAGGGACGGTTTTGACAGCCGTGGTCCGCGGCAGATGTTTTCTATTACCTGTGCTCAATGCGGTAAGCAAGACCAAGTGCCTTTCCAGCCGAAAGGGGACAGGCCGGTTCTTTGCGGCGATTGTTACCGAAAAGGTCGGGGAATTTCCCAGGGGGACAGTCAACCGCCAGCAGCCTAGGCAATAGGTTTATCAGGTACTCGGGTTAGCTTTTTAATTAAGCGGTCTTTTTGGTGGCTTTCTCTCGCTTACCGTCTACAAAGGAGTGTCCTTTGTCAAGGCTGCGGGGGAGATTCGGTGGGGAGAGAAATGGGTGGCGCGATTTTTGGGCTAGGCGCTACCAGCGGCTCGGTAAGAGTTTCCGGTCCGGCCGGCTTAGCTGGCTGGGCGGTTCGGGTGGCTTCCTTAGCTTCCTCCGTTAACTTCTTCTGCAAAGCTTCAAGCTCGCCTTTTGCCTTTTGGTAATCACCGGAATCAGCCGGAACAAGATTTAAGGTAGCCTCCATTTCCTGGGCAGCCCTTACCCAGTCTTTTTTCTCTTTTAAGGCCGCGGAAAGATTATAGTGGGCGTTGGCAAGATCGCGTTTTAAGGCGACGGCGCCCTCGAAGCTTCTTACCGCTTCATCCCAATTCCCCTGGGAATAATAGAGTCCGCCAAGATCAATTCTCAAAAGGGGATTGGCGGGGTCAAGATTGATGGCCTGTTGGTAGGCGCCAATGGCGAAATTGGCGGCGCCGTCGGCAAAGTTAATCAGTTGGCGGTAGATAGAGGCGAGATTTTCCCAGTTAGTTATTTTGGTCGGATTGAGAGCGATCGCTGATTTGGCGGCCGCGATCGACTGCTGGACAAGGGTGGTAATATCGGCCCGATTCTGATCGGTCAGTTTTCCCTCCGGAGGCGAACCGGCAATTGCGTTAGCAAGGGCCAAGTTAGTTTGAGAGTAGGCCACGCGGTAACGATCAATATAAGGATTATTTTCAATAGCGTTTCTTTGATAGTTATAAGTTTGGGTGCCGTCATTGGCCGCGGCGGCCACAAAAGATTTATTGAGGTAGAATTCGGCCAGAGCCGCTTTATAAACGAAAAACCCTGAACCCAGGATAAGGACTAGGCTGATAACAGTAATGAGCCAGGGGAGGATTCTGCCCCCTTCAACAACTTCTTTTCTGGGTAAAGAGGAAGCAATAATGACAAGTAACAGATAACAGGTAACAATTAACAAAAAGTTAGGAGGGAGGAAGAGCTGGAGAGCGAAGATGAGCAATGTAGCAATGTAGCAACTTAGCAATGTAGCCATGTAGCCACTTGGCAATTTAGATCTTGCTTTGACCACTCGCCAAATAAGGAAGAGGTAAGCACCAAGGCCAATAATGCCTACTTCTGATAAAAGTTGCAGATACCAGTTGGCGGAAGCGCCAAATCTGATGCCCCACAAGGGCGAAGCATTGAGAGAAAAGGGTTTAAATACGTTAAAGGCGGTGAAATAGTTGCCTGGCCCGACGCCAAGAAGGCTGATGCGCCAGTTCTTAAAGCCCTCGATGGCAATCGCCCAGGCGGCGGAAAAAGAGAGAAGGAGTGGTTTGGCAGTCGCTAGGAGTTGATAGCAGCTAATAAACAAGCCGAGGGAAATTACAATAGCAAATAGCAAATAGCAAATAGCAAATAGAGAAAAGACTTTTTGCTTGAGAGAAGCGAGAAGTCTTGGGACGATAAGAGCGAGGGCAACGGCCAAAAAAAGCGCCTGGGGAAGAAGGCCGCCCGTAGGCGTAAAGGTTTTTTGAGCTAACCAGTCCGGCAAATTTATGCCCCAGACTTTCCAAAATTCCAAGAACCAGAAGAGAGAGATAAGGGAAAGAACGGAGGCGGAAGCGGCTAAGGAATTGTAAATTGTAAATTGTAAATTGTAAATTGCCGAATTGACGACGAGAAAGTACAAAAGCGTTAACAGGATAATAATGCCGGGGCCTAAGGGGTTTAAGAAAGCCTCGACCTTGTTGGGAGACTGAAAGATAGCTGATAGCACATAGCTGATAGCTAACAGGAGAACGGGAAGATCTAGAGCTGTCAGTTTCAGTTCAACACGGTGGCTAAGAATATTTTTGGCAAGCCAGAGAATTAATAATAAGAAAGTGAAGGCAAACAAAAGAAGCATTTTGGGAAAGACAACGTAGTCCGAAAAAATCGGCAGAAAGAATAAGGGAAGCAGGAAAACAAAAATATAAATAACCACCCTTGCTAAATAATTCAAAACGTATTCTGATTTAGACATGCTTTAATTTGAAATTTTTAATTTTCAATTTTTAATGAAATCCTAATTTTCAATTTTCAACTTGAAATGAATTTTTAAACTGATTGTTTAGTTTTGCTAGCGATTTTAGAAAAGATGAGTGTCAGCTCTTGGGCCTCCTGCCAGACTTGCTTGCACTCCTCTTTTAATTCTTCGACAGCTTTTGCCAGCATTCTAAGCCAATATTTAGTCTCCTTAGCTTCTTTTTTACAAATATAGATCTTATTGGTAAAGTCCCTCTTGCTCGAGGCGCCATTTGCCTCGCAGTAGTTTGCCCCCATGCTTGTTCCCGCGCTTATCAATTGGCCAATAATGGGAATAGTGACCACATTCTTAGGTGCCTTCTTGCATAATTCGATTATCTTCTCTGCGAATCGGGCCGTTCTTTCTTCTAAATCGTACTTCATACTTTAATTTTTAATTTTCAAATTCATTTCAAATTTTACCCTCCGATTCGGAGGGCAAATTGAAAATTTAGCTGACTTATACTTCATTTCAAATTTTAAATTTCAAATTGAAAATTTAGTTTATTACCCACCAATTAAATTGTATATCGTGTTCAATGGGCGAGTCAAGAGCGACTTCAAACCAACCCCGCTTAGCGGGGCTATCGTCCCGCTCAGCTTGACAGCCCTCTTCACCCGTTTCGCAATTAGCGGTTTCTTCTTCTACGTCAGTGCCGCTGCCTGGCGCGCTTTTCGCCCTAACAAAAAGAACTTTGTTTTCTGTAGAAGAGAGGGGAGTCAAGTAAACCAACGAGTTATTGGTAATTGAGTTATTGGCAATTAGCAATGCGGTTTCGCCGGCGGGAAGAACCGCCGTTCCCGCGGAAGCATTATTTTTCACCTCCGAGGTGTTCCCCTCCGCTAAGCGGGGTTCCTCCACCCCCGCCTCGCCGGCAGGCAGATCGGAGGTGGAGACGATGGGATTGGCGCTAGCAATAATAATTTTGTCGAATGTACCCGAACCAGAGGCAACGAGATCTCCAGCAAGGCGGGTGTTGCCTTCAGCATCAAACGAGGCGACTGTTGCTCCGCCGACCCCCCTGACTAGAAGCATTCCAAAGCCGGAATCTTGGTTATCACCGCAAAGATCAGGATAGAGAATCTTTTCCTCTTCGGTGCAATCGCTGATTTTCGTGGATCCCTGATTAGAGGCGAGATCAATGGTTAAATCTTGGCCCGGCAAGGGCTTAAGAAGATTGGTAAAGAGCGAACCCTTAACGGCCAGGTTATTTTCGATGGTCACGTTGCCTTCCTTATTAATAACCACCTTGCCGGCCAAAAAGTCGATGCCTTCGGCGGAAGAAAGATAGAGGGGCCCAAGAGAGGCGATAGAGTTAGCAGACAGAGACAGAGTGCCGTCAACCAGGAGATTGCCGGCAATAGTCGTATCCGCAAGTGAAGTTGAGCCAAGAACTGATAGTTTATTGTTAACTGTTAACCCGCCTATCGTCGAGGCAAGCTGTTCGCTGTTAACTGTTATATTGTCCGCGATTTTTAGATCGGCCGAGACGCTGGCGGCCTGGGCCCAGCCAAGCTCAGCTTGGCTTGCGAGGAGTTCTTTAACGAAGGCGTCCACTTCGGCGAGGAGAGCACTTGAGGAAGCGGTTGGTTCTGGTGTTGGGGTGGGGATTAAGTTAGGAGTTAGGGATTGGTCTGGGGGCAAGGCTTGACTCTCTACCTTTTCCATTCTCGCGAGGATCTCGCCAAATTTGCCGGTCAGGGCAGAGATTTCCTCACTTTCGATTTTATTGGCGTAGAGGGTACCCGTGATAGTAGCCGTTTCCGAAACTAACTCGTCACTCGTAACCCGCTCACTTTCCAACTTGTTAACAGTAACTTGGCCCGCGAAGCTGGCCTGCCTCGCCTGCAGGTCTCCGGCAAGGCGGGCGTTCCCTTCCGCATCAATCGAGGCGACGACTTCGTTATTAACGCCTTTCACTAAGAGCTTACCAAAGGCAGAGGAGCTCGCTATCTCGCTAGACTCGCTATCTTGGTTAGCGGGATAACGATCTAACGAGATAACAAGGTCTCCAAAGCCAGATCTAATCGTTCCCGTTTCCACCACCGGCGAGACAATTTTTTCTTCCACATTAGCAGTTCCGGCAATTAATTGCCGAGTTTCGGCGATTCCAGTCTGCAGGTTGGCAATAGCGGCTTCGCTGAATACACCTACCCTTTCAATCGTCTCTCCAGTTTTAAGTTTTAAGTTGTAGATTTGAGATTTAACATTTGACATTTGAGTTTCCTGGGCATCGTTATCGGCTAAGACTGCAGAATTAGTAGTCTCTTTTGTTATCTGTAAATCTCCGGTGGAGGTAAGAAACACCCCCGGATCAAACCAGGAGACATTGACAAAGGCCATGATTTTACCGCATTTATAATTATTATTATTGTTATAATCATTAGGGCATTCAATAATTTCTCCTTTACCGGTAGCAGGGT
>Ga0194126_10010037_pt1 | contig 12482 bp, 8 predicted proteins | sample TA2KigC150mmetaG_FD_148641 | JGI IMG/M metagenome (GOLD analysis project Ga0194126, IMG submission 148641) | Freshwater microbial communities from Lake Tanganyika, Tanzania - TA2015035 Kigoma Deep Cast 150m | ecosystem: Environmental > Aquatic > Freshwater > Lake | place: Tanzania: Lake...
CTACGCCAGCGCACTGGCGAAGGCGCGCGGCGCACGCCTCGTGATCGGCCTGGACACGGTGCCCGCGCGTCGGGACCTGGGCTTGAAGTTCGGCTGCGACCACGTGTTCGATCCCTCCGCTATGCCGGAGGCCGAACTGGTGAAGAAGGTGAAGGGCCTGTGCAAGCCCGAAGGCGCGGATGCCGTGATCGAGGTCTGCGGCTATCCGGAGGTGATCCCGGCGGGTATCCAGTTCCTGCGCACCGGCGGCCACTACGTGCTGGGCGGCGTGGTGAATCCGGACTCGTTCGTAAAGATCGACGTCAACCTGATCCTGCGAAAGCTCATCACGCTCACCGGCGTGCACAACTACCACCCGCGGCATCTCATCGAGGCGCTGGATTTCGTCCACGCCAACCGCAAGCGCTTCCCGTTCCACGCGCTCGTGGACGGCAAGTACCGGCTGGAGGAGGTTGGCAAGGCCATGAAGGATGCCGAAGAGCGGCGCGTGCTGCGCGCCGCGATCGTTCCCTAGGGAGGATGGATCCATGCATGCCCGTACCAGGACCGTTGACGCCGTCAGGCGCGAGCCGATGCGTATCGCCGGAGAGAAGGTCTACAGCGATCGCGTGATCGAGATCCGCTACCCGTATACCGGGGAGGTCGTCGCCACCGTGCCGAAGGCCACGGTGGAGGACGTGCGCCGCGCGTTCCGCATCGCGCGCCAGTACAAGCCGAAGCTCACGCGCTACGAGCGCTTCCGGATACTCAACCGCGCGGGCGACATCATCGCGTCGCGCAAGGACGAGATCGCACGCCTCATCACCCTGGAATCGGGCCTGTGCCTGAAGGACACGCTCTACGAGGTCGGCCGCGCCTCCGACGTGCTGCTCTTCGCCGGCCAGCAGGCGCTGCTCGATGACGGGCAGGTGTTTTCCTGCGACCTCACGCACCACGGCAAGGCGCGGCGCGTCTACACCATGCGGGAGCCCCTGCTCGGCGCGATCTCGGCGATCACGCCGTTCAACCATCCGCTCAACCAGGTGATCCACAAGGTCGCCCCGTCGGTGGCGACCAACAACCGCATGGTGCTGAAGCCCACCGAGAAGACGCCGCTCTCGCCCTTGGTGCTGGCCGACATCCTGTACGATGCGGGCCTGCCGCCGGAGATGCTGTCGGTGATCACCGGCGACCCAAAGGAGATCGCCGACGAGTTCCTGACCAACCCGGACGCCGACATGGTGACCTTCACCGGCGGCGTGCCGATCGGCAAGTACATCGCCGCGAAGGCGGTCTACAAGCGCCAGATCCTGGAACTGGGCGGCAACGACCCGCTCGTGGTGATGGACGACGCCGACCCGGTGAAGGCGGCCGATCTCGCCGCCAACGGCTCCTACAAGAATTCCGGCCAGCGCTGCACCTCCGTGAAGAGGATGCTGGTGCACGAGAAGCTCGCCGAGGCCTTCACCGAGGCGCTGGTGGCGAAGACGAAGGCCTGGACCTATGGCGACCCGCTGGATCCCAAGGTGGACATGGGCACGGTGATCGACGAGCAGGCCGCGAAGCGCTTCGAGTCTCTCGTGAACGACGCGGTCAAGGGCGGCGCGCGGCTGCTCGCGGGCAACAAGCGCGACGGTGCGCTTTACCCGCCCACCGCCGTGGACCGCGTGTGCCCGGAGATGGAGCTGGTGAAGTACGAGACCTTCGGCCCGGTGTCGCCGGTCATGACCTTCAAGGACATCGACGAAGCCATCCGCCTGGTGAATTGCACCGATTACGGACTTTCCTCCGGCGTTTGCACCAACCGGATGGATGACATCATGCGCTTCGTGAAGGAGCTGAATGTCGGCAGCGTCAATATCTGGGAGGTGCCGGGCTACCGGCTGGAGGTGACCCCCTTCGGCGGCATCAAGGATTCGGGCCTGGGCTACAAGGAAGGCGTGCAGGAGTGCTGCAAGGCGTTCACCAACGTGAAGACGTATTCCATCCCGTGGTAGGCGTGGCAGGGTAGATGCAAACCCTGCTGAGTATCCTTTCCGGGGTTGCGCTCCTCGTCTGGGGTACGCACATCGTGCGCTCAGGGGTGTTGCGCGTCTTCGGCGGCAACCTGCGCGCGATCCTCGCCGAGAGCGTGTCCAACCGCGGCCGCGCGTTCCTGGCGGGGCTGGGGGTGACGGCACTGGTGCAGTCCTCCAGCGCCACCGCGCTGATCGCGAGTTCCTTCGTCTCGCGCGGCCTGATGGCGCTGGCGCCCGCGCTCGCCATCATGCTGGGCGCGGACGTGGGCACCAGCCTGGTGGCGCAGCTCTTCTCGTTCGATCTTTCCTGGCTCGCACCGGTCGCGATCATGGGCGGGGTAATCCTGCACCTGTCGAGGAAGGCCACGCGCGCGGGCCAGATCGGCCGCATCGCCATCGGCGTGGGCCTCATCATCGTCGCGCTGCAGACCATTCTCTCGGCCGCCAGGCCCTTCACGCAGGCCGCGGGCGTCAAGGTGATCTTCGCCTCGCTCACAGGCGATGTCATGCTCGACCTGCTGATCGGCGCGCTGTTTGCCGTGATGGCGTGGTCGAGCCTCGCGGTGGTGCTCCTGACCGCCGCGTTCGTGGCAAGCGGCCTCATCGGCCTGAAGGTGGCTTTGTTCCTCGTGCTCGGCGCGAACCTGGGCAGCGGCCTGCTCGGGGTGCTTGCCACGGCCGGCGCCAACCCGGCCGGCCGCCGGGTCGCCATCGGCAACCTCGCCTTCAAGGCGGCGGGGTGCCTGCTCATGGTGCCGCTGATGCCCACCGTGGAGGGCCTGCTCGCGCTCTTCGACCCGGACCCGCAGCGGCTGGTGGTCAATTTCCACACCGCGTTCAACGTGCTCCTCGCCGCCACGTTCCTCTTCTTCACGGTGCCGGCGGCGCGGCTTATCACGCGCCTGGTTCCGGACGAGGCGGCGAAGTCGGCCGGCTCGCGGACGAAGAACCTCGACCCCGGCGCACTGGAGACGCCGGTGCTTGCCCTTGCCAATGCCTCGCGCGAGGCGCTGCGCATCGGCGATATCGTCGAGGAGATGCTGGGCAACCTGGTGCGGGTGCTCAAGGAGAACGACGGCAAGCTCGCGCGCGAGATCAAGAAAAAGGACGACGAGGTGGACGAGCTCTACACCGCGATCAAGTTCTACCTGACGCAGGTGAGCCGCGAGGCGCTGGATGAGCGCGAGAGCCGCCGCTGGGCCGAGATCATGTCCTTCACCATCAACCTCGAGCACGTGGGCGACATCATCGAGCACATCGTCGATGATGCCGAGGACAAGAAGATCTCCAAGGGCCGCTCCTTCTCCGCGGCCGGCATGCAGGAGATCGAGGAGCTGCACGGCCGGCTGATGACGACGCTGCGGCTCGCGCTCAACGTGTTCCTGCACGGCGACCTGAAGACCGCACAGATGCTGCTCGCGCAGAAGGTGGAGTTCCGCGACCTGGAGCGCCGCGGCCGCGCCGCGCACCTGGACCGCCTGCTCGGGCAGACCGCGCAGTCGATCGAGACCAGCTCGCTGCACCTGGACATCATCAACGACTTCAAGCGCATCAACTCGCACTTCTGCGCGCTCGCCTACCCGATCCTTGAGGCAGCCGGCGTTCTTGCGCCCTCGCGCCTGCGCGAGGACGTGGCGAACGGCGCGGCGAGGAACGGTCATGCCTGAGAGGGCGGCCGAGGAGCGCACCCTGACCGATTTCTGTACCTCGCCGGCGGGGCTCTATGATCCTTGCCACGGTGCGCTGGTGGCGGGGTAACCCCCGAAAGCTGGGCGAGCCTGGAATCGACGATGCGCAAGGACAACCTGCGTTCGGAAGGTGATGTCAACCTCTCGCCGCTGCGCCAGCGCTGGCAGGACCAGCATGTCGGCTCCGCGTCCCGCGCGCTGCTCGCCGAGGACGCGAGGCACTTCCTGCACCAGTCGCTCTCGACGCCGTGCCTCGACACGGTGAAGTCCGCCTCGGGCATCTGGCTCGAGACCGCCGACGGACGGCGCATCATGGATTTCCACGGCAACAGCGTGCACCAGGTCGGCTACGGCCACCCGAAGGTGCTCGCCGCCGTCAGGCAGCAGCTCGATACGCTGCCGTTCTGTCCAAGGCGCTACACCAACGCCGCCGCGGTGGCGCTTGCCAGGCGCCTGGGCACCCTCGCGCCTGCGGGCCTCGACAAGGTTCTGTTCGCGCCGGGCGGCGCCGAGGCGATCGGCATGGCGCTGAAGCTCGCGCGCGTCGCCACCGGCCGCCACAAGACCGTATCGATGTGGGATGCGTTCCACGGCGCCTCCCTCGACGCCATTTCGGTGGGCGGTGAGGCGATCTTCCGCGCCGGCATCGGGCCGCTCCTCCCCGGCACCGAACACGCGCCGCCCTGCGATCCGGCGCATTGCCTGTACCGCTGCGGCCGGACCTGCGATGCGCGCTGCGCCGAGTACGTCGAGTACGTGCTGGCGAAGGAAGAAGACGTCGCCGCGGTGATGGTGGAGACCATCCGCGCCACCGACGTGCAGGTGCCGCCCAAGGCGTACTACGAAACCCTGCGCCGCGCCTGCGACCGGCACGGGGCGCTCTTGATCCTGGACGAGATTCCCACCTGCCTCGGCCGCACCGGGACGATGTTCGCCTTCGAGCGCTACGGCATCGTTCCGGACATGGTGGTGATCGGCAAGGGCCTGGGCGGCGCGGTGTTTCCGATGGCGGCGCTCATCGCGCGCAACGCTCTGGACCTCGCCGGCGACCGCGCGCTCGGGCACTACACGCACGAGAAGAGCTCAGTCGGATGCGCGGCGGCGCTCGCGACGCTGGATGTGATCGACGAAGAGAAGCTCCTCGAGCGCTCGCGCGAGCTCGGCGCGCGTGCCCTGGAGCGGCTGCGCGCCATGCGGGCGGCGAATCCGGCGATCGTGGATGTGCGCGGCGCGGGGCTCCTGCTCGCCATCGAAGTGAAGAGCGCGGAGATCGCGGACGCTGCGCTCTATGCAAGCCTTGCGAAAGGGCTTTCGTTCAAGGTCGGGCAGGGCAGCGTCATCGTGCTCGCTCCGCCGCTCGTGATCGACGAGCGCGACCTGGGCCGCGCGCTGGACATCCTCGAGGCCTCGCTGCGCGAGGCGGCGGCATGACCACCGAACTGAGCCTGGAGGTGACCCTCGCGGTGCTTGGCGCGGCGCTTATGCATGCGACCTGGAATGCGATGGTGAAGAGCGCCGGGGACAAGCTGCTCGACACCGCGCTGGTCTGCATCGGCGGTGCGGCCGTGGTGGTCCCGTTCATGTTCGTGGTTGCAGTGCCGGCGCCGGCCGCCTGGCCCTGGCTGGCGGGCTCGATGCTCGCGCATGTGGCCTACTTTTTCTGCCTTGTCGGCGCCTACAAGTCGGGCGATCTTTCGCACGGTTACCCGATCATGCGCGGCACGGCGCCGCTGCTGGTCGCCGGCATCGCGTTCCTTTGGCTGGGCGAGTCGATTTCCGCGACGGTCTGGGCCGGGATTCTCCTCATCTGCGGCGGCGTGCTGTCGCTCGGGCTGGCGGGCAAGCCGACGCGCACCGGACTCGCCTGGTCGCTCGGCAACGGCGCGATCATCGCCGTGTACACCATGGTGGACGCAGCCGGGGTGCGCGCCTCGGGCGACGCCGCGAGCTATGTCACCTGGATGTTCGTGCTCGACTGCGTGCCCTTCGGTCTCATCGTGCTGTTGTGGCGGGGTCGGGCATTGGTCGACTACCTGCGCGCCAACATCGTTCGCGGCATCGTCGGCGGTATCTGCTCCTCCGGCGCCTACGGCATCGCGATCTGGGCCATGGCGCGAGCCCCGGTGGCGTCGGTCGCGGCGCTGCGCGAAACCGCGGTGGTGTTCGGCGCGCTGATCGGCGCCTGGTTCCTCAAGGAAGGGCACCTGCGCGCGAGGCTTTCGGGCGCCGTCGTGGTGGCCGCCGGCATCGCGGCGATCAAGTCATGAGCGCGGCGCCTCAGGCGGCGCTTGCCTTGGCAGCGCGCAGGCAAGCGGATTGGTCGTTTAGCCGCCCGGCTGCCTGAAGAAAATGAGTGACATCGCTCTTCCGCACCACGCGAACATCGTCATCGTCGGCGGCGGCATCGTCGGCGTGAGCGTCGCCTACCACCTGGCGAAGCTCGGGCGCAAAGACGTGCTGCTGCTGGAACAGGGCTCGCTCACCTGCGGCACCACCTGGCATGCGGCGGGGCTGGTCGGCCAGATGCGCCCCAACCGCTCGATGACCCGCATGAGCCGCTATGGCACGGAGCTCTACGCCACGCTGGAAGCGGAAACGGGCCTTGCCACCGGATGGAAACGCTGCGGCAGCGTGAATGTCGCAAGGACGCCCGAGCGCTGGATCGTCTACCAGCGCCAGGCGGCGATGGCGAAGAGCTTCGGCATCGAGGTGCACCTCATCTCGCCGAAGGAAGCCGCCGAGCGCTGGCCGCTCCTGCGCACCGACGACCTGCAGGGCGGTCTCTGGTTCCCGCAGGACGGCAAGGCGAATCCGGCGGACCTCACGCAGTCGCTCGCGCGCGGTGCGCGGGCGTCAGGGGTGAAGATTGTGCAGGGAGTCAAAGTCCAGGGCGTGGAACTGAAGAACGCGGCGGTCAAGGGAATTCAGACCACTCTAGGCAGGGTTTCCTGCGACATCCTGGTCAATTGCACCGGCCAGTGGGCGCGCGCCTTCGGCGCCAAGGCCGGCGTCAACGTGCCGCTGCATTCGGCCGAGCACTTCTACATCGTCACCGAGAAGATCGCCGGCGTCACGCCGGATCTGCCGGTGATGCGCGACCCGGACGGCTACACCTACTTCAAGGAGGAGGTGGGCGGCCTGCTCATGGGCGGCTTCGAGCCGGCGGCGAAGCCCTGGGGCATGGACGGTATCCCGGAGAAGTTCGAGTTCCAGCTGCTGCCGGAGGACTGGGACCACTTCGAGATCCTGATGCGCAACGCCATTCACCGTGTGCCGGCGCTGGAAACAGCGGGCATCAAGACCTTTCTCAACGGGCCGGAGAGCTTCACGCCGGACGGCAACTTCATCCTCGGCGAGGCGCCGGAGGTGAAGAACTACTTTATCGCCGCGGGCTTCAACTCCGCCGGCATCGCCAACGCCGGCGGCGCGGGAAAGCTCCTCGCCGAGTGGATCGAGGCGGGCGAAGCGCCGATGGACCTCTTCGAAGTCGACATCCGGCGCTTCGGCCCCTATGCCGCGGACGCAGATTGGCTGCGCGCGCGCACCGTGGAGTCGCTCGGCCTGCATTACGCGATGCGCTGGCCGCGGCACGAGCTGGAATCCGGCCGCCCCCTGAGGACTTCGCCGCTCTATGAGCGACTGAGGGCGACGGGCGCGCAGTTCGGCTCGAAGATGGGCTGGGAACGGGCAAACTGGTTTGGCCCCTCCTCGCCCTACACCCTGGGAAGGCCCGAGTGGCTTACGAGCGTGATCAAGGAGCAATTCGCGATCCGCAACGCGGCCGGGGTCATCGACCAGACTTCCTTCGGCAAGCTGCGCGTTACCGGGCGCGGCGCGCGCAGGCTGCTCGAGCGGGTCTGCGCGAACCGCATCGGCGAGCTCACGTACACGCCGATGCTCAACCGCAAGGGCGGCTACGAAAGCGACATCACGGTGCAGCGCTGGGCCGAGAACGACTACTTCATCGTCACCGGTTCGGCGCAGCCGATTCGCGATGCGGCCTGGCTGAGAGGAAATATTCAGGATGAGGAAGTCAGAATCGAAGACCTGACCGCGGAGTGGTCGGTGATTTCGGTGCTCGGCCCGCAGTCCGGTTCTTTGTTGTCAGGGATAGACCTCGGAAACGCCAGAGCGGTACCCGCCTCCTATGCCGGAGGCCCTGGAACGGAGTTGTACGTCCCGATTGCGGAGGCCGCAGCGCTGTACGACAGGATCTGCGGCGCGGGAGAGGTGAAGAATTGTGGCTACTACGCGCTCGATGCGTTGCGCATCGAGGCCGGTCGCCGCGCGTTTCCGAGCGAGCTTTCGCCCGACTGCACGCCTTGGGAGGCTGGCCTTGGCTTCACGGTGAAGCTCGACAAGGGCGAGTTCCTCGGCCGCGACGCGCTGCTGAAGGCGCCCCGCGGCAAGCTGACGACCCGCCTCCTCCAGTTCACTTTCCCCGCGACCGAGCTGTTCGCCTGGGGCGGCGAGCCGATCCTGAGGGACGGCGCGCCGGTGGGTGAGCTTTCTTCGGTCGGCTACAGCGCGGCGCTTGATGCAATGGTGGCCCTGGGTTTTGTGCGGAGCGCCCGCCCCGAGGACCGGGACGAAATCCTGCGCGGCGCCTACTCGATCGAGATTTCTGGCACCACGGTAGCGGCGCACGCCATGCTGAAGGCGTTTTGGCCATGAAGGCGGTCCGTACCGATCGCGAACTGGAGATGGGCGGCCTCGACGCGGCGCTGCGCGCGCGCGGGGTCGAAGTCGTGCTGTTGCCCGACGGCGCGCCGGAGGAGACGATCATCCGTGAGCTGCGGGACGCCGACCTCCTCCTGATGTGCTACACACCGGTGAGCGCCCGCATCATCGCATCGGCGCCGAAACTGAAGGGCATCGTCAAGTACGGCGTCGGCATCGATGCGATCGATATCCCGGCGGCGCGCGCGCGCGGCATTCCGGTGGTGAACGTGCCGGCCTATGCCGAGGAAACCGTGGCCGAGGGCGCCTTCGCCCTGATGCTGGGCCTCGCCAGGCGTTTCAAGGCCATCCAGCACGAGATCGACGCTTCCGGCTGGGCCTGGCCGACGGCGCGCTGGCTCGGACAGGATCTCTCCGGCGCAACGCTCGGGCTGGTGGGCGTGGGCAGGATCGGGCGCAGCATGGCTCGCATGGCGGCGGCGTTCCGCATGCGCGTGCTGGGGTTTGACCCTCGGCTGGCGGCGGATTTTCCAGGAGAGAGGCGGGAAGACCTGGTGTCGATGCTTGCCGAGTGCGATTTCGTCTCGATCCACTGCGTGCTGAACGCGCAGACGCGCCACCTCGTCGGCGCGGCCGAAATCGCGGCGATGAAGCCCTTGGCCTTCCTCATCAACGTCTCCCGCGGTGAGATCGTGGACGAGGCGGCGCTGCTCGCAGCCCTGCAGGCAAAGCGAATTGCCGGCGCGGCGCTCGATGTCTACGGCCGCGAACCGCTGGCGAGGAACAGTCATCCGCTCTCCGGCCTCTATGCCATGGACAACGTCATCCTCTGGCCGCACCTCACCTTCTACACGCGCCAGGCGATGCACCGGCTGGAGGAGGAGACGCTCGCGCGTTGCGTCGAGATCCTCGAGGGCAAACCGGTGCTGGTGAAGTCGACCGACCCGCGGCTGCGGGCGCAAACCCAGGGCGTGCGCTTCCCCGACTAGCGGCGCAGGTGCCAGGCCTTTGGCCGGGTGAAAGCCAGGATGCCGTAAGTGGAAAGCGTGACGCCGACCCCGGAGTGCCCGATGCCCGACCAGGGCAGGCGCGGGCTGACGCGGTCGCAGCAATTCCAGTAGACGGAGCCCGAGTTGACGCGGGCGAGGATGAGCTTCGCGCGCGCCTCGTTCGGTGTGTAGACGCCCGCTGTCAGGCCGTACTCGGTGTCGTTCATCAGCGCCAGTGCTTCGTCGTCGTTCTTCACTTTCTCGATGCCGATCACCGGTCCGAAGCTCTCCTCGCGCATCAACGACATGCGGTGGTTCGCGTTCGCAACCACGGTCGGCTCGAACCAGTTGCCCGGCTGCGCGATGCGCTTGCCGCCTGTCAGCAATACCCCGCCCTTGGCGATCGCGTCGGCGATCTGGGCTTCCAGCACCCCAAGCTGCGGCGCCCGTGCGAGCGGCCCGTAGTAGGTGTCGTCCGCAGACGGATCGCCCGTCTTCCAGCCTCGTACGGTCTTCAAGAAGTGCTCGACGAAGGCGTCATAGATCTTCTCGTGCACGTAGAGGCGCTCCACCGCGCAGCAGCTCTGGCCGGCGTTGTACATCGCGCCGTCGGCCAGCGATTCCGCGGCGGTTGCCACATCCGCGTCTTCGCAGACGTAGACTGGGTCCTTGCCGCCCAGTTCGAGCTGCAGCTTCACCATGCGCGGCGCGCAAACGGCGGCGATCTTGGCGCCGGTGGCGTAGGATCCGGTGAAGAACACGCCGTCAACCGGCTGCTGGATGAGCGCGGTGCCGGTTGCACCGGCGCCGACCACGACCTGGAACACGTCGGCGGGCACCCCTGCGCCGTGCAGCAGCTCGCCGATGGCAAGCCCCGTGAGCGTGGCGAATTCGGAGGGCTTGTAGAGCACCGCGTTGCCCGCGGCGAGCGCCGGGACGATCACGTTGCCGCCGACGAACCAGGGGTAGTTCCAGGCCGAGATGTTGGCGATCACGCCGAGCGGCTCATGCGTGATCTGTTCCTTGAGATCCGTTTCCTCGAGAACGGTTTCAGCCGCCAGCACGCCTTCGGTGTTCTCGAGGAAGAACTTCAACCGCCCATCGAAAGACTCCAGCTCGGCACGCGCCTGGCGGATCGGCTTGCCGGTTTCCTGGGTCAGCGTGCGCGCCAGGCGCTCGCGCTGCCGTTGCACGGCATCCCGGAACAGGGCGAGTTTCTCGAGGCGCTCCGCAAGCGGAGTCGCCGCCCAGGCCGGGTGCGATGCCCGCGCGCGGGCATACTTCACCGCCACCGCCGCGGCGGAGTCTTCCGCGATCTCGCGGATGAGCGAACCGTCAGCGGGGTTGCAGACGTTCAACGAATTCGCGCAGCAGAGGCGCCGCGTCCAGGACCGGGTTGGGATTGTCGTGCAGGAACTCGGGATGCCACTGCACGCCGACGAGGTATTGGGAGTCCTCCAGGCGGATCGCTTCCACCAGTCCGTCATCGACGGACACCGCCTCCACCCGCAGCCCGGGCGCGAGCTTATGGATGGCCTGGTGGTGCAGCGTGTTCACCCGTGCGCGCTGCACCCCCGGGTAGAGCGCGGCGATACCGCCGCCGGGCACGATCTCGATGTCGTGGTAGTTCTCGTCGTAGATCGCCGGGTTCTGGTGGACCCGCGCGCCGGCTTTCTGGCTCGCCGCGTCCTGGTAAAGCGTGCCGCCGAGCGCCACGTTGATGAGTTGCTGGCCGCGGCAGACGCCAAGAACCGGCTTCTTCAGGTCCAGAAAACGCCGCAGCAGCTCGAGCTCATAGCGGTCGCGCGTCGGATCGCCCGCCCATTCGGGCCGCAGTGGCGCTTCTCCATAGGCTTCGGGCGCGATGTCCGTGCCGCCCTGCAGCACCAACCCGTCCAGTTCGGCGGCGTACTCGGCGAGGCCCGCGCCGGCATCGGGCACCAGGAACACCAACGCGCCGGAAGACTGGAGCCAGCGCGCGAACGACTGTTCGAGGTAGAAGACGTTCTTTTTCAGGTAACCGGGCCTGGCAGCGTCGCCGTACTGAATGCGCGCTGAAACGCCGATGCGAGGCCGCCTCATAGCGCAGCGGCGAACAGGCGCTCGAAGTCCGCGCGCGTGCAGGGACGCGGGTTGGTTTGATGGCAGATGTCCTTCTCGGCCACCTCCACCAGGCGCGGGATGTGCTCGGACCTGACCCTGAGCTCCGAGAGCCTGGCGGGGATACCGATCGTCTTCTTCAAGGTTGCGAGGTAGCTGACAAAGTCGGCAGTCCCGATCACCCGCTCCAGCTCCCGGAATTTCTCCGGCGCCGATTCACGATTGAATTTCATCACGTGGTCGATCATCACGCCGTTGGCCAGGCCGTGGTGCAAGTCGTTGACGGTGGACAGTGCGTGCGCGCAGGAGTGCACCGCGCCCAGGTCTTTCTGAAACGCGATCGCGCCCATCATCGATCCCATGAGCATGTCGGAGCGCGCTTGCAGGTCTGTTGCGTTCTTCCACACCAAAGGCAAGGCACGGGCGACGATGCGCACGCCCTCGAGCGCGATGCCGTCGCACAAGGGGTGGTAGGCGGGAGAGAGGTAGGACTCGACGTTGTGCGTCAGCGCGTCCATGCCTGTGGCGGCGGTGATCGCGGGCGGCAGCCCGAGTGTCAGCTCCGGATCGGCAAATACCGCCTTTGCCAGAATGGCAGGGGAGAAAATGATGCGCTTCACGTGGGTATCGTCTTCCGACACCACGCTCGAGCGTCCGACTTCGCTGCCGGTGCCTGCGGTCGTCGGCAGCGCGACGAAATGTGGCAGCGGATTTTCGATCGGCCGCACTTGCGGATGGTCCCAGGCGTATTCGAGCACCTCGCCCGGGTGCGTTGCCATGAGTGCCACGGCCTTGGCGACATCCAGCGCCGCGCCCCCGCCAAAGCCGACGACGGCGTCCGCGCCATGTGCCCGGTACGCCGCCGCGCCCGCCATCACCTGTGATGCCACGGGGTTGCCCTGGAGGCCGGAGAAGACGCAGGTCTGCAGGTCCTTCAGCTCTGAGACGAAGTTCCTCAATAAGGGCAGGCCCGACAATCCCCTGTCGGTCACGATCAACGGCCGGTCGCATCCGGCGGCCTTGAGGTT
>Ga0194126_10010039_pt1 | contig 12480 bp, 13 predicted proteins | sample TA2KigC150mmetaG_FD_148641 | JGI IMG/M metagenome (GOLD analysis project Ga0194126, IMG submission 148641) | Freshwater microbial communities from Lake Tanganyika, Tanzania - TA2015035 Kigoma Deep Cast 150m | ecosystem: Environmental > Aquatic > Freshwater > Lake | place: Tanzania: Lake...
AGCATAATCACGAGACCGCCGGAACGCAAGAACGCCCAGGGCACCGGACAGTTATTTAATTCTCGTTCCCTAGGAGGAACCGTGATCATCGCCTACTCACGCGACTGGCAGTACAAAGACATCGGCGACCGGCGACAGCTCTTCATCGACGACGATGTCATCGCCTGTGTGCGCAACGTTAAGCGCACCCAGCACAGCGCCCGGAAGCACCCGGCCAACCCGCTGATCGTGCGTGACCAGCCCTGGGAGGGCATTCCCTACTTTCGCACCAACAGCTTCAACGTGGTGCAGGATCCGGCCGACGGGTTGTTCAAATGCTGGTACGAAGACCAGTTCGAGTTCTTCGGCGTGGATGACGCCAAGGCCGAGATCTGCGATGACCGCATCTACTACGCGCGCTCCCGGGACGGCATCGTCTGGGAGAAACCGCCCATGGGCAAACTGTTCGTCGATGGCCGCAACACGAACACCGTGTTCAGCTACCCGCCCTACAGCGGCGTCGGCACGCCGTCGGTGTTGCTCGACCTCTGGGATGCTGATCCGGCGCGGCGCTACAAGGCGGTCTATATTCAGAAGCTGTTCAACTCGAATCATCCCAAGCGTTCTACCTACCGGGCCCATCACTCTGTGGGCGTGTCCATGGCCTTCTCGCCAAACGGTATAGACTGGACGCCTTACGCCGGCAATCCCATTCTGCCCTACTGGGGCAGCGACGTGCAGATCCTGACCTACGATGAGATCGACCACAAATACCTGATCCACGGACGGGCCGAGAGCTTCCACCTCTCCCCTCACCCGGATTCGCAGAACTGGTTCCTGCCCGTCTACCCGGATCAGCCTGCCGGCATCGGCAATACCCGGCGCTGCACCTGTCGCACGGAAAGCCAGGACTGCATCCACTGGACACAGCCGGAGCAGATGCTGGTTCCTGGCAGCGAAGACAACCTGCAGGACTCCTACTACAGCTTTGTCCCCTGGCGAGCCGGTGAGATGCACCTTGGCGCCCTCGAGATCCTCCACCAGGTAGACAATACGCTGGACACTGAGCTGCTCTACAGCCGCGACGGACGGCACTGGCAGCGCTTTCCTGGTCACCAACCTCTCATAAGTCGAGGCCAGGACGACAGCTATGACAGCCTGCAGATCGAGTTCTCGACGCAGCCGCTGCGTGTCGGAGATGAGTTATGGCTCTACTACGGCGGCAACAACATCCATCACGACTGGTGGATCTTTGGCCGCCAGGAGGGTCTTGACGTACCTGAAGCCCGGGACCCTACCCTTGTGCGGGACGGGCACCATCTGTGCCTGGCGACGCTGCGCCTCGATGGCTGGGTGTCGCTGGATGCGACGATCAGAGAGGGCTACGTCGAGACCAAGCCGGTCTTCTCCACCGGCGCCCACCTTTTCATCAACGGCCGCTGCCAGCCGGGGGGCACCATCCAGGTGGAGGTCATGGACAACTGGAACCACGTCTGGCCGGGCTACGGCAAGGCTGACTGCCGGATCTTCAGTGGCGATAGCGTGCACCACAAGGTGGCCTGGACGGCCGGCGACGCCGTCCACATGATCCCGGGCATTGTCAAGCTGCGCTTCCATCTGCGCAACGCCGAACTGTATTCATTCCAGATTGCCGATAGCTGAGGTGACGATATGAAGGCGATGACCAACCGGGAGCGCGTCGTGGCTGCCCTCCATGGCGAACCGACCGACCGGACGCCCTTCACCACTTACGAGTGGAAGATCCCCTGGGGCGAAGATAAGCGCAAGCTGATCGAGCGCGGCCTGACCATGATGATGCGTTTCCCGGGCGTGCGGGAGGCGTATGCGCACTGTGAGTGGACAATGGCCACCTACATGAAAGACGGCAAGAAGTGGGAGCGAGAGACCATATCAACGCCGAAAGGCGACGTGTCCTCCCTGTTCCTGCCTGATCAGACCAATAAAGTGCGCAAGCAGGTGCAACACTGGATCAAAGGGGAGGCAGACTACGAACCGCTTATCCACGCCATCGATGATACGGTCTTCTCCCCCAGCTTCGAGGAGATCAGGCTCGCTCAGGAGAGCCTGGGCGAGGACGGTTACGTCTACATCTGGGCGGGCTACAGCCCCTTGCAGGAGATCATCATCAGGCTGATGGGTATCGAGCAGTTCAGCTACGAGCTGGCCGAGCGGCCGGACCATCTCTGGGCCCTCTACGATGCCCTGTGGCGACGCGAACAGCGTCGATACGAGATCCTGGCCGACGCTCCTGTGGAGATGGTCCAAGCGTGTGGCAACCCCATCGCCAGCGTCCTGGGGCGCAAGCGTTTTGTGGACAGAGTCCTGCCGCCGCTGGCGGAGTCGGCGGCCGCTCTGCACGCTGCCGGCAAGCTCCAGGCTGTTCACATCGACGGCGACAACGCCATCTGGGCGAAGGACCTGGCGGCATCACCCATCGATATCCTGGAGGCATTCACGCCGGCGCCCGATACGGACATGACCATTGCCCAGGGCCGGCAGGCGTTCAAGGACAAGATCCTGTGGGCGAACTTCCCCTCGTCGGTTCACCTTGCCTCAGCGGAGACCGTTCGCGCCACCACCCAGGAGATCCTGGAGGCGGTGGCTCCGGGGCGGCGCTTCCTGCTGGGAATCACAGAGGACGTTCCCCCACAGTGCTGGCGAACCAGTTTCAATGCGATCCTGGACACGATCGATGACTTCTGCCGCTGAAGGAGGTCGGGCATGAAGGTGCTCAAGCCCTACGACATCAAAAGAATCGTGCACATCAAGGGTGTCGATCACCCTGAGTCCATCGGCATCGGCCCCGGAGGCGAGGCCTACACCACCGGCACGGCGGGCCAGGTGTACCGCATCAACCTGGCCGACAACACCGTCACCCAGTTCGCCTCAACCGCCCCTCGCCGCACGCTGGGACTGGCTGTGGATGCGGACAACGACCTCTATATCGCCGATTGCTCCAGCGACAGCAAGGTGATCCGCATCACCCAGGAGGGCAAGGAAACAACCTACGCCAGAGCACCTGGCGGGCGCCCATTCATGTGCGCCAACTACCCGGTGTTCGACCGCCGAGGCAACCTGTATCTGTCGGACAGTGGCGATTGGTCGAGCAAGATCAATGGCCGTATCTTCAGGATCCCGCCCGGCGGTGGAGAAGCGCAGCTCTGGTACCCCGAACCGGTGGATTCACCGACGATGATGGCCCTGGACCGTGCGGAGCGCTATCTATACTTCCTGGAATGCCACGGCCAGGGGTTGGCGCGCATCGCCATCAACCCCGACGGCAGCGCCGGGGCTTTCGAACGGCTGCTCCACTTCCCGTACATGGTTCCGCATGGGATTGCATTTGACACCGCCGGCCGCATCTGGCTGGCCATCTACCGTCCTGATGGCGTCTGGATCTACTACCCCGATACGCGTCGCCTGCAGCGCTTTACCGAGGACTGGCGCGGGGAAGCAGTGCGCGGGCCGACCTGCCTGAATTTCGCCGGGCTTCAGCGCGATGTGCTGCTCGTCGCCAGTCTCGACAACCTGGTCGTGCAGCGCCTGGATAACGTGGGAGCGCGCGGCGTGCGGCTAACCTTCCCGCACATTGCCTGAGGGGAGGTGCATCCATGTACACGCAACACAACATCAAGCCGATTGTGTACATCAGCGGGCTGGATCATCCTGAGTCGATCGCGATCGGGCCCTGGGGCGAGGCCTATACCACGGGCACGGGCGGCCAGGTCTACCGGATCAACCTCGAGAAGAACGTCGGCGAGCAGTTCGCCTCCACGGCCCCGCGACGCGTGCTCGGCCAATGCGTGGATGCGGAGGGCAATCTCTACTGTGCAGACTGCACCGTCGGCAAGATGGTGCGCATCTCGCCGGATGGAAGCGAGAGCCTCTATGCCACCGGCCCTGGCGGGCGCCGCTTCCTGTGCGCCAATTATCCGGCCTTCGACCGCCGGGGTAGCATGTACCTGTCGGACAGCGGCGACTGGTCGGATGCCATCAATGGGGCCATCTACAGGATTGCGCCCGGCGGCGGGCAGGCCGAGCTGTGGTACCCGCAGGCGGTGGACACGCCCAATGCCATCGCTTTGGATGCGGAAGAACGCTATCTATACTTCGTCGAGACGCATGGCAGCGCCATCGCGCGCATCGCCATCATGCCAGATGGGTCAGCAGGGAAGTTCGAGCGTATCGTGCACCTGCCGTTCCTTGCCCCCGACGGCATTGCCTTCGACATAGCGGGGCGTATCTGGATCGGCTGTCACCGGCCGGACGCCATCTACATCTTCGACCCGGGGACGCGGCGTCTGGAGCTCTTCGCCGAAGACTGGACGGGTGAGCATCTTCGTGGGCCAACGGACGTCGCCTTTGCCGGGCCGCGACGCGATATCCTTCTGGCAGCCTCGTTGGATGGCCTGCGCGGCTTCCGCTGGAACAACGTCGGCGCCACCGGCCTGCGACTGAATCACCCAAAGCTGTAAGGAGAAAAGCGATGGTGGCTGCGAGACGGTTACGCTTCGCCGTGATTGGCGTCGGTGATTTCGGCCCACAACTGCTGCAATACATCAACGAGGTAGCGGATGTTGCGGCGATCTGTGACCCCAGTCCAGCCTCACGCTCCCGCTGTCGGGAGCAGACAGGGCTGAACCTGGCCGAGTTTGAGGAGCACGAGACCCTGCTTGACCGCGTGCCGTTGGATGCCGTGGCCATTGCCAGCCCGAATTTCACGCACAAGGAGATCACGATTGCCGCAGCCCGCCGCGGCAGACACGTGTTCTGCGAGAAGGCCATGGCCGTCAACGTTCCCGACTGCTGGGAGATGGTGCGGGCCTGCGAGAAGGCCGGGGTCAGGCTGATGGTGGGCCACAAACGACGGCTTCGGCCGCCCTGGGCGCGCATGATCGAGCTGCGCGCCGAGCTGGGCGAGGTGTTGGCTATCTCCTCGGTGGCCTACTGGGACATCCGGCCGCCACGCTACAACTACCCGGCATGGTGGAATGCCGAGGCGCGCACAGGCGGCACGCTCACGGTCGCAGATGTGCACATCACGGACTGGATGCGGGCCATGTGCGGCGATGTAGCACGGGTGAGCGCCGTGGCCGCGCCGCAGATGGATCCCAAGTACGACTACCCGGACACGATGCATGTCACCTACCACTTCCATTCCGGCGCCGTGGCAGACCTGAACGTGGCCCTGAACTATCCCTTGCTGCAATTCCGCCAGTCGGGTGGGCCGCTGGTGGTCTGTCGCAACGGCGCCATGCGCTTCGTACCGGACATGGACCACATCGATCTGTACTGGCAGCGGCTGAGCGAGCGCGAGGCGCACCATGAGCGCTTCGACGACCTGGGCTTCGACGCCGCTTTCCGCAGGGAAGTCGGCGATTTCGTGCGCTGGATCACCGATGGCTCGACGCCGTGTCTGACCTGGCGCGAGGGATTGCGCTGCGTCGAAGCCATGGAAGCGGCCCATCGGTCGGCCCGGCAGGGCGGAGCATGGCTCAGCCTGCCGCTCTATCCTGAGTTGGAGCCCGTAAGAGGAGACCAAAATGGAAGTAAGACTTGAAAAGGTGATCTCGGTGGTGTCGCCGGACTTGATGGCCAAGATGCTGGACTTCAAGCTGAAGATGGCTGCGTTTAGCGCCGGGTACGCCAGCCTGGAGGAATGGAATCCCGGCCTGCCTCCCACGTGGGGAGCGTTTCCCCAGGCGCCGTTCCCGATCAGCGAGGTCTATCACGGCGACGCTGCAACCTTCGCCTACAGCCATCACCAGGCCATCAACAAGCTCAAAGGCCAGTACGTGGCCAGTTGGAGCGCCTCGCGGCTCGAGGAAGACGTGCCGGGACAAGAGGTTCACTACGCACTCTCGCGGGACGGCAAACAGTGGTCTGAGTACAAGGTGCTGGTTGCCACCGACCCGGCCAGCGACATCATCCGCAACAACGCAGGCATGTGCGCAGCGGGCGGCAAGCTCTACGACTTCGTGGGCGTCGCCGGAGGCACGCGGCCGGCTACTGACCCGAGCCTGACCTCATTCGTTACGGACACCATCCGCCTGGATGTCTACTGCACCGAAGATGGCGCCACCTGGACCGAGCGCCAGGGCATTGCCGAGAACATCTACCTGTTCGAAGGGCCGCGGCGTCTGCAGAACGGCGGTCACCTGTGCGGCGGCAACGCCTTCATCGGCGAGCAGAACCCCCTGGCGCTGCTGTGGAAGCCGGGGCAGGATCTCGCCACACCACCCCAGGTTGTGCGCATCCCCCGCAGTGACCCGCGCATCCGCCCCATCCAGGGCACGTGGTATCAGACGGCCGATGGGCGCATCTGGATGTACTTCCGCGATGTCGGCTTCTCGACACGCTTGGCCTTGAGCTGGAGCGACGACGGCGGGCAAACGTGGAGCGATCTTGCTCTGTCAGATATGCCCAATACCATGTCGCGCGCCAGTGCCGGCAGGCTGAGCGACGGCCGTTTCTACATCATCGGCAACAACTACGACCGCATGCTCGACCGCACGCACCTGCAGATTGCCTTGAGCGACGATGGCTACACCTTCGACCGCATGGTTACCCTGGTTGAGGGCAAGACCCATCGCCGGGTCGATGGGGTGCACAAGGAGGATGGCTGGCACTATCCTAACAGCCTGGTGGATGGCGACAAGCTCTTGGTTATCTTCTCCGTCAACAAGGAAGATATCCGGGTCGGCATGCTGGACACGACGAACGTGTAGATTGGGAACTGTCTGGAGAGATCAGCCTTGAACCCACGTGAGCGTGTTCTCGCCGCGTTACGGCGCCAGGTCCCCGACCGCATACCATACTTCATCCGGTGCACACCACCTGTGGTGGCCCAACTGCAAGAGCGAACCGGAGAAACGGACCCTGCTGTCTACTTCGACACCGATGTGCGTGACGCGGTCATTGATCCGCCGGTGGCCGAGGCGGATTACGGCGCCTACCTGGCCGGGAAGCCGGCCGGCACACAGGTGACTGAAGAGGGGATCGGCCAGGTCCAAGGCACGTTCGAGCATTATACCCGCAATGTCCCGCTGCTCGATCAGGCCAAGACCGTGCGCGATATCGAGTCCTTCCCCATTCCTGACATCGGCGACCCGAACCGCTTCGCGACCTATGGCAGCCGTGTCGCTGCCTTGCAGGCCGCCGGCTACGCGGTGCGCGGGCGCATCGGCTCGCTCTTCGAGTGGGCGTGGCAGGTGCGAGGCTTCGAGCAGCTCTTCCTGGACTTTGCGCAGCGCCCTGAGCTGGCCGAGCGCCTGTTGGACAGAAAGACCGAGATCCTGTGTCGCGCGGCCCGGCTGCAACTCGCGGCGGGCATCGACGTACTGGGCATCAACGACGATATCGCCATGCAGACGGGGCCGATGATGAGCCCGGCAACCTGGCGGCGCTGGTTCAAGCCGCGCTGGGCACGCGTGCTGGCCGCCGCGCGTGACGCGCGGCCCGACGTGTTGGTCTGGTATCACTCGGACGGCAACGCCACCGCGTTTGTGCCGGAGCTGATCGAGATCGGCGTCAATATCCTCAACCCCATCCAGCCGGAGTGCATGGACGGCGCCGCCGTCAAACGCCAGTTTGGAGACCGGCTCGCCTTCTGGGGCGGGCTGGGCACACAATCCGTGTTGCCCTTCGGCACGCCGGACGATGTGCGCCGGGAGGTCAGGCGATTGGCCGCCACCTTGGGCGAGAACGGCGGGCTGCTTCTGGAGCCTACCCACCAGGTGCAGCCGGATGTGCCCTGGGAGAACATCCTGGCCTACATCGATGAAGCGCGGCAGACCTGGTACGCCTGACAGGCAAGAGGCTGTCAACCGGGAGGGAGGTATGGCAAACACGGCAATGACGCAGCGCCAGAGGCTGCTGGCGGCGTTGCGCAGGGAGCCCGTCGACCAGGTGCCGGTATCGCCTGACGTCGCGATGATGCTGCCCGCTCGCTACGCGGGGCGGCCGTATTGGGACGTATTTGTCAACGAGCAGCCCCCGCTCTGGCAGGCGCAGATAGACCTGGCGCGACGTTTCGACTTCGCCCTCCTGCAGGAAACCGACACCGTAGAGGGCGATGCCCCCGGCGTCACGACCGAAAGCAGGATCATCGAGCAGACCGATGATGCCTGGCGAGTGTGCCACACCACCCACACCCCTCACGGCGACCTGACTCTCATCAAACGCTACCCGGCCGCACAATCGCCGTGGACGGAGAAGCCCATCATCACCGAACCGGAACGGGAGATGGATGCGCTCCTGAGCACACTGCCGGATCCCTCGACCCTGCGCGTGCACCACAACTACCCCTCCCTGCGGAAGATGCTCGGCGACAGCGGCATCGTCTCGACCAGGATATCGGTTCCCTTGGCGTGGTGGTTGTACCAACGCGTGGATTTGGAGCGGGCGATCCTCGACTTCTATGACGGGACGGAGTTGCTGGAACGGGCGCTGCACATCTATGGTGAATGGGCGCTGGCGGCCATGGAGGCACAGTTCCGCCTGCAGCCGCCGGATTTGATCATGTTCGGTGGATCGGTGAGCTCGATGTCAGTCGTCTCCCCGGCTTTGTATCGGCGCTATGCCTATCCCTGGCTGGTGCGCGCATGCGCGTTGGCTGACCGGTACCATGTCCCGACGGGTGTACACATGTGCGGCAAGTCGGCGGCCGCACTGGACATGCTCGTGGATGCCGGGGTGACGATGGTCGAGCCCCTGGAACGCCCGCCCGGCGGGGATGTCACGTTGGCTGAAGTGCGCAAACGCTACGGCGCGCGCCTGGTTCTGAAGGGGAATGTCAATACGTTCGAGACACTCATGCGGGGAACGCCGCAAGACGTACGCGGCGAAGCGCGGCAGTGCATCAGTGATGCGGGAGCCATTGGCTTCATCCTGGCCAGTGGTGACCAGGTGCCAGGCAACACGCCGGAGGAGAACTTCGCGGCCCTGGTGACGGCCGCGACGCAACCATGACTTGATGGAGAAGGATGCACTGGAGGCGGCCGCCAATCCAACGACCGCCCGGTGCTTGCCGGTGGGCTGTCAGCAGCCCACCCTGATCATCCCATTTCAACCGTTCCAGGAGGAACACAATGTCGAAAGAGGAGCGCGATCAAGAGGTCATTCGGGTCACATTCGGTTCGACGCCCAGCAATTTCAACGCGTGCTGGGGATGGAAGATCCCGCACAACCCGGAGCGGGTCAAGGGCACGTGGACGGAAAAGGAGCAGGAACTCGGGCGGCTCGCCGCCAACAAGACGCCTCAAGTGCGCGAGGTGTGGCGCACCAAGACCTACGTCTATTGGGCGCCCTTCAACTACCCCAATGTCAAGGTGGAGCTTGGCCGCCCGGACACGGGCTGCGAGTTCAACCCCGACGGGGCCGAGCTCGATATCTATCCCTACGGCAGCATCACGATCGAGGAAGAGGAGCCGATCGTCGCCGTGACGGTCATCGGCAGCGGCTGCTCCACCAACGGCTTCGTCCTCTTGGAGGCTGAGCCCTTGGAGTGGAAGTATCCCCGCACCGCGGTGCGCATGCGCCAGGACAACCTGTGGGGCATGCATGTGCGGGGCGATGCCTGGTTCGCCGGCATTATCGAGACGTGGAACGACGCCGGGCTCAGCAGTGCGCGCTTTGACCTCCCTGAATCCAAGAAGGTGATCCTGGGCGGAGGCTCGAACGGCGGCGACCCGCACTACTGCTTCCGCATCATTCGCGTCGAAGTCAAAGAGCGAGCGTAATCACATGACGACCCAGAGCGAGCGGGCTGGCCCGCTGACCAGTTCATTCCGCCCATGCATCCTGGTCAGTGAGACCCATCATCCATTTCTGGGCGCAGTGGGTGTGTTCGCCAATGCGTTGGAGCGCATTGCGCGTGACGGTTTCTATGGAGCTGCCGGCATCGCCGGTGTTCCCGATGGCGGAGAACGGCGCCAGATCGCTGACATCGTGACCACAAGCGGTATGTCGCTCACCTACTGGACGTCATTCGTTTTGGCGGCACAACATCTCAACCTTTCTGCCCTCGACCCCGAATTGCGCGCTCGCTCTGTGTCCACGATCAAGCGACAGATGGATGACGCTATGGAGTGCGGCGCATCCGCGCTGGGTGTGCTGAGCGGGCCAGATCCAGGGCCAGCGGCGCGACCTGCGGCCCTGGAAGCTCTGTGCGACAGCCTGCGTGAGCTGGCGACGGCAGGCGCCCATCGCCTCACCGTGGTCATTGAGCCACTGGACCGGGAAATACACAAGAAAGGTCTGCTCGGCCCCATGTCGGACAGTGTGGCGGTGCTCGACAAGGTGGCGGCGGTCGCTCCTGCCGTGAAGCTGGGTTGGGACAGCGGGCATGTCACCCTGAACCACGAGCAACTGGGCGACGCGCTCGTCCTGGCGAAGACGTACATCGCCGAGGTGCACCTGTCGAACCCGGTCCTCGACATCGCATCCCCAAGTTACGGAGACAGCCATGTGCCCCTCGGCGCGCCAGGGCTGCTCACGCTTGATGGCATGGCGCAGATCCTACGCCTCCTGCGGAACGCGGGCATCCTCAGCAAGCACGAAATCGGCGTGGCCGTGGAGATCCGCACGCCGCCGGGCGGCGATCCGTGGGACACGGAGAGAATGGGGCGCGACGCCCTGCTGGCCGCGCTCGAGATTAGCGGGGCGGGAGAGAAACGTGATGAAGATCCATAAGCGCGTGTTGGCGCACCTCGAAAAGGTTTATGCGGTCGCCACGCTGCCGGTAGGCGGCCGGCTGCATCTCCTCGCGGCAACAGAAGCCCGAGGGCAATGTCTGCTCTTCGCGCCGCCCGATTGGCGCGCCTCAGTCGTCTGGGAGGGCCCGGGCGGCACCATGAGCATCGCGGCCGTGCCAGGCTCTGACGCTGCGTTCTTGGCGGTGCAGGAGCGCTTCTTCCCCGACGCCGGACGCGCCGGCATTGTCTGCGCCCAGGCGGACAGCGATGCGCGTCTTCCCTGGGCCGTCCGCCGGATCATCGACCTCCCGTTCGTTCACCGCTTTGAGTTCGTCCGTGTAGGGAGCAAGCAAGTCATCGTTGCCGCTACCCTTATCGGCCGGGGAGCGAACGCGGCGGAGTGGCAGGATCCCTGTGCTGTCTATGCCGGGCCGGTACCCGAGCGCACAGACGGCCCGTGGCAGTTGGAGCCCGTTCTCGAAGGGATTACCAAGAACCACGGCCTGTTCGTCGAGCGCAGACGGAACGGCGATGTTGTCCTGGTGTCGACTCACGAAGGGGTATTCGCCCTGCACCCGCCAACGCGAGGTAAGGAACGATGGAGTCATGATCTCATCCTTCCTGGCGAGGTTAGTGACATCGTTACGGCGGATATCGATGGTGATGGCAGGCGCGAGTTGTTATCTATCGCGCCGCTGCACGGGCACATCTTTGCCATCCACAAGAAGGGGAGCGGCGGGAGATGGCGCGAGGTCTATTCATCGGAGCTGGATTTCGGCCATGTAGTCTGGGGCGGCGAGCTTCTCGGTGAGCCAGCTATTATCGTGGGGAGTCGTGGCGGCAACAAAGCATTGACACTCCTGCGGCCTCACCCGGGGCGTGTCTGGCAAATGGAGACCACGGTCATCGACGAGGGCGTAGGTCCAAACCAGATCGCAGTCGTGCAAGTGGCGGGTAGGACGCAGATCCTGAGCGCCAACCATGGGGCTGGCGAGGTGGCCTTGTACGATTTGACTGGTTGATAGCCGCGCTGCGGAGCGCCCGCGGTCAGCGCATGGGGCACTCGGCCTGGCACAGGTCGTTCTTGTCCCTCGGCGCGCAGTGCACCCTTCCCGCTCAGGAGGAGGCCGTCCATGAAGGATCTTCAGCTCTCTGGCCGGTACTATCGTATGTATCCGCCAGAGGAGTACTTGGGACATGCGGAAGAAGAGCTCGTCCTGCCCCTGGACAAAACGGCCTTCATGCTCGTGGACGTGTACGGGCTAGGCTATTCTACGTGCGAACCGGAGCCGGCGCGGCCGGCCCTGGTGCGCACCCATGGCCTGACCGTCGAGGAACGGTGAGAGACCGACTCCGAGGAGTTCCGCTTCAGCAAGATCGTCGAGCCTCAGCCCGGCGAATACCTGGTGCGCAAGCAGATGTACAGCGGCTTCTTTGAGACCTGTCTGGAGACGCTGTTGCGCAACCTCGGCATCAAGAACCTGGTGGTTGTCGGTTTCGCGGCCAACGCCTGCGTGCAAGCCACCTTGACGAATGCCCTCTATCGCAACTACCGCCTCGTCCTGCTGCGCGACTGTACGGCGGCGATGGAGTATCACGACTCCACCGAGGATCAGGCCATCGGCAAGTACGTTGTCCGTTTTGTCGAGGCCTTTCTGGGCTACACGGCTACCTCAGCCGATTTCGTCCGGGCCTGTGGGCAGCTAGCCGATGCACGCTGATAGGCTTCGTACGTGCCGCGCATCTCATTCAAGGAGACTCGCGTGAAAAGGATCAGCCGTGAACA
>Ga0194126_10010042_pt1 | contig 12476 bp, 15 predicted proteins | sample TA2KigC150mmetaG_FD_148641 | JGI IMG/M metagenome (GOLD analysis project Ga0194126, IMG submission 148641) | Freshwater microbial communities from Lake Tanganyika, Tanzania - TA2015035 Kigoma Deep Cast 150m | ecosystem: Environmental > Aquatic > Freshwater > Lake | place: Tanzania: Lake...
AGAAAGAAGTGGGCAGAAAGAATTGAGCATGAAGAGAAAGAATTTTTTTTCTGCCCCCTTCTTTCTGTCAGCTCTTCATCTGCGCCATGACGAGTGCGATGCTGCACACGCAGCCGCCGTTCGTCGCCGGGATCGAACGCGGGGAACGGAGAAGTTCGCGGGTGCCGTGCTCGTGAGCGAGTTGGGCTGCACCGCGTGCCATCCCAGTGGACAGAATGCGTTTGCGGCGAAGCGGTGCCGGACGTCTTTGCAGTGAACTGGAAAGTCGAGCCGCGCTTCGTGGACGAGTTCATCTCCCCCGGCGTAACCAACACGGCAGTAGAAGCGCGTGTGACGCTCGCCAGCGGACTGTCCAACAGCAAACACACGCTGGAAATTTCCGGCAGCGAAGCCACGCCCATCGCGGTCATCCGCGTGTATCGGCCGGGGTTGGCTCAAGCGGGTCTTCGCTGTAAGTAAGTAAGCGTGAGATCTCACTTCAGAACGTATCGTCCGGTTTTCAGCGTGCCCACGCGTTTGACCAACCCGGCTTTCACCAGCGGCCGCAGCAAATCCATCGCGCCTTGCTTCGATACCTTCAGCGCGGCCCAGAGTTCCGACGGCGTCAGGCCGCCGCGCTGGCCGAGCAGTTTCAGCAACTGCTCCTGGCGCGGACGCAGCACCAGCTTCGCCCGCGCCGATGTCACCGAGAGCTGACCCATCCGCTCCCATACCCGCTCCAGCGTTTGCTGCAATCCCTCGGCGCAATACTCCAGCCACGACGTCAGGTCGTCCCCCTCGCGCCGCACCGCGTCCAACGCAGCGTAATAGCGCGGGCGATCCTCCCAGTAGAACTCGTCCACCGCGAACAGGTGATGCGAATCAAACCCGCGCCGATAAAGCTCCCATAGCGCCAGCGCGCGTCCTGTGCGCCCGTTACCGTCGGCAAACGGATGGATGGCCTCGAACTGGTAATGCACAATCGCCGAGCTCAACACCGGCGAAATCCCCGGCGCGTCCTTGTTCCACCATTCCAGCAGCTCGAACATCAGGCCCGACACCTCCTCCGGAGACGGTGGCACAAACTGCCCCACCCGCACCCGCATCGTCCGGTAACGGCCCGCCTCGCCTTGGTCCATCACCGCGCCCGCGATGATGGCGTGCAGACGGAAGATGTCCTCGTGGGTCAACCGCTTCTTGCCCGCCTGCTTCTCGACATGCCGCAGCGCGGCGAAGTAGTTGAGAACTTCGCGACGTGCCCGCGCCGGCGCGGCCACCGTCGCTCCCTCTTCCAGCGCGCGGACCTCCTCCAGCGTCAGCGGATTGCCCTCGATGGCCGTCGAACTGTGGGTGTTGCGCGCCCGTGTGTCCTTTTGCAGCGTCGGAATCCACGGCACTTGCACCGTGGCGTTCTGGATGCGCTCCCGCAGCGCGGCGATGCCCTCCACCCGCGCCAGCAGGCCCGTGGTGATGGTGAACTGCGGCTGGTAGCTCATGCGGAACAGACTGCTGACAAGTCAACCGTCAGTCAAGCATCGGTCAAGTATGGGTCAAGTGTTCATGTCCGGTTCCGCCGTGCGCGAGACGCAACTCTTCAACCTCAAGGACAACCCGGACGAACTCCTCGCCGAACACCACGACCCGGAAGTGGTGGCCTTGACCGGCGTGCAACCCGGAAAAGAACAGGTGAATCTCGCCCCTGACCCGCGCCACGCCGCGAAGCTTGCGGAAATGCAGGGCCTGCTGCTTGCGGAGATGCGCCGCCTCAACGACCCGTGGCGGCTGTGGAACCAGCCCGCTGATGCCCTCACCCCGCCGCCCGACGCGCCCGCCCAGAAAAAGACGGGCAAAAAGAAGAAGAACGAAAAGTGACGGAGCCGGGGCGCCGCACGGCTGATGCGGCCTCACACCCTGTGCAGGCAGGGCGCGTCAAAGCCGGTCAGCCACATGTCCCGCACGATCACGACGCCCAGCGGTGCAAACGCTTCCACATTTCGCGGAGTTGGGTGTCGCGTTTTTGGAAATCGGGGCAGTGATGGCGGACGAGTTGCCAGAAATGTTGTGAGTGGTTCATCTCGGACAAATGGCAAAGCTCATGGACGATGACGTAATCCACGAGTTCCGACGGCAGGAAAAGGAGTTTGGCGTTTAGGGAAATCGTCCTGTGCCGGGAGCAACTGGCCCAGCGCGTCTTTTGCTTTTTCACCATCAGGCGCTTTAAGCGCAAACCGGTGCGTCGGCTCAATTCTTCAAGGCGAGGGACAAGATGCTTGCGCGTTTCACGCATGAGCCAGCGGTTCAAGGCGGCGCGACAGCGGCGCTCGTCAGCAACTTTCCCAAAGACGAGCAGCGTTGACGGCCCAATCTCCCGCACCGCGACCCACGGCACGTCTGTCTCGCGTTGCAGGACGTGCCAGTCGAGGCCGATGGCGGCGAGCTTGATTTCCGTGGGCAACCGCCACACCGGTTCGGGTTCAAAGAATTTCCGGCGCGACTCGGCCTGTTCCATCGCGGATCGAATCCAATGCTTCTTGCGCGCAAGCAGGGCGGGAATTTTTGCGCTGTCGTAGCCACGCGGCACAACGACCTCCAGCCCGCGCTGCATGGTGACACGCAGGCGGATATTTCGAGCGCGTGGACTGACGCGCAGATGATACTGGAATAAGGCTTCGGTCATTCGCTTTGGGCGCGATAGTTTTTCCGGCGGAGCAATTTGATGCAACGATCCACGAAGTCCTTGTCCGTGCGATGCAACCCGTCAGCGGCAAACTGCTTTGCCAAAATCTTGGTGAACTCGCGGAACAAATCCTTGGCGACGGCTTGGGCGGTGTTGAGCGTCGGGTTGCCTTGGCCACAGAGTTGAGGCTGGACGAGGCCCTCCTGCTTGTAGATGGCAAGGAAGCGCACTTCGGCTATGCGACCTTGTCGGCGTAAAGATATTTCTGGAAGCCAGCGAACACTTTTCCAATCTCCGCCGGTTGGCCTAGATCGGACACGGCATCGGCGATGGCGTGATACTTGAGTCGCAGCAAGGGCGTGAGCTTCTCCTGGTCCAGTTCCTCAACGCCCACGGTGACATAGTGCTGGAGCACGAAGTCGAGAAATGCCTGCTGCTTCGCGTTGAATTGCGTGTTGATATAGACGCGCGCATGCGCGGCGCGGACCTCCCGTGTGAGCGGCGCTTTGGAATACGCCACATGAGCCAGCACGTCGAACAGGTCGCTGGCCTCGGCGTCAATGATCTTCTGCATCTCGACCAGTTGCTCCTGGCCGAAGCCCCTTTCGGCAAGGCCCAGCAACAGCTTCTTGCGTGTGTCCGGCGCGCTCCAGATGGCGCGCAGTTCCTCTTCGTTGTGGAAGAACTCCGGCAGCTTGCCGAAGAGCATTTCCATGAACTGCTGCGACGTCATCGGCGTGCCATCCGGATGCCAGAAGCTCGTGCAGGTCATGTGCTGGATGTTGCGCTCCTTGCCGTCGGCCAGTTTCACCTTGGCCTTCTTCCGGCACACGCACGGACGCTGACCGCACTTGGGACAAGGCTCTTTCGGACATACGCACGGTGACTGGCCGCAGACCTCGCATGGGCCGGGCGGCGGTTTCACGCAGACGCACGGCGACTGGCCGCAGGTGGCGCACGGCTCCGTCGGATCGGGTTCCAGCGGTTCGCCATCCCACTCGGGGTCGAGGAAGTGTTGGTGCGCCTTCACGAAGTCGTAGATCGTGAAGAAATCCTTCCCGTCGAAGAGCCGTGTGCCGCGCCCGATGATCTGCTTGAACTCGATCATCGAATTCACCGGTCGCATCAGCACGATGTTGCGGATGTTGCGGGCGTCCACGCCGGTCGAGAGTTTCTGCGACGTGGTCAGTATGGTCGGGATGGTCTTTTCGTTGTCCTGGAAGTCGCGCAGGTGTTGCTCGCCGATCTCGCCGTCGTTGGCCGTGACGCGCTGGCAGTAGTTGGGATCGCTGCTGCGCTTCATCTGGTTGATCAAGTCGCGCATCAGCAGGGCGTGCGATTGCGTGGCGCAGAACACCAGCGTCTTTTCGTTCTGGTCGATCTGCGACATGAAGATTTCCACCCGCTTGCGCTCGCGCTCGCGGATTTCGATGTTCCGGTTGAAGTCGGCCTCCTCGTAGAGCTTGCCCGCCTCGACTTGGCCTTCCACCACCGTGTCGTCGGGCGTGTAATAGTATGTGTCCAGCGTGGTCTGGATTTGCTTCACCTTGAACGGCGTCAGGTAGCCGTCGTTGATGCCGTCCTTGAGCGAGTAGATGAACACCGGCTCGCCGAAATACCGGTAGGTGTCCACGTTGTCCTTCCGCTTCGGCGTGGCCGTCAGGCCGAGCTGCACGGCGGGTGCGAAATACTCCATGATGCCGCGCCAGTTGCTTTCATCGTTCGCGCCGCCGCGATGGCACTCGTCGATGATGATGAAATCGAAAAAGTCCGGCGGATACTCCCCGAAGTAGCCTTCGACAGGCTCAGGCACCGACGCAGCCCGAGAAAGTCGCTGTAGTTCCCGCACCTCACCTTTGATCAACGCGAGTTTTTTGGCGCGACTCCAACCCTGAACCTGCTTCTCGCGTGCAAAGGCCTGATCGATACGATCAAACGTCTCGTAGTAGATGAGTTTTACTGGCAGGCGTGCGCCCGCATGTTTAGCGCCTTCGCCGGCTTTGTGTTGCTCCAATCGCAAGCGCAGGTCTCTGGTGCTTCCCGTGTAGAAGCTCCCGTCCGCGCACACTAGCACATACATGTAGCCGTAGGCGTCACGGATGTCAGTGACCTCTGGAAGAGTGTCTGGGTGGGAGTCTCCCTCGGTGGCTGAGCCTGCCGAAGCCATGAAGGTCTGAAAGATCGTGAAGAACAAACTCCCGTTCTTCGGAACTTTGCCCTTCTTGCGGATGTCCTCCGGCTTGATGCGCACCATCGCATCTTCGGGGAACGACGAGAACGCATTGTAAGCCTGATTCGCCAGAATGTTGCGGTCGGCGAGAAAGAGAATGCGCGGCCTCCGTGTCGGCTCGCCCGACAGATTCCAGCGCGAGTGAAACAGCTTCCACGTGATCTGAAACGCGATGAACGTCTTGCCCGTGCCGGTGGCCAGGGTGAGCAGGATGCGATTGCGCTTGGCGACGATGGCCTGCAAGACGCGTTCGATGGCGACGTCCTGGTAATACCGGCCCGGATGGGAGCCGCCCTTGTCCTCGTAGGGCACGGTGGCGAAACGATCCCGCCACGCATCCTGTTTGGCGAAGGTGAAACTCCACAGTTCATCCGGCGAGGGGAAGCACGGGATTTCCCCCTCCGCGCCGGTGTCCATGTCAATGCGGTAGATGCCATGGCCGTTCGTGGCGAGCGCATAGCGCACCGCCAGCTTGCCCGCGTAATCCTTAGCCTGCCCGACGCCCTCCGTGACTTGCTCCGTGTCCGCTTTGGCCTCCACCACAGCGAGCTTGGTGTTGCGGTATTCGAGCACGTAGTCTGCCTTCAGCGGCTTGGCCCGGCGCCCGCGGCCCTCGATGCGCCCGGGGCTGATGAGATATTCGCGCCGGATGCGGCTGCCCTCGACCACGCTCCAGCCCGCCGCCTTCAGCGCGGGGTCGATCAGTTCGGCTCTGGTCTCGGCTTCGTTCATGCGTAAGGCGTGAACTCGTTGGTGTCCCGTGTGAGCAAACGCATCAGCTTCGGATGAATGAAAAGCTTTTCGCGGCCCACCGGTTTTTCCTCCAGCACGCCGAGTCGGACCAGTTCCTTCAAATAGTTCGAGGCGGTTTGGCGAACGGCTATTTCCTTGGCCGTCACGTTTTGAATCCGGCAATACGGCAGCTCGAAAATCAAGTCCATCAACTCGTGAGTGTAAATCTTCGGCGCGGCTTTGCGCACAAAATCCGTCGTGTGCTTTTGCAGCTTCCGCATCGCCGCGATCTTCGCCACCGTCCAGTGCGCCGTTTCCTCCACACCCTTGAGCATGAACAAAATCCACGCCTCCCATTCATCCGTCTGCGTCACCTCACGCAGCAGCCGGTAATAATCCGCCTTGTGCTGGATGATGTGACGGCTCAGGTAGAGGATCGGCAGCGTCAGCAACCCCTCGCTGATGAAATAAAGGCTGTTCAGCACGCGGCCGGTCAGGCCGTTGCCATCCGTGAACGGATGGATCGCCTCAAACTGATAATGCCCCACCGCCATCCGCACCAGCGGGTCAATGTCCGTCGCCTCGTGCAGAAACTTTTCCCAGTTCGACAGCAGCTCGCGCAATAAATCCTCGCCCACCGGCGGCGTATAGACGACTTCTCCCGCCGCCCGCGCCAGCGCCGTGCCCGGCATCGTCCGCACCCGCATCGGCTTGCCTTTGATGCGGCTGCAAATCTCCTCCGCCGTGCGTGTGGCCAGCGGACGATTCTTCAGCGACTGAAATCCCTCCAGCAGCGCCTGACCGTAACGCAGCGCCTCTCGCGTCGCCGCGTCGGCGCTCTCGTCCATCTCGCGGAATTGGAACAGCCGATCCGTCGTCGTGATGATGTTTTCGATGGCTGAACTCGCCTGCGCTTCCAGCAGCGGCAGTGTATTGATGAGCACGCTTTGGTTCGGGATCAATTCCCCCGCCTGCTTCAATTCCGACAACGCCGCCCGTGCCCGGATGCACTGTTTGAGGATCGCCTTCGTTTCCAGCTCGGGCTTGGGTGGCAGCGGCGGCAGCGCGTTGAATGGCTCTTGCGGACGCCACACCGCCAATGGTTTTGAGGATTTTCGCGCGGGAGCCATGCCCGGAGTTTATGTCGCCCATTTTAACACGTCAAAGGAATGCGTTAAAAGTCAGGCCGCATTTTAACACGTTCCAGCCGCCGGTCAAAACCGGCGACACGTCGAAATGGCGGGTGAATTTCGACACGTTTTGGCGATGTGTCGAAACCGGCGACACGTCGGGAATTTACCCAAGCGGGGTTGTGGCGATGGACCGCGGGCAAGACGCAACCTCGTTGGGGTTGGGGGAAATGACGGGGGCGTGACCCAGGGTAGCGCGTCCCGCGCAACCCTGGGCTGAAGGATGCAATCCCGTTGGGATTGAAAACGGTGCGCGCGGGTTTATCTCACAGTTCCCCGCTGAAGGCTTGGTGCAGGTGCGACTTTTTCAACGCCGCCAGCGCCGCCTGCTTTTGTGGCCGTGTCAGCCGTTGGGTTTCGATTTCGTTCATGGGTTCAGCCTCCACAACGTGCCGTTCAGCACCGCCGCAAAACTCACCCACGCGAGATACGGCACCAGCAGCCACGCCGCGGGGCGCTGCACTTGCCAGAAAAGCGCGATGGTCCACGCGATGGCCAGCCACAGCAGAATGATTTCCGCAAACGCCAGGCCGGAACGACGCAGACCGAAGAAAATCGGCGTCCACGCGGTATTGAGCGCGAGTTGCACAAGGAAGGGCACCAGCGAGCGGCGCTGCGAGATGAACCCGCCGCGTTTCCACACCATCCACGCCGCCACCGCCATCATCGTATAGAGCGTTGTCCAGACCGGGCCGAACACCCAGCTCGGGGGATTCCACGACGGCTTCCGTAGCGTGGCATACCATTCGCCCGGCATGAACAGCGCCCCGGTTGCCGCGGCGCTGAAACAAAGCGCCAGCCAGCCCGCCAAGGCGAAGCCGGCCCGGAAGCCGGTCATACGGTGTTCCGGGTTGCTGCCCTTGGTGTTTGCCTTCTCGTTCATTTCTGATGGTTTCCGGCGACGCCAAACCGAGCCCGCAGCGACTCCTGACGGAACGTAAAAATCTTCTCTATATCCCGCCGCACAAAGAGCGGATGCGCGATGAAATCAAAGGGCACGGCGTAGCGCACCACATCCCGGGCCAGCGTCCCGCCATCGTGCGCTTCAAAGACGTGCTCGTGAATCCATTGCCGATACGGCCCTCGCAGTTGCTCATCCACAAAGCGGTGCGGCGGTTGCCATTCCCGGATGAGCGTGCGCCAGCGCATGGGCAGGCCGCGCACGCGTATTTGGTAATCAATCAGCGCCCCCGCTCGCATTTCGATGGGACGCGGCGTCAGGATGCCAAAATGCAGCCAAGGCGGCGTGATCGCATCCAGATTGCCCGCGTCCGCAAAGAATGGAAACAACTCCTCCGGCGGCAGCGGCAACCATAGTTCGCATTGGAATTCGTGAATCGTCATGCGCGCTTCTCCGCCGAGGTCGCAATGGCGCGCAGCATGCCCGCAAAAACAAGTTGGTGCAAAGGCCAGACGGCATACCAGTAAGCCAGCCCCAACAGCCCGAGCGGATCGAACGTCGCGGTTTGGCGCAGGCTCGCGTTGCCGCCGTCCGGCTGCACCTCGAATTCCAGCCACGCGCGCCCGGGCAGTTTCATCTCGGCAGCCAAGCGTAACTGCCGGCCCGCCTCTATACTTTCGACACGCCAGCAATCCAGCGTGTCGCCCGCTCGCAAACGTTCCGGATCACGACGCCCCCGGCGCATCCCGACTCCGCCCAGCAAGAGATCCAGCCAGCCGCGCAAAGTCCAGAGCCAGTTCGCATAATACCAGCCCGTCGCACCGCCGATGCGCTCCACGGCGGCGAAGACGGCAGCGGGCTCAGCCGTCACCGCCATCGAACGCGAGTCCACCAACCGATTGCCAAATCGCGTCCCGCCCCACTGCTCGGGTGTGCCGGCGGCCGACAACGCGTCCGACCACCGGGTCACTGCATAGCTTGAGTCCTCGTTTCGGAGCGCGCTCGCAATCGCCCCCCGCACGCCAATCGGTCGGATGGCAAGGCGGCGTTGCGCCGAATCGTCTCGCACCACCGTGGGGTGACGCAGGCTGTCAATCAACTTGCGTCCGACCCGCGCATACAGGGGCGTCACCAGGCCCAGCCACAGGCTGGAAAGCCGGGGCGTCAACAGGGGCACGGGAATCATCCATCGCCGCAGCCCGCGTTGGTGCGCGTATTCGCGCATCAGATCGCCATAAGAAACTTGGTCTGGCCCGCCGATCTCGATAGTCAGGCTGCGATGGCCGGTTTCAACCTCCAGGGCCGCCCGCAAATAGGCGAGCACATCACCGATGGCGATGGGCTGCGCCGTGACCCGCACCCAGCGTGGCGTCACCATCACCGGCAATCGCTCGACGAGCGCACGGATCATCTCAAACGACAGGCTGCCTGAACCGATGATGATGGAAGCCCGGAGTTCAACCACCGGCACGCCGTGGGCACGCAGACGCCCTCCCACCTCGTGCCGGCTGCGCAGGTGCGCCGACAGCTCCGCCTCGTCCTCGCCCAAGCCGCCGAGATAAATAATCCGCTGCACGCCCGCTGCGGCGGCAGCACTGGCGAAATTGTCCGCGGCGAGCCGGTCCTGCTCCTCAAAGTCGCCCGTCGTCCGCATGGAATGAACCAGATAATATGCCGCCTCGGCACCCTGCATGGCGGCGGACAACGAAGCGGCATCCAGCACATCACCAGCAACGACCTCCACGCCCGCCGGCACGCGCGACGACAGGCGGTCTGGCTGCCGCGCCAAGCACCGCACACGACAGCCGTCCTGCACCAGGAGCGGCAACAATCGGCCGCCGACATAGCCCGTTGCTCCGGTGACAAGAATGAGTTTGTCAGCGGGCATTCCGTGCTCCTTTCCCATGGAGGTCGTCAATGAGTCGCGCCACCGCCAGCTCCTTGGCCTTGGCCTCGACCTCCACCGTCAGCGGCCAGCCCAACCACTCATCCGGGAAATCAGCGACGTTGATGTAGTCATGGTGCCGCTGCGGCTTCGGCCCGTTCCAGCCTTCGATCGGGCTGGAAATATGAAACAGCGGTTCTGACTTCCACGTTTTCCGCGCCCGCTTCGTGGTCTCGGCCACGCTCAATCCGTCAGACAGACAGCGATGGTGATGCACGTCGTAGACCAGCGGCACGCCGGTGTCGGCGCAAACGGGCAGGAGGTCGGAAGGCGTGTAAACCTTGTCGTCATTCTCCAGCGTGAGCCGCGATCGCACCGGCACAGGCAGGCGTTCAATGTTCTTCCGCAGAGCCCCAAGCGCGGCGGTCTTGTCGCCATACGCGCCGCCGCCGTGGATGTTGATCGTGTCCGCCCCAACCCACTCAGCGACCTCGGCCTGGTAATCCAGTTCCTCCAGCGAATGCGCGAGCGTTTTGGGATTCGGGGAATTGAGCACCACGAATTGATCGGGATGAAATGAGAGTCGCAGAGCATTGGCACGGGCGAACTTACCGCATTCCTTGAAACGCTCCACGATGCCCGCGCCGCCCGGCAATTCGCTCATTGTGTAGCCCGCCGTGGGGTGCGTCTTCACGGGCAGAATCTGGCTGTTCACCCGGAACGCGGCGATGCCGTGCGCCGCGCAAAATCTCAGCGCAGCGAGCAACGCGTCAGCATTGGCCAGGCACAGATCCGCCAGCCGCGCCAGCCTCTGTTTCCTGGTCAGGCGGAGCATCGCCGTTGCCGTGGTCGTGCGGAACTTGATCGGCTCAACGGCGAACAGGCAGCACAATCCCAGACGCAGCCCGCCCGTCGCGGGTGGATTTCTTGGCACGGAAATGGATGGTCGTGCGTTCACAATGCTCCGGTGAAGGCTTGGTGCAGGAGCGACTTTTTCAACGCCGCCAGCGCCGCCTGCTTTTGCTCGTAGCGCCACGTCAGCCGTTGGGTGTCGGCGGGGCTCATAGCTCCGAAATGATTGGCTTCCCAAATTCAAATAACGGTCCCTCGCACAAGGCTGCCGACACTTTCGCCGCCGTGGAGGGTTGGCGTCTGTTTAGTCCCTTGATTGCGTTGAATGCGGGAATCGGTTTAACGGGCATTTGGACGACCGTAAAGCCGATGCGAACTGGATTTCCGAGCAGCGAACTCAGGTGTCGGAGATCGGAAACGTATTGGATAGTCGTGGCGGATTTCCTCTCGGGCGAGGGATGGAAATGGAGATAAACCAATTCTGGCTTGCATCGCCGCTCTGTCGCCACCGCGCACGCCGAAGCGGCGCGGTGCACCATTTGGTAAACCGTGTCTGAAAAACTACCCAGGTGCAAATCATGAGCGGCAAATGGACGCAGATAGTTCAGCCAGCCCTCGACGGTTTTCCGGGGATCTGCCCCGTCGGCTTCCGGCTTGCTGATGCGCTTCGCGACAGTTTCATAACATGGTTCCGTCCACTTCGCTTCGATGGCCCAAACCGTGGATTCCGACATGATAAGAGCATCGGTTTGTGACGGATTTCCACCAGCCTTGGGCGAAGGGACGCAGTATTCAAAATGGACCGTGCTGTCGCGTGGCGCTCCCAACAACTCCAGAAGAGCATGCCATTCGCTTCGAGAGTGCTCAACCAAGCTCAACAACGGCACGGTCGAACGGTAGGGCGATTGCAGCGGCTTTCCCGCGAATCGCTCACAGAGTGCCGAAAAGTCTGTTACCGAGTCTTTATCAAAAAAGTACTTCATGTTTCACAATTCCCCGTTGAAGGCTTGGTGCAGGAGCGACTTTTTCAACGCCGCCAGCGCCGCCTGCTTTTGCTCGTAGAGCCGCGTCAGCGGTTGGGTTTCGGCGGCGTTCATTTCTTTTTTGCTGCTCCGGTTTTCAATTTCAGGAACTGCTTCTTCCACGACGTCGGGGGAGCGAAACACATCCCATCGGCTCGAACAAAGGCACAAACCTTCGGCATGCTGTGTTTGGCGCAGATGTTCGGTTGAGTGTGTCTGCACCCCACGGTTTGCTCGGCCGTGTCGCTGGGCTTTAGTGGCGCGTGGAAGGCTTCCGGTTGCTTTTGTGTTGGTGTCATAAATTCACAATTCTCCGGTGAAGGCTTGGTGCAGGAGCGACTTTTTCAACGCCGCCAGCGCCGCCTGCTTTTGCTCGTAGAGCCGCGTCAGCCGTTGGGTTTCGGCGGCGAGGGCGTCGAGTTCGTCGGCGATGGCTTGCTGCTCACTGAGCGGAGGAAATGCCACCGCGATTTGGCGAAGGTCACCGATGTTGATTTGCATGAGCGCAGCTCCGTAGGTCTTGGCTCGGATTTGTGCCTGCACCGGCTCTGCGCGCAGAAGGTGAAACCCAAAGTCTTGCGTGAGGAGTTTCGGATTGAGGCGAATCGGCACGATGCCGCGTGTCACGTTCGCGCCCGCGAGTTCCGGTGCTGCTTTGGAAAGCACGCCAGTCGAACCCCGCACACACATGAGCAGTTCTCCGCCTTGAAGCGTCGTCCGCTGGTAAGACTCGGCTCGCTTGGGATCGATCCGCTTCAAACCGTCGAGCGTGATGGTGTCATGGGTCAGGTCAGTCGGGCGCACCACGGGCAGACCACCTTCGACATCGTCGCCGGGCTGAACGATTCCGTAGGAAAGGGAGCAGTCGCCTGCCGCCGCTTCTTCGAGCGTCTTCTCCACCCAGCCTTTGCCGCGGTGGGTGAAGACGGATTGGAGGTGGCTTTCAAAGAGGGCGCGGGCGTTTTGGAGGTTCTGGGCGGCGTGGGCTTGGGCGGTGGCCAGCCCGGC
>Ga0194126_10010057_pt1 | contig 12460 bp, 9 predicted proteins | sample TA2KigC150mmetaG_FD_148641 | JGI IMG/M metagenome (GOLD analysis project Ga0194126, IMG submission 148641) | Freshwater microbial communities from Lake Tanganyika, Tanzania - TA2015035 Kigoma Deep Cast 150m | ecosystem: Environmental > Aquatic > Freshwater > Lake | place: Tanzania: Lake...
ACTTGATGCTCCAGCGTCGCCGCCCCGCCCATCGCGCCCGCCGCTACGCCCTCGGCGACACCGCGTCCCACGCGCGCGAGCGTTGTTGCTGCACGCCCAGCGCCGAGCGCCGTGCCGACGCCAGTGGTCGCGAGGCCGCCGACGAGCGCGCCGCCGACGGTGCCCACGGTCTGCGCGGTAGGATTGATCTCAGACAGTGCCGTGCGCGCAGCCGCCGCCTCGGGTCCGCGCTCGCGCGCCTCGCGTGACACCGCGCCAAGGGAGAGCTCGTCCGCCGCCGCAAGCGCCGCCGTGGCGACATCACCGGCTGTGCCGCCAAGAATGCGCCGCCGCTCGGCCTCTGCGGCCTCCTCGGCGGTCGCGAGGCGCGCCTCGAATCGCTCGATAGCCTCGGGCAGCCGGCTCGACGGGATCGCGATGACGCCGCCGCGCGACCCCTCGCGCGTGTCGACGATCAAGACCTCGGCGTCATCCGTGGCGCTCGTGTCGCTCATCGGCGCGTGCCTCCGAGCTCTGTCGCGAGGTCGCCGCGCTGGCGGGTGACAGCCTCGGTCTCGCCAGGCGCGCGTCGCTCAGCCTCGGCCACGGCGCCCTGCCCCACGCTGCGGCGCGCAGCGGCCTGGCGACGCAGAAGGCGTGCGCGCATGTCGCGGATGGCACGCTTGACGTCCTCGGCGGGGAGGTTGCTCGTGAGCCCGACGGCATCGAAGAGCATCTCGCGCTCGGACTCGGTGACGGTACCGGGCCCGAGCACGTCTTCGCGCATCGACATCGTAAGCTGCGTCGCAAGTTGGTCGAACTCGCGGGCGTTGGCCGACAGCGTTCGGCGGAAGGGTAGCCGCGACGCGACCGGGCCTACTAGCGCGCCATCGTCGAGCAGAGTCGCCATGCGGTCGAGCGACCGCACGGACTCGTCGATCGCAACATCCTGCTCGGCGAGCCGTGTGCGCTCCGCGAGCTGCACATCCGAGTCTGGCAGGTCAGGAAGCGCCGTCGGGCGACGTCCGCCTCCGCCGCCCGCTTGCTGACGCTGCTCGATGACGATGTCCGTCATGGGGATCCCGCCCATGATCGCCGCCTGCCGCGCCGCCGCCTTCTGCAACTGGATGTCCGCGAGCATGCGGTCGAGCGCGGCCCGCTGCGCGTCGCTCGCGGCGTTGAGTCGGAGCGCTTGGATCTGCCGCTCCACGCCTTCAAGCATCGTCGCGCGCGTCGCCTCTTCCGCGGCCTGCTGGTCGCCGAAGGTGCGGCGCATGTCGTCGAGCAAGCTCTGCTTCGCCGCGATCCCTTGCTGCGCGATCGTGACGTTGCCGCGCTGCGCTTCGATGTCGCGGTCGATCGCGGTGTTGATGATGCCGAGCGCGGTGCGAAGCCCCGCTTCGCCGCCCGTGATCGCGTCGGCAAGGCCGCCAAGCACGAGCCCGATCGCCGCGGCCGTGCGGTTGCGCGTCTCGCCCTTGGCGAACATCCGACCGGGGTCGATCTGTCGCGACGCGACCTCCGACGCCGCGCCGTCAAGCGCGCGCTGCCGCCGCATGAGCTCCGCCTGGCGCGCGGCCTCCGCCTGCTGACGGCGCCGCTCCAGCGCGTCGAGCTGCGACTGCGCGCTCTGCATCGCGGATGCGGTGTCCGCGAGCGCGCCGGCCTCGGCCTCGGCCTCGCGCGCAAGCGCCACCATGCCCTCGCGCTCGGCGCGGTCGCGCTCGGCCGCGGCCTCGGCAAGCCCGGCCTGCTCTTCCTCGGTGACGGGGCGCGCGGGCTGCTGTAGCCGCGTCGTCTCGGTGCGCGTCACTCGCGCGCCGCCTCCGCCGCCGCCCGGCGCGCTGGCTAGGATCTGCGCTTGAAACTGCGCCCGGCGCCACTCCTCAACGGCGCGCTGGTCCCCCGACGCTGCCATGTCGCCAAGTACCGACTGGGCCCGCACGTCGCCTGCGATCGCTGCGTTGGAGAGCGCCCGGTATCGGTCCTCGGCCTGCGTGCGCTCCTGCGTCACGCGCGCCATCGCCGCGTCGGCTTCCGCGCCCGCTGCGTCCTGCGCCGCCTGCACGCGCGCGACGCGCTCGTCGACCGCTTGCCCGGTGGCCTGCAACGCCTCTGCGGTCAGGTCGATCCCGGCTCCCATGCCAGTCGCGCCGACCACGAGATCCTGCGCGCCGCGCAGCGCACCAGCGGCCGCCTCGTCGACCATCGTTGGTTCGCCCACGTCGACCGTCACTGGCGCACGACGTGGACGCGCTGCCGGTGGAGCGGCCATCGCCGCTTGGCGAATCGCCGCGCTCGCATCCGCGGTCTGTGGCGCTGGCTCCGGCTGGAGCTGCTGCGCTGCGGCGTCGCCCGCGACGAGGTCCGCCGACAGCCCGAGCCGCGGGGCCATCCACGCGGGGATGCTCCGGCGCGTGCCGTCCGCCGTCTCGACGTCGAGCAGTCCGGGCGTGGCGCTCTGACCGAGGATGCGAGGCGGCGGCATCAGACGCCTCCACGCTGGCTCACCAGCCACTGGAGGTACTCATCATCGGTCAGCCCCGACGTGTCCACCACGCCAGGCAGCGGAGGCGGCGCGACGGCGCCTGGCGGCCCGCCCGCGATGGCATGGTCGACAAGGCCCATGGTCGGCGCGCTCGCTGGAGCCGCTGCCGTCGGCTGCACGGCGCCGCTGAGCGTGGTCCCAAGCTGACCGCCTACCATGCCGCCCAGCGGGCCGCCTACCGCCGTCCCGGCGAGTCCGCCGATGCCCGCGAGCGCGGTGCCGGAGGGCCCTGACGTCGCCGGAAGACCGCCAGGCTGCGCAGTCGGCGCTCCGATGCCCATCTGCCCTGCGAGCGCGCCCGCGCCCCGCAGCCCCGCGCCGAGCATCTGGCGAAAGAACCCCTGGCGCTGCGCGCGCATGTCGGCAAGCTGCATCTCCGCGCGCTGCCGCTCCGCGGTCTGCTGCTGCGCGAAGACCTGCCCGGCCGCCGCGTCCATCTGGCCCTGCTGCTGCGCCGCCACGCGGCCAGCGAGCGCGGGGTTTGCCGCGCCGCGGTCGGCGAGCCTCGCTGCGGTGGCGGTCGCGACGCCCGCGTTGGCCGCGCGCTGCGCCGCGAAGCTCTGCCGCGCCATGGTGCCATCACCAGCGGCACGCTGACGGAGCTGCTCGCGCATCCGCGGGTCACCGACGAGTCGATCGAAGAAGGCCATCTGTCATCCCTCCGAGGGAGTGTAGCCGAGCGCGTGCGCCCGCGGGTAGAGTCTCGCCTTGGTGCCGACCTCGAGCGCCAGTCCCACCCACTCGGGGCGGCCGTAGAAAGGTTGCACGTCCTGGCTTCCCGCAGGTGGGGAGTACAGGAAGCGGAAGGCGACCGCCTGGCATTTCTGCCGCGTCATGTGGAAGCGCAGCCGCATCGGATTCAGCCGGTCGTATACGGTCGCGAGCGAGATGGCGTAATCCTCGAACTGCGTCTCGTCGTAGTCGAAGATCGCACGGATCGCGAGCGTGCCCATGTCGATCGGACCCTCAAACGGCGGTGCCGGCGTCGGGTCGAAGGTGATGCGGCCGAGCAGCCCGAAGCGGCGCACACGCTGGGAGCCTTGCAGCCCTGCGATGTGGATCCAGCCGGTGCGCGCCTGGTAGAGGACGCCCTCCTGGCTCGACGCGTCCTCTTGCCACGCGCGTCCGTCGGTGGACACGGTGACTGTCTCGCCGCCGTAGACGACCGTCGACACGACCTCGGCGTCCTCGGTCGGCCCGTCCGCGCCCGTCCATCCTACCGTCGTCCACTGGCCGTGATCGTAGTCGTAGACGAGCAGCGCACTCGCCGTCGCGAAGCACACCTCTTTGCGCTCGGGCACCACGTGCGCGCTCACGATGGCGCTCACGTCGACGTCGTCGCCGAGGTCGCGGCCCACCCATGTGAGCTGCCCCGTGCTCTGTACGAGGTAGATGCCAGCGGCGCTCGCGAAGAAGCAGCCCACGTCAGTCGTGATGACGCTCGCCGCGTTGACGCAACCGACCTCGCGCGAGATGCGCCGCATCGGCGGGAAGTCGCCGTTTCCAGTCGAGTCGGGGCCCACGTCTGCGGTGTCGAGGCCGAAGATCGACGACTCCGACATGAAGAGCACGAGATCGTCGACGGCGCCGAGTGCCACGATCTCGCCCGCCTCGGTGGGCACGGACAGCGTGAGCAGCGACGAGAACTCTGGCGGGAGCCCGTTGGAAAGCGGCTTGCTGTACCAGACCGTGTCGCGATTCTCCGAGTCAATGATCCACACACGATCGCGCGTCGTCGTTATGTGCAGCGGGTTGACCGCCGGGTCGTTCTCTAGCACCGGCGGCGTGCCGTTCGTGTAGAGCGGACGCGTCAACTCCGTCGACGACGTCTCGGCAGCGATGGTGATGCGCTCGGTCATCCACGGATAGGACGCCTCGCGGATGTCCTCGAGCGCGTAGCCGTACGCCGGAAGTTCGGCGAAGTACAGATCGTCGACCGTAAACAGCGTGCCGCTTGGCTTGAGCGACGGCGACGAGTAGACGACGAGGTAGATGTCTTTGGGCAGACACCCGGCTTTGATTTCCCAATCGATGAACGGTGGAACAGCGACTCGAAACGAGACGTTGCCGTACGCGTAGCCGCCTGTTCCCGTCAGCCCGTTGGAGATGTCGTCCGACGGCGCGCTGCGATGCAGTCGCCCCAGCGCGTCGCGCCACTCCCAACACAGCACGTAGGCCGCCGTCGAGCCGGTCACGACCGTGGGCGTCGGCGCCGTGTTTGCGTCGTTCCACACGTCCACCGGCACCGGTGGCGCCATCTGCATCACGTCGCCGACGCGGTCGCCGTCGATGCACGCGAGGTACCCGCTTGCCACAAGCCCGAGACCCGACGCCTCAGCGGTCGCGACGTGACGCGCGCCGAAACGGTACTCGCGCAGCGACCGAAGCGCGGGGTTGGAGAACACGCCGACCGGCGCCGCCTCGGTGCCCGGAAGCTCTACAGTGGCCGATGGGATGACAGCCTCGACGCCGCTCACGTAGCTCTGCGGGACGCTTGCGGTGGCGCTGCGCACGACCGGGAAAGTCGGTGTCGCAAAGCTCACCACGTCGTGGCCGTACTCGGCCACGCGACGCAGTCCCTCGACGTCGGTCACGCACGTCGCCACGTAGCCGACGCGCCTCGAACTCCACGAGCGCGACCACGTGAAGTTCACGACCGGCGGTCCGGCGCCGTACGGCCACGCAGGGACATTCTGCGTCGTCTCGGACTGCTCAGCATCAGGACCGAGCAGCCAAGCGTGAACGGCGCCGTTCCATTCGACCGGGGCGGCGGCGAGGTAGACATTCCACGTCGTCTCCATTGGCGTCTGGTTGCCCGCATCGTCGATCTCAATCCGCCAAACGCCCGTGGGCTGCGCCGTGGGTCCGATGTTGCCCGGTGGACTTGCCGCAAGGTCGTAGGGCGACTCGTCCGTGGTGCCTTCGATGAGCAGACACGTGGTGCCGTCGGCGCGTGGTGCGCCACGAAAGAAGCTCTGTGCGTTGGGGTCGGTCGCAGACGGTGTTTCGCTCCACATCAGCGTCACGGACGCTGGCAGCGTGGCGGCGGCTCCGGTGCGCCACGCCTGGATATCGCCGCCGCCTCCACCAGCTGACGTAGAAAACGCCATCACGGAGCTGCCGTCGGCATTGTGCACAACGCCAAGCGGCGACGTGAGAGACCCGGCCGTCGACAGCGTCGCAGCCGACTCAACCGCCAGCGTGAGCGCCGACCGCGTCAGCCTCACGAGCCGGAGATTCGCGCCATTGTCGGTCACGAGGTAGACGTTGGAGTTGTCCGGGTTTGCGTGGACTTCGTAGTGACTTGCGTCTGTGCCCGCGAGCGCCGACGCAGAACCCACGGTCACAGCGCCAGCCGCCGTGATCGAAAACGTCACCGCGTTCGCGCTCGCGCCGCCCGCTGACGCAAAGACGGTCACGTAGGCGTTCTCGTGTGCACACGCGCGCAATGACGAGGCGTAGGGCGCTGTCGCATCCAGACCCGCGATCGTCGTCGGCCCGTAGACCACCACGCCCGTCTCGAGGTTGCGAACCAACACGTAGACGTCGCCGCCTGGCGAGCGCGTCCACGCGTGAAGCGCATGCCCGTTTTGGACGCCGCTCGCGACAGACGACGCGCCCTCCTGCGTGCGCAGGATCGGCCGCTGCGCGACGCCCACGGCGCGTGGGCCGGTAAAACCAAGCCGCCGCCAGTTGCCGCCGGGCTGGTCGAGAAGCCACGTCTCGTCAGCCGCCTGCGTCAGGACGCCACCCCACACGAAGCCGACGTCGGGCTGCTGCGCGGGTCCACCGAGGTTCGTGTACCCGTCGCGCGCGACCCATGCGCCCGACCGCTGGAAGCGGAGGTTCGTCAACGCCTCCGCCTGCGGGAGCTCGCGCAGGTACGGGTGGCGCTTGGTGTCGACGCCGCCGGCCCACGGAAGATCGATGGTCGTCCAGCGAAGCGTCATCAGAACACCCACACGGAGACGGTCGGCGAGCCCGCGCTCGCAGAGAGCTGGAGGAAGCGGGCCGGGTTCGTGTCCTGGCTCCACACGACGTCGAAAGCTCCGGTCTGGCCCTTGACCATGAAGACGCCGACTGGCTCGCGACCGAGTCCGTGTGTCACGCGCTGCGGCGTGGTCGTGAGCGCGATATCTGGCACGAGCACGCCGCTCGTGATGCTCGCTGCGGCCAGCGCGTTCACGCCGCGCTGCACCTCGCGCATGCGCAGATCGACGCGCGACTCCTGCGCGGTCACTTGGGGCGTCTTGAACCCGCTGCGCTCGATGCCTCTGGTCATACCGGACTCGTCGCGAGTGTACCGCTAACCGCAAGCGCCGTCGTCGCGGTCGCGCAGTACGCGAGAAAGAGGGCGCTCGACGCGTAGAGCCGGATGCCAGCCGGGTTTACGTACGGCGTGTTCGGGATGTGCGCGACGGGGCATGGCATCGCGACAATGGGCCTCGCGATGAAGACCGAGATCGCGCCGCCGGTCTGCGCCGTCACAAGCGTGATCCCTTGGATGGATCGCACGCCCGTATCGTCGCTCTGCAACCGGAACCACACGACCGTGCCGATGACTGGCGTGGCCGGGATCTGGTTGCCCGCCACCGCGACGAGCGTGGCCGTGCGGTTCGGCGTTCCGGCGCTGTTCGTGTAGCGGATCGTGGTTGTCGCGACCGCTGTCGCTTGGGTAGATGCGGTCGTGAAGTAGATCCCGATCATGCACCCTTCACCGACGGTCCCGCCATTGATGTCACGCGCGGGAAGCGTCGGGCTCGTGATGCCTTGCTCGGTGAGCGTCGCGATGTTGACGCCGGTGTTGTACCAGAGCAGATCGAAGAGCAGGACTTGAGCGGCCACCGAGGACGTGACTGCGGCGTACGTAAGACGCCGCTCGGTCGCAGGGTTCGCGAGCGTCAGACAGCCCGTAAAAGGCGCGGAAACCGCCGCGCCGTTGAGCCCCGGCGTGCCCGGCGCCCACGCCGCGGGAAAGCCGCCGTCTTTTAGGAGTCCGTACCAGTTTCCCGCCGCTTCTGCTGCGGTACCGCTCTTGAAGAAGACGGGCGCGTCGCCGACGGTCAGAGCGTCCTCTGGCGTGACGATCTTCTCGCGCCCGCTCGCGTCGAGTACGCGCCAGCCGCGCCCGGTGTACTCTAGCGCCTCGCCGGGTCCGAGCCCGACGTCCCGCACGACGCGCGTGGACGCCGCGACGTACCGCACGCGCGCGACTCGCGCGACCGTGCCCGCGTTGCGGACCGACGCGTAGATGAGCCGGCGGTATTGGCCCGCGCTTGGAGCCGCGACCATCGTCACGGCCGTCGAGCCGTTGGACGCGCCTTGGTTCGCGTAGCCCGTGACAGCGGTTCCCGTGTCCGTCTGCGCGCTCGCGACGAAAGCGAGGTCCGAGCCTGTCGAGGCATCGGACACAAGATCGATCGACGCCGCGGAGTCAAGGAGCATAGAAGAGCCTCGATGTCGTGTCGTAGAGCGAGCCGCCGCCGCCAGCGTCCACCCACTCCGTGTCGTAGTCCGTGGCGCTGGCTTTGGCGAGCACCTGACCGGTGGTGCCGCCTGGCGCGACGCCAGGACCCGCCGACCCCGCGTCACCCGGCGGCCCTGACGGCCCTCGTGGGCCCGTCGAGTAAATGCGAGGGACGATGCGCGGACGCCAGACGGTCACCGGAACCCCCGTTCAGGATTGCGGCCACGGCTGGCGGGATTCACCCTGGCGTGATGTGCAAGGGGATCATGCTGGTCGCGCTCCTGGTCGGGGCGTGTGGTGTGGAAGGCTGCCCGGAGCCCCGTGGCTACGCGGTTGCGGGCCTCCGAGACTTCGTCGATGTCACGGGCCAGGTGTGCCAGACATCGCGGGCCGACGAGTGCCGCCCCGGCTTCGTCGATGCCGACTCGCGGATGACGCTCATGGACGCGGCTCGCCGCCTGCGCGTCGATGGGCCCGGAGCCGTGGAGGATGCGTGCGAGTCGCGCGCTGTCGTCGCTGGGCTTGACGGGAGCCGAGCAGACGGGCACGCGGTCTACGAGGGTGACGCGGAGTGGTCGTGGACGATGCGTGTGGACTACACCAGCGGAGCGACCTGCTGCTATGCCGGTCGGCTCGTGGGCAATCCATCCGCGCTCCGCTGACGTCACCATCGCTCACGCCTCCATCGCTCGAGGTCGCGGTTGAAGCGCGCGCGCGCCGTGATGCCGCGGACGTCCTTGACCCGCTTCGGCTCGGAGTAGTCCATGTCCGTCATCGAGCGCAAGATGAGGCCCTCGGCCTTCTGCTGCTGCGACATGAGCCCGGACGGGTCTGACTCTTCTTTGACGAGGAGCCCGATCGCGACCTCGTATTCGAGCCAGCGCCACCAGTGGTTGGGGAGCTCGATCTCGTCGATCGCATCGTCCTCTGGCGTGAGCGCCATCCGAGGCGCGTCGGGCACGTAGTCGAGGCGGTACGTGCGCGGCGTCGAGCCCGGCGACGGGAAGAGCTGCGGCCGGATGATGTTCGTGTAATAGCCCGTCGTTCCCGTCGAGCGCAGCAGGTAGTGTCGCGGCGTGTCGGTGCGCGCCGGGTCGTAGTTGTAGTCGTCGAGCTCGTCCTCTTGCAGCCGGGTCAATCGGCGGTAGTGGCCGCCGTCCAAGACCCAAAAGCCCACGAGCTTGTAGAAGTCAGTCGGAAAATTCGGCTCGTCCGCATCGCCGGGGGCGCTCAGAGACACGCGCCGCGTGATGAGCGGCTCCGCGTCGCGGGTGAGCAGCATCTCCCAGAGATTCGAGAGCGCGTCGTTGACGCGACCCACTGCCTCAGCGTCCGGGACGAATGCGTCACCGGACGTAAGGTATTGGGTTTGATCGGCCAGCTCGCGAGCCTTCGTGATGATCTGCGCGGTGGTGCGAGATGAGGGCATCGGCTGGCCTTAGTAGGTGCCCCGCCGTGGCGCGAGGGGGAGGGAGGAGGTACCACGGCGGGGCGGGGGAGCGAGCGAGGATGTCAGGGTGCGACTTCGTACCAGACGGCGTAGTCGATCGTGCCGTTCGGCGCGCTGTTCGGAGTGTACAACCCGTAGGGCTGCACCGCCGCAGGAAGCGCGAAGGTTCCGTTCGTCACGAGCGAGCCGTTGGCGTGCTCACGCAGCACGACGTTGACCGCCTGGCGCGCCCGAAGCGGCTTCGTGAGGCCGAGGCCCGCGCCGAATCCGATCTGGAACGTGGCACCGGCGCCACCTTGAGCGGGCAGCGTGATGCTCACGACCGTCTTGAACGCGTGCGTGCTCGAGTCGGTCGCGCCACCGCCCGCGGTCGTCGTGATCGTGCCCGTGATGGGCAGATTGTTCACGTCGGTGCCCACGATCGTCATGACGACGCTCGTGAACGCCGCGTTCGCGGTCGACGTGATGGTCACGCGCCGCGCGAAGCCGCCGGGGAGCGCGGACGCGAGCAGCGGCAGAGCCCCGCTCACCGTCCACGTGCGCGACGCTGCGGTTGTTGCGGTGCCCGCGGCCACGAAGTAGTCCGTGTCCGCGGCAGCCGGGTCCGTGTAGGAGTCCCACCAGAAGACGCCGCCCGCTTGCGCGTTCGCCGCGTCTCGCAGCGTGGCGAGCTGCACTTCTGCGCCCTCGCCGCCGCCGACCTGGATCGGGATGTAGGACGCGTCCTCGTCGTAGACCGGCGAGGCCGGCGCGTCGAGGAGCTTGTTGATCAGTGCCCAAATCCGCTTGCGCATGACGTCACCTCAATCAGGGAAGAAGGACGTTAGCGTTGTAGAGCGGCGCGTCGCAGCTCACCTGCGGGTGAATGACCATTCGCGCTTCGAAGTTGTCCGAGTTCTCGCGACGCTTGAAGCGAAGGCCGTCCTCTTCGATCCACTCCGGCTGCTCGCCGATGGTGTGGAACTGCCACGTGCTCGGGTTCACGAGGCCGACGCGACCCTTGGGCCACTGCGCCTCGTCGAACACGTCCACCGGGCCGATCGACGATTGAACGCGGATGCCCTGGTAGTAAATGTTCGCGTCTTCGCCGCGGCGCTCGATCGTCTCGTTCCAGACGTTCGCCACCTCGAGTTCGTCGAGGAAGTCGCCCTTGTCCTCCGGGTTCATGACGACGATGCTCGGCGCCTTCCCCTTCGGAACCATGCGCGACATTGTCGCGAGGCTCTTCATGATCGTCGCGCGGATGGTCGTGGTCGACAGGCCCGCCGCCGTGAGGCGCCAGCCAGCCAAGTGGTTCGGGAAGTCGCTGCGGTTGACGCCGAAGAAGCTGTCGCCGCTGGTCGGCGCTGTGCTCGGGATCCACGCGAAGAAGCCCGCGAGCATCGGGCGGGCGGTGCCGCCGTTCTGCGCATCGCCTTGCTGGAAGAGACTGTCGCCCGCGGCCCACGAGCTCGTGGTGACGGCGGTGCCGCTCACGGTCACGGTGCCCGTCTGCGCGTTCACACCGATGACTTCGTAACCGGCATTCGAGTCGCGGGTGACACCAGTCGCCGTCGCCGCCGCGACGAGGACCATGCCCTCTTCAAAATTCTTCACCGTGTCCGGCGCGTCCAACACGATGATCGTGTTGCCGCCGGATTCGGAGATGCCGCCAGCGTCGACGACGCCGCGCACCGCGAGACCGTCGCCGCATGCGTTGAACGAGCTGGACTGCCGAAGCGTGTCCATGGCGCCCACCGTCTCGCGTTCGAGCACATCGACGATGAAGGCTTCGCTCGGGTTCTTCGAGCTGCGGATGAGCTTGCCTTCGAGCTGGACGACCGCGTAGTCGTCGAGCGGGTCGATGAAGAAGTCGCGGAACTTCGAGCTCCCGACGTTGGCTTGCGCCGTCGCGAACTGGCGCGAACGGCCCTGCGGGCGGGCGTACTGGAGCGCGATGTGCTTGCCCTTGTAGCCCATCTCCGTGTCTCGGCGCATGAGGCCGAGGAACGCACTGGACTGAAAAAGCTCCTGCTCCACGCGCTGGCGGGGCCAGAGCTCGCGATGGACGGCTTCGTATGTGGCGATGGTAGCGGTCATGACGGGTCCTCAGTGGGCCCGTCGCTCGCGCTATGTGTGGCGCTTCTGGATCTGGCGGGCCGCCTCGAGCCGGCCTGCCTCGCGATAGTCTCGTGCGCTCCGTGGCCGATCAGGGGCCGGCGCACCGCCTCGCGTCGCAAGCTCGGTGGTGGTCGTGGTTGGCGCCGGCGCGGTATGCGTCGGAGCGGGTGCCTTGACCGGTGGCGCTGAGGGTGCCGGGGGGACCGCCCCCGTGAGTGCAAGGATCCGCCGCAGCTTCTCCCCGCCGATTGTCGCCGCTTCACGCGTACGACGCTCGATCTCGGCCTCTAGCATGTCCGCTGCCTGCTCTGCCGTCAAGCGCTCGCCTCCGACGAGCTGCCCGGTGGCCTCGTCGACGCGTCCGCCCGTCGCCAGAAAGTGCGCCTCCATCGTGCTCTCGATGAGTGCGACCGGGTCGCGGCCCTCGTTGCCGATGGGACTCATGAGGAGCTCCCAGCGCTTCGGCTCGGACTGGAGCCGCGCCTTGACCTGCGCCTTGTACGCCTCGACGCGCGCGGTCGCAGCGTGCTCGGCCGCCTTCTGCTCGCGCTCGGTCGCCTCGCGGCGGACGGCCTCGATCTCCGCCTGGAGCTTGCGCAGCTCTTCGGTGGCCGGCTGGAGCGCGCCTGCGTCGCCGCGGACAATCTGCGCAGTGAGCGCCTCGTAATCGATGCCGAGCGCTTCGAGCGCCGCCACGAGGTTGCCGCTCGCCTTCGCTTGCTCGGCCTTTTCCCACGCCGAGAGCCGCTCGCCGCGGGTGGCGAGCTCGCGCTCGCGCTGCGAGAGCGCATCGAGCTGGCGTCGCGACTCTTGCTCCAGCGCGAGGATCTGCGCCATGGCTCCCATCGCGCGCGGGTCGCTCGCGTCGATGGCTGGCGTCTCGGGCGCTGGCGGCGTGATGGGCTGGCCGCCGAGC
>Ga0194126_10010063_pt1 | contig 12454 bp, 14 predicted proteins | sample TA2KigC150mmetaG_FD_148641 | JGI IMG/M metagenome (GOLD analysis project Ga0194126, IMG submission 148641) | Freshwater microbial communities from Lake Tanganyika, Tanzania - TA2015035 Kigoma Deep Cast 150m | ecosystem: Environmental > Aquatic > Freshwater > Lake | place: Tanzania: Lake...
CAGGCGCATCCTCGTCTTCGGCTACGGCGGCCGTTTTGCCGTCGGCGTGGATTTGTTGAAGCGCGGCGCGGCGCATGTGGTCTTATGCGATCATTTCGTGCTGCTGGATACCGAACGCAACCGGGAATTGCTCCCAGACTATGTGATGTATCTGAAAGAGGATCAGTCCGGAGCCCAGCCGCGAGGCGAAACCATCACGTTATTGCACGGCGACATCCGCGAAGAGTCCATTCAAAGGCAAATATCGCAGGTTGATATTGTCCTCAGCACATCAGTCTTCGAGCATTTGGACGATGTTCCCGGTATTACAAAGGCATTGGCAACGTTGACCGCGCCGGGAGGAATCCATTTGCATTTCGTGGATTTGCGCGACCACTTCTTCAAGTATCCGTTTGAGATGCTGAAATATTCGGGGAACGTGTGGAGAAATTTTCTGAATCCCACCAGCAATTTGAACCGTTATCGTTTGAACGATTACAAGCGGATATTTGAAATGAATTTCGGTAAAGTGGAAATTACGGTGTTGGAGCGGCTGGTTGACGAATTCCGCAAAGCGCAGAATCGAATTCGCGCAGAGTTCAAGACGGGGGATGAGGCGGTGGATGCAGTGACGCTCATTCACGTGATCGCGCGCGGGCCGAAATAGCGGAGTCATTGTATGACGCAGAAATTGAATTCATTCTTTACCCGGCACGAATTTTTACTGCCGTTGATCTTATTCTCCCTGTTCCTTGCCGCATCCCTGCCGGGGATCACCTGGGGCGCGCCCGCATTATGGAATCCCGACGAATTGATCTGGCGCGTTGATCAGGCGCTGGGCGGATACATGCAGTTCGACGTGAGCGAGCCGGACTATAACTATCCCTCCCTGCCGAAGTATGTGATGTACTTCATCGGCGCGATCACCTACGGCTTGGGGCGTTCGAACTTTGCCTTCATCGTGGCAGCGCGAACCTTTTCTGCTTTGCTCGGCGCAATCACCGCCATTCTGATCTATCATCTAGCCCGCGCGTTGGGCGCGCGAAAACGAATCGCGTTCCTCGCGGGGCTTCTTTACGTCGTCAGCGCCGAAGCGGTCACGAACGCGCGTTTCGCGCACAACGATTTGTATTTGCAGTTATTCGCCATCCTGTGCGTTTTCTTCATCGTCAAATACCAAACGACATCCGCGCCGCGCTGGTTGTATCTATCCTTCTTCGCGGTCGGGCTGGCGGCTTCGAGCAAATATACGGGCGGCAGCCTCATCCTCCTCCCGGTTGCGGCGTATTTGTCGGCAATGTGGAAGGAAACCCGTTCGCGCTGGCTTGAGATGATCGGCTGGTTGATCCTCGGCGGGCTGGTTTCCTATCTCGGTTACGGCTTGGGCACACCCATTGCGTTTACCGACCCCATCCATTATTTTTCAAGCGTATTCCCCGCGCTGAGAAACTTCACCAATTACGGGTTCAATTCCGGCTCGCCGCTCGGTCTGTATGGACAATGGCCCATCTTTAAAGCCGCCGTCGGAACGTTCTGTTATTATCTTTTCCTTGCAGGGTTCCTTTGGTTTGCCGCCCGCTGGCTGATGGATCGCTTCGGCGTTCGCTTTTCCATTCCGCTCCCCCAATCCGTTGGAATTCTTCTATCAACCGTGTTGATCTTCGACCTGCCTTTCATCATCTCCATCAATTACATCAGCAGGTATTTCATCCCCTTCATCCCGTTCCTTGCGATTCTTTCCTCTTTCTTTTTGGATGAAGCGCTGCGCCTCACCCCGGACCGGAAACGGGTCGCCGTCCATCGGGCTGTGACTACACTGTTGGTTTTGGGTATTGCGTATTCCGCCTTGCGCCTGGTCAGCGTTGCCCTGCTGTTCCTGAACGACTCGCGCATTCCCGCCACGGAGTACATTGCGGAGTTTCGCGGTTATCAAAAGAGCATCGAGTATACGTTATACCCGCCTGCCATCGAGAAGAGGAAGTTCATGCGCGCGCACAATTACCCGATCTATTTTGTGGAGTGGGAGGGCGATAGCGTGCCGACCGGCGGGCGCTATGAATACAATTTGGGGGAGGAGGGTTTACTGCAAAGGGATACCGATTACTTCGTGATTGACAGCTTCACCTACGACCGCTTCTACACCGAATCCATTTGCGCGACCACGCCCGTGGAATGTGATTTCTTCCTGCGCCTGATCGCGGATGAAGTTGAATCATTCCGTTTGATGCGGACGTTCAAGTATGAACTCCCATCCTACCTGCCGCATATCAGCCTGACGGCTGTCAACCCCGAAGTCCGCGTTTACGAGCGGGTGCGCCCGTAGGGGCGACCCGTCATGTTTGCAAGAGCACTCCTTGCGCCGTCCATTCGATAAGCTCAGGGCAAGCCCCGGCGCAGGATTCTTGCGCAACACGCCGCCGGGGACGGCGGCTTTGAACGAGAGATTTATCCAACCCGTCTGGTGCGACGCGCTGCGCGGCTCAGGTTATTTCTTTGCCAATACCACCAACAATCGTGTTGTAAAAATAGCGGGGAAGAATTGCAGGGTTTTCTCGAAGGACTTGATGAGCCGATAGGCAAAGGAAGGGTACAACTGCGGACCGGAATATCCGCCCGAGGCGGCGTAGGCCAGCGCCGTAAAGCGTTTGACTTCGACGATCTTCCATTCACCCAAACGACCGGCAAACGAATTTCCTGTAAAAATCCAGGTGGCATTGCCCTGAGCGGCGTAATAATCCATTTCGTTGGGCGACCAATCCTCCGGCGCAATCCAGGCGATGTCTTTGGCATGTCCCACCGGTTCGATGTGCATCCATTCGTAGATGACCCGTCCCAACAGCCCAAGCCCCGGCTCCATGAGGATGATCCGCCCGCCCGGCGCCAGGACGCGCAGGAATTCCTTCAAGGCGTTGCCCGGGTAGCGCAAATGATGAAAGACATCCACCATGAGCAGGTTGGAGAGCGAGCCGTCTGCAAAGGACAGGCGATAGGCGTTTTCCACCAAATTCAACCAGGGAAAATGGAAGAGGTCCGTGCGCAGGCAATCCGGCATGACTTCGCTGATCGTGCCCATACCCGAGCCGAGTTCCACGTTTAAGCCGGGGGCGGTGCTGAGGTGCCCTTGCATGGCGCGGTAGAGGTCGGTATAGACCGTCCGCAGGATCGGCTTGCGATGCCAAAGCCCGTGATTCTTGTCTATTAAATCCTTGTGACGCTCGATCCCCATGCTCAGCCAGCCCTGGTGAAGTGACCGATTTCGTACACGTTCCCGAAAAAGGAGGGGAAGGCTTTCATGGCATGGACGCTCTGTTTGGTGAAAACCTTTTCCGCGGCTTCGCGAATTTCGATCTCGGTCGAGAAGTGATGCTCGCGGATGTCGTATCCCAGCAGACGGAACATGAAGACCATGAAGGAACGCTCCACCGGCACGCCGTATACGACCTGTCCGCACGGTTTGAGCACGCGCTTGATTTCCTGAAATGCCTGCGCCAATTCGTCCGGCTTGAGATGTTCGAGGATGCTGATTAATAGCACGGTATCGAATTGATTGTCTGCATAGGGCATGGAGAGGACGTTGCCGTTGCGTAAATCCGGGTGGATATTTCGTGCGGCGAAGACACCCTTGACGACATTCACGTCGCAGGTCAGGTCCAGCCCGAAGATTTGCCTGTATTTTTCGTTCAGGTTGAGGAAGGTCAGTCCGCTGCCGAAGCCTATCTCGAGGATGCTCTCACCGCCTTTGCATTGCTCCAGGCATAATTCCACGCGGCGGCGATACATCCCGCCAAACACGGGCAGATAGTAGAAGATGACGGAGTAGATTTTTTCGACGCCTTTGTATTCTTTATAGGGCAGTAAGCGGAGTTTGGTCGCCATGGGTTCCTTGTTTGGTATTGTCAGTAGATCACGAAAAGGTTTGTCATGCTGAACGAAGTGAAGCATCTCTACTTTGGCTGGAAGGTTCCAAGACGGGGGAGAGATTCTTCGCTCTGCTCAGAATGACATTCAAACAAATTTAATCCTTCTTGCCGCAAAAGCCACCATGCGCAGCAGGAGCAAGCCGTGTTTCCAGCGCGAGATGTTGGTGGTGCCGTAGGTGCGTTCGCGGTAGCGGATGGGCAGGTCTACGATCTTCAAGTTCAACTTTGCCGCGCCGAAGATCAGGTCGAAATCGCCGAAGGGATCGAAATCGCCGAAGTAGGCGCGGTTGGCGGCGATCTTTTCGTAGTCCTTTCGCCAGAGGACTTTGGTGCCGCAAAGGGTGTCTTTGATGGGCTGGCCGAGCATCCATGAAAAGGCCATGCTGAATAATTTATTGCCGATGAAATTGAGTGTGCGCATGGCTTCTTTTTCCATCGGGTAGACGAGGCGCACACCGTTGATGAATTCGCCCCTGCCGGATGTGATGGCTTCATAGAAACGCGGCAGGTCTTCGGGCGGGACGGTCAGATCCGCGTCGAGGATCATGAGGATGTCGCCGGAGGCTTTCTCGAAGCCGAGTCGAATCGCGTCGGCTTTGCCAATGCCCGGCTGGCGGAAGAGCAGGCTCGAGGTCCGGGGATGAAGCGCGATTTCCTTTTCGATGGTCTCGTAAGTCTTGTCTTTGGAATGTCCCTCCACGAAGATCAGCTCGGTCTTCGATCCCATTTGCGGCACGCGCTCGAAAATGTTTTTGATATTGCCTTCTTCGTTTCGCGCGGCAACGACGACGGAGACACTCGGCTTTTCGGCGGGCTGCGGCGCGGGGCGGGCGATTATCACATTGGAAAGCGCGAAGCCTTGAAAGGGCCACAGGCGCGTGAGGTATTGATTGGCGAAGCCGCCCAGCGGCAGGGGCAAAAGAATCTCAGGCGAGTGGCGGATGGGTTCGAACCCGGCAAGGCGCAAAAGGTTTTCCACGTCTTCCGAGGTGAGCCAGTTTTGGTCTTGCATCGGCGAGGCAAGGTTGAGGGTTTGCACGATGGCGAGGGGCAGCTGCCAGAGATGGCTGTAAAAATTGAGGATGAGTCTGGTATGCGGCTGGCAGAATTTTTTGACCTGTTCGAGCGCGCGCTGCACGTCCCACAGGTCGTTGATGGTGTCTGAAAAAATGATGACATCGAATGCGCCTGCGAGGCTGGAGAGGTCGTGCGCATCGAGTTGGTGATATTCGATCTCGGGGTGGCGTTGTTTTGCGCGGGCGATCATTTCAGGGGAGAAATCTATGCCGACGCCGTGGGATGGTTTTAATTGGGTAATTAAACTTCCCATGCCGCAGCCAATTTCAAGGATGCGCTGGTTAGGGCTGACCAAAAATTTATAAATCTCGTTAATGCGGCGGTGATACCAGGTTCCCATCCCGCGCCAGTGATCGCGTTTTTGGGCAACTTGGTCCCAATGTGTCATGCGGGTGCGTTGATATTCAACGCCTGCTTCATCAAAAGGTGGGTTTATATTCATGGCGGGCTGATTTTACCTGAATATAATGAAAAAATTTGATGCGTGCGCATTTTAACAGTCTCGGCATTAGTTGTGTTCCGCAAATTAATCAGGGATGAGAAGGTTATAATTCCCAAAGGTATACTTTGTTTTCAAAAACTGGTTTTGTAGTATTACGCCCATCCTTGAGGTAGATCATGTTCAAAAAACTTTTCTCATCCATTAATTCCTATTATGGAATTATTCTGCTCAAATTTTTATGGATCAGCCTTATTGTTTCCGGGATATTATTAAACCCGTTATTTTCCTATCCGGGGCGGGATGCAGGTATTTTTCTTTATATCGGTTCACTTATCTTGAAAGGCAAAGTGCCTTATTTGGATGTTTGGGAAAATAAAGGTCCGATCGTTTTTTATATTAATGCGCTGGGGCTATTTTTAGGAGATGGTTCGCGGTGGGGAGTCTGGCTTCTGGAATTTCTTTTTCTTTTTGGCGGGGCGTGGCTTTGTTATTCTCTGGTCACAATTGTAATGGGCAGAATTCCCGCTTTGATCGGGATCGTCGTCCTGATCACGTCGGCGGGTAATATTTTGCAAGGCGGGAATTATTCTGAAGAATATTCGGTGCTGTTTAGCTGCCTGGCGTTGTGGGGATTTGTAAAAGGTGTGGAGAAGCCGAAAAATAAAAAGTTCGATTTTTTGATTGGGCTTTCTCTAGGGTTCAATATCCTGCTGCGTCCCAATAATATAAGTATGCAGATTGCAGTAGTGGGTGCCTTCGTTGTACTTGCGTTTTTATCAAAAAACTGGAAATTGCTGGCCAGGCGGCTTGCTCTGATCGCGCCCGGCGTTGCGGCAGTGGTTGTCCCGGTTGTTATTTATTTTGCGTCACAGGGTGCATTGCAGGAAATGATCAATGTGGTGCTTGTGTTCAACTATCAATATAGTTCAGATACGGGTGTTGCACAAATTCTGGGCGGGATAAAAGATGCGTCTGTTTCAATAGGTGTTATTATTTCAGTCATCGCATTGACGGGGTATTTGCCAGCCATTTTTATTGTGATCAAGAGTCTTGTGCGTGGAGCTGAGTTTTCGCCATTACTTCTGGTTTTGCTCCTGGGTTTGCCGATGGAATTGATCTTAAGTACGCTTTCAGGACGGAATTACCTGCACTACTTTATTGGATGGGCTCCATATCTGGGAGTGTTGTGCGCGTATGTAATATTCTGGTCTCTGGCCGGGTTTTTGCCTCGCTTGGAGAAAAATATTTCCCTCGTGTTGTTCGTTTTGATTCTAATAACCATTTTCAGTAAACTTGAGGCTTGGAAAGGCTATGGGGATGTACTCACATCTCTCCCAAAAGGACAGGTCGAATATGTGGACCCTGTCGCATTGTATATTCAAGAGAATACGGTTGAACAGGATAAGGTATTTATTTGGGGATTTAGACCCGTGATCAATTTTGTCTCTGGCAGGGAAACTCCGGTTTCCTTTTTGCCGTATCCGCTGGTGCATGTGGATACTCCATTAACAAATGGTTGGGCGGAACAGTTTTATATACAGCTCACAGCACATCCGCCGAAGTTGATCGTCAATCTGATTGAACCTGCGGACAGGGAACGCATCCCTGATCTGGATCAAAATGTTCGTAAAGAGCAGAAGATAAAATGGAAAGATGTCGTTCTGGCCTCCAACTTAAATGAGACCCTGTATTTTATCGAGGAGAATTATGTTAAAGTTGGAAATGTGAATGGGGCTGATATATATCAATTAATAACGAGTTTGCCTTGATGTTTGACGGATGGGTTGTTTTTTGCAGGAAATCGCTGATTGATATCCCGATATTCCTAGTGATAATTCAGTCACTGAATTTTAGATTGTAAAATCAATGGAATCAACAAACGACGAACTCCGCGAACTTTCCCTGCTTGAGCAGATCGAGAGCGACCCAAATGTGAATCAATCCGCGCTGGCTGTGCAGCTTGGTGTTGCGGTTGGCACGGTCAATTGGCATTTAAAACGTCTCATCGCGAAAGGCGCGGTCAAGGTTTCGCGGGCCGAGCGCAAGAAACTTCGTTACATCATCACACCCGAAGGTCTTGCCCTGCGCGCCCGTCTCGCGGTGGATTTTGTGGAGCGATCGTTTTCTATCCGTTTGTCCGTTACGCGAAGCGATCCGTTGACAATCTCCTCCTCACCCGCCCCGTCCATGGGACACGGACAACTCCTCCGCAATCTCTTTCCCCTCACCGAATGGACAGTTACCAAACCCCTCACCCAACCAGCCCCCTTCCCACCCTTCGACAGGCTCAGGGCAGGTTTGGGAAGGGCGGGGGGATAGGTCTCTTCCCTCACTCCTCCCCAATCTCTTTCCCAACCGAGACGCACATTACTCAGCCGTTCTAACCGTTATATCGTCAAAGCTGTAATAACCGATTTCCTTCTCGGCGACCCGAATCATTTTCCCCATTCGTTTCTTTTTTGTATCAAAAAATGGGTGATCAAATACTGTTCTCAGTCGCTGGGAAATTTCGCGCACGCGTGAATCGGGCAAAGCAAAACAAACCATACAAAATTGATTGTTGATTGCAGCCTTGCCCCAAAAGTCACTTTCGTTAATTGTCACAAAGGTAGCTTGATTCTCCCGTTGGAGCAATCTGGGAATGGCATCGTCTTCGATCACCGTGTTAGGGCGCAAGTCCACCACAAAACAAACAGCCCCCTGATACCAGCGGGCTATTTGTTCTTCGATATCACGACCAAGCAATTGCTCGTCAAGAACGATCATCAGGCTGGCTCTAACTGGGGGAGCGTATTGATGAACTGTGTAACAATTAACTGGATGGCTTCAATAACGGCTTCGCGTGGAACCTTGTTGCGATACCCCGCTATGATTTCGTCCATGGTTTCGCCTGCCGCTAATCGGTCCAGTGTTCCTGTGATCTCTATTCGCGTATACTTAAAAGTAGGACGACCGCCGCATATCCCAGGCGCGCGCGCGACATACTTTCCAAGCGGATAGTATTGATATGGCTCTTTTCCAACAGTCTCGGTAATTAACTTTGCCATCTGGTCTCTCTTTCGCTTGACTTGATTATAAAAACATCCTTCGATTTGCGCAAGCAACCGAAACTGTCGTTCGTACGGACTCTCCCGATTAGAATTACCTAGAAACCAACTCTCGTATCTTCCCCAGCACAGCGGACCGCGAAGCGTCCCTCAAAACCTCTTCATTCCGAAAGCGGACAATGCTTCGACACTCCTTTCAGTCGCAGCACAAGTCCGTAATCCCATCGCACTCAACCCCCCTCGTTCCCCCCATTTTCGCACGCTGAGTAAAAGTCAATACCTAAATTTAACTTGCGAAAATGGGGGGATGTCCGTAGGACAGGGGGGCGGCATCTTCTGCCTGTTGTCAATCATGGATGTCTCCATCCACTTCAACAACCAACCCCGCCTTGTGACAGTAAAAGCCAGCCCCCACCCAGCCTCCCCCAATTACGACGATGTAAATGTTGAATCCATATCAGACTTTTTCTTGTCGTATTTGGGGGAGGTGCTCCGCGAAGCGGGCGGAGGGGGTTGAAATGGACTCCCAACTTATTCCCGCGTAATTCCTGTCAGACGCTTCGCACGTTTCGGCGGAAGTCTCTTTACACAAACACAGCGCTTGAAACTTTGAACTTTTCTGCCAACAAGCGGACTTGGCGTACATTCAGCTCACGTTTGTCGTTCAAAATTTCAGATACCACGCCTTGCGAACCCACTTCTGGCAAGTCAGATTGAGTTAAGCCATGTTCATCCATAAGGAAGCGCAGCACCTCCGCCCCAGTGATATCGGGAATTGGATAATGTTCTTCCTCATAAGCGTGAACTAAAGTCCCAAGTGTATCCAGCAAGCCATAAAGCGGATGTTTCTCGTTGTCCCCAATTTCATCCAATAATTCGTTGAGACGCTTGACTGCTGTGTTGTATTCGCGCTCATTGCGGACGGTGAGCAGGGGAGCGATGTTTGTCCAATGAACTTGAAGTTCTTCATTTAGGAGTGTCATTTTTCCAATCTCCTCGGTCATATTCTGCGTGGGTAAGAACATGACGAATATAAACTTTGCCGCGATTGAAATGGATTGAAGTAATCAACCTGTATTTGTTGCCGCCGATATTGAAAATGATCCAGTGATCTAATTTATCGGCAGAAGGGAAAACTTGTCGCAATTCGGCAAAACTATTGAATTCAGTTTTTTGCACGATCTTGAACCAACGCATTAACGCCGTCTGGCTTTCGGGATGTTTTTCCCAAAATTGGATCAAGGTTTTGCGGGTGATGATGTGCATGACTGAGATTGTATCTCAACTTGAGATAATAAGCAAGGCTGTTTCAAATCCCAACCTGCATCCCCGAGTGGACAGTTACCAGACCCATCATGCAACAATCCCGCAGATTTTCCCCAAAACAGCAGTTAAGTCTTTCAAAGCCTCTTCATTCCCAAAGCGGACAATGCTTCGACAGGCTCAGCACAAATCCTCAGCCCCATCTCTCTCAACCCCCCTCGTTCCCCCCATTTTCGCACGCTGAGTAAAAGTCAATACCTGAATTTAACTTGCGAAAATGGGGGGATGTCCGTAGGACAGGGGGGCGGCATCTTCTTCCTTTTGCAAATCATGAATGTCTCCATCCAGTTCAATGACCAACCCCGCCTTGTGACAGTAAAAGTCAGCCCCCACCCAGCCTCCCCCAAATACGACGATGTAAATTTCGAATCCGCATTCAGACTTATTCTTGTCGTATTTGGGGGAGGTGCCGAAGGCGGAGGGGCGCGTTGAAGTTTTTCTTTTGTGACGGTTTGACCTGGGATGATGCCTGCCTTGAGCCTGTCGAAAGGTTTTTTATCGGCATGGCGGGATTGTAATGCAAAACAGGAAAACCCCTCTCCCATCTACCACTCCGCTACGCTTCGGGTACGATGTCCCCTAAAGGGGAGAGGCTAAAACCGTTCCGAAAACAAAATGTTGCTTGCGATTGAGTCCGCGCCAGCGGACAAGATAGGACTCAACCTCATACCCTCTCCTTTAGGAGAGGGACAAACCGTCCCGCCGAAAAATCATCACTGTCAGGGAGAGGTCCCATCCTCATCTCCTCCCCATTCTCTTTCCCAACCACATCTTGTTCCAAACTTCGTCTGGATTTTCTGACTACAAATATCACGCTCGCTTGAAAATATAAAAAGCTTCATTCTCAGCTAGATCAATATCTTCTGAAATTTCAACGGGTAATAGTTTGTTTTGCTCGAATAACGATCTTAAGTTTAGTGGCTTACCGTCAAAGCATCTCTTTGGCTCGTTTGCGACAATAATACCTGTAGGTTTAGCTACTCTGGACATTTCTCTGATAGCATTTATTGTGTTTTCCCATGTAGTATCGTTATCAGAACATGCAACCCAGTAAAGAGAATTATCGGAAAACACTAAATCAAAATAGTCAGACTGAAGAGATGTTCTTTGGGTTATGTCTCCTTCAATATATTCAACATATTCAACAAAATTACGACTTGAATAATCTCGGATGAAGTTCTCAACCTGTAACCGAATCCCATCAGGTAGATTTTGAAAATATTGCTGATTTCTTCCAACTATCTTCAAGTCCTCGTGAATATTTTTAATCTCATCACGAGCCTGTTGCAAGGATTTTTCGTTTATATCAACCCCAATTACTTCATGAGCCCCCAATAATACAGATAAGGCTAGTGTTTCATAACCTGTACTACATCCAAAGTGAGCAATTCGGTTGAAATTCCTATTTAAGGAAGAAAATCTATTAATACGTGACTGATAGCTCATTATTTTTTGCAGTGTGCTAACTATGCTTTGCAGATATATCATATTTGCTTTATCCACTAAGCTCACTAATTTGTGATGAGGATAGATAATTTGTTTTCTAATTTCTCCCGACTAATTAAATCTTCAGGATATATAGCAACAAGGGTGATGTTGTGTTTTTTGCATAAACGGATTTTCTCTTGTGTTTTTGCGTCATACTCAGGGTTTCCTGTAAGCCCGAAATATTCAATAAATGTCAAACCTACTTTGAAATCGCCTCTGTAATTCCCTTCTGGGTATCGGGGTTCTTTTTTATGATCGATTCCATGAGCAAAAAGGTATTCATCAATTGTTCTTTCGCCTAGCGAGAGGCAGACATGTCCGTCTTTTGCAATACTTTGAATTCCTCTACTAGCTTTACGAGTACCATCTTCCAAGACCCCTGCTTGTATCAAAGCATTAAGCCAAGAGCCAAATAATTTCTTAACGCGATTAGAGGTGGGTTTGTTTTCCATAACCCTGAACAATGCCAACCTCTCATCCGTACTTAAATTTGTGAAATCGGTTGCACCTTCTCCATAAGCTTGAGGAGGTACGCGTCCAATCGTAGAAGACAACTCAACGAGATATTTCTTAATTTTTTTAGCAGAGGCGTAATTATCACCAGTATTTGGAAAAATTTTATTCTGAAGGCAGGGAGAACAAAAGTCGATTTTATCAATACCAAGTCTATCGATTAAAGGCATTGGCAACGAGTTCTCCACAAACTTTTGATTGCACAAAGGACAAATTTTCCATGTGGGCTGTTTAATTTTGTTATCAAGTCCGAGTTGCTTTACGTATGCACCAGCAAAATACAATAAAACATTCTGCCAAGCATACTTTTTACAGATTGGATCTGTCATTCTCCAAGTTTCTATAATATTTTTATCAGTCAATTTAACGATCTCATCTGTAATTTTTCCACTCCACCATGCCCATTGCATAATCGCAATATGTTCAGACAAAAATTTGTCATGTTCAGGAGTCCACCACTCCAATATGTATTGATTCTTGGCATATTGAGGATCAAAATCAACTGGTCGATATGCTGGTTGTTCTCGATGGTCGTATATGCTCATAAAAATCCTGTATAAAATAACCTAGCCACCAGACAGTTTTGAAACCAAGGGGGTTGATCGGCGAGCAAAATCGAGTAAATTTGTTTTTACGACAAAACGATTTACTTGGAGATGCTGATG
>Ga0194126_10010066_pt1 | contig 12453 bp, 21 predicted proteins | sample TA2KigC150mmetaG_FD_148641 | JGI IMG/M metagenome (GOLD analysis project Ga0194126, IMG submission 148641) | Freshwater microbial communities from Lake Tanganyika, Tanzania - TA2015035 Kigoma Deep Cast 150m | ecosystem: Environmental > Aquatic > Freshwater > Lake | place: Tanzania: Lake...
ACTTAAAGCGTATGACCATGAAATAATTGACCGCTCTGCAAAAAAGATTGTAGAAACAGTTGAGAACTCGGGAGCAAAAGTTTCTGGTCCGGTACCGCTGCCAAATAAGAAAAATGTTTATTGTGTAATAAGATCTCCCCATGTTGATAAGGATTCAAGAGAACACTTTGAAATAAGGGTTCATAAAAGGCTTATTGATATAATTGATCCAACACCAAAAACAGTAGATTTACTGATGAGGCTCAGTCTCCCTGCCGGTGTCGATATAGAGATTAAGTCATAGATTGAGTAGAATTTTATTTGATTTTTAAAAAAATTATAAAAAATAGAATTCCAGTAAAATGGCGGTATTTCAGATTAAAACGTGAGCTGATTTAATTTAATAAAAAAATTATAAATATTAATAAAATTTAATAAAATTTAATTGTTGAAAGAAAGAAATAAAATATATATAATAACAGCTTTGTTTGTGTCCAAATTTAAGTTTAAAAAGTGATGCAAGATGGTAAATATAATTTATGGGAAAAAAGTTGGTTCAACTCAAATTTTTAATAATTCCGGTACAGCAGTATATGTAACTGCAATTGAAGCTGAACCCTGTACTGTAGTGCATGTAAAAGATTTAGATAGTGATGGATATAATGCCTTAAGGGTAGGTTTTGGTTCTATTAAAGAAAAAAATCTAAAAAACCCTTTAAAGGGTATTTTCAGCAAGGCAAATTTACCTGCAAGAAAATATCTGAAGGAATTACGGGTTGATAGCTTTGATAGGGAATATAAACCTGGAGACCAAATTGATATACAGATATTTAAAGTTGGGGATAAAGTTAAAATTTCAGGAATAGCAAAGGGTAAGGGTTTCAGCGGAGTTATTAAAAGACATAATTTTCATCGGGGCCCGATGACGCATGGTTCACACAGCATCAGAAAAACAGGGTCTATTGGCATGTGTGCAACTCCTTCTAAAGTTCATAAAGGCAAAAAAATGCCCGGAAGGATGGGAGGTAAGAAAATTACTCTACCGTCAACAGAGATTATTGATATAATCCAGGAACAGAATTTAATTCTTGTGAAGGGTAGTGTACCCGGGCCCTCGGGAAATTTAGTTCTGGTGAAAAAAGTTTAATTTAGTTTTTTAAATTTTTTTAATAATTAGTTTTTTTATTAAATTGTTTGATTTTAAAAATATAGTTTGACAGTTTGGAGAATTGTATGGCAAGTTTAAATATTCTGGATTTAGAGGGCAAAGAAAAAGGTAAAATTAAAATAGATGACAATATTGTCAACCAGAAAATCAATGAAGATATCATTTCCCAGGAGGTAAGAAGATTTCTTGCAGCTTCAAGATCTGGTACTCATAAAACTAAAGAAAGAAGTGAGGTATCAGGTGGAGGTAAAAAACCATGGAGACAAAAGGGTACAGGCAACGCAAGAGCCGGCTCAAACAGGTCCCCATTATGGAGACATGGTGGTATTGTTTTTGGACCAAAACCCAGGGATTATTCGTTTAAACTCAATAAAAAAGTTGTAAGAAAATCAAGATTAATTGCTATTTCAGAAAAGTTTAAGGATAAAAAAATAATAGTCATTGAAGGTCTTGATTTTACTAAGCCTAAAACAAAAGAAGCCAGGCTAATCCTTGATAATTTAAAAATTTCTGGCAGCAAGATCTTAATTGTTCTGGAAACTATAAATGATAGTGTAGCAAAATCCTTCAGAAATATTCCTGGAATTGCAGTAGTAAGTTCAAAAGGACTGTTAACCTATGATATTTTAGTTTCTGATTATTTAATGTTTACAAAAAATTCATTGACAAATGTTATTAAGGTATTGGGTAATGAAAGATCCTAGAGACATAATAATATCACCTATAGTTTCAGAGAAGAGTTATGCTGCTGCACAAAATAAACAGTACTCTTTTTATATAGACCCACGTGTTGATAAGGGTGAGGTGAAGAGTGCGATAGAAAAGATTTTTAATGTAAAGGTGTTAAGGGTAAACACAATAAATATAAAGGCTAAGCCAAAAAGAATTGGCAGGTCAACCGGTTACAGTGCAAAGGCAAAAAAGGCAATTGTTACAGTGAGTAAGAAAGACAAGATAGATTTCTTTGAGTCAACAGCTTAGTGATAGTTGTAATTAAATTTTGGAGGTATTAAAGTGGCTTTAAAAAAGTACAAACCAGATACACCGGGCAGGAGATTTGCAACAGTTTCAGATTTTTCTGGATTGACTAAAAAAGCACCCGAAAAGTCTCTGACTGTATCTTTGAGCAAAACTGGTGGCAGGAACAATAAAGGTCGTATTACAAGAAGGCACAGTGGCGGTGGCCATAAGAGGCTTTATAGAATAGTTGATTTTAAGAGGAATAAGGATAATATTCCTGCAAAAGTTATTACAATTGAATATGACCCCAACAGGAGTGCAAGAATTGCTTTGATTCAATACATTGATGGTGAAAAACGCTATATAATTGCACCCCTGGAATTAAAAGTTGGAAGTACAGTATTATCAGGAGAGAATGTAGATATTGTTACCGGTAACTGCCTTCCATTAAAAAATATTCCTGTTGGAACTATAGTTCACAACATTGAGCTCAAACCAGGCAAGGGTGCAGAACTTGCAAGATCTGCAGGGAGTGCAGTCCAGGTTCTGGCAAAAGAAGGTCTTTATGCACAGCTAAAGCTACCCTCCAGTGAAGTAAGAATGGTTGCTTTAAACTGCAGGGCATCTATAGGCCAGGTTGGAAATCCTGATCACGGAATTATAAGACTCGGGAAAGCTGGTAGAAACAGATGGCAGGGTATAAGGCCAGGTGTCAGGGGGACTGCAATGAATCCTCATGATCACCCTCATGGAGGTGGAGAAGGTAAGAATAAGAGTGCTGGTAGAAATCCTGTTACCCCATGGGGTAAACCGACACTGGGTTATAAAACAAGAAAGAAAAATAAAGCCAGTAATAAATTTATTATAAGAAGAAGGAAAAAATAAAAAAGCAGCGTAATTTTATAAAAAATGTTTACCATTTTTTGATAGGAATAATCAGGAGGAGTAAAAATGTCCAGGTCTTTAAAAAAAGGACCGTATATAGATGAAAGTCTGTTAAAACAGCTAGAGAAATTAAATGAAACAAACCAGAAAAAAATCATTAAAACCTGGTCCCGCAGCTCTACAATTTTTCCGGAGATGGTTGGACATACAATAGCTGTTCATGATGGAAGAAGACATGTTCCAATTTTTATTGCTGAGGCTATGGTGGGCCACAGGTTAGGAGAATTTGCACCTACCCGTTCAATCAGGCCTCATGTTTATAAAGGTAAGAGTGAAAAAACAGCTGCTGTTAAAAAGAAATAGTAACAAAGGGGGCATATTTTGGAAGCCATAGCAATTGAAAGATATATTAGGATGTCACCAAGAAAAGTTAAATATGTTATCGATCTTGTAAAAAATAAAATGGTTGAAGAAGCAGTGGATATGCTGTCACTTATGCCAAAAAGGGCAGCGGTATTTGTAAAAAAAGCTATTCAGAGTGCATCTGCAAATGCTGTTGAGAATTTTAAGGATTATAAGGTTGATGAGGAAAATTTATTTATAAAAGAAATATTTGTCACTGAAGGTCCTACTCTTAAAAGATTTAAGGCAAGAGCAAGAGGGCGTGCAGACAGGGTGCTAAAAAGGACTTCTCACATAACAGTGCTGATTTCTGATGGAAAAGACAAGCAGGATAAAATTGTAAAAAAGCTTGGTAAGAAGGGGGCTGAAATTTAATGGGTCAAAAGGTAAGTCCTAATGGTCTAAGATTGGGTATAAATAAATACTGGCAGTCCAGGTGGTTCGCTACAAAAGATTATGCCAAATTTTTATATGAAGATATAAGGATAAGGGGGATACTTGGTGAGCAGCTGTCAAATGCAGGAATTGCAAAAATTGAAATTGAAAGAACTGCTGATGAAGTCAAAGTTGATGTTTATACCTCCAAACCAGGAGTTGTAATTGGTAAACGTGGGACGAATATCAATGATATCAGGGACATGATTCAGGAAGATGTTAGCAGGGATATACAGCTGAATATAATTGAAGTAAAAAGACCGGAATTGATTGCAAGGCTTGTTGCTGAAGGAATTGCGGCACAGCTTGAAGGCAGGGTCAGTTTCAGGAAAGCAATGAAAAAAGCAGTTGCACTTGCAATTAAAGCAGGTGCAAAAGGCATAAGGGTTCAATGTTCTGGAAGAATAGGCGGAGCTGAAATGGCCCGTACAGAATGGTATAGGGAAGGCAGGGTACCGCTTCATACCCTCCGTGCAGATATAGATTTTGGTTTTGCAGAAGCAAATACAACTTTTGGGAAAATAGGTGTAAAGGTCTGGGTCTATCACGGAGACACAATTTTTGATAAGAAGGACCTGGAAGAAAAGAAAGAGACAGTCATTGAAGGTTAAAGGAGATTGTTATGACACCAGTATTAATGCCAAAAAGGGTAAAACACAGAAAAGAACATAGAGGTAGGATGAGAGGGATGTCCAAGGGGGGTAAAAAGCTCGCTTTTGGTGAGTATGGCCTGCAGGCATTAGAGCCTGGCTGGGTAACAAGCAAACAAATTGAGTCTGCAAGAATAGCACTTACCCGTTATATAAGAAGAGGTGGAAAAGTATGGATAAATGTTTTTCCACAAAAACCTGTTACAAAAAAACCTGCTGAAACAAGAATGGGTGGCGGAAAAGGTGCTCCAGAATACTGGGTGGCTGTAATTAAACCAGGCAGGGTTATGTTTGAAATCTCAGGAGTAAATGTGAGTGTGGCAAAGGAAGCAGTACGCCTTGCTTCACATAAGCTGCCTATAAAAACAAAATTTATTACCCAGGATTAATAATTTTTTATGGTGATTTATATGAAGATGAAAGAAATAAGTGAAAAAACAAAAGAGGAGCTGGAAGCAAAGTTAGCAGATGCTAAAAAAAATTTATTTGCAGTTAAATTCAAGAAGTCTACCGGACAGCTCGAAAACTTTATGGCTGTAAATAATTTAAAAAAAGATATTGCCAGAATTGAAACTCTTATCAGGGAAAGAGAAATAGAAAAAGAAATAGGTTAGAAGGGAAGCAATTGGAAAGAAGTAAAAGAAAAGTAAGGGTGGGAACTGTAATCAGTGATAAGATGGATAAAACAGCTACTGTTGCAGTTGATTCCTATTATAAGCATCCTTTATATAAAAAAATTTTAAAAAAGATTAAAAAGCTAAAGGTTGATGATCCGGGTAATGAGTTGAATATTGGGGATGTTGTAAGAATTGCCGAGACACGGCCTTTAAGTAAAACAAAAAGGTGGAGACTTCTTGAAGTAGTTAAGAAGGCAGAATGAATTTAAAAGGTATAAATTATAAATACCTGAAGTTATCATGTTTTCAATTGTTTTATTAACAAGTGCATTAGTTGTTATCCGGTAGGGAAGGGCCAGCAAGATGATTCAACAGTATACCAGAGTTAATGTTGCAGATAATACAGGAGCAAAGGAACTTTTGCTTATTACAGTTCTGGGAGGTTCGAAAAAAAGATATGCAAGAGTTGGTGATATTTTTACAGCAGCAGTTAAATTTGCAAACCCGGGCGGAGTGGTGAAAAAGAGCGATGTGGTAAAGGCTGTTCTTGTTAGAAGTAAAAAAGAATACAGGAGAAAAGATGGTTCTTATGTTAAGTTTGATGATAATGCTGCAGTATTGATAGATAATCAAAATAATCCAAGAGGAACCAGAATTTTTGGGCCGGTTGCCAGAGAATTAAGGGAAAAAAATTTCATGAAAATTATTTCACTGGCACCTGAAGTGATTTAGGAGTGTATGAAATGTTAAAGGTAAAGGAAAATGACAGGGCAAGAATATTACGTGGAAAGGATAGAGGTAAAACTGGTAAAGTTTTAAGGATTGAACCTACAAAAAATTTTGTATTTGTAGAAGGTGTTAATATCATTAAGATACATACAAGGCAAAAAAAACAGGGGCAGCCTGGAGGTATTATAAGTAAGGAAGGTCCAGTTCATATATCCAACGTTGCTGTTGTTTGTCCAAACTGTAATAAAGCTTCAAGGATGGGCTTTGAGCTTAAAGACTCAGGGGAAAAAATTAGAGTTTGCAAAAAATGTGGAGGACAGTTTTAATGAAACCGAGGTTAAAGGAAAAATATGAGAAGGAAATTGTATCTGAGATGTTTAAGGAAATGAGTTATAAAAGCAGTATGCAGGTACCCAGGATTAAAAAGATTACTATTAATATGGGAATTGGTTCTGCCATACAGAATCCAAAAGAACTTGAGGGAGCTGTAGGTGATTTAGCTAAAGTTACAGGTCAAAAACCTGTTATTACAAAGGCTAAAAAATCGATTGCAAGTTTTAAGGTCCGTAAGGGTTATTCAATTGGGTGCATGGTAACTCTTCGCGGTTTCAGGATGTATGAATTTCTTGATAGATTATTGAGTACTGCAATACCAAGGATAAGAGATTTCAGAGGACTTTCAAAAAAAAGTTTTGACGGCAAAGGGAATTACACTATAGGAATAAAAGAACAAACTATTTTTCCTGAAGTTGATTATGACAGTCTGGTAAGTATTAAAGGCATGAATATTACTTTTGTTACTGATGCAAAAAATAATGAGGAAGCACTGGTTTTGTTTGAAAAATTTGGATTTCCTTTTAGAAAGTAACAAAGTTTAACACGGGAGGATTTTTATTGGCTAAAAAGTCATTAATTGCTAAGCAAAAAAGACCTATGAGATATAAGGTCAGATTTTATCATCGATGTAGCAGGTGCGGCAGGCCGAGAGGTTATTTTAGAAAATTTGGTTTGTGCAGAATTTGTCTGCGACAGCTTGCTTATAAAGGAGAAATTCCTGGGCTTACAAAGTCCAGCTGGTAAAAAGGAGGATAAATGTCTGTCTCTGATCCAATTGCAGATATGTTAACTAGGATAAGAAATGCCAATAAGGCAAGACTTGACAGCGTAGTTATACCTTCTTCTAAATTAAAAGCTGAAATAGCAAAAATCATGGCTGAAGAAGGTTATATAAATACATTTGAAGTTATTGATGGTGAAAATACTAGTGGAATTTTAAAAATTTACCTGAAATATAACAGGGACAGGACTGCTGTTATAACAGGACTTAAAAAAATAAGTAAACCAGGTTTAAGGGTTTATGCCAGGAGAGAAAAATTGCCCCGCATTCTGGGAGGGCTTGGAACAGTTATAGTTTCTACTTCAAAAGGAGTAATGACAGCAAAACAAGCCAAAAAACAGGGAGTTGGTGGCGAGATGATCTGTTATATCTGGTAAAGTTTTTAAAATCAATTAAAAATTTTCAAAACGGTTAGTATTCCGGTAATTAAAACGGTAGTTAAAATGGAGGGTTAAATTGTCTCGAGTTGGTAAAAAACCAATTACAATACCTTCAGGTGTTGAAGTAAATATAGATGATAAAAAGGTTACAGTTAAGGGCAATCTTGGAGAGCTTTTTCAGGTCATTGATGAGAGTGTTAAATTACAGTTAAGTGAGGGATTATTAATTTTAACACCTGTATCTGATAAACCTGAATATAATGCAAAACATGGACTTTATAGAAACCTTTTAAACAACATGTTAATAGGTGTGAGCAGTGGTTTTGAAAAGACTTTAAAAATTATAGGTGTGGGCTATAGAGCCAGTAAAAAGGGGGAAGACCTTGAAATTCTTATAGGTTATTCGAATCCTGTTATTTTCAAAAAACCTGCTGGTGTATCTTTTGATTTACCAGACGCCACAACGATAGTTATAAAAGGTATAGATAAACAAAAAGTTGGGCAAATAGCATCCCAGATAAGAGATATCAGAAGGCCCGAACCTTATAAAGGTAAAGGGATAAGATATTCTGATGAACTGGTAAGAAAGAAAGTTGGGAAGACAGCAGTTGCAGGAAAAGGTGTTAAGTAGAAAAGATAATCAGGCAGGGGTTAAAAGCACTTAAATTTTTTTGTTATTTGGGATGGTTTTAGAAATTGGAGCATAAAAGTGAAATCTATTACTGAAAGAAAAAATAAATCTTTAAGAAGAAAAACAAGGGTTACTTTCAAAATTAGCCAGAATAGAAACAGATATAGATTATGCCCAGATTATTGATAATTCTGGCAAAACGTTGATTGGCGTATCAAGTCATAAAGTAATAATGCCTAAAGATTCAAAAGGCAAGATTGATATAAGCTTTACCACAGGCAAGGCTCTTGCTGAGAAGGCAAAATTAAAAAAAATAAAAGAAATTGTTTTTAATAGAGGATGTTATAAATATCACGGCAGGGTAAAAGCTTTAGCTGAAGGTGCTAAGGAAGGTGGGCTGAAGTTTTAAATTGGAATTGTGCGAATTCAAACAATTTATTAACAAAGAGCGCATAAATAGTATAAAGAGCGGATATGGTGTTTAGTGGATAAGGAGGTCAGATAGTGCCGGAATTTACAGGTGCAGATGAATATAATGAAAAAGTTATTAAGATAAATAGAGTTGCAAAAGTTGTAAAGGGTGGAAGAAGGTTTAGCTTTAGTGCACTTGCAGCGGTTGGAAATATGAACGGAAAGGTTGGAGTTGGTTTTGGAAAAGCAAATGAAGTGTCTATTGCTATACAAAAAGCTATAAATGCTGCAAAAAAGCATTTATTTGATGTTCCTCTTATTAATGGGACAATTCCACATGAAGTTAACGCACATTATGGAGCCGGGCGTGTTTTTATGAAACCTGCTTCACATGGAACTGGAGTTATTGCAGGTGGTGCAGTAAGAGCGGTAATGGAACTTGCAGGAGTCAGGGATATACTGACCAAGTCTCTTGGGAGTGCAAATGCCTTAAATATTGTTAATGCGACAATAAAGGGACTTAAATCCTTAAAGACAAAAGAACAGATTATAAATATAAGAATACCCCAAAAAGATAAAGTATCTAACTTACAATAAGTTTGATTTGAAAGGAGTTTGTTTTGAGGCTCTGCGATATTAAGCCTGATATAAGTCAATTAAAAAAAAGGAAAAGGGTCGGAAGAGGTAACCGGTCAGGACATGGAACAACCTGCGGCAGGGGTACAAAAGGTCAGCTATCCCGGGCTGGTGGAAATACCAGATTAGGATTTGAGGGAGGTCAGATGCCTCTGCACAGAAGAATTCCGCATCTTAAGGGATTTAAAAATACAAGAAAAAAAGAGTTTAACATCATAAATGTTGGTGCTTTAAATAAGTTTGATGATGAAAGTACTGTAGATTTTAATTTTCTTGTAAAAAGAGGGCTTATTATGAATAAAAATAATCCTTTGAAAATACTTGGCAATGGTGATGTTGTTAAAAAGTTTACTGTTAAAGCAAATTTTTTTAGTGAAAGTGCTGCAAAAAAAATACAGGATTCCGGTGGCAAGATAGAGGTCATTCAGGTAGGAAAAACCAATAATAAAAAAGCCAGAAAGAAATAAATTATTGGAAGGAAAAAAGTATGTGGCGGGCTATTATAAATGCTTTCAGAATAAAGGAAATAAGAAACAGATTATTATATACAATAGGAATACTTGCCTTATATAGATTTGGTGCAAATATTACAGTTCCAGGAGTAGATGCAGCTGCTATAACAAGTCAGGTCCAATCAGGCCTTCTTGGTATGGTTGACCTGTTCTCCGGTGGTGCCCTCTCGCGTTTTGCAGTTTTCTCTCTGGGTATTATGCCATATATTACTGCTACAATTATTATGCAGCTGCTGCAGGTAGTAATTCCCAAGCTTGAGCAGCTGGCAAAAGAAGGAGAGGTTGGGAGAAGAAGGATTAACCAGATTGCAAGGTATATGACAACGGGTCTTGCGTTAATCCAATCAGTAGCAATGGTTTTTTACTTCAGGAATTTTAATGCAATTCCAAAGTTTGATGTGATGCATGTAACACTCATTGTTGTAACACTGACGGCAGGAACAACACTTATCATGTGGCTTGGCGAGCTCATAAACCTTCATGGAATTGGAAATGGTATATCACTTATAATTTTTGCATCGATAGTTTCAAGTATACCAGGACAGATTATCAGCATGTTCAGATTGGGTGGAACAAATTTAATGTATATAGTTATTTTTGCCGCACTTGCAGTTGGAATAATTATTGCAATAATAGAAATGCAGCAGGGTGAAAGAAGAATCCTTGTCCAGTACGCAAAAAGAATAGTGGGAAGAAAGGTTTTTGGAGGCCAGAGTACGTATATACCACTTAAGGTAAACCAGGCAGGTGTTATGCCTATTATATTTGCAGTTTCAGTGTTGCTTTTTCCTGCCACAATTGCACAATTTACAAATGTAAGGTGGATTCAGTCCATTGCAAATATGCTAACCCCAAGTGCGGAAGGTACTATTAACCCGGTCTATGCAGTGATATACACTATATTTATTATATTTTTTGCATATTTTTATGGAGCAATTACCTTTAATCCAATGGATACTGCTGATAATTTAAGAAGATATGGTGGTTTTATTCCAGGGCTGAGACCTGGTAAACATACAGCTGATTATCTTTCACATATTTTAAACAGAATAACACTTCCAGGTGCAGTATTTTTAGCAATGATTGCACTGCTTCCCGAGCTGCTTATAACATATGGTAATATGCCTTTCAGGTTTGGTGGAACTTCAATACTTATCGCTGTCAGTGTAGCGCTGGAGACAATGCGGCAGTTAGAATCACAATTAATAATGCGTGATTATGAAGGGTTTCTTAAGTGAGGTTAATTTTATTAGGTTTGCCTGGTGCTGGAAAAGGTACACAGGCAAAAAAGATTTCAGCCAAATTCAAAATCCCGCACATATCAACTGGAGATATTTTGAGAAATGAGCTTAAAAAAAATACACAGCTCGGTATAAAAGCTAATGAATATATGAAGCAAGGAAAACTCGTCCCTGATGAATTGATAATTGAAATAATAAAAAATGAAATAGGTAGGGTGAAAAAAAGAAAAGATTTTTTACTGGACGGATTTCCAAGAACTTTACAGCAAGCAAGAATGCTTGATGATATGCTTTCTTCAATCGGGCAAAAAATTGATAAGGTGTTAAATATAAAAGTAGACAGGGAATCAATAATAAAAAGGCTATCCAATAGAATGGTCTGTCACAGCTGCAATAACATATGCAGCTTAAATGATGACAAATCTTTAGATGGCAATACATGTCCCGAATGCGGTGGTGTGCTTTATAAAAGAAAAGATGATGAAATCGACATAATAAAACAGCGACTTGATGTGTATGAAAAACAGACAAAGCCGCTGGAAAATTACTATAGAGAAAAGGATTTGCTTTTAGATATTGATGGCTCAGGCAGTGAAAATGAGGTGACAGAAAGGGTGCTGGCTCTTTTATGATTATCTGTAAGTCAGCAAATGAGATTCATTTGATGCAGAAAGCTGGTGCCGTTGTTGCAGAGGTTCTTTTACAACTTGAAAAAAATTTAAAACCTGGAATTCAGACAGCTTTCCTGGACAGAATAGCTGAGAATATAATAACAAGAAGAAATGCACTCCCCGCTTTTAAAGGATATATAGGAAAGTTGAGCAGTAAGCCTTTTCCGGCAAGCATATGCGTTTCTGTTAATGAAGAAGTAGTTCATGGTATACCGGGAAAAAGGTTAATCAAGGATGGAGATCTGGTATCTATCGACGTGGGCGTAAGAATAAATGGTTTTTTTAGTGATGCAGCAAGGAGTTATAAGATAGGGAATGTTAGCAAACGGATTGATGAGTTATATTCAGCTACACTTGATGCATTGAATTTAAGTATAGATAAATGTTTTATTGGCAACAGGGTTTCGGATATATCTCATGCAATAGAATCAAGAGCTGTAAAAGATAATTTCTCGGTAGTTAAAGTCTTTGTTGGACATGGTATTGGGAAAAAAATGCATGAAGATCCACAGATTTTAAACTACGGGCCTCCGGGGCAGGGACCTTTGCTAAAGAAAGGAATGGTTTTAGCAATTGAACCTATGCTTAATATTGGAACAAGTAGTGTTGAAGTGCTTGATGATTGCTGGACAGTTGTAACATCTGACAGGGAATGTTCCTGTCATTTTGAAGATACTATTGCAATAACTGAAAATGGTCCTTTGATTTTAACCCGTATTGAAAATCTTTAAAGCTGGCTTAATTGTTTATAAAGGGGAATTTATAATAGAGAGCATATGATTAAAGAAATATTTGTGATTTAAATTTAATGAGGTAAGCATCTCAGAAATTAATCATATAAAAATAATTTTCGAAGTACCTAAAATTTATGGACATTTCTTTTATTTTTTGGTAACTTATAGGTTTGTGCCTCTAATACAGGGGTAGTTTTTTTTATTTATTTTTAAAGGGGGTCAATATTTCTAAGGAAGGAGTAATTGAAGCCGAGGGTACTATTCTGGAATCTCTTCCCAATGCAATGTTCAGGGT
>Ga0194126_10010072_pt1 | contig 12448 bp, 9 predicted proteins | sample TA2KigC150mmetaG_FD_148641 | JGI IMG/M metagenome (GOLD analysis project Ga0194126, IMG submission 148641) | Freshwater microbial communities from Lake Tanganyika, Tanzania - TA2015035 Kigoma Deep Cast 150m | ecosystem: Environmental > Aquatic > Freshwater > Lake | place: Tanzania: Lake...
GGCGTACATCGACTTGAACGCGGTGCGGGCGGGCTTGGTGGAGGATCCGAAGGACTACCGGCACTGTGGGTACGCGGCGGCGGTGGCCGGGGATGCGAAGGCGCGGTCGGGGTTGTTGAGTTTGTACACGGGCGGGAGTGAGGGAGCATCTCGGGGCGGAAGTGCGGCAGCAGGGGCGGCCGAGGCGGTGGGGGCAGCGGCGGGGGCACCAGGGGAAGATGAAGGGGCAGGGACAGGGACCCGCGGGCAAGATGCCCGCGCTCCGTTCTTGGCCGGCGCGCAGGCTGCAAGGGGGGCCGGGGAACCGCGGAAGGGAAGGGTGCTTGAGTGGAAGGAGGTTGGGGCGGAGTATCGGCGGCGGTTGTTTGCGCGTGCAGGGGTGTCTGGGAGCAGAGGGAAGGTGGCGTTGAGCCGGGAGCAGATTAAGCGAGTGTTGCAGAAGGGCGGGGAGTTGAGTGTGGGGGAGGTGTTGCGGTTGAGGATACGGCACATGACGGACGGGGTGGTATTGGGATCCAGGGGGTTTGTGGACGGGGTGTGGTTGGCACATCGGGAGCGGTTTGGGGCCAAGCGGCGGAGCGGGGCTCGACCGATTCGAGGTGGTGGGGCGTCGCTGGCGGGTCTGAGCGCACTGCGCGACTTGCGCGTGGCAGCCATCTCGTGAGGCAGGTGGGGCAAGCCGACGGCCCTGCCCTGTCATGAGGTCGCGGGCGGAGTGCGAGGGAGCTCGAAGCGGGATTGCACTCGGTGAAGGGTGCAGCTAGGTTGAGCCGAGCGTAACAGGCAGGGCCGGTCGGCCGGGTCAAGCTGGCGACGCAAGGGGACCGGCACGAGTCAGTGTGGATCCATTATGAAAATGCGCAGAACAAACCCACTTCGCCGCAGGGGCTTTACGTTGATCGAACTCCTGGTGGTCATCGCCATCATTGCCATTCTGGCGGGTTTGCTCTTACCGGCACTAGGGCGAGCGAAGACGAAGGCTCAAGGCATCCAATGCATGAACAACCACCGCCAACTCATGATCGCCTGGCGGATGTACGTGGAGGACAACTCGGACACGCTGCCGCACGTCAAGCATGGCCCGTACGAATGGGTGGGTGGCTGGTTGGACTTCGACCCCAACAACCGCGAGAACTGGGACCCGGCAGCCAACCTCAAGACCAGCATTCTCTGGCCCTACTGCGGTCAGAGTCTGGGGATCTTCAAGTGCCCCGCCGACAAGAGCACCGTCAACCTCCGGGGCACACGACTGCCGCGGGTGCGCACCATGTCCATGCTCAATTGGGTGGGCGGTCGGGGTGAAGGACGGGAGATGGTGTGGTCAGGGCCCGGTTGGCGGATCTACCGACGCTACTCCGATATGTTCGATCCCGGTCCCGCAAACACCTTTGTGTTCCTGGACGAGCGCGAGGACAGCATCAACGATGGGATGTTCGTGGTGGACATGCTGGAGTATCCGACCCGGACCGAATCGATCGTGGACTATCCGGCCAGCTACCACGGAGGTGCGGGCGGCTTCTCCTTCGCCGATGGTCACTCGGAGTTGAAGCGTTGGACCAGCCCTCGGATCCTCGAGCTGCCTTTGAAAGGCCAAGTCCGGCCCTACCCTACTCCGCTCAGTGGTGTCTATGACAAAGACGTCCGCTGGATGCAGGAACGGGCCACCCGCCGCTTGAATTGAAGTACCCACCCTACGCCGGGCCGCCAATTGATTATCCGAGTGGATGCCCGCGCTCGGCCAAGGGAAACCTGACCCTGCCCCCTCCCAAGGCCGCGCGGTAGACACCCATCGCCATCTCGATGGCCCAACGAGCGTTGCGCCCACTGCATTCGGGCTCGCGATCCGCCGCGATGGCCTCGAGCCAGTCGCCGACCGGACCTGGGTTTGTCGCCGGGGGCGACTTCAACTGGTCAGGCGCCAGCGGTTCCCAGGTGTCCGTGCGCCCCTCGATCCTCCAACCCGTGGTGCGGCGGAGAAACGCGTGCGGGTCTAGGTCACAGTTCAAGCGCGCCACACCGCGGCTGCCGTGGAATTCGAGGCCCCAATGACCGACGGTCTCCCGCAAATGTCCCACGCTGGTAAAGGTGGCATTGACGCCACCGTCAAAGCCAAAATGCGCGAAGACGGAGTCTCCGGCCACCCATCCGACATTGTCCTTCACCAACCGGCGGTCGTTGGGTTGCAGGTCCCGACCTCCCGTCAGCACGCGGGCGGTGCACCATGCCGGGTCGCGCCCGATGAACAACCGCAACAGGTCAAACAGGTGTGAGCCCAGCACCATCATGTCTTCGCCGCCCGCCCGCGCGTCCTGCTTCCCGTAAGCCCGCACCTCGGCTAACTCGCCCAATGCACCTTCTCGTAGGGCCTGTTGGAGCCGGAGCACGGGTTGAGTCATGCGCATGGTATGGGCCACGGCGATCTTCAAGCCGCGTCGATCCGCCTCGGCGATCAGCTCATCGGCCTCCGCAGGCGTGCGCGTGAAGGGCTTCTCGACGTAGAGATGGGCGCCGGCCCGCAGGACGTCGAGTCCGATGGCGTGATGCTGGTCGGCCTGCCGCATCGCCAGGCTCACCAACTGCGGCCGTTCTTGGGTGAGAAGCTCGCGGTAGTCCGCGTAGGCCCGCCGGGCGCCAATCTGGGCCGCCACTCGCACCCGCCCCTCCGGATCCGGGTCCGCGAGCGCGACCACTTCGATCCCGGGGCGGTTGGCGAAGATGGCTTCCAGGCCATGACCGTAGTCGCCCCTGCCGGTGTGACCGATGACCGCCGCTAGCCTCGAAGGTCTGCCTCTGGCTGACTCCGCGGCCCGCAGGGCGCGCAGGGTACCGGGAGCCGAGGCTGCAATCCCAAGCGATAGCGATTGGATCAGAAAGGCGCGGCGGTTGCGGGCCTTGGATGAGCCGGAGATAGTCTTCATGGATCCGTCAAGGGTGAACGTGGGTTTACCAAAGGAGACCTCGGGATAGCCGACCGACTGCAGAGCCGGGCAAGCCGCCCTCGGCACCCCGCAAACCGCTGTAGACACGAGGGCCGCCTTGCGCATGGACGGTGCGCTTTACCGCGGCTGGGTCGTCGATCTCGGTGACTCATGAGTCGGTCGAGCGAACCTAAACGATGGCGGGCTGGGAATAAAGCCCGGATACCCGCCGGCAGACCGTGACAGTGCCGCCGACGGGCGCTCCATTGCGAACAAGGCCCACTCCTGACCCCGAGTCCTTAGCGAGGCGCTGAGGGCTGCCATCGCGGGTGAAACCCGCCAAGTTCCTCGTGGGGCGCGGGTCTTGACCAGGGCGTGCAAAAGCGCTTTTCGGACCGGACCTCCTCGAGGCATGCTGCGGCGGTGATTCGAGTCGAGCAGTTGAGCTTCGCTTACCCGGATGGGCGCCAGGCCCTGAAGGCGGTGTCGTTCACGGTGCAAGCGGGCGAGACCGTGGGTCTGATCGGCCCCAACGGCGCGGGTAAATCAACCCTCCTGCTTCACCTCAACGGCCTCCGCGGCCTGCCGCGCCGCGCGGGTCGGATCGAAATCGGGAACCTGAGCGTGGACACACCGAACCTGCCGGAGATTCGGCGGCGCGTCGGTCTGTTGTTTCAGGACCCTGACGATCAACTCTTCTCGCCGAGCGTGGGCGAAGACGTCGCCTTCGGACCCCAGCAATTGCGGTTGCCACGGGCCGAGGTCGAGCAGCGCGTGCGAGCGGCTTTGGCGGACGTCGAGTTGGCGGGCTTCGAGGCGCGGGTGCCGCAACACCTCAGTCTAGGGGAGAAGAGGCGGGTCTGTTTAGCGGGGGTGCTGGCCTGTCAGCCGCAGGTCCTCTTGTTTGACGAGCCCACCGCCAACTTCGACCCCCGGGGACGCCGCGAGTTCATTGCGTTGTGTCGGCGGTTGCCCGTGACCAAGCTGATCGCCAGCCACGACCTGGAGATGATCTTGGCGCTGTGCTCGCGGGTCTTGGTGCTGGATGGCGGGGTGCTGGTGGCCAGCGGCGGCGCGCGCCATCTGCTCGGCGATGAGACGCTGATGCTCGCGCACGGGCTGGAGCGGCCGCACAGCCTGCTGCACGCGCACCCGCACGCCTTCCTACCGGGCGCCGGCGGTGGCGGCTGAGCTCTTGGGGGTCGCCCCGCTGGCGGGGCGGATGCGCCGTCGCCAGAGGGCAAAACCGAGCAGCCCCATCGCGGCCATCATCGCGCATTCGGCCGGTTCGGGATTGGGTGTGTACTGGAGATAGAGTTCGTCGTGGGCGCCGACGGCGACCTTGTACATCGAGAAATGGCCACTGATCTCGTTGAAATCGACAAAGGCCGTCAGATCGAAACTGAACTTGTCCGGCGAGAAATCCAACGCGGCGCCGGTATCGTCGGTCGAGCCGATGAACCGCCACGTGTAGGACTGCGCCTTGTTCCAGTTAGCGACCAGGCCGGGATCGTTCCCGCCGGTGTTCGGGTCGCGGCCCAGGATCTTGATGATATGCGGGTTCTGACTCGAGGCCTGGGCGAGGCTGACCACGGCGCTGTTGATCAGGTTGATATGGTCCCACCCTGGGTTGGCTCCCTGGGTGCCCAGGGCGTCGCTCAGCTCCCATTCCGTAATCCCGCCCCCACTGAGCTGCAGCAGGCCGCCGTCCACCGCCGCCGTTCCCGGGCTGGCGCCGGGAGCAAGGGTTCCGCCCGGCTCGATATTCACCGAAGCGAAGCTCCCGCGGCCGCCTAAGGTGCCCCCGTAAGCCACGGTCACCACGCCGTCGGTCATCACGCCGAAGTTCTTCAGCGTCCCACCGGCCACCAAGGCATGGCCGCTGAACCGGTCGTTGGCCGTCAATACCACCGTGCCGCCGTTCAGGATCTCGATTCCCGGTGCAGAGCGGGGCCCCGCCGCTCCCGTCGGGTACACCAACGGGGCGATGGCCGGGGCGGCGTTCAGGATCGGGACAGCCCAAGCCAGGGGCGCTCCCCGCTGGGCGGCGGTACTCGCCGCCGGCCGCAGCACGCGCGACGTGTGCGCGACCAGAGCGGGAATGCCGCCGATCTCGTTCACGAGGGCCGAGAGGCTCAGGGCGGGCTCCTCCGTCAATGCCACTCCCCTACCCGAGCGGGATCGGGGCCGGTTGATGTTCTCGAGCACCAAGTCGTCCACGGACACCTCGGTCGACAGAGCGTTGCGCTCGCGGGAGTCGGCCAGCGGCACACCTGCCAACGGGCCCAACGAATTCCAGACCAGCGTCCCCAAGCCGGACTCGGAGCCGGCCGCCGGGCTGCCGCCGCCTGCGTCGGGGACGTCCGGTGCCGGTAGGTTCATTTCACAGAGCGAGGGGAGCGCATAGCCGACCCAGTTCGGGAACGCCGGCAGGCCGTAGCTGCCCGCCGCCTCATCGTCGTCAACCGCCACATTCGAGAACCACGCCAACGACTGACGCCGTGCCGGTTCGAAGCCCGCCAGACTGAACATGGCGGAGCTCGAAGACAGCAGGCGTCCGCCCCCCACCAAATCGGCAGGGCTCAACGGCGCCGTCGACCCGTGCGCGCTCGGCCGGGTCAGTAAAGCCCCGGCGCGAGGTCGGCCCGACTTCAACGCCGCCACTTGCGCAGCCGACCACCCCTGCGCCTCCTCAGCCGAACGCCCGATGGGCAGAAGAGAGAAAAGGCCAACTTGCGAGGCATCGAAGCTGGTTGCCCGAGCGGTCGCACTGGCGCTCAAGGCTGTCCCGCGCCCAGCCCCAAAGTGCGCTGGGTGCGCCGCACGCCCCGGCCCCGGCAAGCTGGCACGCGCCGAATTCGGGAGCGCCGGGGGCAGCGCCACCGCCGCAGCCGCCGACCAAGACGGCAGAGCGACCGCCCCACCCTCATCGGCCGACCGCGGGGACGGAGGCGGCCAAGCGATCGCCAGCGCGAACTGGCCTGGATCACCGAGGTTCGAGCCGGACAAGCCCCTGCGGCGCGAGGGAGGCGGGTTGAACGTCTCCGGCTGCGGGAAGGGAACGGCCCCGGCGGTGTCTTGCACAGCCAGGCCCAGGGAGAGCGTGCGCCGACCCTCGGCGTCCATGCCCCAACCGATGGCGTCGAGCCGCCAGGTCGGTGCCCGCGCGCCGGCGGCACACAGGACCGCGAGCAGGGCGGCCACGTGCTTGCAGCGCAGTTGTCGGAGAATTCTTTTCATCTGGAACCCCGATTTCGCGGTCTCGGCAGCCGGTGGGCAGGCTCTGCCTTTCCACCGTCCTCATCGGCACGGGGGGAGAGGCACTTTAGGGAAAAGGGAGCCGGCAGGTGCTTTAGAGCCGGCCGGGCAGGCCGAGCAGGCGCTGGCACTCGAGGACGGCGTAGCGGTCCGTCATACCCGCCAAGTAGTCGCACACGGCCCGGTGCAAACCCTCTTGGCCCGCCCGTTTCCGCGCCTGCTGGCCGGTCGCCTCCGGGTGCCGCAGATAGAAGTGGAACAACTCCTCGAGCATCCGCACCGCCCGCTGGTTGGGACCGTGCACGGCGGGGTTGTAGTAGAGATGCGCGTAGAGGTAGTCGCGCAGCTCGAGGTTCAACCGCCGCCGCTGTGCGCTGTACTGCACCAGCGGCCGCCGCTGGCGCCGCACGTCATCGGCCGACCGCACGGCTGCATCCCGTATCCGCCGCTCGGCCGTACGGACGACGTCCCGGACCTCCTCGTCGATCAGGCACCGGATGGTGAAATACCGGCGGCATTCGTCGGGCAGAGCCCCTTGCTGCCGGCGCACTTGGCGCGCGGCCTGCCCCCACACGGTCACCTCCCGCGCCAAGCGACGCTCGCTGAGCAGACCCGCCTCGAGTCCGTCGTCCAAATCGTGGCTGTAATACGCAATCTCGTCGGCCACATTCGCCACCTGCGCCTCCAGCGAACAGCACTTGGCTTCGAAGTCGAGCCGGCGCCCCGGATGGTCGTAGCTGGTCGGGTGCTTGGCCAATCCCTCGCGAACCTCCCAGGTCAAGTTCAGGCCCCGAAAAGCCGGGTACTTCTGTTCCAGGACCTCGACCACGCGCAGGCTCTGGCGGTTGTGCTCGAAGCCGCCGTGGCCGCGCATCAAACGGTTCAGCGCCGCCTCCCCGTTGTGGCCGAAGGGCGAATGCCCCAAGTCGTGCGCCAGCGCAATCGCCTCGGTCAGGTCTTCGTTGAGCCGCAGCGCCCGGGCAATGTTCCGGCCGATGGCCGCCACCTCCATCGTGTGCGTCAGCCGCGTGCGCAGGTGATCGCCGGTGCCGTTGAGGAAGACCTGCGTCTTGTACTCGAGCCGGCGGAACGCCCGCGAGTGGATGATCCGGTCCCGGTCCCGCTGGTAATGCGTCCGCCACTCCGCGGGCGGCTCGGGATGTACCCGGCCGCGCGTCGCCTCACTCAACTGGGCGTACGGGGCCAGGGCTTGGCGCTCACGCCGCTCGAGTTCCTCGCGGAGGCAGGGCATACACTGAGCCGGGAACTGCAACCACGCCGCAGGCGCCGAGTGCCGGGCGCTAACCGGCCAAGAGCGCCTGCACCGACACCCCGCGCAGCTCGAAGAGGCGCCGGATGGCCTCCTCGATCAGGTTGTTCGGACAAGACGCACCGGCGGTGACCCCCACGATGAGATCGCCGGCGGGCAGCCAAGGCTGCGTCTCTCGCTCCTGTTGCAGGTGCTGATCGTAATGCACGATGCGCTGGGCCGAGATCATCTTCGAGGCGTTCTTGATGAAGTACGTCGGCAGCCGCGACTCGCCCATCTCCGCCAAATGCGACGTGTTCGACGAGTTGTACCCCCCAATCACCACCAACAAATCCAGCGGCTCAGCCAACAGCTTCTCGAGGGCGTCCTGCCGATCTTGGGTCGCCCCGCAAATCGTGTCGAAAAAGCGAAAATGGCGCTGCGCCTCGCCCGCCCCGTAGCGCGCCGCCAACGCCGCCCGGATCCGGCGCTGCACCTCCTCCGTCTCCCCGCGCAACATCGTCGTCTGGTTCGCTACCCCCACCACCTCCAAATCTCGGTCCGGGTCGAACCCGGGCGAATGCGCCCCGCGGAATTTGGCCAGGAACTCCTCCTTGTCCCCCCCCCGCACGATGTACTGGCACACGTAGTCGGTCTCGGCCAGCGTGAACACCACCAAATAATGACCCTGGCCATACGCCGTGGCTTGGGAGGTCGTAGCCTTGGTTTCCTCATGCTTGGCCTTGCCGTGGATGATGCTCGTCACCCCGTCGCGCGTGTATTGACGCACCCGCTTCCACACGCTCATCACGTCGCCACAGGTCGTGTCCACCAAAATGCAGCCCTTCTCCTCCAGCCGCCGCCGCGTGCTCACCTCCGTCCCAAAAGCCGGGATGATCACCACGTCTTCCCGCCCCAACCGCGCCATCTCGCTCTCCGTCGGCTGCGGCGAGAAACTCTCGATCCCCATGTGCCGGATCTGATCGTTGACCTCCGGGTTATGGATGATCTCACCCAACAAGTAGATCGGCCGAGGCGGAGGAAAAACCTTGCGCGCCGCGTAGGCCAGGTCGATCGCCCGCTCGACCCCGTAGCAGAACCCAAATTCCTTGGCCAACTTGACCGTCAAACCATCGGCCGCGAGCCAGCCCCCATTCTGGCGGATCCGCTCGACCACCTCGCTCCGGTAGTGCGCCACCACCTGCGCCTGCACCGCCGCCATAATGTCCGGTCGGCGCAGATTCACTTTACCCTGACCCGGCGCCACAGGCGCTTCAGTTGACATAGCCCTGGAATCTACCACCGTCGCGCCCGGCGTCGAGCCCGCAGTCAACCTTGCAGCCAGCCGAGGACGGCCTTTTGGGCATGTAACCGGTTCTCCGCTTGATCGAAGATCGTCGAGGCGTGAGCCTCGAAGGTGTCCTCGGCGATCTCCTTGCCCCGATAGGCCGGCAGACAATGCATCACCAACGCGCCGGGTTTGGCGAGCTGTACCAGAGCGTGGTCGAGTCGATAGTCGGCAAGCTCCGCCAACCGCTGCGGGGCCTCGGCTTCCTTGCCCATCGAAACCCACACGTCCGTGTACAAGACGTCCGCCCCGCGAACCGCCGCCTGCGGATCGCAGGTCCACTCGACCCGCCCACCCGCCCGAGCGAGGAGGTCCGGATGCGGCTGAAAAGCCGCCGGCGCCGCCACGCGCAGCTCGAACCCCAACCGCGCTGCCGCCCAGACCCAACTGGTCGCCACGTTGCAGCCGCCGTCGCCCACAAACGTGACCACCAACCCGTCGAGCGAACCGCGCTTTTCCTGGACCGTGAACAGATCGGCCAGGATCTGGCAGGGGTGCTCATGGTCCGTGAGCGCGTTGACCGTGGGAACTCGAGCTTCCGCGGCGAACTCCTCGACATCGGCCTGCTCGAAGGTGCGAATCACCGCCCCGTGGATCATCCGGCCCAGCACGCGGGCAGTGTCCTTGATCAGTTCGCCCCGCCCCAGTTGAATATCGGTGGCATTCAGGAACATCACCTGCCCACCCAACTCCCGAATGCCCACCTCGAACGACACCCGCGTCCGCGTCGAAGACTTGCTGAAGATCAACGCCCAAGACTGCCCCGCCAGCGGCAGCGACCCAGGACGGCCCCGCTCGAGCTTGTAGCGCGGGGCGCTGGCGAGAATCGCGCGGATCTCTTCGGCCGACAACTTCTCGATGCTCAACAGATGTCTCATCAACGACTCTCCAGGCCAGCTCCCAACCCGCCTACCTCACGCCCCTACGGCTCGGGCCAGCCCCGGAAAGGCGCACTATTAAGCAAATCCCGCCGCGCGAGTCACGTAAAAGTTCTCGCCCGCCTCAGGCCAGCGAACGGATCACGCCGGCAATGATCTCGATCCCCTCCGCCGCCTGCTCCCGGGTCAGGTTCAACGCCGGCAACAGCCGCACCACGTGCGTGCCGCTCGGCACCGTCAATACCCCCGCCGCGTGCAGGCGTTGGACCAGTTGCAGCGAGGGGGGCTTGGGGTCGCTCGCCCACCCCGGCAGGTCCGCCGCGAGCTCGAAGCCCAACATCAGCCCCACCCCCCGTACGGCGCGCACCACGCCCGGGTATTGCCCGCTGAGCCGGGTGAGCTCAGTCTTCAGAAACTCCCCCACGGCACGAGCACGGTCGGCCAAACGCTCGCGCTCGATCACCTCGAATACTTTCAACGCCACCGCGCAACCCAACGGCGTGCCCCCAAACGTCGTCGCATGCGTCCCGGGTCCCAGCAAGTCCGCATACGGCGCGCGGACCCAGAACGCCCCGATCGGAAAGCCGCCTCCGAGCGACTTCGCCATGGACACCCCGTCGGGCAGGAAGCCATCCCCCCCCGTCACCCCCTCGAGCAGGCGTTGGAAGCTCTGGAATCGCCCGGTCCGAAAGTGACCGCATTGGACCCCATCCATCAACAACAACAGGCGCCGCTCATCGCACAGCGCGCGCAAGCCCAGCAGGTACTCCGGTGTGGCCGGCGCAATGCCGCCTTCGCCTTGGATGCCCTCGATCAGAACCGCCACGGTAGCCGGCGAGAGGGCCGCCCGCATCGCCGCGAGATCGTTGAACGGCACATGACGGAAACCCGCTACCATGGGCGCAAAACCCTTCTTGATCTTCTCCTGACCCGTCGCTGCAATCCCCGCCAGCGTCCGGCCATGAAAAGAGTTGTGCGCCGTCAGAATCTCGAAGCGCCCTTCCTCGTGACCGAACTTGCGGGCGAGCTTGAACAGGCCCTCGTTCGCTTCCGCCCCGCTGTTGGCGCAAAACACTTTGCCCCCCCGCAAATGCTGCACGACCTTCTCCGCCAACCGCCCCTGCGGTTCGTGGTAGTAGAGGTTCGAGACGTGCACCAACCGCTCGGCTTGCTCGACCAAGGCCCGGCTCACCTCCGGATGCGCATGGCCCAACGCACACACCGCAATCCCGCTGCCCAAATCCAGGTAACGGCGCCCGGCCACGTCCCAGACATAACTGCCCGCACCTCGCGCCAGCGCCAACTCGAATCGCCCGTAGCTCGGAACCACATACCGGTCGAACAACTCCCGCACCGCCTCGAACTGGTTGTGCACCAGGGGCGGTGGCGGCGGAGTGCACCTCAAGCTCTCACTCATAGCCGCCCTCCTTACGCTGAGCCGGGCGCCTGACTCAACGAAATTCTGCGGGTACGAACGCCTACCCACCCCACCCCTCGCACCCGCACCTCGCCACTCGCGCCCTCTCGCCCCCCTGAGCCGCAGCCCTGGCCAGCCCAACCCTACCTGCCCCCGGCACCCGGCGGAGCCTCGAGCTCCTCGATCAGCTTCGCCAGGCGCCGGCCGTATTCGACATAACTGGCGTACTGATTCGCAGCCGAGGATTGCACCGAGGCGTCATGGAAAACCACCGCCAAATGCGGCTCGATCGAGATCCCCCCCGCGTAGCCACGCGCCAGCGCATCCTGCAGGATGTCCCGCACCCGCCCGGAGCCGGCGCCCGGCCAATGATAATCGGCATCGTTCTTGGCCGGGTTCCATGTGGCGTCTTTGATGTGAACGTGCGCCGTGACATCCCGGACGGCCGTCCAGAACTCCCACGGATCCTGCTTAGGCCAGGGTTTCGCCTGCGACCGATCTGGGTTGAAGATCGGGTTGGCCGTGTCGAAGACCCACTGCAAACCCGGCACCCGATCGAGCAACTCGAGGGCATGCCGCGCGCTCATCCCGCCGTGGTTCATGCAGTTCTCGTGCACCGGCTGCAGCCCCGCGTCCACAAACCGCTGCGTCACCTCCCGCACCCGCTCGAACACCAACGGCGGAATCGAGTCGGCATCCTCTGCCGGCTTGAAACTCATGATCCGCACGTACTTCGTCCCAAGCCGTTGCATCCGCGGAATGGCCCGCCCCACCTCGGCTAAGGTCACCTCGAACGGCGTCTCGACCGTCTTAGCCCAGTTCATAATGGTCGACCCAAAACAGCAGACCCGCACCCCTGCCTGCTCTAACTTGCCCACCACAGTGTCAAACGCCGCCTCGGATAAATCGTGCAGGTTGGCCTTGGGATAGCCGCGCACCTCGACGGCGCGCGCCTCCAAGGCCGGCCAACCCAGTTCCTGGGTCGCCCGGATCTGTACGTCGATGTCGGCCCCTGCCTCGTCCGCAATGCCCGTCAAGTAGTATGCCATAACTCGTTCGCGTGTCCCCCAACCCAACCACACCCGACCGCCTCCTGACAAGTCCCCCCTAGCGGCCAACCCATCCCCAGCCACAAGCCGCACCCCGGGATTGTGCCTACCAGTCCGCCCCGCTTTCTGCCACAATCCTCCCATGAGCACCGCCCGACGCCCTGTCCTGGCCCTGGCCGCCTGCCTGGCCCAAGCCTCCCTGACCATCCCGGCCACCGCCCGCGCCGCTGAGCCCCCCCCCCCCGCCCGGCCCAACTTCCTCTTCATCCTCGTGGACGACCAGTCGCCGTTCGACTTCAAATTCTACAACCCGCAGTCGCCCCTCCCCGCC
>Ga0194126_10010073_pt1 | contig 12448 bp, 7 predicted proteins | sample TA2KigC150mmetaG_FD_148641 | JGI IMG/M metagenome (GOLD analysis project Ga0194126, IMG submission 148641) | Freshwater microbial communities from Lake Tanganyika, Tanzania - TA2015035 Kigoma Deep Cast 150m | ecosystem: Environmental > Aquatic > Freshwater > Lake | place: Tanzania: Lake...
TCGATGACCGCCGCCATCCCGCCGAGGTTGCCGTCGATCTGGAAGATGCGCGGCGGGTGAAGGTCCAGAAGGCTGTCCGTCGCGAAGTCGGTGACCAGGTGCTCGATGTGAGAGAGCGCCTCGTCCCCGCGCCCGGCCCGGGCGAAGCAGCACGCCGTCCACGCCCGGCTCCAGCCCGTGTGCCCGCCCATGGCCTCCAGGCGTAGCTCCAGCGAACGCATCGCCGCGGCGAACAGCTCCGGCGTGCGCTCGGGGTCGATCTGGTCGCCGGGGTACAGACCGTAGAGGTGCGAGATGTGCCGGTGCCCGGGCTCGACCTCCTCAAACTCCTCGTTCCACTCCAGGAGCTGCCCCCGGGAGCCGATCCCCCCTTCCGGCAGCCGTCGGCAGAGCTCCCGCCACCGTTCGCGCCGATCCGCGTCCACGCCCAGGACCTCCGCCGCTCCCGCCGCATGAGACAGCGCGTCCCTCGCGAGTTGCACGTCCATCGCCGCGTTCACACCGAGGCTCACCGGGTACCGGGGGCCGCTGCCCACGAAGCGATTCTCGGGCGACTGTGAGGGCACGATCAGGAGATTGCCGGCGGTGTCCTCGATGACATACGACTCATAGAACGCAGCGACCTCCTGCAGGAACGGGTAGGCGCGCTCCCGCAGGAACCCCTCGTCGAGCCCGAACTCGTAGTGCCACCAGAGATGCTGTGACAGCCACGCCGCCGCCCCGATCCACACCGCCCAGCCGTCCGATTCGGGCGTGCAACGGCCCCACGGGTCGGTCTGGATCGGGAGCCAGACGCCCTCGCACCCGTACAGCTTCCTCGCCGCCTCCCGCCCATGGGGCGCCTGCCGCTCGAGGTGCCGGAACAACGCCTCTGCGTACGCCTGCAGGCCGCCCGGCTCCGCGCCCCAGTAGGCCATCTGCAGGTTCACGTCCTGGTGTAGATCGCTGTTCCAGGGCGGCTCCAACTCTTCGCACCAGCGGCCCTGCAGCGTCGTGGGCAGCGAGGCGTTCGCCGAGGACGCGCACAACAGGTAGCGCCCGTAGTTGAAGTACAGCAGCGCCAGACCCGGGTCGGCCTCGCCCCCACGCAGGCGCCGCAAGCGCTCATCGGTCGGCAGCTCCGGCTCCTCGAAGGGCAGCTCCAGCTTCAGCCCCCCGTAGTGCCGGGCGTGCTCGGCCTCGTGGGCCGCCCGCAGCGTCTCCCAGTCTCGCGTCGAGAGACGCTGTGGAGCGCACTCGGTTGCCGGGGCCCGCCCCTGCGCCGAGGTCCCAACGTCGATCACCACCAGCACCTCCGTCGCGTCGGTGACCGCGAGCTTGCGGCCGTCGAGGACGGCCACGCTCCCGCCGGCCACGTGCACGTCCGCTGCCACCCGAAAGCCGATGCCGCCGGCGATCTCCCCGCACATCATCAGCCCGGCCTCAGTGGTCTCAGTCCGCAAGGCGCATCTGGGGTCGTGCAGGCGATCCAGCCACAGGACACACGAGAGGGGTCGGCCGTCGCAGGTGTACCGGGCGAGCAGCAGGTCCTCGGTGAGGTGCGCCACATACTCGCGCCGATGGCGGGCGCCATCCCCGCGCACGCCGCCGTAGGAGACCGACGCGATCCCGCTGGACAGGTCCAGCTCGCGGCGGTAGTCGTGCCACGGCCGCTGGTTGAACTCGACGAACAGGTCGCCCGCAGTCTGGTAGGAATCGACGCGTCCCGGCGTCCCGCTGATTCCGCCCGGCCCGCCAAAGTAGCGGTTCGCCAGCTCCGTCCCGCGTTCGTACTCCCCGGCCAGCAGCAACCCCCGCACCTCAGGCAGGTAGTGGGCCGCCTCCTCGACGTCGCGGAAGCGATGGATGCCCTCCCACAGCCACTCGTGGTTGAGCGCCAGGCGCTCGCGAGGACAGGTTCCCAGCACCATCGCCGCCAGTCGCCCGGTGCCGATCGGCAGACCCTCGGTCCAGTCGGTCGCGGGCTCGCGATACCACAGTCTCTCGTGCATGGCAAAGGACTCCCCGGTGGGTGGGACGAAGCGGTCCAGGCGGTTCCGCCCTCGCGAATCGGACGCCGGCCGTGCCGGTCGACGTCGAGGCTGCGCGGGATGCGCGCCGAACAGGAGGCCCGCATGACGACCTTCGGCTGGGCGGCGGTGCTTGCCCTATCCTGCGCGGCGGCCGGCGCGGCGCTTCTTCCCGACGAGAGCCCTCCGGCCGCGGGCGAATGGGGCTTCCGCCCCGCGGACGGAAAGCCCTCCGCCGTCGACCCGCCGGGTTTCGTCTGGCGGCCGCAAAGGGACGCGCGGACCTACGATCTGCAGGTGAGCCGGGATGCCGACTTCGCCCAACTCGCCCACGAAGCCCGAGGCCTCAGCCTCGACTGCTGCTGCCCCGGCGCACCCCTCGGCGTCGGCGCCTACCACTGGCGCTTCCGCTTCACGACCGGGGCCGGCGAGGTGTCTGAATGGAGCACCGCGCGCCGCTTCACCATCGACGCCTCCTCCCGACCCTTCCCGCTCCCCGACCGCGAGGAGCTGCTGAGCCGGATCCCCGCCGAGCACCCGCGCCTGTTCCTCCGCCCCGAGGACGTGGCGACCTATCGGGAGCTGGCCCGGGGGCGTCTGAAGCCCCAATGGGACGGCATCCTGGCGGCGTGCGAGAAGCTCCTCGCGGAGCCGCCGGATGTGAGCGAGCCGCTGAAGTACCAGGAAGGCGAGAAGCGCGGCGTCAACGACGATGCGTGGCGGAAGCGCTGGTGGGGCAACCGGCAGCGCACGGAGGCGGTGTGCAACGGCGCGGCGACGCTGGCGTTCGCCTGGATGCTCGGCGGCGATGAGCGTTTCGCGCAGGAGTCGCGGCGGCTGCTCATGGCCGCCTGCGCCTGGGACGTGAATGGGGCCACCAATCGGGCCTATAACGATGAAGCCGGGATGCCGTTCCTCTGGGGGACGGCACGCGCCTACACGTGGCTCCACGGGTACCTGAGCGAGGACGACCGCCGCCTCGTGCGCGAGTGCATGGCCGCCCGAGGGGACGAGGCCTTTCAGGCGCTCGTCCGCAAGCAGCACCTCTGGCGGCCCTACGACAGCCACGCCAACCGGCTGTGGCACAAGGTCGGGGAGGTCGGCACGGCGTTCTATGGCGAGATCGAGGGCGCGGGCGACTGGGCCTGGTTCGCGATGAACGTCTTCTTCAACTCCTATCCCGTCTGGAACGACGACGCCGGGGGCTGGCACGAAGGGCTCGCCTACTGGAACGGCTACCAGTCGAAGGTGACCTGGTGGCTGGCGCTGATGCAGTCCATCTACGGGTTGGACGGCTACCGCAAGCCCTTCTTCGCGAATGCGGGCAACTTCCCCCTCTACGTGGCGCCGCCCGGCGAGACCCTCGGCGGATTCGGCGACCTCACCCTGGGCAGCGCCACCGCCAAGAGCTGTAGCCCGACGGTGAGCATCTTCGCGCGCATGGCCCGCAACCCGTACTGGGAGTGGTACGTGTCCGAGTCGGGCGGCGCCGAGCTGCCGGGGGGCTACATGGGCTTCATCTACGGGACCACGGAGCCTGTCGCGTCGAAGGAGCCGACCGATCTGCCCAGCTCGGTCCTGTTCCCCGGCGTGGGCGTGGCGGCGCTCCACAATGACCTGACCAAGCGCCAGAACGATGTGCTCTTCATGCTCAAGAGCAGCCCGATGGGCACGCAGAGCCACGGGTACGACTCACAGAACGCCTTCCTGCTCAGCGTGGCCGGCGACCCGGTCTTCGTGTACACGGGGTGGCGGGACCTCTACGGCAGCCCACATCATCGCGACTGGATGTGGGAGACGAAGAGCCAGAACTGCATCCTGGTGAACGGCGTCGGCCAGAAGAAGCGCTCGAACCTGCCGCTGGGGGAGATCACCCGCTTCGCGACCGCCGCGCGTTTCGACTATGTGGCCGGCGAGGCCGCGCCGGCCTACGAGGGCGCCGTCAGCCGCTTCACCCGCGCGGCCCTCTTCCTCAAGCCGGAGGCGATCGTCCTGTTCGATGTGCTCGAGGCCCCCCAGCCAAGCACCTTCCAGTGGCTCCTCCACGCGCGAACGGAGATGCAGGTCGAGGGGCAGGCGATCCACGCGCGAGGCCTGGGCAGCGGTGCGGCGATCGTGCAGCTCCTTGCGCCCCAGGGGTTGCAGATCACGCAGACGAACCAGTTCGATCCTCCACCGCAGGAGTGGGTGAAGCTGGAGCAGTGGCACCTCCAGGCCGCGACGCCGGCGCCCGCAACGGCCGCGTGCTTCGTCTCGGTGATCCGACCCCAGCGGCCCGCCGACCCCGACCCGCCCCTCGAGGCGCAGGCGCTGGAGTCCCCGGACGCCCTTGGCTGCGAGCTGGCGCTGGCCGACGGCAGGGCCGTGGTGGTGTGGCGCAAGTCGGGAGAGGGGCAGCTCAGTCTGGGCGAGGTGACGACGGACGGCGAGGCGGCGTGCGTGGTCCTCGCGCCGGACGGCGCGGTGCGGGAGTCGTTCCTGCACGCGGGCACAACGCTGAGCTACCGAGGGCGCCTGGTGCGGTAGGCGGCGCTCACCACACCTCGTCGATCACGCTCCGCACGACCTCGACCCAGCGCCGCAGGCGCGTGGGCTCGCCCTGCACCGTCTCGATGTCCTTGAGATGCAGGTGGAGGTTCGTGCCGCGCGCCGCCCGCAGCCCCTCGCCGATGATCCGCCGGATGCGCTCCTCGTCCCAGGCCGCGCAGACCATGTCGGTGGGGTTCGGGCGCCAGGAGATGACGTAGTCCCCCCCGATCTGCTCCGCGCACCTCGCGATGTCCGCCACGGGCGTCACCGCGATGCTGCGCAGGTTCTCCGCCTGCCTCAGCATGTCGATCTTCCTCGTCAGGTCCTCGCAGCATCCGTAGTGGGTCAGCCCGAAGCGCTCCATGATCGGGAGCTGGTACTGATAGAGGAACTCGTCGTGGAAGGCCGGGCTGATGAGCGTGAACTCCTGCGCGGCGAAGAAGCCCCAGAGGTCCCGGCGCGCGCGCGGCCCGGAATTGGGTGTCGGCTCCTCGAGCTCCTCGGCGTATGCCTCCTGGCCGTTGTGACCGCAAGTGAGGGTGAGGTCTCCGGCCGCCTCGGCCTGCTGCTGGTTCGCCAGGATGCCGTCCCGCATGAAGGCCAGGAGGTTCCTCAGTTCCTCCGGCGACTCGTACATGTCCACCATCACCTGCTCGAGGCCGCGCAGATACGCCAGCGAGGTCGAGATGTCCGCCAGGAAACCCCAGAGCACCGGGCCCCGGTTCACGTCGACTGCCAGCAGCCCATCCACAACCTCACGGAGCCGCTCAACGTTCCGCTGCGTCGCCTCCTCGTCGATGTCGTGCCGCGGCACCGTCATCCTCGCCACGTCGTCCCATGTCTTCAGCGCCGCCCCGGTCACCTTGAACGCCCCGCCCTCGCCGGGGTGCTGCAGCTCCGCGTCGACGCCCCAAGGCCCGGTCCATCCGCCCCGCGTGCGATGGGAGGCGCCCTGGGTGACCCACGGCTCGGCGATGAGATCGTCGCCGATCGGGTCGTGGAAGATCGCCATCCGCAGCATCCGCTCGTGGGCCCGGTAGAACGGGTCCTCACACTGGAGGGTCTCCTCGCCGAACACCTCCCGGCACCACACATTGTGGTAGCCATAGGTCGCGAGCACGAGGGGACGGTCGGTCCTCAGGCTGTTGTGAGCGCGCCACAGGTCGCGTCGCTCCTGCTGGACCGGCTGAGCGGCGATGTCGGCGTACTCCTGGGCCAGATCGCGGATCACTTGCCGGTCGCGAGGCGAGATCATGGCGGGCTCCTTCGTCGGTCCGTCGCGGCACCGCGTAAGTTCGTCGAGCCGTTCGCGTCTCCTGCGCGGCGATCAGAAGGTGCACCCGCGCCCCGAGGGCGAAACGCGCCGCGCATCTCTGGAGTCGTCAGGAGGCCGCGGCATGGAGTATCGCACGCTGGGACGCACGGCGCTGGATGTCAGCGTTCTGTCGATGGGCGGGCTGTTCGTGTCGAAGATCGGCGGCGGTCGGGAGCAGGCTTGCGCCGCCGTGCACCGCGCGCTGGAGCTGGGCGTCAACTACGTGGACACGGCGCCGGGCTATCTGGATAGCGAGGAGGTCCTCGGCGAGGCGCTGGAGGGGGCCCCGCAGCCCTACATCCTCTCCACCAAGCTTGGCGGGCGGCCGGAACCCTTCGACGCCCAGGATGTGGACGGGCTGAAGTTCTCCTTCGAGGAGAGTCTGCGCCTGCTGAAGCGCGAGGCCGTGGACATCCTGATGATCCACGAGCCCGATCGCCCCGGGCAGCACGACTGGTGGACCAACTGGGAGGACTTCACCGGGCCCGTCACCGAGGTGCTCGCCGAACTGCAGGCCGAGGGGCTCGTGCGTTTCACCGGCCTGGGCGGCACGACGCCCTACATCCTCGCGCGGATCTGCGCGACCGGGCAGTTCGACGTAGTCCTGACCGCCTTCAACTACAGCCTCCTGTGGCGGGAGGCCGCGATCGCGGTGATCCCCGAGGCGATGAGGCAGGACATGGGGATCGTCATCGGGTCGCCGCTGCAGCAGGGCTGGCTGGCGCGCCGCTTCGACGAGCAGCTCGCCAGTCCGCCCGCCTGGCTCAGCCCTCCTCGACGCGAGCAGCTCCGGGCCCTCTACTCGCTGGCGGACGAGTCGGGGATCTCCCTCACCGACCTCGCGATCCGCTGGGCCATCGCCGACTCGCGCATTCACACGACGCTGATGGGTGCGCGGTCGGTGCAGGAAGTCGAGATGAACGTCGCCGCAGTCGAGGCCGGCCCGCTCCCGGCCGACGTCATGCAACGCCTGGCCGAGATCGGCGAGATGGTGCCCTTCCGGCCGTTCAACGAGCCCTTCGGCTGCCAACTCGCCAACCCGGGCTACCACGGCCCTGGAGTCGCCACCTGACGTCCGGCGGCCCCCATGTCCGCCGGACGGGCTGTGGCGCAGGGGGCCACGCCGCAAAGGGGCCGCTCAGTCCGGCTCCAACGGCAAGGTCAGTGTGAAGCAGCTACCCTTCCCCACCTCGCTGAAGACGGTTACCGTACCGCGGTGAAGGTCGGCCACTTCCCTGACGATCCGCGTGCCGAGGCCGGTGCCGCCGCTCTTGGTGCTGATGCTCTCCGCGCTGAACAGGCGCCTCAGCACCTGGGGCGGGATGCCCTCTCCGTTGTCGGAGACCTCGAGGCGCACACAGGAGCCTTCCGGGAAGCACCCGTCCCGCACGGCCTCGACCCGCAGGGCGATCCGCCCGCCCGGAGGCGTCGCGTGGATGGCGTTCATCACGAGGTTGTACGCGGCGTTGAAGAGCTGGGACGAGTCCGCCAGGATCTCCGGGTCGTCGCCGCCCTCGCACGTGAGCTTGAGGCCCCGCTCGGCGGCCACCGGGCCCAGCACGCCCGCGACTTCGTTCGCAATGCGGGACACGCGCGCCGGCGCCATCGTCGGCGGCGACATCTCGCCCCGAATGCAGTCCGCCATCTGCCGGGTGCGCTCACCAACCCGCAAGGCGGCCTCCACCAGCAGACTCGTGGCCTCCTGGCAGCGGCGGCGGTCGCGCGCGCACCGTTCGGCGAGCGCGTCGTCCGCCAGGCTTCCGGCCTCCAGCGCCTCGAAGTGCTTCTCCAGCACCTTCTCCAGCGCCCGGGTCCACGCGATCACCGGAGCGATCATGTTCTTCACGTCGTGCCCCACCTTGACCAACAGGCGCGCCACCGCGCCCAGCCGCGCCGCCTCATGCAGCCGCGCGTTCTCGATGATCGTCGCGGCCTGCGTAGCCACGATCGTGAGGAGCTCCAGGTCTTCCTGCCCAAAGACCCCGTGTCGCCGGTTGATCGCCTGCAAGGCCCCCAGCGTCCGGCCGCCGGCGGTGCGGAGCGGAACCGTGATCATCGTGACGGAGGGGTAGCCCGTCTCGTCCGCGATCCGGTGGTAATGCTCCGGCGCCTGCGAGACGTCGTTCAGCAGCGAGGCCTCGCCGGTTCGGAAGACCCGTCCCGCAACTCCCTCGGTGACCGGCATCGACCGGCCGAGCAGCCGATCCGCGATCGGGCCCACCACGTACTCGAACACCAGCGTGTCATCGGTTGGGGAATGCAGCAGAATCGAGCCCGAATCGGCATCCACCGTGTCCAGGCTCGCCTCCAGGGCCGACGCCACCACCTCGGTGTACTCCGTCTTCCCGCAGAGGACCTCGGTGATGTTCAGGATCGCCGCGATGCGGCGGTCTCGACCGCTATCGCCCTCCGCCTGCCGACCCTGAGTGCCCGACATGCTCCAGCCCTCGCCTTTCACCGGAGGACAGGCGCCGTCGCCTGTCAGCACGGGCCGCGGACCATCCGGTGCTCGGGCACTTCGCCGCTGCCACCGGCATCTCCTGCGCCAAGCCCCAGACACGGAACGAGGCGGGGCCCGAGGGCTCCCGCCTCGCACGGGACTCCGTGAGGCTCTCCGCGGGTCAGCTCGCTCCGCCCGCTGCCATGGGCAGTTCGAGCTGGCGGGAGCCGCCGCCCTCCACCTCCCGCTGCCACGCCTCAACAGCCAAGCGGCGGGCCGCCTCGTTCTGGGCCGGCGCCACCGGAGCCACCTCGGCCCGGTGGAACTGGTTCAGCAGGCAGCGCGTCTCCAGGTGCCGCGCAAGCTGCTCCCGACCGACGGTCACCGTCCGGTTCAGCTGGCCGATGACCGCTTCGCAGTCGGTGTAGACGATCAGCGCCCGAGCGCCCATCTCGCGGGCCTCGCGCAGGGCAGCGCTGATGGCTTCATAGGCTGCGGTGATGCGGTCGTTGGTGGGAACGGTTGCGGAGATCTTGCGGAGTGTGTGGTGTCGTGCGGCCTTGATGATTACTGCGATCCCTGCGATGTCGCTGCTGCCCGCGGTGTGCCCGCTCGTCATGGCGTAGAGCAGTTGCTTGCTCTCTGCCTCTCTGGCCATACCCCCTCCACTCCCTTCATCCGGCGCAGGCGGCTCGTTTCCCTCCTTGGGGCGGGTCGACTGAACGCTGCCAGGCCCCCGGTGCACGGCTCCGTCTAGCTCTGTCCAGCTATTCCCATTCTACCCTCTACAACACCATCCAACACGCAAATGTTCATCTCGGCCGGTCTGTCCGCCACTTCTTCCGGAAGAGACGGGCGTGAAGCCCCCTTACGGTCGACGGCTCCGCGCCCGCCTGCGGGCGCTCCGCAGCGCGGACAGCGTCGCCCGCTCCAGGACGGCGGCGGCTTCCGGCCCGACCCGCGAAGCGCTCTCGACCTCGTACCCCCCCTCCGGGTACGCCTCGGGCACGGGAACGTAGCCGATGGACCCGTTCGTGTTGCTGACATACAGGGTGTGCGGCAGAACGCCGGCCCGCTTCACCGCCATCCCGATCTGGCAGAAGATCTCGCCGGGGCCCGTCGCCAGCCCGATCTCGCCCAGAGCGACGCCCCAGACGGGTGCGGGCACGGGAGGCAGCGGCTTGCCCAGCTGCAGGCTCTCCAGGCACGCCGTCGCCCGACTGAGCCGATGTTCCGCCCACCAGAGGCGGCTCCGGTTGCCGGCGTCGCGCGCGCGCTCCGTCTCGGCGAGCAGCCCATCGACCGCCGCTTGTGCCTCCTCGATCGATCCATATGTCTTGGCCGGCAGCCGGGCCTCCCGACAGGCAACGCCGATCGGGGCGGCCTCCACCGGAATCGCCGTCTCACAGGCCTGAATCGCCGCCGCCCCAAGGCGCTTGCCCAGCGTGCGCGGCGACTGCAGCCCTTCCTCCATGATGACCGAGTTGATGTTGCCACAGGCGCCTTGCAGGAACAGACATGCCGCCCCCGTCAGGTCTTCCGCGACCTGGCGCGCGTACCCGGGGAAGTCGGCGGAGATCAGGCGGCCCGTGTGCGTCTGGCTGACGGGGTGCGCTGCGAAGTTCAGCAGGCAGGCCACCGGTTCGCCGTCCGGGCGGTCGAACCGTACCAGAACGACCTCCCGATCGATCGGGCCCTGCGGGTTGCGCCCCAGGATGATGCGGCCGTCGGGGAGCCGCTCGCGCCGGTTCACGCCGATGTCCGACTCGCTGCGCCCGACGCGTGCCGTCACCGGCGCCAGCTTGCCGCGGGCCTCCTGCAGCAGCCCCGCAAGCGTGAACCGCAGCTGCGCCATGTAGGCCGCCTCGGGCGACTCCCGCGGGTCTTCGCCCGCGCCGCGCCCGGTCGGGCCGTAGTGCGTGTGCGTGCAGCACAGCAGGATGCTGTCCGCGGGGAGCCGACCCCGCTGCGCAATCAGCGCCCGAGTCGCCGCCGCCCACTGCGCATCGACGCCGATCAGGTCCAGATGCACAATGGCAACGCGCTCCCTCCCGTCGTCCAGCAGAAGCGCGGTGGCGTGTAGCTCGTCCCCCAGACCGACCGATGGGCCGCGTCCGGCGAAGCCCGTCAGCTCGATACCGATGGGCGGAGTGATGTTGGCGCGCGAGACGGCGGCACGCAGCTTGCGCGGGGTCGTGCTCACGGTGGTCCGCCTTCCTTGGTCGGGTGCGGGAGGTATCCCGGCCCGCGGCAGTCAAACTCGCGCCGTCGGATTGGCCGAGCAGGCTCCCTTCTCCTGCTCCTTCGAAAGGACGGTCCACTCGCCCATGAGGCTGCGTGTGCGGCTTGAGGCGGAGCTGCTCAGCCCCAAGGAGACCCAGCAGATCGCCGATGCCGCGATCCGGCTCTGGGGCGAGCTGCCCCTGCGGATCCAGGGCTCGGACGAGCTGTTCGACCCACTACGGGACTTCGGCTGCCGCATCGACGGGGAGCGGGTGCATTTCCCGCGACCCGTACGCGACGGGGTCGTCGACCGCATCGCAGCCCAGAAGCGCGCCTGGCTGGACGCCTACGGTGAGGGGCCCCCGCCGTGGCCGGGTTCGGACATCGACGTCTTCACCCACGGGCAGGCCCTGCTGGTGTGCGACCTTGAGACAAACGCCCTGCGGCCCGCCACCCAGGCGGATCTCGAGGAGTGGTGCCGGGTCGTCGACGCCCTCGGGGTGCCCTCCCGCAGTCACCCGACCTTCATCCCTACCGACTTCCCCTCCGCGTGCGCGGACTTCCTCACCTTTGCGACCATCCTGCTGAACAGCCGCCGGCCCGGGCGTGTCTCGGTCTACTCCGCGAAGATGCTACCCTACTTCATCGAGGCCCTGGCGGTTGTGCGCGGCTCCCGCGAGGCCGTCGGCGCCGATGCCGAGTTCGCCACCGTGCTATGGGTGAACTCGCCCTTCATGATCACGCGCGAGAACGTCGACATCGCCCTGGCGGCTCGTCGGCTCCTCGGGCGACCTCTCGCCCCCTCCACCATGCCCGTCGCCGGGGCCGCAACGCCCGTGACTGTCGCCGGGCAGGCCGCCCAGACCACCGCCGAGGCCCTGGCCCTCAACGCCCTCACCCTCGCCGTCGACGACCGGACCTGCGGGATCATGCACAACCCCCTGGTCATGGACATGCGCGCGGCCGGCCACCGGCAGGCCGGCCCGGACGTGGTGTTGCACCGGGCCGTGACGCATGAGATGCACCGGCACTTCTTCGGCGGACACGCCCGCCTGTTCGGCTTCAACGCAGGCGCGCAGGTGGTGGGGCCTCAGGCCCTCCTCGAGAAGGGCGTCGGCATGGCATTGGATGTGATGGCCGGCGCCCGCAGTCTGGGCCTGGGATGCCTTGCCGCCAGCGACGTGGGGAGCCCGGTGCAGCTGCTCCTGGACTATGAGATCGCGATGGCCCTGCGCAACCTCCTGCGGGAGGTGATCGTGGATGACGATCGAATCGGCGAGCCGACGATCCTGAGCACGGTCCCTACGGGCGCTCGGTTCCTGGAGACGAGCCATACTGCACAGTACTATCGGGATGAGCTCTGGCTCCCGATGTTCCTGGACTTCCGGAACCCCCTGGGCTGGCAGCGCGACCCTTCGGACATCATCGACCGCGCCCGAGCTCGAGCGCGGGAGCTGGCCCGGACGGCCGAGAACCAGTGCCCGCTCAGCGAGGCCCAGCAGGCCCGGATTGCCTCCCTCATGGCCGAGGCCCGGGCCGAGTCGGCCGACAGCTTCACCCGCTAGGCCGCTACGGGGACTCGCGCTTGACATGCCGCGGCGTTCGGTGTAGCATTCACACGGCAAAGCGTGTGGAACATGCAATACGTGTAAATCATACCAGACCGCCCATCGCACGCGCTGCTGGGTGACCCGCATGATTGACCCGCCTCAGGCCCCCGATCTGAACCACCTCTTCCTCGGCGCTGTGACCGTCGGAGAGCGCGGCCAGATCGTGATCCCCGCCGAGGCTCGGGAGGCTTACGGCCTGCGCGGGGGTGACAAGCTGCTGGTATTCCACCACCCGGAGCACTGCGGCCTGATGATCGCCCGACTGCAGGACGTGCAGCAGCTGTTGCAGCGATGGCTTGAGTTCATGGAGAACGTCGAGCAG
>Ga0194126_10010076_pt1 | contig 12446 bp, 9 predicted proteins | sample TA2KigC150mmetaG_FD_148641 | JGI IMG/M metagenome (GOLD analysis project Ga0194126, IMG submission 148641) | Freshwater microbial communities from Lake Tanganyika, Tanzania - TA2015035 Kigoma Deep Cast 150m | ecosystem: Environmental > Aquatic > Freshwater > Lake | place: Tanzania: Lake...
GGCCTGGCGGTGGGACTATGGCGAGATACTACCCAGCTTGCTCGAATGTGGCGCGCTGCTGAGACCTATGAACCAAAGATGTCCACTGACCAGAGAGAGACGCTCTGTGCTGGCTGGAAACGCGCTGTGGAACGTGCCCGTGGCTGGGTAGAAAGTTGATACCCCCTCACTCTGACTCTCTCCTGCCACGGGAGAGAGGAAAGGAATACTAACCTCTCCCTTGATGGGAGAGGAATGTGGTGAGGGTGAAAGCAATCTATCTTGATATAGGAGAAGAATATGAAGAGAGACTTCGATGCTATTGCCAAGGAGAAATTCGACCTTATTGTAATCGGCGGTGGCATCATCGGGACTGGTATTGCCCGGGATGCGTCTCTCCGTGGTATAAAGACTTTGCTCATCGAGAAGGAGGATTTTGGCTATGGTACCACTTCTCGTTCCTCACGCTTGATTCACGGCGGCCTGCGCTACCTGCGAATGTTCGAGTTTCACCTTGTGCAACAGGACTTACACGAAAGAGAAGTTCTGTTGAAGATTGCCCCCCACCTGGTGCATCCTTTCCCTTTCATCATACCCATAACCAGCCTTTATTACCGCATAGGTCTGAGTGTAGGCGTGCGACTGTATGATGTGATGGCTTCGGGCAAGTCCATGCCCTCACACCAGCACCTCTCGCGCCGCAAAGTTCTGGAGATGGAGCCAGAACTTGAGAAGCTGAAAGGCCTGACAGGTGCCATACTTTACTATGATTGCCATGCACCGTTTACTGAGCGTCTGGGCATAGAGAATGTGCTCTGCGCTGCAGAACACGGGGCCACAATCATAAACCATGCTCAGCTTACCGGTTTCCTCAGAGATGGCAACGATGTGTGCGGCATAGAAGTGCTGGATTGCCTCTCAGGAGAGGCCTATAAAGTGAAGGCGCGGCTGACGGTCAACGCCGCCGGCCATTGGGTTGACTGCGTCAGGGATTTGCTCCGCGGTGGCCCAGCAAGCACGGTACGCCGGACCAAGGGCATACACCTGCTCACCCCAAAGCTTTCCCAAAAGGCGCTGGTTCTCTTTTCTCCCATAGATAATCGTCTTTTCTTCGTCATGCCCTGGCTGAATTACACTCTCATAGGCACCACTGATACCGATTATTCCGGAGACCTTGATGCCGTTTGTGCGGAGGAAAAAGATGTGGCTTATCTGCTGCGAGGTGTTCGCCAGGTCTTCCCTAAGCTGCGTGAAGAAGATATACTTTACACTACTGCCGGGTTGCGTTCTCTAGCTCACATCGGTGGTGAAAAGCCGTCGGACATTACACGTGAGCACAAGGTGCTTGACCATAAACAGAGGGACGGCATTGAAGGCTTTATCTCGGTACTGGGAGGCAAGATAACTGCCTACCGCGCCGTAGCAAAAGACGTTGTGAACATGGCCTGTCGCAAGCTGGGCGTGGAGGCAAAGTGTACCACAGCAGAAGTGCCTCTGCCCGGTGCACCGGCTGTGACCAGGGATAAAGTAGCAAAGGCGGCTAAAGAAAGCGGCCTCCCTGCTGAGACTGTAAAACACCTCGCCGACCTCTATGGCTCTCGCCTCTCACAGGTCTTGAAGCTGGTAAAACGCGATGAACGAAGCGGGCAGCCCATCTGTCCTCACTGTCCCGATATTCTGGCACAGATAGAGCACAGCGTAAAAGAAGAAAGTGCTCTCACGGTAAGCGACTTTCTGCTGCGCCGCAGCGCTGTGGGATTAGTCTCCTGCCAGGGGTTGGATGCTATTGAGACAGTGGCCAAAGAAATGGGGCGTATCCTCGGATGGAGCAAAGCTGTGCAACAACAGCAGGTCGAGGCCTACTGTGCCCAGGCAGCTTTAGGCCAGCACTTCAGGACTGGCTCAGGAAAACGGTTAAGCAGAACCAAGAAGGTTTGACACCCCCAAGCTGACTATGCTAACTTTTAACACGTGGCAGCGTAGCTCAGTGGTAGAGCAGGGGACTCATAAGCCCTTGGTCGCTGGTTCAAATCCAGCCGCTGCCACCAATCCGTTTATAAGACCGCCCAAAAACCAAGAGGCTCATCAAAATCCTCAAAGCTATTTAGATTACTCGTTTGAACAAGGGATTGATAACCTTAAGCTTTAGCTTCATTTTAGCTTAAGGTTGGTCAGGTCTAACATTCTACCTGTACCGGTTTTGGGGGGACAGGTTACTCCACAGCCACAACCAGACCATACTGGCTACCGGTCCATCCGGGAGATTTGCACCTTCACCCGTTCGAATTCCTCTTCAGTGAGGGTGTACTTGCTAAACGGCAGGAAACTCAACAATATCATGGCCGCGGGGAAGAGGCAGAAAATGGCGCGAACCCCGATATTAAGACTCTCAGGTTGATGGCCTTCTGGCACGAATCCCGAAAGGGCGAGGGCAAAGCCCACTATCGGCGGCCCCACGGAGTAGGCAATCTTTTGGCCTGCTGACCACATGCCGGAAAAGACCCCCTCACGCCGCAGGCCAGACTGCATCTGGTCATATTCAATCGTGTCAGGGAGCATTGAGAAGGGGAAAAGCTGAAAACTCGAAAAACCGATTCCCGCCAGGAACACCTGGACATAGAAGAGCCACAGCAGAGAAGCGCTGGTGAAGAAGAGGGACCCCATCATGACGGTAAAGATGGCGAGCCCGATATAGTAAGACTTAATCTTGCCGAGTCTCTTTCCCACGGCGAGCCATACCGGGATAAAAAGGATGCCGGTGACCAGGAAGATAGGAAAGGCAGTGTTCATTGCAGTCTCGGGCAGTTCCATAGCGTATTTTATGTAGTAGACGAATCCCGCCATCATGACGCCGATGGCCAGTGCCTGTAAGAAGTAGCTGGTCATCAACATGACAAAGGGGTAATTTCTGGCCGCAATCTTGACCTGCTCTTTCATAGGCGGCATCTCTTTTTTGGGTGGTAAGCTTGGCGCCTTTTTGGTGCCGAAAAAGCAGACGAGACAGAAAATAACGATGCCCACTCCAAAGACGAATCCCATGAACCGAAAACCACCAACACCGCCACCGCCAGCCTGTACTAGGGGCAATGCCAACGCCCCAGCTAACAGGGCACCAACTGAGGCAAAGAACATGCGAAAAGACGTGATGGATATCCGCTCGTTATAATCGTCCGACATCTCTGGCACCATACTCGCATACGGAACGTTGATGACCGTAAAGGCGGTGCAGCCCAGTGCGAAAAGGAGCGATATCTGAAGCGCATTGGCGAACTCGGTCCGATAGCCTGGGGCGATGAAAAGGACGAAAAAGGCGATGCCAAAAGGAATCGCCCCGTGGAGGAGGTAGGGACGCCTTCTGCCGAACCGGGAGCGGGTAATATCCGATATTGCCCCCATGATTGGGTCGGAGACGACATCCCAGAGCTTCGGAAACAGCAACATGATTCCCGCCAGCGCAGGAGCAATACCGACCACGTTTGTCATGAAAAACAGGAGATACATCCCCGTGGTGACGATGAAAATATTATTGGAGATGTCACCGATGCCGTAGCTCAACTTTATCCCGAAAGGGAGTCCTTGTATTTTCTTCTGTTCGGTGCCGGCTTTCTTTTCGATAGTGGTTCCCATATTCTCCCCCTTTAATCCAAAAAGTGAAAACGAGATAAATAGCTGGCTTTTTCCATCATTATCATGTATTATCCTCGGACATATTTATCCTCGCCCATCCCGAAATACTGATTTATTATCACCTTGTTACCCGTCTTGTCTTTGACAAATCCGTTGCAGTAGCCGAACGGCCCCCAATACTTCACTTTTAATACCAGATAATTCATATCTATTGTGCCCATTGTCTCGGGCTTGAAAACCAGGTCCACCATGCCATACCGGTCACGTATCAACCACTTACCCTCGACGCCGTCCGGCCTGTCAAATTTCACCGGCGGCAGGAGATTAAGCTTACCGCCAAGCCACAGGCAGTTCTCGCTGTACTTCTCCGCGTCCAGGGACTGGTTATCAGTCAGGTTGAACCCGACCAATTGACCACCGTCATTAAAGCCTGCAGCAGTTACCCAGTCATACCTCATTACGTAAGGGTAAAATCCCTTGTGGTCATCGATAATAGCAAAACTCTCCTGGCGTAAAAACTCTGTCTTTTTATCCCCTATGGAGAGGCTGCCCTGCATGGGCATAAGGCACTTGTGAGAGTACATCCCCCTGTTCTCACCAAATGGAATGGAAACCACTATCGGCTCGACCAGTCCGTTATCGTGAAATGCTTCGAAATGCGCCTCGATGTCAGGCAGTTCCTTGTGACCGCGTATCTGTATATTTATGTAAAACCGCCCCTTATCAAGATGACTGCTCAGCTCTATGTGGCAATTTTTATCCTGGTAGGACTGCCTTGCATTCCATATCGAACCAGGCACCCTGATTTTCCACGAGGGCAACATCTTTTGAAAAAAGTACTTCTTTTTATGTTCCTTATCATAGGCAATGAATTGCGCCAGCGCTGAGACCTTGGTATTGTATAGCACGGCAAGCATGAACCATCTGCTGTTTCCCAACTGGAATGCCTGCCACTCCTTTAGCCTGAAGCTGAGCAGTGGCCGTGGTGCCCAGATGCCCAGCGGCTTATCAGCCTCCAGCGGGTTTACCTTCCTGAACTGGCTGCTAAAAGTGCCGAAATTGAATTTGCCATCCGTTACCAGGTCTCCCGGCGGCGGTAAAAGTCCTCTCTGCACATATTCTGCCATTTTCATACCCCCCTATTGCAATTGTTTCGGCGCATGTGCAGTATAACACTTATGAAGTTCGAGATTAAAGGGAAATATGTTTATAATGGTAGTATAAGATACAGCCAGCGGTCAGAGTTGAACTAATAGGCGACGTATTGACAACTGTCTGTAATCTCCGTATTCTACAGGGGAGATAAATGAGAAAATTGGGTATTTTACTCTCCATTCTTATGATGGCTCTGCCTTTGTGTGCTACGTCCTGTGTGACCAGGGAAATTCCGGCGGTAGAAACGTATTACGAAACTGAATACAGGACAGAGTACAGGACTGAGACCTATACAGAAACTGTGGATGCCGTAATTGACTCTCGGCAAGGCAAAAAGTATCTCAGTCCCCAGGTAAAATGGCATACTAACCTGGTTGTCCCTGGATTTGAAGGTTCAGGCGGTACCTACTATTATGGCTATCAGCTTGAACCGTCGGGGCATTCCAAAACCCAGGTTGAAATTCACATTTCACCGGGTGCACAACAGCAAAAGGGACTGGTACGAGTCTACGACCTTACCGGAATAGGCCAAATTCCCCCACGGCCAACCCCATACAAGTATTTTTGGTACGAGCCATCAGAACTGAACTGGTTAAATAGCCTTAATTACACGCTCAGCACTGCACGCATGCTTGGTGAGCTGCGCACAGGTGTGGGAATGGATGACTATATTGTCTTTGATGCTAATGGAATAATGGAATTCGGGATATTCGCCACTACCTGGCATGGATATGCCATAACCAGCGTTCGACTGACTTGGGTAGATGAAATAATCGGCAAAAAGACAGTCACCAAGGAAAGGCAGGTTCCGTACCAGGTCCCCTACCAGGTTGAGAAACAGAAAACAGTCACCAAAACACAAAAAGTACCTATTTGGACAGCTATTCTTGGGAGGTAGCGGTCTTCAGCCCATGTGCTTTCAGTTTGATAAGCAGTTTGTTATCTAGATTGTCACTGCGAGTCCCGATGCATCGGGACGTGGCAATCTCAGAGAATTAAAGAAGTCCATCTACCCTTTCTTACCGAGAAAGGGATTCAGCTCAAACAACTTATTTATATTCGACAGGCCCGTGCTATTGGCGAGCGTTGAATTTGATAACCCGGTCGTAAAGTAGTTCCGTATATGCTGGCCCCACCCTGGTAGCTGGTTCCAAGTATGCTCTGAACCCGATAAAAGCGGGCTCATTAAGCTGAACTCCATGCGCTTTTGGTCCGGTTGGTACTGCCACACAGGTCTTTTCAGAACCGCAACTACGCACGAACTTACAGACGTAAAGATATTTAGCCAATGGATTCCCAGGTAGATATGGTTCAGCACTACCAGCATACTCGGTGCTATAGATGCCGACTACTCCGTTCCAACCAGTTTCACCATAGAAGTTGCAATTTGCGTAGGTAGCCTTACCGGTGGCGGCATGATTAACACCATAGACAATGACAAACTCATCTGGGTTATCACCCAGTGTAAGGGTATCACTGCGCAGGTAAACAGTATCACGGCTTTCGCCAGCCACGTACGTCTCTGTCTGCACTGCATCGTAAGACTCAGATAGCCAGACATATGTTCCAAGCTCTTTCGCTGAAAGGCTGCTGTGTTTTGTAAGGATAGCCTTACGCAGTTCCTCAAGTGCAGGCTGCAAATCTATCTCGGTTTTACCCGTTCCCCTGACACGCAACTCCGGCGATGGAAATGGGTCAAGTTTTTCCTGTGATTTAGGTGTTACCCGGAGGGCTAATGTTATGGCATTTACATATTCCTGGCCTGCCTTTTCATCGGCAAAGAGCGCCATGCGCTGCCCAAATACAATCGTGTCAAACTCGGGGCCTGTACCCAGCTTGACCATTGAACTTGGAACTACATACGTATTAATGATATCCGCCGGGTATCCCGCTGATGCGGCAGCACTGCGTACACGCTGGTCAGTACCTTTGTCAGCCGTGATGATTATGATAGTGTCCTGGTTGAATGGGTTACCTTTTGCCCCATTGGGAGTACCGGAAGTTTTAATGGTGAGGTTATTAAGAGGGTCATTATAGCTGGTCCAGACCCATTTTCGCTGTTTTTCCTTCTCATAATATTTATAAAAGATAAAGCCGCAGTAGCTGAAATAAATGCATTCTGGAGGGGTCTTGGTGACTATCACCAACGCCTCATCGGGATTTAATTGCCATCCCTGTATCAGCCCAGGAGTACCATATAAAAAGCTTTCTATTTTCTCTTGAGCATTAGGCAGCGCACTTATATCCTTTATCTCAATATTCTCTGGAATAGCACCAAACACCCCTCTATAGGGCGCGCCGGCATTATTGCCGGCGGCATTGGCCAGTTTCCCGGCTTCATATAATTTGATTAAATCTACATGGATAAATGGCGCCAGTTTCAAAGTGAAACCGCCCTTATCTAATGAAGAGCGGAAAGCGTCAATATCGCCGCTTGACACCTTGGTGGTTTGCCCCGGGGCGGCACAGGACAGCATTGCGGATATGAGGACTAAGGAAACAATTGAAACTAGGGTAACCAACAATAATCGTCGCATTTGCTTTACTCTCCTTCTGCATGTTCTCTATATTTCCAATCACCTTATTATGTTGCTATTTTAACTTCAGGCTATCTGCTCAGTCAACTCGATAGCGTCTTGACTTTCGTCACGCCGTCGCTTATTGTAGAGTTGTGTACCGATTCGGGAGTTATAGCTTGAGATGAGAAAAATTGATAGCTTCATCCTGGAACTTATTTATCTGGCGGTAGGTTCTGCAGCATTAGGAACAGTATTAGCTTTCATTGTCGTCTTTGCCTGCCAGCATTTTGGCATCGATATATATAGTAACTTATGGATACTTCTCATACCTGTTACCCTAGCGATTCTCTTAAACATCTGTTTTATTGAATTGTACCGAAAGTACAAGAAGAAATAACTATTAACCTAGGTTAGTTTTTGGGGCAGGTCTCTAATCCTATTCGAAAGGATATTGCTTCCCCTTTTCTTTTCCTATTGCCTGCAGCATCTCTAGTTCATCGGAGAAAACGGCGGAAGCTTCACCAGGCGATTTTTTAACCATGGAAATCGAACCTGTGGGGCACGTAGACACGCAAAGCCCACAGCCGATGCACCTTTCCCTGTTGATGACGGTAAGGTCGTTTTTAAAGTGAACGGCACCTACCTGACATCGCTCCACGCAGGTGCCGCAGGTGGTACAGGTATCAACGTCTTTTGTGGCATAGTAGTTTGACCTGGCTATGAATCCCGGACTATCGTATTTTGTTATGCTGGCCAAAGCCTTACAACAACAGCCGCAGCAGTTGCATATAAATATCTTGTTGCCGGCGTGATTTGAGGAGAAATGAATCAGCCCGGACTCCTCGGCTTTCTGAAGTATCTTTTTCGCCTCCTCCTGTGAAATCTCGCGGCCGAGTCCATTTTCGATGTAGAAATCTGCCGCCGGCCCAAAAGTCATACAGGCCTCCAGTAGCTTGTCACACCCCTTTCCAAGCATTCTACTTTCTTTCCGGCAAATGCAGTCGGCCACGGCAAACCTGGTATGCGATTCGATAATCTGCGAAACCTGTTCATAGGGCTGAATCTCGCTGCCGCCTTGTATCTCCTTCTCCACAGGGATGACGCGGAATCCCCCCGTTTTTGCCTTTCGCCATGAGGGTACCATCCCCTCCTGGTAGAACCTCTCGTACAGTTCGATGTCTTCCCGTGTCATGCTATTCAACTGGAACTCCCAGATTCCGACCATCCACGGCATCAAGAAATAGTAAATCTCTTCGTCAGGTGCTCTATACCGCATGAGCAATCCCCGTTTCGACATATCGTACAGGGTTTCCCCCAGTTCAGTTTCATCCTTACCCGCCCGCTTTGCTATAGTCGGTACGTTTTCCGGGCGGGGTTGCAGGTACAGCATAAGCTCAGCCTCTTCAGGAGTGAACAGATGCTGCAGCACTTCCAGGTCCACACCGCTTACGGTTTTAGGGAATCCCTGGGGAAACATGTCCAGTCTCTCACGAAGTCTCTCATAAACGTTAGCCATAGCAGCCTCCTTTTGCAATTCTCTCCCCTATTCCACAGGCAATTTGATGACCTGCCACCGATTATTGTACCACTTCTTAGGTTATCGTTGTTGCAGCATGTACTCGTCCAGCGCACTAGTGACACCCTGTCTTTTTCTGTCATTGCGAGGAGTCCTTCCAAGGAAGGGCGACGTGGCGATCTCAGCCTACGTCCTGTCATTCTGAGCGCAGCGAAGAATCTCATGTTATGTACATCACAGAGATTGATACCACGTCCCCCGATATATCGGGGGACTCGCAATGACACAGGTAACAGTCACAATAGTGGGAATATCCCACTTGACGCACAATCCCACTCATGGTATACTATCGCTGTGATGGCTAAAATAATAAGGGATACAGACTTCGAAAAGGTAGCTGATAGCGTAAAACCGGACGCTAAAAGGCGAGTAGTTCTGCAAAAGGTTCAAATACAGGAAGGCGTCAGCTATCATATATACCGTAACAGCATCGGGCAAATCTTACTGGACCCGCAGGTAACCATACCTGCTTCAGAAATATGGCTATTCAACAACCCAAAGGCCCTGGCATCAGTTAGGCGGGGACTTTCCGATGCTGCACAGGGCAGGGTGTCAAAAGTTGACCTTGACACCTTATAAGGTCGAGCGCTTTTGTTTGAATTACAATGGACAGCGGAGGCAAATAAAGCCTACAACCTGCTTAAAAGTACTGCCTCCCGGAAGAAACGTTACCAAGCTGTCAAAAAGACCCTCAAGTTCCTGGCAATGAATCCTCGGCATCCCAGCCTCCAGACCCATGAATATATGAGTTTGAAAGGTCCAAATGGGGAAAGGGTTTTTGAGGCATATGCAGAGCAGAGGACACCCGCAGCCTATAGAGTTTTTTGGTATTATGGTCCTTCCAAGGGGATAATCACAATTTTTGCCATTACTTCTCACCCTTAGTCACGGCATGGCGAAGGGGCTCAAACCCTCAACCGATTCTGTATCAGACAACTGCCCTCCCATTGAGCTACCGGTATGATAGAGTCAGTAGCCGGTGGGTATACTGTGCTGATTTCTGCTACCCCAGAATTTCCAATTGTATGATTTGGATTTCTTCGAACAAAAGCTAAACATCTTATCTGGACCAATTATCGAGACAGGTCACTAAATCACTGTATCTAAGATGCCAACAAACTCTTAGATATATTGCTTCTTTGCCTTACTCTGACTTTAATAAGTAGGCCTGTGGATTGATATCCAACTAGTAGCTAACATGGAGGCATTTTGTCAATTGGTAAAGAATAAACAGGAGTACTCTTAGATCCACTTTGGCACTGGGATATACGTAGATGCTTCCACTAAGTGGAACAACACTTTGTTTTAGCACTTATACGTAGAAAGAATAGCGCAAGCTCACTATTGCTGCTAAAATACTTACAAACGCTGCTATACCTAGAAAAACATTCCAAGCCAATTTCCAGCCCCGGAATATTCCAATAACAGTTATGATACCCACTACCATGCCCGCTATCGCTATACCCAATAGCACAGGCTTTAAGGCACCCCAGTCAAGCGAAACACCTCCAATAATTAAAAATGCAACTACTAATGCAGCATAAAACCTCTTGGCACTTACGATTTGATTTGTTACTTCACCCCTGAGTGCTTCAAGACCTGAGCGTAACTCAGCTTCTATTGTGGCATGTTTACTAATTTGGTCTTGCAGCTTGTCCCTTTCAGCCACGGCTAAGTTTAGTTGCTCTTCCTGCTTGTAATACTCTTCCAGAAGTGCTTCCTCTATAGCACCACCCACTTTTTGCTCAAACTCAGTATCAGGTGCTGCTTTTATAGCTTCTTGAAAGCGAGAATTCAGTAGAACCCTCATTGCGAGCTGAGCACTCATGTCTCGGTATTCAGCTATACAACAAGCAGCTCTATGAATCCGTTCAATTGATATACCCTCAGCAACTGGGGTTTGAAGAGCTGAACTCAGAAGGAGACTGCGGGCAAGTGCATCCCAGTCCTCGGTTCTCGGCATAATCGGCTGCACAAAGTGTAACCAATGCTCAGCGAGTACGAATACTGAGACTTGTTGAAGTTTGCCTGCTTGAATGCGTTCATAGCGAGGTAGCTTGTTATCACAGGTTATACACCATGCCCCTGCTTGGATAAATTCTTCAGGTTTACCTCTGCGTAGTCTAGCGGTAAATAATCTGAGAAATGCATCATGTTTACAAATCATTCTAGATAGCGGACGACTCGTCAAACGTTCAAAATAATCATGACTGACCTCATATATGTTATTTGCTTCATCAATAAGCTGCTGATCCGCCTCAATCTCTTGTTGATACATATCTGTGACTTCAATACCAAACTCGGGGAGTCTAGCTTCTATTGCCAAAATGGGCTGTATCCAATCATCCCATCTCACACCAGTAGCTGCGTATCGTCTGTAATAAGTACCAAAAAGGTCTTCTGAGACTATGACTTGAGTTACTGCGGTAGCCAATTCTTGATTTGGCATTGGAAAAGATTCGAGAAGACGTCTTGAAGATTCAAGAGCCTGTCGAAATTCTCTGATAGTGACTCTATGCACCAGAAGCCGAATCCCTAATTTGGCACTGAATTGAATAACTGCCATTGCAATTTCTTGCTTAAACAAACCGTGCTGACCGAACAATGAGAATAGGAAATTTGTATCTAGTACTATTGTTGAGTCCTTAAATTGCTTTGATAAAATGCCGAAAAACTTCGGATCGATAGTTATTGCATTCTTTAGAAAAGAACTGTGGAGAAAATGCCCGATAAACCGTGAACGCTCTCCCTTAGAATCATAAAAGAAGCCAATCACTTCAGCATCACGTATTTTGCTAATGTTTATGGGTCTGATGGGCAAAGATGGCAAATCTTCAGTCTCCAATTTTTTCAGGAACTTTTGCTTCTCTGACTCACCAGAGTAAAGAAGAGCAGCGCACTCTGCCCCACGTCTATCGAAAATAGCTACACAGAAGTTAATCAGGTCTTCAATAATGCATTGGTGTTCGCCTTCAGATAGATGAGCATGTTTTTCTCTCAATTCCTTTGCCCATTTCGTGAGTATATCATCTCTAAGTCGCTCTGTCTCATTTTGATCTCGTATGCTCTGAATCCGATAGGACTCTTCTACATAGAACTTATCACCACTTGGATCAGCAACTTTTTTGATGTATCCAGCTCTCTGCAGCTGCTGGAGAGCAGAATTGATTTCACCTATAACCCAGTGGCCGCCGAATTGTGATTTCAACAGGTCAATGATTTGAATAGCAGTGATGCTTTGAAGAGGGCTAGACACCATAGCTTGGCAGACCAAGTATGCAAAAGCCGAAAAGGTCTTACCTCGTTCAAGCAAATGTACTTCATAATGGGCAAGAGCTGTATTTAACCGCCACCATTCATCAATGCTAAGTTCCTCAGGCAGACCATTAGTCATAATGCTGCTCATTAAGCTATCTTCCTCTCTATAGATGGTCGGATATGTTAATTATATCACAAATATGCGAGGCGTTCAGGCCATCGATAGTGTATCCTTTATTCAGGCTTTTCTTTAGATAACTAGCTCACCTACCCCAGGCTTTTTATCCTCGCCTTTGTTAGTTTACCACAACTTTAAGCCAGTCCTCTTTCGC
>Ga0194126_10010079_pt1 | contig 12445 bp, 9 predicted proteins | sample TA2KigC150mmetaG_FD_148641 | JGI IMG/M metagenome (GOLD analysis project Ga0194126, IMG submission 148641) | Freshwater microbial communities from Lake Tanganyika, Tanzania - TA2015035 Kigoma Deep Cast 150m | ecosystem: Environmental > Aquatic > Freshwater > Lake | place: Tanzania: Lake...
AAGGTATTTAAACACGGTAAAAGAGGATGAGCTGGCAGAGCACTGCTTTGAAGACCTTGATAAAGATTTTAAACAGAAAGTTCTTAAAAGAAAAATTATTGTTGCAGGTGACAACTTTGGATGCGGTTCTTCAAGGGAACATGCACCCCTGGCAATAAAGGCAAGCGGCATAAAGCTTGTTATTGCTAAAACTTTTGCAAGAATCTTTTTCAGAAATGCTGTAAACACCGGACTGCCGGTGGTAATAAGCAGTGAAGCTGTTGAAAATATTGATGATGGCGATGAGCTTGAAGTTGACTTTGATGGGGGTTTGATTAAGGATTTAACTACAGGAAAGGTTTTTAAGATAAACCCTATTCCTGAATTTATTCAGGAAATAGTTCACAACGGGGGTTATATTAATTATACAAAAAAGAAGCTGGGATTGTCCTGACCAAAGATTGTAAAAAAAATGTGTAGGAGGCTTCAGTATTTAAAAACATAGTCGAAATTTAAATAATTGAGTGAATAATTTAAGCTTAATGAAGTTTTAAAGGGTTTTTAATATGGGTAAAAATAATTCGAAAAAAATATATGTTTTTGACACAACTCTCAGGGATGGTGCACAGAGTGCAAATATTTCATTTTCTGTAAGGGATAAACTTCAGATAATTGACAGACTTGATGATATTGGAATTGATTACATTGAAGTTGGTTTTCCGGCATCAAATCCCAAGGATGACGAGCTTTTTAAGCTTATAAAGAAAAAGAAATACAAGTACTCAAAAATTGTATCTTTTGGCAGGACAAAATATAAAAATACTCCTGCACAAAAGGATGAATACCTCAGCTCCCTTTTAGATACCGGAGCAGATACAATATGTATTTTTGGAAAGTCTTCTCCTCTTCATGTGGAAAAAGTTATAGAGACTACTCTCGATAATAATCTGGACATGATTTTTGATTCAATACAATTTCTGAAAGGAAGCTGCCCCGAGGTTGTTTATGATGCCGAGCACTTCTTTGACGGTTTTAAGCTCAATCCTGATTATGCAGTAAAAACGCTAATTTCTGCCCAGGATGCAGGTGCTGATTTTATAGTGCTCTGTGATACAAATGGAGGGTGTCTGCCAGGAGAAACAATAGAGATACTGAAAAAAGTAGGTGAAGCTGTAAAAGCATCCCTTGGTGTACACTTTCATAACGACAGTGGATGTGCAGTTGCAAATTCAATCATTTCAATTGAAAATTTTTCTAATGTAAAGATGGTTCAGGGGACAATAAATGGATATGGTGAAAGGTGCGGAAATGCAGACCTGTGCCAGATTATTCCAAATCTTGAAGTAAAGTTGAAGAAGAAGTGCCTTCCGGAGGGAAACTTAAAACATATCACTAACCTTTCAAGATTTGTAAGTGAAATTGCAAACCAGGCTCCGGTGAGCAGCCAGCCTTTTGTGGGCAGGAATGCTTTTTCTCATAAGGGCGGAATGCATGTGCACGGAGTAAGTAAAATACCTGTCGCATTTGAGCATATAAAACCTGAAATGGTTGGAAATACACGTGAAATTTTGATATCTGAACTTTCAGGTAAAAAATCGGTTATTCTAAAAGCAAAAGAGTTCGGGGTAGAGCTTGAAAGTGACTCAAAAAGTGTTGGTAAAATTTTAAATATAATTCAAAATCTTGAGCATAAAGGTTATCAATTTGAAGCAGCGGATGGCAGTTTTGAGCTAATGGTGAGGGAAATAACCGGAGCTAAAAAGAAGTTTTTTACTCTTGAAAGTTTCAGGGTATTAAATGAGAAACGGATAGATGGCATCATGGTTTCGGAAGCCACAGTGAAGCTGACCATTGGTGAAAATAGAATTATAGAAACCGCTGAAGGTGATGGTCCCGTGCATGCCCTTGACTGTGCAATAAGGAAAGCACTGAAAAGTTTTTACCCTGACCTTACAAAGATAAAACTTTCTGATTTTAAAGTAAGAGTACTTGATGAGAAGCAGGGCACTGCTGCTGTTGTAAGGGTTTTAATTGAATCAACTGACGGTATAAAGAGCTGGGGTACAATTGGTGTTTCTGAAAATATAATTGAAGCAAGCTGGCAGGCACTTGAAGAAAGTATCATTTACGGGCTTATGCATCAGGAAAAAAATTGTAAAAATAACAAATCTTAAAAAGCGTTTTAAAAAAGTTAAAATTAATTTTTAGCTACAGGGTATTGTTATTGAATACTTTGATGAGCAGGAGGGTTTGTTAAAAATCTTTCTGAAAAGCTGTTTTGTTTTTAAAATAAAATTTTTGAAATGAATAAAGAAATTAATAATTTCATAACACAACTGCTAGATAGTTATAAAGAAGGAAAATTAAGCAGGGAAGAATTTTGCTTAAGGTTAAGAGAGATTTATTTTGAAGATATTGGGTTTGCAAAAGTTGACCACCACCGCTCATTAAGAAAAGGATTTCCCGAGGTAATTTATGGTCAGAATAAAACCCCTGCACAGATTCTTGCTATAGCAAAAAAAATACTGAAATACTCGAATATTCTTATTATTACACGTACAAATAAAGAGGCTTTTAATTATATAAAAAAAGAAATACCGCAGGTTGTTTTTAATGAAGAAGCAAAAATAATATACATACCCCTTGAAAAAGACGAAAAAGAGCTTAAGGCAGGAATTACTGTAATATGTGCAGGAACTTCAGATATTCCGGTGGCAGAGGAGGCTGCTGTTGTATCCTATCTTATGGGTAATAGTGTCAGGAAAATATATGATGTCGGGATTGCAGGCATACACCGCTTACTAGCTTATAGAAATGAGCTTTTAAATTCCAATGTGATTGTTGCTGTTGCAGGGATGGAGGGAGCGCTGCCAGGTGTTGTAAGTTCAATGGTCAGCTGTATTGTTATAGGAGTGCCCACAAGTGTTGGATATGGTGCAAGTTTTGGTGGGTTTTCACAGCTTCTTACAATGCTTAATTCATGCAGTCCGGGAGTACTTGTTGTTAATATTGATAACGGTTTTGGTGCGGGATATGCAGCAGGTTTAATCAATATGAGGTCCTCAAAATAATAATCCTATTGTGCTTTCATTTTATTTTTTCCTTATAGTACTTTATTCTGACATCAAACCACTGATTTCAGCCTGATGATGGACAGGCTCTATATTATTTATAGTAAATATATTAAAGTATATCTCAAAACTATCAACCATTGTATTAAATGACGTTAAAATTCCTGTCATAAAAAGTATTGGCTCCTTTCGTGTGATAACAAAACCGGATGCTACCCAGAAGAGGGCATTTGATTTAATAGGACTTGATATTATGGCAGGAAAGCATCTGTAGACAGAAGGATTTTAATAAACCTTCAAATTAAGCACAAAAACCACTTTTTTTAAAAACTTTTACAGGAACTTCGGTTTAAGAATTTACAGAATTTCTAATTTTAGGTTTTGCAGTATTTTATCTTTTAAAAATGAAATAGCCTTCCTGAGAGGTCAACAATTAACACTGCAGTCTGGATAGCTATAACGCTAATAAGTTTTATCAGTATGTTCATAGATGGTCCCGCTGTATCTTTAAGAGGATCACCTATGGTATCTCCAACAACTGAAGCTGAATGTTCGGGTGTTCCGCTTTTTCCCTCCTCTTCAATTTTTTTCTTTGCATTATCCATGGCTGCGCCTGAATTAGCCATAAATATTGCCTGTGCAAATCCTGATAGAAGGGTACCCATAATTAGTGCTATTACTCCACCCGGACCCAGAAATATACCGACAAGAGTGGGAATTACAAAAATGGATATACCTGGAATTAGTATCCCTCTCTGAGCAGATTTTGTAACTATCGTAATAAATTCTTTAGGGTCTCCTTTTTCTTTTCCTGTCAGTATCCCTTTTATCTGCTTTCTTGCCACCTGCACTACTTTATTGGCTGCTCTACCAACTGCCCCGAGAAGAAGTGATGTGAAAAAGAACGGCATGATAACTCCTATAAACAGCCCGGCAAGTATTCTGGGATCTTTTATGAAATCCAGAATTACTCCTTCTTTTAGAAACTCTACCTGGGAAAAGTAAGCCTGACCAAGGGCAAGGGCAGTTACGGCGGCACTCCCGATTAAAATTCCTTTTCCGATTGCAGCAGTTGTATTTCCAACAGCATCAAGTTTATCGGTTGTCTTTCTAACCTCAGACGGAAGTTCAGCCATCTCAGCTATCCCGCCTGCATTGTCTGATATCGGGCCATATACATCAATTGTTACAACAAAGGGTGCAGTTGCAAGCATACCAACAGCAGATATTGCCACGCCATATAGGCCCATCTTAAAGTCCACAAGTCCTTTTGAGATATAAAAACTAAAAATCATAGCACCTATAACTGTTAAAGCAGGAAGAATGGTTGATTCCATACCGTATGCAAGTCCGTTTACAATGTAAGTTGCCGCACCACTCTTTGCGCTTTCCATTACACCTCTTGTGGGTCTGTATCTTGAATCAGTATAAAGAAGTGTAAATAGTCCTATTAAAAACCCTGTAAGTATTCCACCAGTTGAGGCATAAAACAGAAAATTATATTCTGTGCCCATTGTATATCTTATTATGAAGTAGGATATTATTATAATCCCTGCTACAGTAACAAGGAGTCCTGACAGTGTCGTACGGGTAAGAAGGCTTACCGTTGCGTTTTCTTTGTACTTTCTTATGATAAGCTTTATAACAAACATGGCAATAATTGAGGCGATTGCTCCTGCTGTAGAAATAAGCATAGGAAGAAGAACACTATTTATTACTGGAGCAAGGTTTCTGAATGCAAGAAACCCCAGAAACTGTGCTGCAACTATTGCGCCAAGCCATGATTCAAGACTGTCGGCTTTCATTCCTCCAACATCCCCGACATTATCGCCAACATTATCGGCAATAGTTGCGGGGTTCCTGTAATCATCTTCCTTTAGACCTGATTCAACCTTACCTACATAATCTGCACCCATATCTGCCGCTTTGGTAAATATTCCACCACCTGTTCTCATAAAGAATGCTGCAAAGCTTGCGCCTATTGTAAAAGTAACAGACACATTTACAACCCTTAAAAGATTATCTGCTAAATCAACTGCATGTTTTCCGTACCACCAGAAAAGAGTATTGAACCAGAAGGCTGTATAGAATAAAACTACAGCTGCCAGAATTAATCCTGAGGCTGAAGCTGCTGTTATCGCTATATTCATTGCCTCTCCCAGTCCCTTTTCTTTTGCGGCATTGGTAACTTTAGCATTTGACGTAGTGGATATCCACATTCCAACATAACCAATTAATATACTAAATCCCATACCGGTTGCAAAAGCAGGAATTGAAGCGAAGTAGAGGTAACCAAATTTAACCATAATACCTAATATGGCGACAAGGACAACAAAAAATATAAGCATTATTTTTGCCTGCTGGTTGAGATATGCCCGGCTGCCGATAAATATTGAATGGGAAATCTCTTCCATTCTCTTTGAGCCCTTGCTTTTTTTGTTTACAAGAGCTGAAAAGATTATAGCAAGGATAAGCGATATGCCGGCACCAATGAAGGGAATGATCCTGATTAACATTTGAGCTGACACAAAATACCTCCTTCTTAAAAATAATTAGTTAATGCTGAATTATTCATTATTTTCTAAAAAAATTTAAATTCATTGAACATAATCCTTTTTAAATTTTTAAATTTCAGTCAAATATTCAGTAAGAATTGATTAAATAAATCAAACATAGAAACTCTGGTTTTTATTGAAACAATAAAGCTTTTAAATAATTCCAGATAAAATCTGTTAATGCAGTTCCTGTGAGATGAACCGTTAAAGTGCAGCAGGGAAGCAATTTTAACGGCTGTTTTACATTGCTTTTGGTAAAGCATATCCAAGGAGAGATTTTAATCCTCCACCCATAACCATTTATAATATTTTTTAACACAGCAAACCCCACAGAATGCTTATTCTATCAGGAGTTATCAGCCATCCGGCAGTTACAGGTGAACTCCATCACCATATTTTTGGCAATTATATAATTTATGATAATGGTAGTCAATCAATATAATATATGGGTTAGCACTTCCTCTGGAATAATAAAAGCAAAAATAAGTTCGCAGGGATCAACGGCTGAATGTTTAAAACTACGCATGCCTAACTCCTGCGAGATAAAGCACTCTCTGCTTCAAGGATTAGCTCTTCTTCAGAAGAGGGGGGATGTGCACGCATTAGTTTTTAAAAGATTATATCAACACTCAGACATTGATTAAAATATTTACAAAAAATGTTACAGTTTAATCTTGACAAATGAACTAAAGTTCATTATCATAAGAAATGAACATTGGTTCATTTAATTTGTGGAGGTGATATTTATGCCAGGAGGAGATGGAACAGGACCCGCAGGTCAGAGTCCAGGAACTGGAAGAGGTACGGGAGCCGGTAGAGGTGCTAGTTCCGGCCGGGGGTAGGGCAGAGGTGGCGGTATGGGCAGAATGGGTGGCAAGAGTTCAGGCCCGGGTGGCAATTGTGTTTGCCCGAGCTGCGGTACAAAGGTTGCACACCAGGCAGGCAGCCCATGCTATAATATGCAGTGTCCAAAATGCGGGACAACTATGGTACGGGAATAAATAGTGGCAAGACCAAAAATAAAAAAAATAATTGATACAATTCCTCTGTATGCTTATTTTAAGCCGCAGGGAATACCTATGGTAAATCTGGAGGTTGTGACACTCAGCTTTGAAGAAATTGAGGCTCTGAAATTAAAAGATGTACAGAACCTTGAACAGGAAGCAGCTGCGGAAAAAATGGGTATATCACGCTCTACATTCCAGAGAATAATAAAATCTGCAAGGTATAAGATTGTAAACTCTGTAATAGAGGGCAGGGCATTAAAAGTGGAAGGTGGAAATTATATACCTTCAAAAAGGGTAGTTAAAAAACAATGTTTAAAGGGAAAGCACCATTATTATGTAAAAAAAGATGACTTAGATATGAAACAACAGGAAAAAGGTTTTGGTGCAATCAGTAAAATAAAGTGCCCTGAATGCGGGGAAAGAATTATTAATTATCAAATAGACTATAAGAAAAGCAAAAAGAAAGGAAAAGCGATGAAAATATGCATTACATCTGCCGGTTCGTCTCTTGATTCAAATGTCGATCCAAGATTTGGAAGGTGCCCATATTTCATTATATATGATACAGGCAGTGACACTTTTGAATCTATTGAAAATACAAGCCGCCAGGCAATGGGCGGGGCAGGCATACAGTCAGGTCAATTGATAGTGTCTAAAGGTGTTGAAGCTGTCCTTTCGGGTAATTTTGGGCCAAATGCTTTCAGAGTTCTTCAGACAGCCGGCATAAAAACTTATTCAGGAGTTACTGGAACAGTAAAAGAAGCAATTGAGAAATATAAAAGCGGTCAGCTGACTGAGACTTCTGACCCTGATGTGCAGTCTCATTATGGAATGGGCAGAAATAATTAAAAAGATTTTAAAAGACGTTATGGACTCAGTTTATATGTTTGATTAATATATATTTTACTCGTAAATTAAGACCGTAATTGTATTGTGCTTTATATTCTGGTGAGTTAAATAAACGGATAACTAAATACATAGCTTAAAGGAGGCATGAAAGGTTTGATAATCTCAGTGGCAAGCGGTAAAGGCGGAACAGGAAAAACCACAGTTGCAGTTGCAGTCGCACTTGCAGCCGGATACTGTCAGTTTATTGATTATGATGTGGAGGCTCCAAATGCAGATATTTTTTTAAAGCCTGAAATAAAAAATATAAAAAAAGTGACAATCAAGCATCCTTATTTTCTAACAGAAACAGGCAAAGATTTTTCAAAGTGTGTTGAGTTCTGTCAATATAATGCACTTGCTGTTATTGGCAGTGAGGTAGTATTCTTTCCCGAGCTATGCCATGGCTGCGGTGGATGTATACTTGTTGGCCCTGAAGGGGCTGTACGTGAAAAAGATATTGAAGTTGGAGAGGTTTCCAAGGGCTTTATTGCTCCCGGAATAGACTTTCTGAAAGGTAACCTAATACCCGGTTCCATGAGGACAACAACGATACAGGGTGAGCTTGAAAAAATGCTTAACAGCGAAGGTCTGGTCATTATTGATGCTCCACCCGGAAACTCATGCAGTATGGTAATGGCAGTAAAAAACAGTGATTATTGTATCCTTGTGACAGAACCTACTCCTTATGGCTTTAATGACTTATTGCTTTCCATGGAAGTGCTTGATAGATTGAAGATATCTTACGGGGTTATAATAAACAGGGATGGCATAGGGGACTCAGGTATTTCTGACTACTGCAGGGATAAGAATATTAAAATACATATAAAGATACCAAATGACATTGCAATCGCAAAATGCTATTCAGGTGGTGGAACACTGATTGACTATAATCCATCCTATTGTTCAAAGTTTGAAAGTATATTAAAAGAAATAGAAAGTTTAGCATACTAAAGATTTAAAAGGATTTATTAATGAAGCAGATTACAGTAATAAGCGGCAAAGGCGGAACAGGTAAAACCACCATTGCATCAAGTTTTATAAAGCTGGCACATGAGCATATAGCAGTTGATGCAGATGTTGATGCTGCAAATCTTCACATACTTCTTGAACCTAAAATTGAAAAGAAAGAGGATTTCATAGGCGGTGCAGTTGCAAAAGTCAATAATACATGTATAAGCTGCGGCAAATGTGAGGAGCTTTGCAGGTTTGATGCAATATCTGATTCAACAGCAGATATAAAAATAGACACTTTAAAATGCGAAGGATGCAGCGTATGTGAATATATCTGCCCTGTGGGCGCAATTGAACTTGTTAAAGAAAAACAGGGAGAGTTTTATATATCAAATACAGATTACTGTAAAATTGTTCATGCAAGGCTGAATCCTGCTGCTGAAAACTCAGGGCTTCTTGTAACCAGGGTGCGAAATGCTGCAGAAGATATAGCCTACAGCCAGAATAAAAAATTAATCATAATAGATGGTGCGCCCGGTATAGGATGTCCTGTAATTGCTTCACTTAACGGAGTGGACTATGCCCTGATAGTGACTGAACCCACACTTAGCGGAATAAGTGATTTTAAAAAGATCTATGAAGTTGCAAAATTTTTTAATATAAAAACATTTGTGTCTGTCAATAAATATGATATTAATACTGCAAATACTGCTGAAATTGAAAAATTCTGCTCATTAAATAATATAGATGTCATAGGCAGTATCTCTTATGATGAAAATGTTCCTAAAATGCTTGCTCAGAAAAAATTCATAATCGATGATTTAAAAAGTCCTGCTGCTAAAGATATTAAACAACTCTGGGAAAGAATTGAAAAAATTCTTTATAATTGACTTATTTTTAATAAGTGATTTAAAAATTTTCATATGAAACCAAGAAAAAAAAGAGATGTGCTTTATCCTCCAAATGTGCAATATTTTAAACCGCATGGTATTCCAATGCATAGCCTTAATACTGTGTTTGTAACTGTGGATGAGTATGAAGCAATAAGGCTTGCAGATTATGAAAAACTCAAGCATGAAGAAGCTGCAGAAAAAATGAATATATCCAGGCCAACTTTTACAAGACTGCTTGAAAGTGCTCATAATAAAATAAGTGATGCTATAATTAACGGCAAAGCTTTAAGGATTGAGGGCGGAGACTTTAATTTTTTAGGAAACAGTTATCAGTGCAGGGTGTGCGGTTATTTTTGGAATATAGAAAAATTTACAAGCCCTGATATTGAATGCCCAAATTGCGGCAGTTCTGAAATTGTCAATATCGGTGAAAGAATGATTTTGCAAAGCAGGCAATGCAGAAGAGCAAGATATGGTCATGGCTGGAAAAAGAACCTTTAGATATAAAACCTAAGGCTTTTTTAAAATTCTTGATAAAATGCCGGGGGTAATATCAGCAACCTGCAGAAATAAGTTTTAATATAATTAAAAGGATAACAATGGCAATCCAGCAGAGAGACTGAGACTGTGCTGAAATTCCTGTTTTAATCCTGTTTGTTATATAAAAAATTTATGACTGCCATGACTATTCTAATATTTGGGATAAATAATTCTTTGTCAGTTTAAAAAATTTCGCTGGTTAATCTGGAAAATAAATATTATTTTTCATACAAGTTATTCTTCTTTTAAGTTATAATATAGGCAGTAAAAAGCAATTAAAATCTTTTTTATTTAGCAAGTTTTTATTATTCTTAGTTCATGAAAAAGAATTTCGCTCATCTACATGTTCACACTGAATACTCTTTATTGGATGGTCTGTTAAAAATTAATGATTTAATTCAGAAAGCTGTTGAATTTGAAATGCCTGCTGTTGCAATAACAGACCATGGAAATATGTATGGTGTTATAGAATTTTATAAATCCGCAAAAAAAGCTGGTATAAAACCCATAATTGGTTGTGAGGTGTATCAGGCACCCGAGAGCAGATGGATTAAAAAGGTAAATAAAGATGTAAAAGAAGATATATACAACCATCTTACACTGCTAGTTAAAAATAAAAAGGGTTACCAGAATTTAATGAGGCTTGTAAGTCTCGGTTTTCTTGAAGGATTTTACTATAAACCGCGCATTGATGCCGAGCTTTTAAGTCAATACAGTGAAGGCATAATAGCGTTAAGCGGTTGCTGCAGTGGAAGAATACCGAGCCTGATACAGGCTGGAAAAGTGGATGAAGCCAAAAAAACACTTGAAGAATATCTTGGCATATTTGGAAAGGAAAACTTTTATCTTGAATTAACAAATTTTGGTATACAGAAGCACAGAGAAATAAACAGTGCCATATACGAACTTTCAAAATCCCACAATGTTCCTTTAGTATGCACAAATGATGTCCATTATTTAAACAGGGAAGATTTTAAATATCACTTCATTCTTCTCTGTATACAGGCGGGTGCAACAATTGGAGATTTTAGAAAATATTGTGACGATTTCTCTTCGGAAGATGACGTGGAAGAGACAATTAATAAAATCATTTTAAAGCTTGCAGAGCACGAGCTTCAAGACAGAGAAATTGAAGTGGAAAAGTCTGAAAAAAGCGGTTTTTTTCCAAGAACAACAGAGTATTATTTCAAGAACTTTGACCAGATGTCTGAGCTGTTTGCTGATTATCCGGAAGCTGTACAAAATACTGTTGAAATAGCAGATAGATGCAGCCTTGATATTGATTTTAATTTAGGCCTTATCCCACCTTTTAAAGTTCCGGATAATATAAATCCGGATGATTTTCTGGAAAGCTTATGCCTTGAGGGTGCAAAGAGAAAATACAGGCAGATAGGCAGGGATACAGAAAGCAGGATTAAAAGAGAACTGGAAGTTATCAGGAAAATGGGTTTTGCTGAGTATTTTCTGATAGTATGGGATTTAGTGAAGTTTGCAAAAAACAATAATATAAGAGTTGGTCCCGGAAGAGGCTCTGCAGCAGGAAGCATAATATCATATCTTCTTGACATCACAGACATTGAGCCGTTGAAATACAACCTTCTTTTTGAAAGATTTTTGAATGATGAGAGAAAAAATTTGCCCGATATTGATATCGATTTTTGTGATGAAAAAAGGGAACAGATAATTAAATATGTTACCGAAAAATATGGTGTAAATCGTGTTGCCCAGCTAATAACCTTTGGAACTATGGCTGCAAGACAGGCAATAAGAGATGCAGGAAGGGTTCTTGAAGTTTCCTATTCTGAGGTTGACAGGATTGCTAAACTTGTCCCTATGGAACTTAATATAACAATTGATAATTCACTTTCAATAGTTTCTGAACTTCAGGAGCTGTACAATACCAATAAAAAAGTTAAAGAAATTATAGACACTGCCAAATCGCTCGAAGGTAAAGCAAGACAGCATTCCATCCATGCTGCCGGTGTTGTTGTTTCTGCTGAAGAGCTTTTCAGTTACACCCCAATTCAGAGGGATGAAAAAAGCGGAGATATAAAAACCCAGTACAAAATGGAGGATATTCAGGATATAGGGCTTCTTAAAATGGATTTTTTAGGACTCAAGACCCTGTCACTGATAGACAGGACTGTATTTCTTGTTAAAAAATCAAGAGGCATGGATATAGATATTGATAATATAGATCTTGATGATAAAAAAACATATAAAATGCTTTGTAATGGAGACTGTCTTGGTGTATTTCAGCTTGAAAGTTCAGGAATGAGGGAGCTGATTATTAATTTAAAACCTTCAAGATTTGAAGATATAATTGCCACTCTTGCATTATTCAGACCCGGTCCCCTTCAAAGCGGAATGGTAAAGGACTTTATTGAAGCGAAAAATAAGAATAAAAAAATTACATATCTTCATTTTAGCCTGGAACAAATTTTAAAAGAGACCTATGGGATTATACTCTACCAGGAGCAAATAATGCTCATTGCCTCAGAACTTGCAGGGTTTTCAATGTCAGAAGCTGATATTTTAAGGGATGCAATAAGCAAGAAAAA
>Ga0194126_10010080_pt1 | contig 12444 bp, 16 predicted proteins | sample TA2KigC150mmetaG_FD_148641 | JGI IMG/M metagenome (GOLD analysis project Ga0194126, IMG submission 148641) | Freshwater microbial communities from Lake Tanganyika, Tanzania - TA2015035 Kigoma Deep Cast 150m | ecosystem: Environmental > Aquatic > Freshwater > Lake | place: Tanzania: Lake...
ATTAATACATGATGACAACGGGCGGCAGAAAATCAACTCTTTCGTGTTGGGCAATCCGGCCTCGCTATCCGATCGCAATAAATCAAATCAGAAGGAGCGCTGTCCCCAAAATTACTGTATAAACACCAAACAAGAAGAGACGACGGGACTTAAGAATTCTCTCTAAAAATCTCACGCCCAAATTTCCCTAGATTAAATTTGTTTTTCTCTGCCACCAGTATGATCTCTCCCTCCCTGCCACTGTCCGCGATATTTATGAACCGGTTGCCCTTTAACTTCTAAAAAAATCACCGAAGCGAATCTTGCTCCCATCTCCACTTCGACGGGTATTCTGCCTTCATTTTTTAAGCCAAAGTAAAGCGGACCACTGAAACCAGGATTTGCTATTCCAGATCTTAATACTAGTCCGCATCTGAATGTAGTTGTTCTTGGTTTGAAAATCGCGGCAATATCTTCAGGCAAATTAATTTTCTCTATCGTTTTCACTAAGTAATATTGACCAGGCCTAAAAATAAAACTTCTGGTTTCTTTCGCATTAAAGGTGGCAACTTCTATTGTTTCTGGCGTTTGTCTCTCCTCCCCGCCAATAAACGCCTTTCCCTTCAACTCAAAGACTTTATCAAGTCGCAAGTCAAATACACACCCCTCAGGGTTTTCTAATTCTCTTTTAGATAAACCCTCTATTAAATTCCTGGTTTTAATTAGCTTTCTTAATTCACTATGTCCTAAAACCATTTTCTGAATAATTATACCTCAAAATTCACATTATTTAGCTATGTAGGCGGCAGCGCCTTGGGTGCGCATGGTGCTATTTAACATCCGCTCTACAGGCTAACATCCGCAGGGGGGTTAGCCAGTAATCAAACCAGCAGGATCGCGATGCCCAAAATTAAGGTATAAATGCCAAACCAGCAAAGGCGGTCAGACTTAAGGGTTTTTTCTAAAAATCTCAAAGAAAGGTAACTGATAATGCCAGAAATCACCATCCCTATTAAACCCAAAGCTGTTTCATTAAAGGAGTAAGAAGTTAAATCCCCTGCCTTTATAACAAATGCTCCGAGGATAGCTGGAACGGCAAGGTAAAAAGAAAAATTAAAAGCGGCCTCCGCGGAAAGTCCGCGGCTAAGCCCGGAGGCGATCGTTGATCCGGAGCGAGAAATGCCGGGGAAAATAGCAATGGCCTGAAAAAATCCGATGGTAATGGCATCTTGCCACTTTAATTGATTAAACTGCCTGCTCTTGTTTTTTATAAACTTAGTTGAAAAAAGCAATACCGCCGTAAAGATAAATCCCAAGCCCACGCCTTTTAGTGAATCAAAAACAGCTTCTATTTGTTTATCAAATAGCGACCCGACTATTCCCGCTGGTATCGTTCCTAAAACAATCAGCCAAATTAGTCCTCTTTTTTCTTTCCTTATTGCTATCTCCCAAAGGTCTTTCCCAAAATAGACCACTATCGCTCCCAGACTTCCAAGATGAAGTAGAATGTCGAATAAAACCGGGGGCCTCGCTAATCCAAAAAATTTCTGAAAAATAACCAAATGGCCCGAAGAAGAAACCGGCAAAAACTCGGTCAGCCCTTGAACTAACGACAAAACCAGTACTTGCAAAAAACTCATTAGCGAAAAGGCCTTAAGGAAATCTATAAGCCAGATTCTGTTTTTATGCAATCATCAATCTGTGCTCTCAACTTCGGTTCTGGCGAAAGCATGCTCGTAACGAACCGGCCGGAGATTGCAGCAGGGAGGGTTGCCCCTTGCTTCGCTCGGGGTAAACCTCACGAAGTAAGTACCCTGACGCTTGGTCGTTTCATTCGGCGCCACCCGATTCGTCTCTGTGGCCCTATCTTTATCCGACGTTTTAAGTCGAATATCCCGGTATTACTCGGGACACCCCGCTTTCTGCTGTCTGGACTTTCCTCCCCTCGTCGCTACGCTCCTCGGGGTAAACCCCCGAGAGGGCTTGCCCTGAGTCTCGCGCAGCGAGACGAAGGGTGATTGCCCGATTCCCTTAAGGCCGCGGTCATTGTAGCAAAAAATCGGGGTTATTTCAAGTTTACGATGCCTTTTTCCGCCAAGAATTGACTCATGATGATCAGAACAACCAGGGCAACCGGAACCGCCAAGACCGCACCGAGCACTCCGGCCAGCTTCCAGCCAATCATCAAGGCCAAAATCGTCATTAGGGGGTGGGCCCCTGTGGCTTTTTTCATTACGGTGGGGACAATCAGGGTGTTCTCAAACTGCTGAACAAGGAAATATAATCCCGCCACCGCAGCGGCGTGTAAAGGCGAAATCATTAAGCCGACCAGGATTGCCGGGACTGCAGAAATAGTTGGGCCAATATTGGGCACTACCTCAAGAATGCCACCAATAATCGCCAAAGGAAGCGCAAATTCTACGCCCAGGAGACGCAGGCCCACGTAATAAAGGGCGCCGACAATCGTCATCAAGAGAGCTTCGCCTCTGACCCAACCGCCCAGTTTGAATTCAACTTCCTCGATAAAAGCTTTCGCCCGGCCGCTATCAGTTTCGCCAAAAAGAGTCACCAGGCGGCTATCAAGGTTTTTTCTTTCCATCAGAAGATAATACGAAATTACTAAAATCGTGAAAATCCCAACGATATTTGAAAAGAGGCTGACAGCAAATTTTATAAGGTTTGCCGGCAGAGAGCTGAATTGGGTCAATTGCTTAAGAACGGCGGGGTCGGCCAGGCCGAGAAAGCCCAGTTTGTCTAAATAGGACGGCAGCGTATTTATCAGAGTAGCCGTTTCTTCTGCCACCGGAGAAATCATGAGGCCAACTGCCACGCTAAAAGTGCCAAAAGTTAAGAAATAAATTATTAAGATCGCCAGGAAACGGGGGAGCCTCAATCTTTCCAACTGGTTCACCAACGGGTTGAGGGCGGCCACTAGAGTCAGCGAAATAAAAAAAGCCAAAACAATTTGTCCCACTTGAAATAGGAGCCAGAGAGCCAGCAAAAACAGAACAGTGAAAACGACGGTTCGGTGGGAAATTTCAACCTTTTGTGTCATGCCACTTAGCGACTAAATTCGTCACTTTATTTTCCCATCCTTCCCCGGTAATGTCAAACCAATAGCCTTGAACTCCTCGAAGGGATTTCCTGAACCAAGTCATTTGTCTGCGGGCATAAGCATGCTCGTCATATTTCCACCTCTGGATAATAGATCGGGTATTTTGTATTTGGTATTTAGTATTTAGGGAATTAAGGTGCTCTTCCCATTCTTTATACCCAATCGTCGTGCCAAGGGCCGAATTTTCCCACGTATAACCCTTGCCTAATAATCCTTCAATCTCCTCAACAATTGCCTGTCTCACCCTTTCCTCCACCCTCTTATCAATCCGCCCATAAAGCGTCTCATACGACGAAGTTAATCCTATCGTCAATAATTTTTTAATCTCTAATTTGTGCTTTTGGTTTTTGGTTTTTCCCTGCCTGCCGGCAAGGCAGGGTTTTTGGTTTTGTCGGGCGATCTCAATCGCCCTCATCAGCCTTCTCGGATTTTTTCTATCACTCTCGTTCATCCCTCGCAGCCGCTCGGCACAAGTTTTCTCCAAAATGCCCTGCAACTCTGCAACTTTGAAACTTTGCAACTTTCTTCTCAACTTCCAATCCGGTTCCGCCCCGGCAGTTCCAATTCCCTCAACTAGCACCTTGATATAAAACCCCGTCCCGCCCGCCACGATTGGCAGTTTCCCTCTTTTCCAAATATCTCTTATGACAACACTGGCACATTTAGCATAATCCGCCACGCTAAATTTATAATCCGGCCCGACAACATCATAAAGCCACAGCCTTACTCCCTTAATTTCATAATAGCCAATCCGATAGTCTGCGTATTCAGTATTTAGTGTTCGGTATTTAGCATTTAGGGGAAGGTCTTTGCCGGTCCCTATGTCCATACCTCGATAAACTTGCCGACTATCTGCCGACACCATCTCGCCATTAAATTCTTTGGCCAATTTAATTCCTAGGGCCGTTTTGCCCGTAGCGGTGGGCCCACAGATCACCAAAAGCTTATTCATGCTATGTTATAATTATAGCAGCGAGAAAGCGAGGTGATAGAGAATGGTGGTTCTTGGGCAAATCTATAAATGTAATATCTGCGGCAACATCGTTGAGGTTATCCATGTGGGCGGTGGCGAACTGGTTTGCTGCGGCCAGCCGATGGAACTTCTGACCGAGAAAAACCAAGATATTGGGCAAGAAAAACATGTGCCGGTAATTGAAAAAACAGAGTCAGGAATAAAAGTAAAAGTGGGTTCGATCCCCCATCCGATGGAAGAAGCGCATTACATTGAGTGGATAGAGGTTATCGCCGATGGTAAAATTTACCGTGAGTTTCTTAATCTGGGTGATCAGCCAGAGGCTGAATTTCCTATTCGGGCCGATAATTTATCCGCTCGTGAATACTGCGGCGTACATGGTCTATGGAAAAGTTAAAAGATAAGCCAGTAGGTCCTGATACCAACAAGGTAAGGGTGGCAGGGTTAGCTGTTACCGTCCTATTTACAGGGATAGTTTTCGCCCTGACACTCTATTTTCGCAGAACATCCACCGAAGTCAAAAATCAGCAAACAACGCCTAGTTCTTCACCGATCCCGACAGAAACTTTCTGCGGGTCTTCTTCCTTGGGAAAGTGTGCCGTTGATAAAGATTGCCTCGCTGGCGGCTGTTCCGGACAAATCTGCGGCACTAAGAATGAAGGAGGGCGCTTTACTACTTGTGAATGGCGAGATTGTTATGAAGCCAGAAAATATGGGCTAGAGTGCAAGTGCATCGATAAAAAATGCCAATGGTCTAAGAACGATTAGCGGGCCTTTTCTTATTAACCAACTCTTCTAAAATTCTCCACCTTCTCTTCTTCTCGCTATATGGCACGTCGTCTTTGAACTTATAAGCGGCGGTTCCCGGCCGAGGCGAATACATGGCGATATAAGCCTTTGCAAACCCCGCTCTTTCACAAAGATCAACCGTATGTTTAAACTGTTCTTCTGTTTCTTCGGGAAAACCGACGATAATGTCTGTGCCAATTTCTATATCTGGGATTTCCTTTTTGATTCTTTTGATTAGTTTAATGTATTGAAGTGCCGTATAAGGCCGATTCATCCGTCGCAAAACCTCATCGTCGCCGGATTGCACTGGCAGGTGGAGATAGCGGTCAACCTTAGATAATTTCATTGCCTCAATAATGTCGTCTGACAGATCCCAGGGGTTACTGGTCAGAAAACTGATTTTTCTAAGGCCTCCGATCTTGTTGAGCACACGGAGCAAGAGCGCAAAAGGAGTCTGTGTATCATATATTAATATATGATACAGCAAGAGCAAGCTCTTAACGTAACTGACGGAGAAATCTCTTCCGTAGGAATTAACGTTCTGGCCCAGCAAAGTAACTTCTTTATATCCCCGCTTCACTAGTTCCTTAACTTCGCAAATAATCTCCTCAAAAGGTCTAGGTTTTTCTCTACCGCGGGCATAGGGTACGACACAATAGGCGCAGAAATTATTGCATCCCTCCATAATCGGCACCCAGGCATGCGACCCAGAATTGCGAATTGCCAAATTATCCAATTGAGAATTTCCGAAAAATTCACTTATCTTTTTGAATTCATCAGCCAGGGGTAATTTTTTCTTAAGATCGGCAAGCGGATGATAAAGCATGCAGCCGGTCAAAATTACCTTGTATTTAGTATTTGGTATGTAGTATTTAGGGGGGGTCTTAAGATTTTTTACAAGTCCAAGGACCCGATCTTCAGCTGTTTGGCGAACAGAACAGGTGTTGATTATCACTTCGTCCGCCTCTTCTGGAGATTTTGCCGCTTTCCATCCTTTTGCCTCATACCAACCAGCGATCCTCTCCGAATCCGCCTCGTTCATCTGACAGCCATATGTTCTAATATAATATCTCTTAAATTTATCAGGCATAAAAGCTTTCCCCAACTTACTTAATCGGCTCGCCCGCCGGATAACGCACCTTGAGCCGTGTATGAATAATACTGGAAAGGCGAAAAGGTCTTAATAAAATATTTTTTCATCGTGAGTATTCTTAACTACTGGCGCTGGAATACTGCTTTAGGGCGTATTTCCAAAACTTCAAAGAACCCCAAAGGAAGAGGCCGGTAATTAGAAAAGAAAAGGCAATCCATTGCCAGGACAAAAGTCCCAAAAGCGCTTTGGCAGGAACGGTAATTAGGATCACCACCGGAATAGTAAAGGTCAAAATGTATTGGATTCCTTTTTGGTAAATATCAGTTGGAAACCGCGCCATATTAGTCAAATCCCGATAAACCCAAACCAAGTGATCGATCTCTGTAGTCAAAACGCAAACAGCGCAAACAAAAAGATGAAAAGCAAAGCCTAAAACTAAGCTATTGATAAAGAGCAAAAGGAAGAGAACTAGACTCGTCGAACTGGTAAAAAGGTGATGGCTGAAGATAAACAAAAGGAAATAAATCCAAAGAGGGATAAGGGTGATAAAATCCAAAATATCAGTCCAGCCAAATACCGGCCGGAAAAAGGAGGGCAGCGGCTTAAGCAGGTCAATATCATAATTGCCCGCCACCACGCTAAAACGAAATTGGTAAACACCTCGGAAAAGGAACTGAACCATAATATCAATTAAATTGAAGACAAGGTAAAAGAAAATTACCTGCTCGCGGTTATACCCCGCTAAGTTTTGGGTGGAGGATAAGATCATAAAGAGAAAGACAAAAAAGAGGAGAAAACGGACGATTTTGCCGACCAAAAACAAAACCCCGGCCCAACGACTCAACAACTGGGATTGAGCGGCCCGGGAAGATACCATCAGCCAAATTTTGATTAGTCTAACCGCCGAACGCACCATAATTTTTCGCTCCTTTTTGCCACAAAAGATTTGCCAACCGATAAAAAATAATTAACCATAAACCACAGATTAATATTCCCTTAATCGCCGTCGCCGCTGACAACTGCTCTAGCCAAATCTTTAGGGGGAAAAAAACCAGGTAGGGGAACGGCGTAAGATTTATCATCCCCTGCAGCCAACCGGGCAAGACATCTATCGGGAAATAGGCGCCGGCAAAAAATTCTAAAAAAATTATCCCGAAAAGCCAGCGAGTAGCCCAGATTTCCTCGGTCCAGAAAGCAAAGGCAGAAAGGAAAAAACTCACAAAGAAGTATAAAAACAGAGCCAAAACCAATAAAAGCGCAAAAAATAAGTATGTTTCGGTTCGCTGGGGAAAGTAGAAGGGAATTCTTAAAAAGTATACCGCTATCCCAATTTCCAAAAAGGTAAAAAATAGATTCAGAAGCTTATCGACTACGTCTCTAGTTAGCCAAAACGAAAACATGCCGATAGGACATAGCAAAATCTTGGTTAGCTCCCCACTCCTAATCTGCCCGGCCAAGTCAGCCGACCTTGAACCCAAAACAAAACTGCGCAGGAAAGCGACCCCCACTACGTAAGCTAGCATTTTAGCTCGTTCGTATCCCAGTAGCGCTGTTCGGTCTCCATAAATCGCTAGCCAAAAGAAAAGAAGCGTCAGAAAAAAAACAAAACTGCGGAAACGCCAGAGGACAAAGTTGAGGCGATAAACAAAATATTCTTGAAGAGTAAGTTTGGAGAGCTGAAAGTATTTTTTCATAGATGCAAAGACCCAAAGATTCATAGATACAAAGATAAAAAGATTTACAGATTTAACTTAACCCTTTTCATGAAAGAATTAAGCATCACTGCCAGTTCCTTACGCTTCTCTTCAATCTCTTGGTAATCTTTTTGGGAGAGATATTCTAGATCCAGCGCTATCTCTAAACAAGCCTCGGCTTCTACCAAAGAGGAATCAGCTATTTCCAGAAATCTTAAAAATTCCTTCTGGGAGAAATTCCTTCGATGACCCTCGACGATATTCAATAGGAAGGAAATTACTGCTCTTCTTAACTGCGATTGTAGTCCGAAAATCTCTGACTTAGGAAAATTCTCTGTTTTCTGGTAGACCAATCTAATAAAAGACTTGCCTTTCTGCCAGATTATAAGTTTATGATAATCGCCTTTTTTCTCCCTCTGCATCTTTGCATCTCTGCATCCCTATTACGCAAGATCCTTCCCGCTAAACACCTCCCTGATAATATCCTCAATCGGTACCTCTTCTACATTCAGGTCAGCAACGGGAAAGTGCTGGAGGAGTTCTGCCGCAGCCACCGAAACCGCCTCGCGCCTTACTGAAATAACTGCTTTCGGAAAGCTGTACTCCTTTACCTCGCCTATTTCGCTAAGCTTCTTCGGATCAATTTCCTTTCCAAAAACGACCGACAAAACTTTGTGGTCGGCATACTTTTCCACAATTTCCGAAAGCTGGCCGTCAAAAACAATCTTGCCTTTATCGATAATAATCACCCTTTGGCAAAGTTCCTTGACATCGCCCATATAGTGGCTGGTTAAAATGATAGTTGACTTCTTACGGCGGTTATATTCTTTAATAAAATCGCGAATCTTTTTCTGCATGACCACATCTAGACCGATGGTCGGTTCGTCCAGGAACAACACTTTAGGCGAATGAAGCAGGGCAGCGATCAGTTCGCACTTCATTCTTTGGCCTAAAGAGAGTTTTCTCACTTGGATTTTCAAAACATCTTCAACCTCTAGCAGCTTAACTAACTCCCCAAGGGTTTCCTCAAATTGCGTCTCTGGCACTTCGTAAATTTCTTTATTTAAAATAAAAGTTTCCATGGCCGGGAGATCCCACCAGAGTTGATTCTTCTGTCCCATCACCAGCGAAATCTGTTTAAGGAAAGCGGCCTTTCTATCCCAGGGGTTGAAATCCAATACCGAAACTACGCCAGCAGTAGGGTATAGAAGTCCGGAAAGGCACTTTAGGGTTGTGGTTTTACCCGCCCCATTGGGCCCGATGAAGCCGACTAATTCGCCCTCCTCAATTTCAAAAGAGATATTGTCAACCGCCTTAACATCCTCATACTTCCGTGCCACCAAAGACTTAAGCGAACCGATCAGTCCCGGCTCTTTTTTATGAACCTGGTAGAATTTCTTAAGACTTTTAACTTCAATTACCGGCATAATTTTTATATTCCTACTCCCTCATACCTCTTAACTCCTCTCCTCCAGACAAATCTCGAGAGAAGGTATAAAATTGCCACCCAGAGGATCTGAATCCCAAGTCCTCTTATGGTTTCCATCATACTTATCTTGCGAAGGTAAATCAACATGGGAAAGTAGCGAGTGTAAGAAAAGGGCAAAATGCCCGCGGTAATTTGGAACCATCTTGGAAAGAACACGATCGGTGCATACCCTCCGGAAAAGATACTCTTCAGCGTTCTGGCGAGGCCACTAAATCCTGAGGTGGTAATTGTCCAAAAAGAAATGAATCCGGTGCAAAAATCTAAAAGGGCGTTAATTATCAACGAAAATATAATTGAAATGAGGAACAGCACTAAGATGGTAGCGTCAAGGTTAATAATAAATTTATCCCGAAAAACTGCTGCCACTAAGGCATAGACAATAATTCTTATCAGTACGTTAAGTGGCTTACCCGATAGACTACCAAAGAACCTAGTACGGGGATAACTCATTGGCTTAACTAAAAAATTTGAGAGCTTTCCTTCTTGGATATCCTTTTCGATTCGCTCGGGAATTGGGGAAGAAATAATGTTGCTTATTAACCCGACGCCAATTAGATAAGTGACCGTTTCGGGTAAGCTAAAACCGGCGATACTATTTCTTTCGCCATAAATTATCATCCAAATGAAAAGGAAAATTAAGGTATCTAAGAACTCATTAAGGCCCCAAAGGAAAAAATCGGAGCTATAAACTAAGGTGCTTTTTATTCCCGCTTTGGCCCACGCAACATACTTCCTCACAAACCCATTTTAGCACGGAAAGAACGCAAGGGGAATTACTTGATCAGCCTTTTAAGGAGTTTGCCCGGAGAAAAGCGGGCAGCGCGATGAGATTTTACAATCTTTTTTTCCTTTGTTTTCGGATAAACGACGGGTTTATCTTTTACCAAAACGGTTTTGAAGGTTCCAAATCCGGACAAAACTACTTTTTCTCCCTTCTGTAGAGTCCTTCCGACCTCATCAAGAAAAGTGTCAATTACCTCAACCGCTCCCTTCTTGGTGATATGGGCCTTACGGGCAACTAGTTCTGTAATCTGACTCTTTTTCATCTGCGCTAATGATAAAGACTCGCTTATCCTTTGTCAAGACTGGATTGGCCGCTGGGTGCGTTTTCCTGCGCCCTTACTTCCCGAATGCCCGTGACGCGAATTTGGCCAATCCATTTGGCTTCCTCCTCAAGTTTTCCGGCGACTTTTTTAATTAAAACCGTAAGCTCGGCATCGCTTACTTCCTCCGGCTTGACAATCACTCTCACTTCTCTCCCGGCCTGGTAGGCGGCAACTTCGGCGACGCCGGGGAAAGATTTCGCCATTTCCTCAATCCGGGTCATCCGCTTTAAATATTCTTCATGCGGTTCGTAGCGCGCCCCGGGCCGACTGCCAGAAATGGCATCAGCAATCCAGACAATGGCCGACTCATCAGAAGAAAAAGGCCGATCTTCGTGGTGCTCGGCGACGCAAGCGACAACTGACTCGGGCAAATGATATTTCTTTAAAAGATCCACGCCTAACTGGATATGATTTCCCTCTTCTTCGGTGACAACTTTTCCCACATCATGCAGCAAACAGCCGAGACGAACTACTGCCGTATCCGCCTTCAGCTCTTCGGCGATCGCCACGCCGATCTTAGTCTCCTCCATCGTGTGGACTAAGAGATTCTGGCCATACGAGAAACGGTACTTATAGCGGCCAAGAATTTTTATTAAATCAGGATGAAGATTGTAAACCCCAACCGCGTGGCAAAGCTTCTTTCCCTCTTCGAGCAGAATTTGATCAACCTGGGCTTTGGTTTGCGTAACAATTTCTTCGATCCGGTCCGGCTGGATCCGGCCGTCTTTTATCAGTTTCTCTAGAGAAAGTCTGGCCACTTCCCGGCGGATTGGATCAAAAGAAGAAAGCCGCAGGTCCAGGGTCTCATCCAGCTCAACCTCCACCCCGGTTGCTTGCTCAAAGGCGCGGATGTTTCGTCCCTCTTTGCCAATGATTCTGCCTTTTATTTCCTCATCAGCGAGTCTAATGGTAGAAACGGTATACTCGGCCACCAAGTCTGTTAAGCCGTGCCTCATCGCCTCGATGAGAATTTCCCTTGCTTTTTCCTGGCTGGTCGCCCTAATCTCGTCTTCGGCACCTTTTATCTTGCGCGCGATTTCGTCGGCCAGTTTTTTTTCTGTTTCCGCAAGAACGATTTTCTTTGCCTCTTCGGAAGATAGCCCGGCCAGTCTCGCTTTCTCTTTTTCTAGCTCTTCTTCCCTTTTCTTGAGCTCCTCCTCTTTTTTCACTAAATACGAAGCGATCTCAAGATCGCTTGTTTTCTGTTTGGCTTGGCCACTAAAAACCGGCATAATTAGCTTTGACGAGAGAAAAGAATAGGGAAGAAAGCGCCCCTTAGGCGCGCAGTCCGGAAATCTTTACGAATAGAAAATTCATGGTTTTCTCTGCCACTATCCTTATTTCTTTTCGTCTGGGGGGAATTATAACTTTTTATCAGCTTTTCGTCAATAAGGAAAAAACTTCTTCGATAGTTTCCCAGGAGAAACCGCGCCGGGCAAGAAAGGCAGTTAGTTTTTGCTTAAGCTCCAGCGGCGGCAGATTTTTCAATACTCTTATTTTTTTCTCGGCCAATTTTTTGGCCAACTCCAGCTCATTGAGCATTGAACTTGGAACATTGAACATTTTTATTATGTCTTCCGACACTCCTTTGCGTTTTAGCTCTAGCGTCAAGAGTCTTGCGCCGGTAGGCCTAAAGGTTGATCTTTGTTCAATCCACCATTTGGCAAACTCCGTATCACTAATCAGATTTTGGGACTTTAGCTTATCAATAATAGGTCCTACTGTTTTATTATGGCCTTGATTACCACTGATTTTAAACCGATTGGCGCTGATTTTTCTTAGGAGATAATCCCGCACTTCTTTCTCTGACCGCGGACGGTAAGACAGGAATTTAGCTGCCTGCTGATAGAGCTTGTCAAACTCGTTCTCTTTAATTAATTTTTCAATCTCTTCTTGGGAAATATCCTGATTAGGCTTCAGTCCTATGCGAAGTAAGCTTTCGGTAGATAAGCCAAAGGCAAACCGGCCGTCGATAAAAACATTTACCCTTCCGGTTTTCTTTTGCGTCTTAATCGCGGTAATCGTCGGCATTAAGAGGTGGGTTCTTCGGGGACAGCCTCGTGTTTTTCGCCAACCCTTTCGCCCTTTTTGACTTTCTCCCAAATTTTCTCTTCTATTTCTTTTGCCAATTTTGGCTTCTCTTCTAAATAAGCAATGGCCGCCGGCCGGCCCTGGCCAAGCATCTGATTAACGTATTTAAGAAAGG
>Ga0194126_10010092_pt1 | contig 12436 bp, 9 predicted proteins | sample TA2KigC150mmetaG_FD_148641 | JGI IMG/M metagenome (GOLD analysis project Ga0194126, IMG submission 148641) | Freshwater microbial communities from Lake Tanganyika, Tanzania - TA2015035 Kigoma Deep Cast 150m | ecosystem: Environmental > Aquatic > Freshwater > Lake | place: Tanzania: Lake...
GCGCGCACCTCGCGCAGCAGCGACCAGAAGCGTTCCCGCGTCAGCGCCGGATCGCCGCCGCCGCGCAGGATCAGGTTGCCGAAGAGGACGCCGTCGCGGATCTCGCCTTCCACCTCGACCCGCGTGCGGAAGGTGTGGGCCGGCCCGAGCAGTTCCAGCGCGGCCAGGGTGGTGACCAGCTTCATCACCGAGGCGGGGTTGAGGGAACGCGTCTCGCCATGCGCCAGCAGGGGCGCGGGGCTGCCGAGTTCCGCCACCACCACGCCGAGGTGGGTGTCCGGAATGCCGGCTTGCGTCAGGGCCAGGGCCACCGGCTCGGGCAGTTGCGCCTGCGCGGTACTCGCCGACAGCAGCGCTGCCAGCAACACTCCGCGCGATGCCCGCCCGCGCGGGGAGGGCCGATTCCGGGCCGGGTCAGCGGCCGCCACGTCCGCTCAGGTCGTTGACGTACCAGTCCATGGCTTCCACCAGCCCCTCGCGGATGCGGTGGCTGGGCGCGTAGCCGAGCAGGGTCCTGGCCTTGCCGATGTCGGCCAGGGAGTGGCGCACGTCGCCGGCGCGGAAGTCGCGGTAAATGGGCTTGAACCCCTTGAGGTGGGGAAAGCGGGGTTCCAGGGTGGCGCGGATGGCCTCGAACAGGTCGTTCAAGGTGGTGCGGTCGCCCACCGCCACGTTGTAGACCTGGTTTGCCGCGTCCGGGTGCTCGGCGGTGGCGGCCAGCAGGTTGGCCTGCACGGTGTTGGCGATGTAGCAGAAGTCGCGACTGGTCTCGCCGTCACCGTTGATGTAGACCGGCTCGTTGTGGATCATCGCCGCCGTCCACTTGGGCACCACGGCGGCATAGGCGCCCTCGGGGTCCTGATGCGCGCCGAAGATGTTGAAGTAGCGCAGGCCGATGGTCTTGAAACCGTAGGCGCGGGCAAACACCTCGGCGTACTGCTCGTTGACCAGCTTGGTCACCGCGTAGGGCGACAACGGCTTGCCGATAACTTCCTCCACCTTGGGCAGGCCGGGATGGTCGCCGTAGGTGGAACTGGAGGCGGCGTAGACGAAGCGCGCCACCTTCGCGTCGCGCGCCGCCACCAGCATGTTGAGGAAGCCGTCGATGTTGGCGCCGTTGGTGGTGATGGGGTCTTCCAGCGAGCGCGGCACGGAACCCAGGGCGGCCTGGTGCAACACGTAATCCACCCCTGCGCAGGCTTTCCGGCAATCCGCCTGCACGCGGATGTCGCCCTCGATGAAACGGAACCGCGCCCATTGCTCCGGCGTCACCGCTTTCTGTATCTGATGCAGATTGTGGCGATGGCCGGTGGCGAAGTTGTCCAGGCCGACCACGGTCTGCTCGAGCTTGAGCAGGGTTTCCAGCAGGTTGCAGCCGATGAAGCCGGCGACGCCGGTGATCAACCAGGTCTTCGGCTGGGCGGGGAGTTTTTCGAGAAGCGCTGCGTAGGCGGTCATGGGGGAATCATCCTGCGACCGTCATGCCCGCGTGCGCGGGCATCCAGAAGCCTGGGTTCCCGCCTGCGCGGGAACGACGAAGCATTACAAACGCCAGAGCGTGGCGCCGGCGGCGCGGATGGCGGCCGGGTCGTAGGCGGACTTCACGTCGGTGAACACGCCACCCTTTTTCATCTTGCCGAGGATGTCGCCCAAAGGCATGGCCTTGTACTGCTTGTGGGAGACGGCGGCGACGATGGCGTCGGCGTCCTTGGGCAGCTTGTCCCAGGGTGTCAGGCTGATGCCGTATTCGTGCTCGGCCTCGTGGTTCTCGGCGATGGGGTCGTGCACGGCCACGTCGCAGCCGAAGGACTGCAATTCCTTCACCAGGTCCGCCACCTTGGAGTTGCGCAGGTCCGGGCAGTCCTCCTTGAAGGTGAGGCCGAGGACGATGACCTTGGCGCCCTTCACCGAGCTGCCGTTGTTGATCATGCCTTTCACCGTCTGCTGCGCCACCCAGGCCGCCATGCCGTCGTTGATGCGCCGGCCGGCGAGGATGACCTGCGGGTGGTAGCCGAGGGCCTCGGCCTTGTGCGTCAGGTAGTAGGGATCGACGCCGATGCAGTGGCCGCCCACCAGGCCGGGCCGGAAGGGCAGGAAGTTCCACTTGGTGCCGGCGGCCTGCAGGACTTCCAGGGTATCGATGCCGATGCGGTCGAAGATCAGGGCGAGTTCGTTCATCAGGGCGATGTTGAGATCGCGCTGGGTGTTCTCGATGACCTTCGCGGCTTCCGCCACCTTGATGCTGCTGGCGCGGTGCACGCCGGCGACGATGACCGAGGCGTAGAGGTCGCCGACGGTCTTCAGGGTGGCCTCGTCGTCGCCGGACACCACCTTGACGATGCGGGTGATGGTGCGTTCCTTGTCGCCCGTGTTCACCCGCTCCGGCGAGTAGCCGACGTGGAAGTCGCGCATCCACTTCATGCCGGAGTTCTTTTCCAGCAGGGGGATGCAGACTTCCTCGGTGGCGCCGGGGTAGACCGTCGATTCATAGACCACGATGGCGCCCTTCTTCATGTGCTTGCCCACCGTGGTGGAAGAGCCGACCAGCGGCGAGAAGTCGGGGATATGCGCCTCGTCCACCGGGGTGGGCACGGCGACGATGATGACGTCGGCCTTGCCGATGCTGGCGGGGTCGGTGCTCACCGTCAGCCGGGTCGCCGCCTTCAGGTCTTCCGTGCTGACCTCGCCGGTGGGGTCGCAGTAGTTCTTGTATTGGGCGATCTTGGCTTCCGAAAGATCGTAGCCGATGGTTTCAAACTTCTTGCCGAATTCGACGGCGAGGGGCAGGCCGACGTAGCCGAGGCCCACAACAGCGACAATGGTCATGATGACTCCCGAAAAAAAGCGGTGACATTCTAACGAGGAAAGGCCGTGGCATGATGCGGGCAACAGGAGACCACCATGCCACAGCAACTTCCGACCCTGCTGTTATCGGCCGCCCTCGGCTTTTCATTGAGTGCTTTTTCCGCTCGCGCCGACATCGTCGAACTGTTGCCGCGCGTCAAGCCGGCCGTGGTCGGCGTGGGCAGCTTCCATCCGCTGCAGAGCCCGCGCATCAAGCTCATGGGCACCGGCTTCGCCGTCGCCGACGGCCGCCACGTGGTGACCAACGCGCACGTGCCCCCTGCCTCGGTGGAAAGCGAGAAGGGCGAATCCATTGCCGTCTTCCTGCGCGAGGGGGAGGGGGTGGCGGTGCGCAAGGCGGAACGGGTCGCCAGCGACCCCGAACGCGATCTGGCCCTGCTGCGCATCGAGGGTGCCCCCCTGCCCACCCTGCGGCTGGGCGACGCGGCGCGGGCGCGCGAGGGCCAACTCTATTACTTCACCGGCTATCCCATCGGCGCCGTGCTCGGCCTGCATCCCGCCACCCATCGCGCCGGCCTCGCCGCCATCGCCCCCGTCTTCAGCCAGCCGGCATCGGTCAGGAACCTGACGCCCAAGCTGATCCGGCGCGCCGAGGACAGCTTCACCATCTTCCAGCTCGACGCCACCGCCTACCCCGGCAACAGCGGCAGCCCCCTCTACGACGGCGACAGCGGCGAGGTGATCGCCGTCATCAACTCGGTATTCGTCAAGGGCGCCAAGGAAAACGTGCTGCGCGACCCCAGCGGCATCACCTACGCCATTCCGGTGCAGTACGTAAGGGCGCTGCTCGATCGGGCCGGAGTTTCCCTCGACGGGCGCGGAAGGTAGGCATGTTTCCCCTGCCGCTCGCCCTCACCATCGTGCCTTCGCGCCAGTTGCGGGCGGGCATGGCGGTGCTGCACCTGCTCGCCTGCGCCGCCCTGTGGCTGGCCGCGCTGCCCGTCCCCGTCCAGGCCGCCGGCTCGCTGCTGCTGCTCTTCAGTCTGGCCACCCAGTCCCGCTCGGCCATCGCAACAACCCTGCGCGGCAAGGCCGACGGCATCCTGGAAATCCGCCAGGACGAGACCTGGCGGACCGTCGAAACGCTGCGCGTGCCTCTGCGCACGCCCGCCCTCACCCTGCTGCGCTACCGTCTCGCCGGAGACCATCGCGATCGCCGTCTGCTGGTCCTGCCCGACAGCCTGCCGGCCGAGGACGCGCGGCGATTCAGGGTGTGGCTGGGCTGGCTGGCGAAGGATGCGAGCCGTGCGATGGATACGGATGGGGATGCTGCGCGAAGGGCCTGAACGGCCACCACACCTCACTAGCATCCTCGCGTATCCGGGCCTCGCACTTTCTCCGCGTGGCATTGGTCTGAAACGATTACAACCCGACTCCCAGTCACCCAGCCTGCTCTGTCTCTCTTGTTGAATAACGGGAGGGTGCACGCCTCACAATCCATTTTCTAATCGTCCGGGATCCAACCCCAAATCCTTCAGCGGCCCCACCCAATCAGGCTTTCTTCTCGCCATCCATCAACGTTCACCCCCTGAATTCGGCTGGGGGGTGAAAATCCAGGCTAGTCGGCCTGCACCGAGTCGGCTTGCATCGGCCGGTAAACTAATTCAAGCAACTCCCGGTCTGCATGCAGCTTGATCCTGAACTGGGCTTCGTCCCAAAGGGACTGCTCCGCACGCGTACCTGGAACTGCCTCCCAGGCGCGCAGGGATTCAGCCATGCGCAATGCCAAGCCCGCCATTTCCGGCATCTGCCGTCCGTTGGTCTGGGAGAGGATGGCGGCCGCAAGCAGCAACCTTTCCCCCATCAAGGAAGACGCGGCGAGGCCAGCGTACCACCATTCCATCGCTCCGGTTTCCGACTTGAACAATGCCAATCTTCCGGCATGGAAATAGCTCAAGCCGTGCCTGGCATTACATTCTAAATTACGGTCCACGATGGCTTTCGCACGTGCACGCAGCCCCTCGTCACTGACACCCTGCTGCATCAGCGCCAGCGCATCGTTGGCGAAAGGTAGGTAGCAAGGCGCGCGCCGCCAAGCTGCCTCCATCCGATTCAGTGCGTCCTCGCGCAGGGGTGGGTGGGTCCCACCCAGAATCGCATAGCCATCGGCGAGATCAATGCCCATGACCTGATGTGGCATAGGATGAAACGGTGACAACACAGAAAGCCAATAAGCCACATCATATCTGGGGTAGGCCATATCCATTTTCAGCATCATGCGCTGCAAGACGGGAGCTTGGCCCAGTAAACCCTCCAGCATCACCTGACCAAAGAACAAGAATCCCAGGACGAGGGAATAGCCTGCAGCCGCAAGCAAACGGGGGCGGCGCCTCTCCTGAGGGTCCGCTGTCGACAAGGGCATGGGCCGGGAAGACCAGTGCGCGAGATATAACCCCATCAACAGGCTGATCAAGGGAAAATACAGCAGAAAATTTACAAGGGCATGGAGAAAAATTGCCGCCAGGCCCGCTAGAAACCCCATCCCCGCCAGTTTCCTGTCATCCGTATCGACCAAGCTATACCAACCCTCCCGCGCAACCCATAAAGCGAGCCCGGTCAACAACAGCAGCATGGGCAGTCCCGCCTCCAGCCACAACTGTAGGTAGTCGTTGTGTACCCATCCGCCCGCAGTGCCGGTCTCGGTCGCGTAGCGGTATTGGGGATAGAGCAGGCGAAACGATCCCAAGCCTGTCCCCAGCCAGGGATGGTCCTGAATCATGAGCCAAGCTGAATGCATCAGCGCCAGGCGGGAATAATCCCCACCTCCCCCGGCTGTACTCGCCAAACTTGCCGCGACACTGTCCGCACCGCCGGTGACGAACAGTGTGGCAAGGAAGGCTGAAACCCCCACCACGGCGAGCAGGCCCACTTTCCTGGGGAAGGCCGCCTGCCTACGCGCGACCCAAAGAATGAAGGGCAGGACCAACAGCAGCGCTAGGGTGGCGCCCCGCGATGCGGCCAGGAAAAATGACACCGCTGCGCCCGCCAACAAGGCAAGTTGGGACGTCCGCCACCAGGATGCGCGCCGGGCAAGATCCTCGCCCAGATAGCGCGCAAGCACTGGCAGGAGCAGCAGGTTGAGGGTGGCGGCATAGACATTGGGGTCGTTGAAAGGTCCTTGTGGCTTCCCGGTAGGTGTATCCGGCCCCTGCAGCACACCCCAGAGGATCAGCCATAGCAAGACCGCCGGCAATGCCACGCTGAGCATGAATGACCATCCTCCCCTCGCCATCAGGGAGCGACCGGCGAGCCAGCCGAACGGCAGGCAGAGCAACGCGGCGACCTGAGGCAACGACAGCCCCGGGGTCATGCTCCAGGCGAGGCTCAGCGGCACCCAGATCAGCCAGGCCAGCATCAGGACGTCGATGGCACCCCGCCGCCAGGGTTGGCTGGCACTTGCGTAGGCTGCCGGCAGCAAGAGGAGGGCGACCAGGGCGGAGAATGGGGCCCACAACGCAACTGCGATCGCGGCCAGTACTGGTAAAGTCAAGAGCATGGCCATGCGGTGAATACTTGCAATAAAGCCGGCATGCGGCCAGCGAAAGTGACGAGGGCGGGATCCTGCCGGACCCCGCCCTCGGCTGTCCGGGCCATGACTGCCCGGAGCCTGGAGGATACAAACCTCAGATTACTTGCACAAACCGTCGGCCAGGCAGGTACTCGTCGAGAGGGTGTTCCAGGTTACGCTACCGGCGGCGTTGATGGTGGGATTCAGGATGAAAGTTTGCCCTGCCAGTCCCTGGCCGTTGATGGCCTGAGCCGTAATCACACCATTCGCTACGGCTACGCTCGCCACCAAACCCGCCGCGCTGGGGGCCGCGGGTACGCCACCCGCGCCGTTGTCACAAACGGTCAGAGCATTGCCGGACTGAACGCAGTCTTCCACGGCAAGTTTGAACGGTGCAGTGGCCGACACCACCTCGGAGAACCGCGCCCGCGCGGTGTAGCTTTGGTAAGCCGGCACCGCGATCGCCGCCAGAATGCCGATGATCGCGATCACGATCAGCAGTTCGATCAGGGTAAAACCGGCCTGGCCGGAACGCATACGAATAGATGTCATCATTTCACACTCCTATGTGGTTGAAAATTCGCGCCATCCGGCGGCGAGGTACTCTATGCGAGAACCGTGCCAACCTCCCGAACTCTGCACGCGCATACAGGTTATCGGCCATAGCGAAAAATACTTTAGTTTGCCTCCGCCCCCGCGCAAACGTGCTGTCCGCAGCCGGAGGCAGCTTGGCATGAGCGGGATCGGACGGGACGTCGAATTATCGGCGGCGCGATTGCGGGATACCCGGGTAGGCCGCAAAGTGACGCTTTTCGTCACCTCGTTGCCGTGAATCGGCGCCTTCACCGCCGCGACTATGACCGCCCACCTCCCACGCTCCCTGGACCCGGCCGGCAACGCCGTGGTGGAAGCCTGCGCCGGCAGCGGCAAGACCTGGCTGCTGGTGTCGCGCATGCTGCGCCTGCTGCTGGCGGGGGCGGAGCCTTCGGAGTTGCTGGCCATCACCTTCACGCGCAAGGCGGCGGCGGAGATGCGCGAACGGCTGGATGCCTGGCTGGAGGATCTGGCCCTGCTGCCTGCCGAGGCGGCGGTGGATTTCCTGGTCCAGCGCGGCCTCGGCGAGGCGCAGGCGCGGGCGGCGCTGCCGGCGGCGCGGGGGTTGCTGGAAAAGGTGCTGGCCGCGCGGCCCGGGCCGATGATCACCACCTTCCACGGCTGGTTCTTCCACCTGCTGGCGCGCGCCCCCCTGGCCCTGCGCGTGCCCGGCGAGATCATCGAGGACGCCGCCCTGCTGCGTGAGGAAGCCTGGCACGCCTTCATCGAGCGGCTCGGGCGCGAACGCGGCGGGCCGCTGGAGTCCGCCTTTGCCGCGCTGGCGGCGGAACTGCCGCTGGCCAGCCTGCGCCAGTTGCTCGACGGCCTGCTGGCGCGGCGGGCGGAGTGGTGGGCGGCGGGCCTGGGTCGCGAGGATGCGGTGGCGGCCGCGTGCGCCGAGCTGGAACGCCTGCTCGGGGTTAGCGAGGCCGAGGACGTGCCCTGCGAGTTGTATGCCGCGCCGGGGTTCGTCGCGGAATGCCGGGAATATTGGGCGCTGCTGGCGCAAAACGGCGCCCGCGGACTGAAGACGGACGCGGAGCGGGCTCTGGAACTGGAACAGGCGCTCGCGGCGATCACGGCAAGCCCCCTCACCCCGGCCCTCTCCCCGGCGGGGGAGAGGGAGAAATGCGAGGGGCTGGCGCGCTTGCGCGCCGTATTCCTCACCCAGAAAAACACCGTCCTCGCGCGCAAGCCGGGCAACGAGCTCGACCGCCGCCTGGGTGCGGAGGCCGCCGCCCGCTACCTGGCACTGCACCACCGCCTGGGCGAACAGGTGCTGCGCGCCGTCGAACGCCTTGCCGAACAGCGCGCCCTGCGCCTCAACCGCCTGGGCCTGCTGGCCGGCGCCGCGTACCTTCAAGCCTACGACGACGCGAAGGCGGCGCGCGGCGGCCTCGATTTCGCCGACGCCGAACTGGAGACGGCCCGCCTGCTGGACGACGACGCGGCCGCCACAGCCGTGCTGATGAAGCTGGACTGCCGCTGGAAGCACGTGCTGCTGGACGAGTTCCAGGACACCAACCCGCTGCAGTGGCGCATCCTGCGCGCCTGGCTGGAGGCCTACGGCGAGGACGGCGCGCGGCCGACCGTGTTCATGGTGGGCGACCCCAAGCAGTCGATCTACCGCTTCCGCCGCGCCGAGCCGCGTCTGTTCGCCGCCGCCTGCGACTGGCTGCGGGCGCGTTACGGTGCCGCGCATTACCCGCACGACGAGACCCGCCGCTGCGCCCCGCGCGTGGTGGCCTGGGTCAACGCCCTGTTCTCGAAGCGCGCCGACTATGCCGGCTTTCGACCGCACGGCGCGCACCAGGCCGGCCTGCCCGGCCGCTGCGAGCTGTACGCGGCGCCGGCGGAGGAGGCCGCGGCCGCGCCCATCCCCTTCCGCAATCCGCTGCGCCAGCCGCCGCCCGTGCGGCCGCACAAACGCGCCGCCGAGGCGGCCTGGGTGGCGGCGCGCATCCACGAGGTGGTGGGCAGCTTGAGGATCGGCGGCGCACACCGGGAAACCGGCGTCACCCCGGCGCAAGCCGGGGTCCAGGGCGATCCCCTGGATTCCGGCGTTCGCCGGAATGACGGCAACCCGGACGGCCGCCCCGCGCGCTATGCCGACATCCTGCTGCTCTATGCCTCGCGCGGCGATCTGGAGGTGTTCGAGGACGCCCTGCGGCGGGCCGGCATTCCGTATCTGGGCGACCGCCGCGGCGGCCTGCTCGACACCCTGGAGGCGCGCGACCTCGCCGCCCTGCTGGAGGTCCTGGTATCGCCCCTCGACGACCTGGCCCTGGCGCACACCCTGCGCTCGCCGCTGTTCGGCCTGGGCGATGAGGATCTGTGCCGGCTGGCCGGCGGCGAGGGGCCCTGGTGGCAACGCCTGCGCGACTGGGCCGCGGCCGCCGACGCGCCGGCGCCGGTGACGCGCGCCGTCCGCCTGCTCGCCGACTGGCGCGGGCAGGTGGGTCGGCTGCCGGTGCACGACCTGCTCGACCGCATCTATCACCAGGCCGATGTGCCGGCCCGCTACGCCGCCGCCGTGCCCGCGCATCTGCGCGCCGGCGTGCTGGCCAACCTGGAAGGCCTGCTGAACCTTGCCCTGTCCCTCTCGGGTGGGCGCTATCCCAGCCTGCCGCGCTTCCTCGACGAACTCCGCCAGTTGCGCGAGCGCGCCGGCCAGGACGCGCCCGACGAACCGCCCGCCGCCGCCGGCGACGCCGTCCGCCTGCTCACCATCCACGGCGCCAAGGGCCTGGAAGCGCCGGTGGTGTTCCTCATCAAGGCCGACCAGGGCACGGGCCGCGACGACGCCTGCGGCGTGCTGCTCGACTGGCCGCCGGAAAGCGACCGCCCCGCGCATTTCTCCCTGCACGGCGGCGCCGCCTGGCGCGGACCGGGGCGCGACGGCCTGTTCCAGCGCGAACAGGAACAGGCCGCGCGGGAACGCCTCAACCTGCTCTACGTGGCGATGACGCGGGCGCGCCAGGCCCTGTTCGTCAGCGGCGTCGACGACAGCAAGCCGGAGAGCTGGCTGGGGCTGGCGCGGCAGGCGCTGGAAAGGGCCGACATGGCAGGGCTGCCGGAGATGGCCTGGCCAGCATCCACTCCACTTCCCCAAGAACTCCCCGGCGGGATCGAGGAGAGCGAGGAGGGGGTTTTGCAAAGGGGTGAGGTGCCAGCCATCGGCACCCGCCTCGAGCCCGCCGGCCCCGAGGCGGAACTGGGCATCCAGGTCCATGCCTGGCTGGAGGGCGTCAGCCAGGGCGTGGACGCCGACACCCTGCGCGCCCGCCTCGACCTCGAAGCGGCGCGGGCGGCCGAGGTCGCCGCCCTGGCCGGGCGCATCCTCGCCATCCCCGAACTGGCGCCCGCCTTCGACCCGACCCGGCATCTGCGCGCGCACAACGAACTGGAGTTCCTCGACCCGGACGGACGCGTCGCCCGCATCGACCGTCTGGTCGAGTTCGCCGGCGAGGTGTGGGTGCTGGATTACAAGACCGGCGACCTGGAAGAGCCCGACCTGGCCCGCCGCGCCGCCCCCCACCTGGCGCAGATGGCCGCCTACGGCGCCGCCGCGCGCGCCCTCTTCCCCGACAAGCCGGTGCGCCTTGCCCTGGCGTTCGCCGACGGCCGCGCGCACTGGCTGGATGCGGACAGCGACATCGGCGATCATGCGGCCAGCTTCTCCGCCGTGCCGCCATGACCGACAGCCACATCATCATCGTCGACGACGACGACGCCGTGCGCGACTCTCTGGCCCTGCTGCTCAACTTCCGGGGTTATCGCACGCGCGCCTTCCCCAGCGCCGAGGCCTTTCTTGCCGACTGGCGGCCGGACTGGCGCGGCTGTCTGCTGCTCGACCTGCGCATGGGCGGCATGGACGGCCTCGCCCTGCAACGCGCCCTGGCCGAGCGCGGCAACACCCTGCCCATCGTCTTCCTCACCGGCCATGGCGACCTGCCGCAGGCGCGCGCGGCCTTGAAGGCCGGCGCCGTCGATTTCCTGGAAAAGCCCTACGAGGAGGAGGCGCTGCTGGCCGCCGTCGCCGAGGCCGTCGAACGCGACAGCCGCCAGCACGCGACGCAGTCGCGCGCCGCCGAGATCGCCGCGCGCATGGAGCGCCTGTCGGAGCGCGAACGCCAGGTCATGGACCTGGTGGTGGCCGGCCTTCCCAACCGCGAGATCGCCGGCGAACTGGGCATCAGCCCGCGCACGGTGGAGGTGTTCAAGGCCCGCATGATGGAGAAGATGCAGGCTCGCAGCGTGCCGGAACTGGTGCGCGCCTGTCTGGAAGCCGGGGTCGGCTCGGGCTGAGGGTTTCCCGGGGAAGCCGGTGTAAGGCATTCCCTTACGTGCTCCGCCCCATGCTTTCGCCTTTCCCCCCGGCAAGAATCGTTGGCATGAATGCCGACACCCCCTACCTCGACCCCGCCCACGACACCGACGTGGCCTGGGCCCGCCGCAAGGAGGCCACCCTGGCCGCCCTGAAGATGTTCCGCATGGTCCTCGACGCGGTGCGCCGCCATTCCGAATGGGTGGAATCGCGCCATGGCATCAGCGCCGTCGATCTGTGGGCGCTGTGGGAACTGACGCAGACGCCGGGCCTGCGCCCGGTGGATCTGGCCAAGGCCATGGCGATGCCGCGCAGCGGCGCCGAACAACTGCTCGATGGCCTGCTGCGGCGCGGCCTGGTGCGTCGGGAGCCGGCTCCGGAGAATGGCGGCGTCAGCGTGTATTTCCCCACTTTCGACGGCCAGCGCATCGCCGACGCCTCGCCGCAGTATGGCCAGGGCGTGCTCAAGGCGGCCATGGGCCAGCTCGGCGACGCCTCCCTGGGCAAGCTGGTCCGGGCCATGAGCGACCTGGTCGAGCACCTGCCCTTCCGCGAGGAGCGCGCCGCCCTGCAACCCATGGCCGAACTGCTGCGCCCGGGCGGCGCGGCAGACGCCGCTTCCCGCAACGACCGCTGAGGAACCGCCATGGATACCCAGATCGACCTCTTCGTCTCTTCCCTGCAAGCCTTCTGGGGGCAGATCGCCCTGTTCCTGCCCAAGCTGCTTGCCGCCCTCATCCTGCTGCTCGCCGGCTGGCTGCTGGCGCGCGCGCTGCGCGCCGGCGTCAAGCGCGGCCTGGCCGCCCTGGGCTTCGGCACGGTAGCGGAACGCACCGGCCTGGAGGCCCTGGTGCGCCAGGGCGGCATGGACCTGTCCCTGGCCGGGGTCATCGCCGGCACGGTGTATTGGCTGGTGCTGCTGGTGGTGGCGGTATCGGTGGCCAGCAGCCTGGGGCTGGACACGGTGGCCGGCCTCGCCAACCAGGCCGCGCTGTATCTGCCCAAGGTGCTGGTAGCCATCCTCATCCTGGTGTTCGGCACCCTGCTGGCGCGGCTGGTCAACCGCCTGGTGTTCGCCTGGCTCAACGGCACCAAGTTCCCCGGCGCCCTGGGCGTCAGCACCGGCAGCGAATACGCCGTGC
>Ga0194126_10010097_pt1 | contig 12430 bp, 16 predicted proteins | sample TA2KigC150mmetaG_FD_148641 | JGI IMG/M metagenome (GOLD analysis project Ga0194126, IMG submission 148641) | Freshwater microbial communities from Lake Tanganyika, Tanzania - TA2015035 Kigoma Deep Cast 150m | ecosystem: Environmental > Aquatic > Freshwater > Lake | place: Tanzania: Lake...
TAATGAGGAGAAGGAGATGAATGTAGGAATAGCTTCTTGTATGAGGAGTTCAATCAATTCCAGGAGCCCGTGAAAAGGAAATTTTCAAGGATCCTTCATGTCTGTACCGAGAACCGACACAGGTGGGTTTGTTTAGAAGACAATGGTGCTTTGGGAGAATTCTGTTTAGGGAATTCGGCATATTAGAGGCGTAAGTTTGCGATAAGCCTTGCCTGCACTTTTTAATAGGAAGAGCAGGTTGCAATTACAAGTGAGTGGCGTCTGTTTAACAAAAACGCAGGAGAGCGCAAATCTGAAAAGATTAGTACGCTTTCTGATGTCTACCCAGTGCCGGTGTGTTAAAATCTGGTCCAACAGGTCCAAGCCCCGGTAAACGGTGGCGGTAACTCTGACCGTCGTAAAGTAGCGTAATCCCTTGCCGTTTAATTGACGGCCCGATTGAATGACTTCACGATCACTCAGCTGTCCTGAATAGAATCCCAGCGAAATTGCTATTCCGGTGAATAAGCCGGAGACCTCCAGTGGGAAACGTAGACCCCGTAGATGGGTTCAAGCGAATCTAAGCTTTAAGTTCTACACATAAAGTATAGTATATCGGGGTAAATAAAATGCCTGAAATTACTAACTTGGTTGCATACGACATCGGTGTGCATATAGGAGATGGAAATATGTACTCTAAAAATAACATCTACAGAATAACATACTCAGGTAACCTAACAAATGAGAAGGAATATCACCAAGATGTTCTAATTGACGTAATTAAAAAGGCATATAATGTGAATCCGATATACATAGAAAGACCGAAAGATAACACAGTTCTAATATTAGTGAACTCGAAGAAGTTAGTAGAGTTTAAACATAAAGAACTCGGTTTACCATGTGGACCAAAAGATGAAATAGAAATTCCAAAACAAATTTTGGAAAATCTGGATTTACTCAAATGGTGCATGCGTGGTATAGGAGACACAGACTTTTCACTCTCATTTAAAAAGAACAGTAAAGGTATAAACACAGAACCGAGATTAGAACTATACACAAAATCAGAAAAATTGATGGAAAACCTCAAACAAGTCCTTCAACAATTTGAATTTACATTTTCAGTAGAAAGAAAGATTGGAAAATATAGAGGTTTTATGTTAAGAATCTATGGAAAGAAGAACTTAGACAGATGGATAAAAAACTTTGGATTTTCAAATAATTGGATAAAACTAAAAATAGAGATTTGGAAGAAATTAGGTTATTTTCCGATAAACAAAACATATTATGAACTTAGAGAATTAATTCGTTTGACCCAGCGGTGAGCTTTACTACAGCTTGATGTTGTAATACAGTTCTGACTGCATAGAGTAGGTAGTACTCGTCATAGGCCTAGCTTTCGGGCGAAGCTAAGAGGAAAGTGTAACACTACCTTTTGAGAAATGTATTGCTCACTCCAAAAGAGGACAGCTTCAGGTGGGTAGTTTGGCTGGGGCGGTACACTCTTGAAAATGAATCAAGAGTGCCCAAAGTTCAGCTCATCCTGGTCAGAAATCAGGAGTCGAATGTAAACGTAAAAGCTGGATTGACTGGATTTTGAAAAGCAAGAAATCCAGCATCGAAAGATTGGGTTAGCGAGACATCGTGCTACCTTAATGGTTGCCGGTGGTATCAGAAAAGTTACCTCGGGGATAGACTAGCTAGACATAAATACTAAAAACATATGATGAATATGGAGAAAGAAGTTGCTTTCATTCTAGGAGCATTAGAAGATGGAAATTTCTATAGTAGACCAGAATTTCTATAGTAGACCAGAAATTGGAGATTATACTGTAGAAATTGAACAGAAAAATAAAGAATGGTTAGAAAATCTTTCAAATGCTTTCCAAGTTGCCTTCAAATTCAAACCTAAAATAACAGAAAGAAAAAATAGAAATGTATTCAGATTAAGAGTACATTCAAAGAAAATTTTTGAGGAATTAGAAAAAATGAGAAGGGACCTAGAAATAATTCAAAGAGAGCAACATGAAACACAAATATACTTTCTTCGTGGCGTTTTTGACGCAGAAGGAAGTGTACACAAAAATAAAAATAGAATAACTTTCTCAAATAAAAAAGAAGAATTGATTATTCTCTGCCAAACCCTTCTTACGGGCATGGGTATCAAAACAGGGAATATATGGAATTATAAATGGGGTGTAAAAGTACTTCCGATAAATGGAAGAGAAAACTTAGAAAAATTTAATCAAATAATTGGATTTTCACATCCTGAAAAAAGGAGAAAGTTAGAAAACAAATTAATGTCGAGCTAGTCCCCCAAAATGGGCCCGTAGCCAGTGAAAGCCCACATTGACCTGGCGTGTTGGTGCGTCGTTGTCGGCTTCCCCTCACCTGGGTATGCAGCAGTACCCAAGGGTATAGGAGTTCACTAGTTAAAAGGGGACATTAGCTGGGTTCAGAACGTTGCGAGACAGTTCGGTCGCTATCTACTGGAGGTGTTGGTTGTCTGATCGGAAGAAAGCACAAGTACGAAAGGAACGTGCTCTCGTGGCCTCTAGTCTACCTGTTGTTATATAGCATAGCAGGGCAGCCAAGCCATACGCGGATAATTCCTGAAGGCATCTAAGGAAGAAACCGTCCGAGAAAATAGATAACCGTTCTCTTTGCTGGTTAGCAATAATCGGTAAAGGGACAAAAGCAGCCATAGACTATGGCATTGATAGGAGAGCGGTGTAAGTATCAAGCATTCGTGCGAGATATTCAGCTGGCTCTTACTAATCGCTTGAGATTGCATGACCTTGATAAACAGCTTGATCTTCCTATGATAGTTGAAACATTTTCTTTAAATTTTAACAAAACTAGCGTGAGCTATAGATATTTGTCACTTATATGTAGTGAAATATAGAAAAGCTTATAAATGGTCAGCTTAAAGGTTTAAATGGTTGGTATGACTTTAATAACAGAACCCCAGAAAATTATGGAATTTCTAGAATCATGGACAAAATATAGGCCTCATATGTATTTGTCAAGACTAGAAAAGGGCTCTATTGTCCAAAAAGGGAGCGATCTGTTTTATGAAATAGACAATCCTGAAATATACGAAAGGTTGAATGTTAGAATTGATAGTGGCCAAATCCCGCATTCTGTAATTTATAATAAATTCAAGAGAAGCCCTGGTTATAGGAATGGTAGAATGGAGGTTGAATTAGAGAAATTGTTCAATGATGAAGGTGTTAAAAAGGATGGCAAGACGTATCTTCCTTTTTCTAAAGTCTTTGAAAATGGTTATGGGGAATGTGTAGAAACTGCTATACTAACGCAGTTATTTGCACAGAGAGGAAGGGATTCATTTTTGACGACTGGAGTATTTGGACAGGATGATGAAGTTGGTGTAATGCATCATACTTTTAATGTTATCTTCAAAGATGGAAAACCATACATTGCTGATATAACAAATCCATATAATCAAGATCCTAGCAGACCTTACATAGTTCCAATAGAAGGTGTTGATGATTCTGAATATAGAGAATTTAAAATAGAGGAAAAATATAGAAATGGGAGGCAATATTCTCTAATATAATTGAGTGATAAAAATGAGAACAAAACCTTATCTTAACAAGTATGGAATGGAATTACCTCATCTTAAGTTCAATGATTTAAACAGCGCTCTTTGTGCTTATTTTCATAAAAAGGATGGATTTGAAAAAGTATTTGATAATCCAAAAATTCATTATGTTGTAGGTCAATTTTGTAGATATATTGAATTACAAAGTGAAGAAGTTAGAGATGAACTTATAGAAGCTTTGATATTAAGAGATAGACATGAAAAATATCAGAAATTTTTGAAATCTGCAGATGAAGAATATGTCATTGAGCATAGAGAAAAAATTTTTAAATCATTTAATGACGTGGCAAATTATTCAAAAGCATCAGAAAGGGTTATTGGAGATGTTTATAGCTTATGGGACAGTCTTGCACATTTAATTAGATCATCTTGTCAATTGGATATACCTCTTAATAGACAAATGAATATCAAAACATTATTGAAATATGTTTACCAAAAACCAGAATTAAAAGAATTGATTGAACATACAGAATTTGTTTCAAATGAAGGTAGAGATTATTTTAGAAATGGAAGTGTTATTCAAGCTTCAAGAAACTATAGAGATTTTTCAACACACATATGTGGTATACAGATTCATTCATTGTATCCTGATAGATTGTTGAAAGGTGAAAATGTTGATTCTGCATTATTATTGTATGATCATAAAGATGGTAAAGATTTAGCAATTGCTATTCCAAAACCATCTAAAATTATAAATTTAGCTGAAAAATCATATAGACATTTCATAAAAGGAGCGTATATAGGAGAAAAAACAATTTTGAATAATCTTGGGCTAAGTAAGAAAAATCTTCCTATAGGAGTTTATGATAGAATCGGAAATTGTAACGTTAGCATCGTGTGTGAAACAGAAGAAGGAAGAGAAGAAGCAAAAGAAATGTTAAATGAATTGCATCAGAAAATGATATTTTAAAAATAATAAACTACAAAATCATTTCTTAAATAGCTGTACCACAATTAATGAAAGTTATATAAATATTATCTGAAAGATATATGGTATGATAATTGACTTCTATAAGAAAATCTCAGGGTATGAAAAATTAGAAGGATTCGTAGAAGAAAAGAAACCTGTTCCTATATGTAATAATATTTTTGGATTTGTAAATTTCTATTTAATTGATTGGGAATATGACACTGTAAGCATAGAAAAATCTCATAGGAACCAAGTAAGATACATACTTGGTGAAGAATATGAAAAATTCTCAATGGCAACCTTTCTAATCACAACAAATATAGTTAATCCTAATTGTGTTTCTAAGGAAAAAATTGGTGAAATAAAAAAAGGTTTATTTAAAAGGAAAGTAGATATTTTTAGAACAGTTCCATATGTAACAATTGACAGCGAACTGAAGCCAAAAAATAAAGGTAGGTGTGATTTAAAACCTGTTTTAAAAATCTTGGAGAAAAGCGGTTATAGTGGATGGATTTATGAAACTAGGAAGGAAGTAAAAAGGAAAGATGATTCGCCATATGAAAGATTAAGAAGAGAAGCTATGAGAACTCCAGGTTGGGGTTCTGAACCGGATTGGGATTTATATGATTTGGCAGATGATTTAGAACGACATGGTCTTTACAATAAAGCAGAAAGTATGTTATCAGATGGGATTTATTGAATTTGAGAATGACATCATGTTAATTGATTATCATGAATTATTGGCTAAAAAATAACAGATGGGATAAAGCACCAAGAGATTTTAGAGAAATAGTTAAAAAACTTAACACCTACAAACCAGAAGAAGTAATTGATCTATTTCAAAGGCAGTTTGCACACACTTATGAACCAAAAAATAGTAACGTATATGGTAATTATGATGTTTCGGATATACCATCAACTACAGAAGAGATATGGAAATGGTTGAAAACTGGGAAAGGGCATATGTCATATTCGAGACCAAAGGAAAAAACTGGTTTATATACAGGAGATTTAGAAATCAGTGAAAAGGTACCAGCACAGTGTATGACAATTAGATTACCAATTGGTTCTGCCTTCAAAGTTTTTGACATACCAGTTAGATATAGGGCAGGTGCATGTCCAACAAAAGACGAAGAAGGAAATCCAAAACTGTTTGGTCATATGATTCTCGAATGTTTTTTGGATGGAGAATGGAAACTAATTGATCCTAGAGAGCCTTACAGAATAATTGACCCTCAAAAGTTGACTTATCCTAAAAAGAAATATTTAGAATTTTTGACATCCTATCGTGCAATAGAACTTGCTGGGAAAGATATACCATTGGAAATGTTCGAATCCCATACTGGTAAATACAAAGGAAAACAACAGCTAATTAAAATAATTACGGACGATTTTTTGAATTTAGCAAATGAGCCAATAGTTCCATGGAAGGTTGCAACATATTATCAGGGGTTATCAATAGGAGATTCAAAAATAGTCGAGAAATATGATGAAATAGTTGATGAATTATATCCTGTTTTGAAAAACCCTGAGCCATCTGAATTGGAAAGAATAAAAAAGGAAAAGATTGTAAGCTATAAGTTAATATGATTTATTTCAGCTGCTTCAATGTTTTTATCCCAACAATCTCAAAATAATTTGTCTCAATACCTGCCTTTATTGTTGATTTCATATCTTCAGGAATATCTAATTCAAAAACTTCATACGTTTCCATGTCCATTATTTGCGCTTTATCTCCAACTATTGCCAAAATTTGTGCTTTTTTCTTCAACAATATTGGGACTTCAACATCTTCATCACCAGGACCTATCAAGCTTCTTCTTCTTCCATCTAGCATGCCCATGGCTTCTACTCTTGCCTTAGATGAACCATGTTTTCCAGTTTTGCTTACATCAACTTTTTCAACCTTACATGGCGCGCCATCAATAAGAACAAAGCTTCCTGGCTTTAGATTTTTTATAGTTGCTACATTTGTTGTCATTCTATCACTATTTTAGAATATTCATTTAAATATTTTGAATCATCTGCTTGCTAAAACTACATCCTCCCGTTTTACAGTAACTCTATTAGCATGTTCAGCCATTTTTACCGCATCTCTTGATATTTTTTCTGAAATCTCAAGCAATGCTTCTTTCAGAACTCGAAGGGATTGAATGGAAATTCTTTCAGCACCTGCTTTTCTTGCTATTTTTTCCAAAGGCAACAAGGGAAAATCTTTTACCATATATCTATAGTTTTTCTTTTTGTCCTATATAATAATTTTTTTCATTGATGTTTAGAAAGGAATATAAATCTTCTATTTCATTATTTTAATTATAAGGTGATCGGCCAATGGGAAAAATTACAGATAAAAAATATGTAGCATTTTTACTTCTGGAAAAGGAAGGAATTCAAGAGACATTATTGCCTGAAGAAATGTTAGAACCTTCTACAGTATTGCCAGAGGTTCATACAGTTTTACCAAAGGTAGATTTAGAAATTGATAAACCTGAAGAAATTGATCCGCGCTACGAAGGATTAGAAGAAGTTTATTTTCAAGATACAGAAGGTAAATCTGTTCTTATACCTAGAGCATATCAAATAAAACGCATGGGAGAATTCACTCCACCATGTAAGCGAGAAACCCCACTTTCAATCTTTTCTCCAACGGGAGAACTAGCAAATATATGTTTTTCTGCATACAAAGACGATCCAAATAAAAGTAGTTCTCATCCAGAACATTATTTTGAAAAATAATAGAATTCTTAAATTGAATAACATATTAAATAACTTATGAAAGTTGTTCTCGATACATCAGCATTTATCTATCTGAATGATTTTAGAAAATTCGATGAAATTCTTACTGTTCAGGAAGTTATAGATGAAGTGAAGGATAAAATCAGCTCAATGAAACTTTCTGGATTGAATTTTAAAATTGTTGAGCCTTCTGAAAAATCTGTAAAAGAAATAAAGAAGACCGCGGAAGAAACTGGTGATTTAGAAAAATTGTCTAATACTGATATAAAGATTCTGGCATTGGGAAAAGAGAACAATTGCACAATAATTTCTGATGATAGATGCATACAAAATGTTGCTGAAAAATTGAAGATAAAATATGTTTCAGTTTTTAATCAAAAAATTACTAGTTTGATTATTTGGAAAAAATACTGTAGAAGCTGTAAAAAATTCTATGATGGAAAGGATACTTGTCCTATATGTGGAAATAAACTAATCAGAACTCCTAGCAAATCAGAAAAAGTTTATAAGGGATGAATATCAATTTATAGTGATGGCCGAAAGGTTTAAATAGTTATCTGTTTATAGATAATTTACAAATTTAGATTCACTCTCAAGTGATAAAATGGCAAAACAACCTTCAAAGAAATATGGAAGAGCATGTCCTGAATGTAAGGGAACTAATTTTCTAGAAGACTCTTCAAGAGGAGAATTGGTTTGTTCAAAATGCGGTTTAGTTTTAGAACAGGATATTGTTGATACAAGTCAGGAATGGAGAGCTTTTGACAGTGAACAAATGTCAAAGAGAGCAAGAGCTGGTGCACCATTAACATTCACAAAACACGATAAAGGATTGACAACTGAAATGGGTAAAGGATTGGGAGAATTGTATAAAGTTCCTACAAAGAAAAGAGCCCAATATTATAGATTAACAAAATGGCACAAGAGATTAATAAAATCAAAAGATAGAAACTTGTCATTTGCTTTATCAGAATTACAAAGAATTGTTTCTTTTCTAGGATTGTCACATTCGGTTCATGAAAGAATCGCAAGATATTATGAAGAGGTTGTTAACAAGGGATTGGTAAGAGGAAGAAGTATTGAATCTGTTATAGCTGCTTTAACTTATGCTGTTTCTCGTGAATTAGGTTCACCAAGAACTTTGGATGAAATTGCAGAAGCAAGCGGTGAAGACAAGAGAGAAATTGGTAGAACTTATAGATACATATCACGTGAGCTGGATATAAGAATTTTGCCTGCTGATCCAATGACATATGTTCCAAGATTTTGTAGCATGCTTGGATTGAGCGACAGAGTACAGGCAAAGGCGATTGAGATTTTAAAGAAAGCTAAGAAATTTGATTTGACTTCTGGTAAAGGTCCAACAGGAGTAGCAGCTGCAGCAATTTACATTGCTTGTGTTTTGATTGGAGAAAAAAGAACACAAAGAGAAGTTGCAGACACTACAAACATCACAGAAGTTACAATCAGAAACAGATATCAGGAATTAGTTAAGAGACTTGGAATCGAAGAAGAGATAGAAAAGAAAACTAATGAGTAAATAATTTCTTTATTTTTTCTCTAGATTGAATTTAAATTCTTTCAGATTTATCAAATTATTATGAGAAGCCAAATTGAGAAAGAAGTAGGAAAAATAAATCAATTTGTAGAAATGTTATATGATATAAGTAAATACGTTCCAAAAAATGTTGGAAGAAAGATAGGAAGATGGAGAACTAGGAATTCTGATCAAATTTTAAATGATTGTTATATAAATGGTGGATGTACTGATAGTGCTTTAACTTTTATTGGGGAAGCTAAATCCAGAGGAATAGAAGCAACATATGTAGAAACTGTCAATGAAAAATATTTTAAAAATCCTATTTTAAAAATTTTCCCTTTCTTAATATATCTAACTAATATAGAAGGTCACATATTTGTAGATATTTCCGTTGATGGTAAAGTAATTCCTTATAATCCACTAAATGGTTTTACCAAGAAAGAAGGTAAAGTATATTTATGGACTTCTGAGACACCTAAAAGAAAATATATTGAAATTGCGAGAGGTTCAGATTTCTCACACTTATACACTGAAGATTCTGATACTAGAATTGAATTGAAAACAACTAATCAAATTAGAAAATTAATTAATGAAATAAATAAAGAACAATTTATTTCTCTTGAGTAAATAACTGTTTAATTTTTTCTCTAGACTTCACAACATCTTTTATATTTTCAGAAAAAACTTCAAGAGTAATTGTTTTATTATATTTGATTTCTTTAAGCATTTTCACAATATTTATCCAGTCTATTTTTCCTTTTCCTATCGGAAGATGCTCATCGGATTTTCCATGATTATCATGTAAATGTATGTGTTCGATTCTACTTCCAAATGTTGTTATGAATTTTCTAACATTTTTCATTCCACCCCAAATAAATGCATGTCCTATATCCAGATGTACTTTCACTCCAGAAACTCGTTTAATAATGTATGTAAAATCTTCTAGACTTGTAATCTCACGTTTTTCAACAGCATTTTCAAGCATAATATCAACATTAAATTTCTTTCCATAATTTACTAAATACTTTAGACTTTCTACATAATTATCTAGAATTATTTTTTTCAATTTTTTATCTGATAAAAACATTCCTCTTGCATGTGAATGAACAGTAAGTTTTCTTATTTCTAATTTACTACAAATTTCTATTGCTTTTTTACATTCAGCTAGCCAAGACTCTCTTACCATAATATTAGTTGTACCAAGCTCAGCCCACCAAGCAAAGTGCCCAGTAGCGAATATATTGTTCTTTTTTAACAACTTTCTAATTTCATTTACTTTCTTATTTAAAATGTCTGGTTTACCTTCTGGCTCTTCTATTCCTATCTCAACATAATCAAAACCAAAATCTGCAACGGTTTTAATTTCTTTTAGAATATCTATTGACGGATTAGTTAACATTCCAAATTTTGGTGATGACATAAAAATAAATTATTTCTCTTCAACATCTTTCGTTTTCAAAACTTTTGCCAGATCTCTAATTAATTTTCTGACATTCTCTCTCATCTCATAAACATCTTTGTCTGGTATTTCCATAATCTTCTTTTCATCAGATTTCTTTTTCATATCTTCTATGTTTTGCCAGATATTTAGATAGTATGGTTCTAAAATTTTCTTATCAATAAAATCTTTTTTGAAAGCATCTCTTACTGGCAAACCTATTTTCTTTTTCACATCATCCTCGCTAGCAGATTCTGGAAGCTTGTGTAAAGTCTTCAGAGCAGTTATCGCAGCCTTTATCATAACTTCATGTGTTCTCTCCAAGATTTTTTCCTTCTTTCTAATTTCCAAAGCATTCAATAATCCAAACATTTTATCAACAAATTTCTCAGATTTTTCTATCCATTCATCAACAAAGGCTCCCTTCACATCCATCAGTTCTTTATGTTCAATTTTCTTTCTGATTTCAATAATTTCTTTTAGCCAATCCGCATATTGCTGCTCTAGAATTTTATTTTTTACCAAATGAGTTACAATCTCATCATAAGCTTTGCTCGGAACAGGAGGAGCCAAACCCATGAACATCAGAACAGCCTGAGCAGAATTCAACATTGCATAATAGCAATCTTCTGCCAGCATCAATAATTTAACAGTCTTGGCTCTTGTGAGTTTTTTCGGAGCACCTTCCATGTAGCTTTCTATCGCTTCTCTTGTAACTGGAATCTTTCCCATGTCTAAAAGTCTTTTAATCGGTGCAAAGAATCCTGTATCATAAATAATCATTCCTTCCTTGATAAAATTGTAAATTATAGGATGGGCTACTCTTGCATAATCCCAGAATTCTGTTAGAGTATAGCTTGGCTGGACAGAAATCAGGCAAATCTTTTCTTCTTTTCCTTCTGGTGTTTTTACTTTTAGCCATGCTTCTGGTATTTCCTCTGCCATCTTGATTAAATCAGCATCTATCTTATCAAGCATCTCTCCTGTCAAATCACCGATTGTATCATCTAAGACTAGAAAAATATCAATATCACTTTTCGGTTTGAACTCTTCCCTAGCAACAGAACCCATCATTATTATACATTTGACATATTTTCCGTATTTGTCTAGAATATTTTTAGAAAACTTTTTGACCATTTCAAGTCTTTCTTGCTTAATTTCTGGTCTTGCTTCTGCTGTGGAACTTTTTTGTCTCTCTATCTCTTGTTCCAACTCACTCTTTCCTTCTGGCTCGTTTTCAACTTTCTTTTTTGCCATTTTACCCTCTATATCTGTTTTGGAGTTAGCTTATTAAATCTTTCTTTTTTATAGTTTCACACCAAGTTTCTTCAGTTCCATTCTTAGCTGTTTAGAATTTTTATAAAGTATGGTATTCATGCCAATTTCTCTAGCATTTTTTAAGAAATATGAGAAATCGTCAATCATCACAGCGTCTTCTGGTTTTATTTTCATTTTTTTACAAGCGAATTCAAAAATGTGCTTCTTCTGTTTGCCCAATCCTATATCGCAAGAAATAAATACTGGATGAAAAATTTTATAATAACCCTTTTTCTTATTAAGTTTTACAATAACTTTTATCGAATTTGATATCAGTGGTACTATATAACCATTTCTCCTCAACTGTAAAACAGTTTTACGTATTTCTTTATCAAGTATTGGTTTGAAAATAACTGGATTGGAAAAATTTTCAAGTTCTTCTTTTGTATATTTCTTCCCTATCCTTTCTAGCAATTCAGAATAATATTGCCTTAGTGTAATCTTTCCTATATCCAATTTTTCTTGCACTTCTGAAAATATCTTGTATGAAAATTTCTTCCCAACCTTTTTCTGTATGGACTTCCATAGTTCTATTCGTTCATCTTCCTTTGAAAATCTTTTGCTATACACTCCTCCAAAATCAAAACAGACTGCTTTTATCATTTTTACTCTATCTGCGGCAATTCTTCTCCCAATAATTCTTTGGGCAACAATTTCTTGAATCTGTTAATCAAATCATTTGCAAGAACTAGCGCCTTTTCCAAATGATCTGTAGTTGCTTCCTTTATTACTTTATGATCAATGTCTTTCCATAATTTATTCAATTCATCAAACTTCTGAACATATGTTTTTTCCAGTTTCTTTGTCTTCACTAATTTTTCTAGAAATTCTGGAATTGCTTTCTGGTCGGGTTGTTTTTTATAGAAATACATAATAACTGCTTGGATT
>Ga0194126_10010100_pt1 | contig 12428 bp, 10 predicted proteins | sample TA2KigC150mmetaG_FD_148641 | JGI IMG/M metagenome (GOLD analysis project Ga0194126, IMG submission 148641) | Freshwater microbial communities from Lake Tanganyika, Tanzania - TA2015035 Kigoma Deep Cast 150m | ecosystem: Environmental > Aquatic > Freshwater > Lake | place: Tanzania: Lake...
AGGCCTGGCAGTGCGCTACAATACGAGCGTTGCCGAGCTGCGGCGGTTGAACAACATGCGCCCTGCGGCCGCATTGCAGAAGGGGCGTAAGCTGAAGCTGCCCGGCGGAGCTGATCCACACAAGCCGGTTGTTGCTGCGCCGTCGCCTGCGCTATCGGAGCGTCCGTCCTATCATGTTGTGCAGGCAGGCGATACGCTCTCAGGCCTGGCGGTGCGCTACAATACGAGCATTGCCGAGCTGCGGCGGTTGAATAACATGAGCCCTGCGGCCGCATTGCAGAAGGGGCGCAAGCTGAAGCTGCCCGGCGGAGCTGATCCACACAAGCCGGTTGTTGCTGCGCCGTCGCCTGCTCACGCGGAGCGTCCGTCCTATCATGTCGTGCAGGCAGGCGATACGCTCTCAGGTCTGGCGGTGCGCTACAATACGAGCGTTGCCGAGCTGCGGCGGTTGAATAACATGAGCCCTGCGGCCGCATTGCAGAAGGGGCGCAAGCTGAAGCTGCCGGGCGGCGGTACGCCTGAACCTGCTGCGGCGAAGGAGCCGCCGGCCGGAGCATCCGAGCGTCCGTCCTATCATGTAGTGCAGCGCGGTGAAACGCTCTCGGAACTGGCAGCGCGCTATAATACGACCGTGGCGGAGCTGCGGCGGCTGAACAGCATGAGCCCTGCGGACGCGCTGCAGGCCGGTGTGACGTTGAAATTAATGTAAAAGAAACGCAAAATTAAAGGGTTATGCAATCGATGGCTTGACGGGGCCGGCTGTCCTGGTATAGAGTTGAGTAGAGTAACGCATTCATTCACACCCGCATGGCCGAGCGCAGGGTGCTCCCGCGCCTGCCGGATGGGAATCAAACGAAAGCACATGCCGTATGGCCCTGCAGGAACATTCGCTGGCAGGCGTATTGCTGGCTTCCGGCAAAATCGCCCCGGATACAATCAAAACGGTCATGAAGGAGCCGGGGCTGGATTCCGTCTCAGCCTGTCAGCGCCTCATTGATCTGGGCTTCATTGCCGAAGAGGATCTGCTTAAAATCCTGGGCAGATATTTCGACCTTCCGCTGGTTTCACTCAAACACTATCAGGGCAGCAATCTCTATATTGAGAAGATTTCCGAACACTTCATGCGCGAAGCCCGCCTGGTTCCGCTGGAGCTCAAGGGCTCAACCCTGGTCGTGGCAACCAACAATCCCTTTAACAATGCCGCGCTCGAGGCGGTTGAGCAGGCAACCGGGTACCGGACCGAGGCCTGCCTTGCCAGGGGCGAGGAGATAGCGCAGGCGATCGGCACGCTGTTCAGCAGCGAAGTCAGTTCCATGGACCGCATCATTGAAAATATCGGCCGGGACGGAGACGGTGATCTCGGCGATGAAGACAATGTCGACCATCTCAAGGATCTTGCCTCGGAGGCGCCGGTTATCCGCCTGGTCAATCTGATTATATCGCGCGCCATCGAGTTGCAGGCCAGCGATATTCATCTTGAGCCGTTTGAAAAATCATTTCTTATCCGCTACCGCATCGACGGTGTTCTGCACGACATGGAATCGCCTCCGAAGAATCTGCAGGCCGCCATTATTTCCCGCATCAAAATAATGTCCAAGCTCAACATTGCCGAGCGCAGGCTGCCGCAGGACGGCCGCATCAAGCTGCGCGTGCTGGGCAAGGAAATCGATTTCCGTGTTTCCACCCTGCCGACCCTGTTCGGCGAAAGCGTTGTCATGCGTATTCTCGACAGCGAGAGCATAACCTTTGATCTGCACAGCCTGGGATTTCCCTCCGACAACCTGAGCAAGTTCGAGGATCTCATCAGCCGGCCCTACGGTATCATGCTCGTAACGGGACCGACCGGCAGCGGCAAAACGACCACGCTTTACAGCGCGCTTAATCAGATCAATTCGCCCGATAAGAAAATAATCACGGTTGAGGACCCGGTCGAATACCAGCTGCACGGCGTAAACCAGATCCACGTGAAGCCTTCCATCGGGCTGACGTTCGCCAATACCCTGCGCTCGATTCTGCGCCAGGATCCGGACGTGGTCATGATCGGTGAAATCCGCGACGCCGAAACCGCCGAGATCGCCATTCACGCTGCGCTCACCGGCCATCTGGTGTTCAGTACACTGCACACCAATGACGCGCCCGGAGCGATTACCCGTTTGCTTGAAATGGGCATGGAACACTATCTGGTCTCATCAAGCCTGCAGGGCATTCTGGCCCAGCGCCTGGTGCGCGTGATCTGCAGCCAGTGCCGCGAAGAATATGATGCCAATCCCGAGACCCTGCCGGAGCTGCCGGTTTCGCCCTTCGCGCGCGGCGCGATCAGGCTTGCGCGCGGCCGGGGCTGCGAGCACTGCGCAAATACGGGATTTCGCGGGCGCTCCGGCATCTATGAACTGATGATGGTCACCGATGAAATCAGGCAGCTTGTTTTAGCGCAGTCCGACAGCCGGGCGCTCAAGGATCAGGCTCGCGCCCAGGGCATGCAGACCCTGCGCGAGGCCGGCTGGAACAAAGTTCTGGAGCAGGTGACCACCGGTTCCGAGGTCATTCGCGTCACGCAGGTCGAATAACAGCCGCGCGGCGCAGCAGCGCGCACAGGACGCAGAGAACACCATGGCGGAGTTTTTTTACAAGGCAAGCGACCGCGCCGGCAAGGTGGTGCAGGGCTCTACGCAGGCGCCTGACCAGGCCGCGGTTGTCGTGCAGCTGCGGAAAATGGGCTATATCCCCATCCGTATCGACACGCCCGGAAGCAGGCGCAGCTCGGTATCGTCATGGCTGAACATAAACCTTGACCTGAAACTCCTCAACCCGTTTGGAGGCGTTTCAGGCAAGGCGCTGCTTGCCTTTACCCAGGAGCTCTCGACCCTTATCAGGGCCGGACTGCCTCTTGATCGCAGCCTTTCAATCATCGCCGAGGTAACCGATCACGACCGGTTAAAAAAAGTTGCCGAGGACGTGCTCAGGGATGTGCGCGGCGGCAGGTCCCTCTCGGATGCGTTCGCGAAGCACCCGGCCGTGTTCAATAAGCTCTATGTCAGCATGATCAAGGCCGGAGAGGCCGGCGGCGCGCTGGATATCGTTTTTGAACGCCTGACGGATTTTCTTGAGCGCTCGCAGAATCTTAAAAGCACGGTCACCAATGCGATTATCTATCCGGCGGTGCTCATTGTCGTTATGGGGCTGGTGGTGGCGGGGCTGATCGTGTTCATTATTCCGGAATTCGTGGAAATCTTTGAAACGCTCGACCAGAAGCTGCCGGCCTCGACCCAGCTGCTGCTCTACGTCAGCAACGTGATTACCGGCTACTGGTGGCTGGTGCTGTTGAGCGTGCTCGGCCTGTATTACTGGTACAAAAAATACAGCGCCACGGAAGCGGGGCGGCGCAGGCTGGACAGCACCCTGCTGCGTATCGCCATAATCGGCGATTTGATTTTGAAAGTCGAGGTCGCGCGTTTTGCGCGCACGCTCGGCACACTTATCAACAGCGGCGTACCCATACTGCAGGCGCTTGCGATTGTGAAGGATATTGTCGGCAATATTGTGGTCGCCGCTTCGATCACGCGCATTCATAAGGAGGTCAAGGAAGGCAAAGGCGTCTCGGCGCCCATGCGCGCCGACGGCGTATTTCCGCCGCTGTGCGTGCATATGCTGCGGGTAGGCGAGGAGACCGGGCGCATGGAGGAAATGCTCATGAAGGTCGCCGACACCTATGACAGTGAAGTCCATAACGCGGTCAAGCGCTTTGTTTCGTTTCTGGAGCCGGCCCTGATTGTGACCATGGCCGTGATCGTTATTGCTGTTATCGTGCCGATTATTCTGGCGATCGTCAGCATGAATGACGTCGGTATATGAAACCGGTTGCAGCAGCCGGCATGGGGTGTGCATACAATTTTTCCTATCAGCAAGGAGATGATAATGGACAGACAGCAACCACACATTGATGCTCAGCGCGGCTTCACGCTGATTGAACTGATGATCGTTATTGTGATTCTGGGGCTGCTGGCCGGGCTGGTCGCCCCCCGGCTTATCGGCAGAATCGGGGGTGCTAAGCAGGGAACCGCCCAGGCCCAGATCGAGATGCTGGCAACGGCCTGCGACACGTTCCGGCTTGATATGGGCCGCTTCCCGGCCAGCCTCGAGGAACTGATCGCCAATCCGGGCGAGGGCGCGAAATGGGACGGGCCCTACCTGAAAAAAAATCAGATTCCGCTTGATCCCTGGGACAATCCCTATCAGTACAGCGCGCCTGGAGAAGGCGGCCGGGACTACGATATTGTCTCCTACGGGGCCGACAAAACAGAGGGCGGCGACGGTGAAAACAGGGATATCATGAGTTGGGCCAGCCTTAATGCACCCGATGCCGGTGAATAAACCTTCTGGGGCCCATACCGCAGCTGCTGCGGCGCAGGGGTTTACCCTGATCGAGATCATGATCGTGCTGGTGATCATGAGCATCGTTATCGCCTTTGCAGGTCCGCGGGTCACAGGCGGCCTGACGGGGCTGGGCATCAGGACAGCCGCGCTGCAGACGGCGGCCATGCTGCGCTATGCGCGCAGCAAAGCGGTTAACAGCGGCAGCCGCTATCATGTTATTTTCGACAACGGCAGCAGGCGGGTGATTATGCGGCAGGGCAGCCCTGAGGAGATGCACGGTCGTCAGTCTTCTGCCGGTGATTTTGATGCCGGTCCGGCCGGCCTGGATGAGCCGCTGCCTGAAGGCTTTGACGGCGCCGCTGCCGGCGCTGCGCCCTCTGAGCCGGAAATGAGGGAATACGCGCTGCCCGATGGTGTGTTCTTTGAAAACGTGGTCATCGCCGATATCGACAGTGCCGGGTTCGGTGATGATGTGGCGATGATGCTGACCTTTTACCCAAGCGGCATGAGCCCCGGCGCCGTCGTGACGATTGCCGATGAGCGCGGGCGTCGTTTTTTTATAACCGTAGACACCATCGCAGGCTCTGTGCGTGTACATGAGGAGCAGGACAATGGGTAGTCCCCGTATCCGCGCCGGTCAGCAGGGTTTTACCCTGCTGGAAGTACTCGTGGCTATTATGATTCTGGGTCTGTCCCTCGGGGCGATTCTGTACCAGTTCGCCCTTGCGAGCCGGGCCGGTTCAGCCTCCTATGACTCCACCCGGGCTGTCATGCATGCGCGTGAGAAACTCGAAGAGCTCAAGACGATGCCGCGGCTTGGCGAGTCATCAGCAGGCGGCAGCTTTGACGATGGATTTGAATGGGAAACACGTGTTCAGCTCTACGGCTATGACGAGGTTGAAGACCAGTCGGTCTTCGAAGGAATGCGCTATGAGACCTATCACCTGTCGGCACTTGTGACCTGGCGCTACGGCAGCAGGGCGCGGCAGGTTGAACTCGAAACGCTCAGAACCGTGCGTAAGCGCGAGTGGGGGCAGGCGGGCGATGGCTCCGGTTTCAGCTCGGAATAGTCCGGATTTTCGCTCAGCGCATGTCCGCGCGGCCGCAGATAGCCTTGCCGGCGCTTCTGCGGGCGCGGCTGTGGCGGTCCGCGGTCTGAGCGGCGCGCATGCCGGGCAAACCTTGCGCAGCAGGGGATTCACGCTGGTCGAGCTCATGCTGGCGATTGCCATTTTTGCCATGGTCGTCGGTGTTGTTTTCAGCTCGTTTCAGGCCGGGATCAGCGCCTGGCGGGGCGGCGAGCGCGATATCGTTTTTTACCAGAGCATGCGCGCGGTAACCGAGCTGATGTTCCGGGAAATCAGCGGCACGTATGCGTATAAAATTACTCCCGGCGAGCTGGATACGCACACCGAATTTTCAGCGTTTTTCGGCACGTCTGAATCGCTGGTGTTCGTTTCAAGTGCGACCCTGCGCAACAGGATCGGCGGTTTGTCGGTGATCGAGTTCTGGGTTGATGATGAGATGGGGCTCATGATCGGAGAGGCACCGGCGCTGTTCACAAACTATGAGGAAATGCGCGATATAAACCTGCGCAGCGATGAGCATGCAGGGCTCGTGTCCGGCTGGGTAAAAAAAATGACCCTGCGCTATCTCAAGCGCGACAGCGACGATGATAGCGGCGTGTGGGTGGAGCAGTGGGATCCCCGCAGCGGCGACGGGCACGACCTGCCCCTGATGGTTGAGATCGTGCTGCTGTTCGAGGATATCCGCGGCCGTGAGATCGAGCATGCGCTGCTTGTGCCGGTTATGAGTTTGCCCTTTTGATGCCGGGCCGCGGCCGGCTGCTGCGGCAGGTGCAGGGAATGTTCCGGGGAGATGGCGTGTGATGGGTATACTGCGGACAAACAGATCAGGACTCCCGGACGAGCGCGGCATCGCCCTGCTGCTGGTTTTATGGGTAATCGTGTTCCTGGCGTTTATCTGCGCGGAATTCAGCTGGACCATGCGCACGGAAACGGCCACGGCCGTAAATTTCAAGGAGGGCAGCCAGGCCTATTATGCAGCCGAAGCCGGCGTTAACCGTGCCATTATCGAGCTGCTGCGCGTATCGGCCTCGTCGCGCGGCAGTACCCGGGCTGTACCTGAACGGGATGCAGGAATGGATGGGAGCGGCGAAAATCCTGATGACGCCGACGATGTCTATGATGAACTGCAGCTGTGGCTTGCCGGAGGCGGGCCCTACCGGTTCGAACTTGGCGATTTTTACTGTGAGGTGAGCATTATTGATGAGAGCAACAAGGTCAATATCAATTCGTTTCTGAACCAGTCGAAAAAAGATCCGACACGGCTGAAGGCTTTTCTGGGCTCGCAAGTCGGTCTTGAAGGCGAAGAACTGGATACGGTTGCCGATTCGCTGATTGACTGGTGGGACAAGGACAGCAATGTCACCGGGCTGTCCGGCGCTGAAGAGGACTATTATGCTTCGCTTGATCCTCCGTACCCCTGCCGCAACGCTGATCTGCCGGTGATTGAAGACTGCCTGCTGGTGCGCGGGGTGACGGAGCGGATTTTTTACGGGCAGGGACGGCGCATGGAGGAACGCATAGCCTTGAGCCCCGATGAGCTCGAACAGTTTATGTCCGGCGGCGGTTTTGATGATGAGCTCATCGACGGCGAGGATGGTTTCGGCGACCCAGGCTTGATGGCGCCGCGGCTGGGGCTTGCCGACGTCTTTTCCGTGACCTCCAGCTCGACATCATTTCAGGTCAATATAAACTCGGCATCTTACGAGCAGCTCATGCTGCTGCCGGGCATGGACTCCCAGAGCGCGCGTGAGATCATTGCGGAGCGCGCGGTGCGTCTGTTCGAGAGCCCGACGGACCGGCTTCCCCAGTTCGCTAATTATGAAGTGTGGAAGAACATGATCAAGGTGCAGCGGCCGTTCGCCCAGAATACCTATACTATTGTGTCCCGCGGGTTTTCCCGCGACGGGCGCATCAGCCGCACCATCCGGTGCAGCCTGCTTGTGTCGAACTCGAAGTGCATTATTTCCGACTGGCGCACGGACGGCTGAAGCCATGGCTGCAATTGCACTGTACAATGCGCCTTGATTCAGCCGCGCAGGCGGACAGGGGCTGTGGACTGCTTGTGAGGGAGCTTTCTTTAAAGAGTATGCGAAGCATCGGCATTGTTTTTAAAAAAAATGAAATGCTCATGGTCGCCGCGCGCCATGGCGTGAGACGCTATTTTCTGGACGGCTACCGGATCTTGCCGTTTCTGGACTGCCGGGACGAGGAGAAGGAAGCGGTCATCCTGAACACCATTGAGCGTTTTCTCAGCGACCACCGCGGCGCCCGCTCCAATATTTTTGCGGCCCTGCCTCGCTCGGATGCGTTCATCAGCTATGTGCATCTTCCGCTTGCAGCCGAAGAGGATCTGCGCACTGCCATCGGCTATGAGATCGACCGGCATTCACCATTCGGCGCCGATGACGTGTATTTCGACTGCCACCTGGTGAGGCGCATGCCTGAAAGCGCCCAGCTCTATGTGATGCTGGTTATTGTACAGCGCGCAAAAATCGATTTTTTGATCGAGCTTTTTAAAAAGCTCAATATCCGCCTGCAGGGCATTGAGCTGACCACGACCGCGCTGGTTAACGGGTATGCTCCGGCCCCTGCGGCCGCGACCGGCTTCGATGCAGCGGCGATTGCGCAGAATGTGTACGTACGCAAAGCGCTTATTCCGCTTGCGCGCCGTTTCCCGCGCCTTGAAATGCTTCTTGCCGATGCCGATGACCAGGAACCGGATGGACCGCCTCCGATCACCGTACCGGTGGAATACCTTGATGCCGAGCGCTATGAGCTCAACGTGCTGGCCGACGGCGTTCTGCACTTTTCGCGGGTTTTTTCCTGCACCGGCCGCCAGCCAGATGAGGCTCAGCTCCGGGACATGCTGCGTCATGGGCAGCAGGCCTGCATGCATCTGCCTTTTGAACAGGTTGAGGAGCGCCCTTTTCGTTTTACCCTTTCCGGCCGTGAGCTGGACCGCGATTTTTCCGCGGCTGTGCCGTCTGACCTGAGCGCTCTGTTCAGCGTCGCAGCGCATGTGCCGCTGCACCCGTCCGGTGCGCACAGCGAGCCGTTAACGGCCATGGCGCCCCTGCTGCTCGTGCCGGCCGCCCTTGCACTCAAGGGTCTTGCTCCGGTGGCGCTGGATATCAACCTGATTCCGCCGGAGCTGCGTCCGCGCCGCAAAAAGAGCAAGCGCAAACTTTTCGCGGCGGCTGCAGCCTGCCTGCTGCTGTGCCTGGTTGCAGCCCTGGCGCTGCGCTGGGACAGCTCACGCGCCGCTGAGCAGGCCCGGACTTCCGTGCAGCTTGGCAAACTCTCCCGCGAGTATAAAATTCTTGAGCAGCAGCGTGAAGAGTTTGCCCGCATGGAAAAACTCTATGAATCGGCGCAGCGTATCGCCAGCCGTGACGTTGGAAAATTAAAGGTGCTGCGCGAGCTGACCGAGATAGTTCCCGATGACGCCTGGCTGACGGAATTCAATTACCGCGCCGATCGCTCCGAGGTCAGGCTCTCAGGCTATGCGCTTTCAGCCTCGCAGCTGCTGCCCGTGCTGGAAGAGTCGGACCTGTTCGAAAAGGTGCGTTTTACCTCCCCGATTACCACTGACCAGCGCCTGCAGAAGGAGCAGTTCCGGCTGGAGATGAAAATCCAGGCACCCGTGGAGGACGCGCAATGAGTGCCTCTGACCGCAACCGGCGCAGCATCATTATCGGCGGCGGCGTCATCGCCGCGATACTGCTGTGGGTCTTCGTCATAATGCCTTTTTTTGATCGCATCAGCCTGCGCGAACAGGAAATCGATGATAATATAAAGCTCATCCGCAAATACACTATCGCCCTTGAGGAAGCGGCGGCCAGCCCCGGGGCTGACAGCGATCTCCAGGCGCGGCTCAGGCAGGTTGATGAACGGCTGTTTACCGGGCAGACCATTCAGCTTGCAGCGGCTGATATTCAGAAAATCGTTGACGGTGCCGCACGCCAGAGCGAGCTGGCTATCCGGACCGTGCGGGTCATGGATTCAGAAGCGATTGATGATTTTGTCGCTGTTCCGATACAGGTTATTTTTGAATCCGATCTGACCAGGCTGAAACAATTCATTTCGCTGATTGAAAGCAACCGGAAGCTGCTGACAATTCCGGAGCTGCAGATCAGGGTGAAAAACAGGCGCATGCCGCGTGAAATTACACTTACCATGAAAATCGCCGGATATATGAAAAGAGAGGGAACGGGACGCTGATGAGACTACTGACATTAATGATCATTACCGCCTTTGCTATGTTCGGGTGCGCCGGCATCCGAACATCCCCTGCGCCGGCCGTGGCTGAAATCCAGCCTGCCGGGCAAGCTGCGCTCTCTGAAGAGACCACCGCTCCTGAAACGCAGCAGCCGCACAGCGGCACTGACGCGCCGGACCTGAAGCCCGCTGCAGCGCAGCCGGCGGCCGTACAGCCGCAGGCTTCCAGGACCGAAGAGGCGCCGGCCCGCAAACCGGCTGCTGCGCCGGCAGTTCCTGCCGTGCCTCCCGCCACGGGAGAGATGATCGCGCTCAATTTCGACAATGCCGATATCTATGAGGTCGTCAATGCTTTGTCGGACGCGCTGGGCGTTAATTTTATTATAGACCAGCGTGTCAAGGGGCGGGTCAATATCCATACGGCCGGCGAGATCGACAAGAGCAGGCTGCTGCCGATCATGGAAACCATTTTCGAGATGAACAACATCGCCATGGTCGAATACGGCGATTTTTATAAAATCATCCCGATCAAGGAGGCCAAACAGCAGGTCGTTGATTTCAGCATCGGCCGCGAACTCGCGCGCCTGCCGTCCTATGACCGGCCGATGATCCAGATCGTGCCGCTGCAGTATGTCAGCGCCAAAGAGATCGAATCGCTCGTTAAGCGCTTTCTTGGGCCGGGCGGCGATGTCTTCGAGTATCCCAAGGGGAATATCGTTGTGATTATCGAGCGCGCGGCCACGATTCGCAAGATGCTGCGGCTGATCAACGAGGTTGATATCGATCTGTTTGCCTATAATCATGTCCGTTTTTTCAAGGTCGAAAACGCCAATGCGGCCGACGTTGCCGCTGAACTGGAGGAAATTTTCCTGGCGATCGGTATTGAAAACACCCCGGAAAAAGGACTGGGCCTGAAGTTTATCCCGGTCGAGCGGGTCAGCGGCGTTCTGGCGGTCAGCTCAATTCCCGCTGCCTTTGAGCGCGTTGAGAAATGGCTGCAAGTCCTGGACACGGTTGATAAAGACGCCTCTGAGCAGGTGTTCATTTATTTTGTCGAGAACGGCAAGGCCGAGGAAATCGGCGATGTGCTGGGCCAGGTTTATCTCGGCGGCGGCGGCGGTGGCATGGGCATGGGCCGCGATATGCAGGACTTCCAGAGCCGCACCCGGGGGGGAACCCGCGACCGCAGCGGGCAGAACTCGCGGGGAGGCCTTTCATCGCGGCAGAGTTCGATGAGCAGCCGCAGCGGGCAGGATTCCGGCAGCTTCGGCAGCGGCAGCAGCCGCAGCGGAAGCAGCCGCAACCGCAGCAGTATGGGCGGCAGGGGTATGTCCTCGCAGGGCGGGGCTGAGGCCTCGACCCTGCTTGAAGGCGATGTCAGTATTGTGGTCGACATACCGACCAATGCCATTATCGTGAGGGCCATCCCGCGCGACTACGAGATCATCAAGCGCACCATGGCCCAGCTTGACAGGGTTCCGCGTCAGGTACTGATCGAGGTTCTTATTGCCGAGGTAAAGATGACCGGCGATACACAGTTCGGCGTTGAATGGTCGTTGTTCAGGGAAGACCAAACACTCGGTGGATATAAGGGCGAGGAAAGACTTGGTATTTTTGGCGGTGGGGAGGCTGGGATTCCCGGTGCCGACACAATAGCCCCTGGGTTTGCTTATATTTTCGATGGTACCGAGTTGGATGTTTTTTTACAGGCGCAGGCAAGCCAGAACAAGCTCAATATCCTTTCTTCGCCGCATATTCTGGCCGTTGACAACAGGGAGGCCCGCATCGAGGTCGGCGAAGAGGTACCGATCATTACCAGCGAGTACATACCCCAACAGCTAGACGAGAATGACACGACATCGCGTTCGGTTGAATATCGTTCCACCGGCGTTATCCTGTCCGTGATACCCCGCATCAATGAGCGCGGCCTGGTGGCCATGGACATCAGCCAGGAGGTAAGTAAGGTAGACGATACCGTTAACTATGGTGTTGATTCTCCGGTTATCAGCAATCGCCTGGCCGAGACGAGCCTGGTAGTGCAGGACGGCCAGACGATCATAATCGGTGGGCTGATCATTGACTCGGGCTCGGACAAACAATCAGGTGTACCGTTTTTATCGTCTATTCCTTTGCTCGGACGTTTGTTCGGCACAACCGGGACGAAGAACGACAAAATCGAGTTGGTCCTTTTGCTCACCCCGCATGTGATCACTAATTTTGAAGAGGTTGACCTGGTTACCAATGAGATGAAAACGAAGCTGGGCAACATCCGCCGCCTTATCAACCGCACCGGTGACACATACTGGGACGCATATAAGGAAGAGGAATAGGCGCAGATATATGACCTCCGGACGTGAGTGACACAGGCATTTATTTTGTAGGGGCAGGCCCCTGTGCCTGCTTGGGCCTTCTGGAGCATTTTTCTGAATACGATAGCCTGCAATAAAAGACCGTCCGTTCGCCCTGAGCCTGTCGAAGGGTGAACGGATCAGACGGCGCATGGCAAACCCGTTCATGGTTCGACAAGCTCACCACGAACGGAAAAGCTGGCTCACCACGAACAGCATGTAGGGCGGGTGCCAACCCGCCATTTTTTATGGTGCGCCCAGCATGGGCGCACTCTTGCGGGTGTAAGTCCCGCCGTAAGTTGATCACAGCGAACGAAGTGAAGCGCAACTGCGTGAGGGCGACCGAGCGTGGGGAGGAAGCGTGGAGCGAAGCTGCGAGCCGATGAACAAGAACCGGATA
>Ga0194126_10010104_pt1 | contig 12427 bp, 10 predicted proteins | sample TA2KigC150mmetaG_FD_148641 | JGI IMG/M metagenome (GOLD analysis project Ga0194126, IMG submission 148641) | Freshwater microbial communities from Lake Tanganyika, Tanzania - TA2015035 Kigoma Deep Cast 150m | ecosystem: Environmental > Aquatic > Freshwater > Lake | place: Tanzania: Lake...
GATGCCGGGGGCGCCTATGTCATCGAGTGGCAGCGGGCGCGGTCGGCGGTCGAGACGGGACTGACGGTGGCGTCCCTGACGCTCAGCAAGCCTGACCTTCACCCGCTCGCGCAGACCTTTCGTCTCGACGACGGACACGAGATCCGGGAGTTGCGCTTCACGGAGGTCGCCTTCAGGCTAGTCGCTGTCGAGACCATTCCCGCGGCTGCACTGACGCCGGATCCGGAACTGACGGCTGCGATTGTCAGGGTCCCGTCCGCAAAGCCGCCGTCGCCGCCGACGCGGCGGCGCCTCGGCGCGGAGCAGCTTCTGGGTCTCGAGGTCGAGACACTGAACTTGCTCGACGAGGTCGGCGCCTTCCTCGGTGAGCAACTGACGGTCGAGCGCGACCCTCGTCGTGGCCACGTGCGCGTCGAGGCGATTGTCGAGTCGCCGACCCGGAAGCAGCAGTTGATCGAAGCGCTTGGTCCGCTCGTCGGGCGCCCCGAGCTCCGCGTTGACGTGGCCACCGTTCCGGAGATCCTCGAGCGCCAGAAGCCGGCCGCCGCCGGGGCAACCGTCGTGCGATCGGTGGAGATCGAGAATCGACCGGTTCCGATCGGCGAAGCCCTTCGCCGACACGTGCTCGGGCGGTTGAGTGGCACGCGCGGCGACACGGCGGCCGAGCCAGACGACATCGTCCTCGACCGCGAGATGCAGCGCCTCGCCCTAGACGTCCTCGAACGGTCGCTGCAGGCCCGGCTGCACGCGCGCGCGCTCCGGCAGGTCGTTGAACGGTTCTCCTCCGAGGAGCTGCGCACCCTCTCGCAGGAGCATCGCCGGACGTGGAATGAGATCGTGAGCAGGCACGCCGCGGCCTTTCGGAGGGAGACCGAGCGCCTCCGCGCCGATCTGGAACCGATCTTCGCGCCTGCGCCGGAACAGGACTCGCCCTCCGATCTCGACGTGACCAGCGAGCCGGATCTCTCGCGTGCCGCTGTGCGCCTCTTCGAGCTCGCATCGACCCACGATGCGACGGTCGCGATGTGGTTTACGCTCTCGAGCGAGGTGCCCCAGCCAGAGCCACCCCGGTGGGGCCCGTTCGCACACTCGCTCCGAACAGCCGAACGACTGGCGGCTGCGATCGAGCGGCTCGTCGGCAGCAGGTAGTCAGGAGGGTCCCATGCGAGGCAGAGGCGTTCCACGGCGGAGTGCGTTCACCGTTGCCCTGGCGGCCGTGGCCGCCATCCTCCTCGGTGCGTCGGTAGTGCGAGGTCAGAGCGCAACCGCAACGCTCAGCGGCACCGTGTCGGACCAGACCGGCGCGGTCGTCCCAGGAGTCAGCGTCCTGCTGGTGAATGCCGACACGGCGCTCCGCCGGGAGGCCATTTCCGCCGACGAGGGCTACTTCGCGCTCCGGTTGCTGCCGCCCGGGCGGTACACCCTGCGGGCCCACCTGGACGGGTTCGCGCCCGTCACAATCGACAACATCGTTCTCAACGTGCACGACGAGCTCGTGATTAACGTCAGGCTGAGAGTGGCGGGCCTCGAGGAGTCGACCACGGTCTCGGCCCCCACCTCACCCGTGCAGATCAACACCGCCACCGTGCAGGCCCCGATGGGACGGGACCAGCTCGAGCTGCTGCCCCTCGCGGGGCGTGACTACGAGAGCCTGTTGCGACTGGCGCCCGGTGCCCAGGACAACGGCGGCATCGCGTTCAGCGGCAGCCGTGGACGCTCGAACACGTTCCTCATCGACGGCGTGGAGAACAGCAACGACATCACCGGCTACACGCTCGTGGGGCCGACCGTGGACTCGGTGCAGGAGTACCGGGTGCTCATCAACAACTTCAAGGCGGTATTCGGCCGCGGCACCGGCGGCATCGTCAGCGTGGTCACGCGGTCCGGAACGAACAAGCTTCGCGGGTCGGGCTTGTTCCTGTTCCAGGACGAGACGCTCGCCTCGCGCGGGCCGTTCGCCGAGCGATTCGAGCCGGACGGCAGCCCGCGGCGCGACCCGTTCGAGCGGCGGCACTATGGTGTCACCGTGGGCGGGCCGGTCGTCCGCGATCGGACCCACTACTTCCTGTCCTACGAGCACGTGAACCTCGACGACACCAGTTCGGCCACCGTGACGCTCCCCGCGGCGACGGCCGCCTTCTCGCCGGCGACCCTCCAGTTCCTGTCCTCGCAGGGAATCGACCTGGGGCTCTTCGGGACCGGAGGACGACGGCGCCTGGTGCGGCCCGAATCCGAGGACACCGACCGAGCCACCGTCCGGCTCGATCATCAGCTGCGCCCGGCCCAATCGCTCACCGTGCGCCACCTGTTCAGCCGACGGAACGCGAGCTCAGGGGAGGACCGCACGCTGCTCGACTTCCAGGGACGGGCCATCGTGGAGCGGGACAACTTCGCGACCGTGCGACACAACTGGATCGTCTCGAGCAACAAGGTGAACGAGCTCAGCGTCCAGATCGGGCAGAGGCGCTACGAATTGAGCCCGTACTTCACGATGCCCAGGGTGAACGTGAGCGGCGCGTTCAGTCTCGGTCTCGCCAACGCCCTCGAGGCCCGCACCGACTACGTGCTCCAGATGATCGACACGTTCTCCTGGCAGCTCCAGGGCAGGCGCGCGGGGGATCACTTCATCAAGGCCGGCGCCGACGTCAAAGTCTTCCGCTCCGACAGCATCTTCGATGCGAACTTCCACGGGACCTTCACGTTCCCGAACGCGACGAGCTTCCTGAACGGCCGGCCCAGTTCCTTCACCCAGCGGCAGGGAAACAGCCGGCTGAAACGGCCGAACGAGATCTACGCGCTCTTCGTCCAGGACGACTGGCGTCCCAGCCCGGAGCTCATGCTCAGCCTCGGGCTGCGGTACGACCGCGAGACGGCGAGGACCGAGGCGCTGCGGGAAGTCACCGGCGAGCCTGGCCCGGGGATCAGCCGGGACAGGAACAACTTCGGCCCCCGCGCGGGCTTCGTGTGGACGCCACGCCGGAGCACGACGCACGCGGTGTACGGCGGCGCGGGCATCTATTACGATCAGATCATCCTCAACGTCCAAGGCAACGCGCGCTTCACGCCGCCCAAGGTCGTCAGTGTCCGCATCGACAACCCGCCGTTTCCCGACCCGTTCGCGGGGCAGATCACGGTTCCGCCACCAGAGATCCAGTTTCCAGACCCGGATCTGGTCACACCCTGGAGCCTGCTCGCCACGGTGGGCTACCGCCGGCAATTGACCTCGACCCTGGGGCTGGATGTCAGCGTCGTACACCGGCGGGAGTGGGACCAGATTCTGCGGAACGACAAGAACGCCGGGTTCCCAGGGACGGCCACGCTGACCGGTACCGGGCGTATCCGTCCGGACCCGACGGCGGATGGCATCCTCGTGTTCGAGAACGCGGGGCTCAACCGCTACACAGCGCTGCTCGTCGAGGTCCGTCGGCAGCTGAGCCGAGGTGTGCAGGGTGCGGTGAACTACACGCTGTCCAAGGCCACCGACAACGGCGAAGGGTTCACCTCGTCGTTCCAGGCGCCCACGCAGCCGGATCTCAACGTCGGGCCCGGCAACGACGACCGGCGGCACCGGATCGCCGGCCATGCCCAGGTCGAGCTGCCGTGGGACGTCCAGCTGGGTGCGATCGTCGAGTTCCGCAGCGAGGCGCCGCTCAACATCACGGCCGCCCGCGACCTCAACGGCGATGGCATCACCGGCGACTGGGTGAACGAGGCGCTCTGCGTCAACATCGCGTGTCCGGGCTTCGGGTTCTCGCGCAATTCCGTGCGTCAGCTCCCCACGGAGGAGGCGAACCTCCTGCGGGCCCTGTTCGGGCTCTCGGCCATCGAGCGTTTCGAGAACAACCCGAAGTTCTTCAACGCCGATGTCTCGATCCAGAAGGGCGTGCGATTCGGTCGCTACCGGGCGCGCGTGCGACTCGATGCCTTCAATCTCTTCAACCTCTCGCAACACACCCAGCCGACGACACTCATTACGTCCTCGTTGTTCGGCCAGTACACGAGCGTCGTCCCGCCACGCGCGTTGCAGCTGGCGTTCCACTTCGACTGGTAGGAGGCGTGCGACGAGCGCGTCGCGCGTGAGGTTCGGCGAGAGGAACCGTTCGCCAAGCGGCGGCGCGAGGCACGAAAGTCGACGTCCGATGCTCGCCGCGCGACGTCCGCGTTGAAGCCGTCGAGCGCGATCCCCGTGTTGTTCACGAGCACGTCAAGCGACATGCCGTCCTCCCGGAGCGCGTCGGCAAGCTCGGTGAAGCTGGTCGCGTCGGCGACATCGAGCTGGCGGTGCTCGACCGAGAGACCTTCCTTTACGAGCCGCCGGACGGCCCGGGCGCCGTCGTCGCTCCTGCTCGTGAGGATCGCGCGGAAGCCGCTCTTGGCGAGCTGTCGGCACGTCTCGAGGCCGAGGCCGCGATTGGCACCGGTGACGAGGGCTGTTCGCACGCAGGCGGTCATGCGGGTCTCCGCCACGCGAGCACACTGAGGAAAGGGGTGGTCATGCGGTGCTCTCCGTGGGAACCACCGCCACCTTGCCGGAAACGTGCTTGCCCTCGACGCGACGATGCGCCTCGGCGAGCTCGTCCCAGGAGTACGTCTTCTCGACGATCGGCCGGACCTTGCCCTCCTCGATCATCTTCGCGAGGCCTTCGAGGAGCGTCCCCGAGGTCGAGACGAACATGATCACCGTTCGTCTCGAGGAGACGAGGTTGCGGAGCTTCATCCACGCGGCTTGGGGCGGGATGCCGGTCAACGTGACGACCACGCCGCTCGGGCGAAGCAGCTTCCGCAGACGTGACAGCGACGGGCTCCGCACCGCGTTGAGCGCGACGTCGTAGCTCGAGGCGTCCTGGGCGAACGGATCGCCCTTCGTGTAGTCGATGACGTGATCGGCGCCGAGCTCACGCACGAAGGCCGCCTTGCCTCCGCTCGCGGTGACGGTGACCTCGGCGCCGAGCGCTTTGGCGATCTGGATGGCGTATGTGCCGACGCCGCCGGCGCCGCCGTTGATGAAGACGCGCATGCCTGGCTTCACAGGTGCGTGGACGGTGAACGCCTCGAAGGCGGTGGCGCCGACGCCGGGGACCGTCCCCGCCTCCGCCCAGCTCAGCTTCGCAGGCACGCGCGCCAGGTACGACTCGGGCAGCGTGACGAGCTCGCCGTAGCCGCCCGGTCGCGAGAGGCCCGTGTACGCGAAGACGCGATCGCCGACGGCGAAGCGGGTGGCGCCCGCGCCGCACTCTACGACCTCGCCTGCGACGTCGACGCCCAGCACCGCCGGCATGCCGAGGCGGATGAAAAGCCGCAGCATGCCGGAGCGAATCGCGGTGTCGACGGGGTTCACACTCGACCCGCGCACACGCACGAGGACCTCGCCCTGGCCGGGGCGAGGAGCCTCGACTTCTCCCGCCTCGAACACCTCCGGGCCGCCGTAGCCGCGGATGATCATCGCCCTCATCGCGTTACGCCCGGTGGTCGTCGATGAGCGGGAACGTCTCCCCGAAGACGTACTGGCGCCCCTGCACGAGGAAGTCGTGCGGGAAGCCGAGCTCGATCTTGCTCGCCTCCCAGTCTTCTCCGAAGGTCATCGCGCCGAGGCACAGCTCCGAGACCCTGAGACCGCTCCTGCCAAGCAACTTGTATCGCATCGTTCGTTTCCTCCTACTTCCGCAGCATCTTGAAGGCGTGGTTCCAGGTTGGCGGTGTCGTCGAGAACGCGAACAGCACCCAGACCAGGCACATGGCCTCGAGGTAGCGCGAGCTCTCGATCCCGCCAACGTCGACGACGCCCCAACCGAATTCCCTGAGGATGCCGCCCACCGTCTTCTTCGCCTCAACGTCGTTTCCGCAGATGAACATGTCAGGCGGTCCGCCGGGGAGGCCGGGCCGGAACATGTGTGCGCTGCCGACCGTGTTGAATGCCTTGACCACGAGGGCGCCCGGCAGGAACTTCTGTACGCGCTCGCCCGCGGAGTCGTTTCCCGAGACGGCGAGGGTCGGCGGAACGCCTTTCGAGAAATCGAGCGGATTGGTCGCGTCGATCAAGACCTTGCCCCGGAACCTCTCGGGGCCCGCCATCTCGAGCGCGCTCTCGTTGGCCACGCCGAGCGTGGCGAGCACGAGGATGTCGCCGAACCCGGCCGCATCGGCGAACGTGCCAACCGATGCCTTCGGTCCGGTTTCTTTCTCCCATGCGAGAGCCTTCTCGTTCTTGACGTCGCGCGCGCCCATCTTCACGTCGTGCCCAAGCGCCGCGAACGCCTTGCCAAGCGCCTTGCCGACGTCACCTGTTCCGAGGATCCCGATCTTCATGTGCCATCTCCTTTCCGTTGCTGGCTGGTCACGCGTTGAACGCCCGCGCGAAGTCGCGGGCGAACTGGTCAAAGGAGCCCGGGGCGCGGCCGAGCACGTTCTTCACGTCCGGCGAGACGGTGGCCGCGTAGCCCGCGGCGAAGACCTCCATGAGCCTGAGCAGGTCCTCGACGAACCATGGCGGGATGCCCTGCGCAACCATCGCCTGGCGCGCGGCGTCCGGCGGCACGTCGACGTACGTAACGGGTCTGCCAATCGCGTGGCCGAGCTTCTGCGCCGCGTCGTGCATCGACAATGCCTCGGGCCCGGTGAGCGTGTACGCCTTGCCCTCGTGCCCCGATCCGGTGAGCACAGCGGCGGCGACCGCGGCGATGTCGCGCACGTCGATCATCGGCACCTTGCCGTCGCGCATGGGCGCATAGAAAGCGCCATCGGTCCTGATGGTCGGCGCGTGCGTCAGCATGAACTGCATAAAGAGCGCGGGCTTGAGGAACGTGTACGGGATGCCGGACGCCTCGATGTCCCTCTCGGTCTGGGCGTGCAGGCGCCCCACGGTGATGGGCGAGTCGAGGCTCGTGCCTGCAGCGCCAAGCTTGACGATGTGCCTCACACCGGCGTCCTTGGCCGCGCTGACCACGTTGCCCTGCAGCTCCGCCTGGCGCTGATCGACGCTCGAGAGCAGGAATACCCGCTCGACGCCTTTCATGGCCGCATCGAGCGACGCGGGGTCGCCGAGGTCCCCGCGGGCTAGCTCGACGCCCGCAGCCTGGATGGCCTCGCCCTTCTTGGCGTCCCGCACGAGCGCCCGAACGCGCGTCCCCTTCGCGGCGAGCTGCCTCGTGAGCTCGCTGCCGATCTTTCCCGTTGAACCGGTGACGAGAATCATCGTGCTCCTCCTTGGCTTCCAGGATCGTCCTTTGATGACGGACTGTCGATGACCAGGAGTCGATACTTCTTGCTCATTCGTCCACGCACTCTGGACGAACCTGGCCCTGGCGGCGCATACTGAATGGCGTGAAGGACAACGCTGAATTGGCCTCGGTCGACCCGCTCGGCGAGGCGCTCCACTTCCTGCGGATGAGCGGCACCTTCTACTGCCGCTCGGAACTGACTGCGCCCTGGGCGCTGGCGCTCCCGCCGAGAGAAGGGTGCCTGAGCTTCCACGTGGTGACGTCGGGCAGGTGCTGGCTCGAGACGGAAGCCGACGTGCCGCGCCGGCTCGAGCCCGGCGACCTCGCGCTTGTCCCACACGGCGAGGGGCATCGCCTCTCGAGCGAGCCCGGCACACCCGCCCCGCGACTCGACGAGCTTCAGCACGAGAAGTTCAGCGACCGCTATGCGATCCTCCGGCATGGTGGCGGCGGCGCGGCGACCAGCCTCGTCTGCGGCGCCGTGCGCTTCGATCACCCCGCGGCCCATCACCTCATCAAGTTCCTGCCACGAGTCATCCACGTCGAGGCGTCGAGCTCGCCGCACTTGGCGATGACGGATTGGATGCAGAGCACGCTGCGGCTCATGGCGATTGAAGCGAAGGAGCTGCGCCCGGGCGGCGAGACCGTCATCACTCGCCTAGCCGACATCCTCGTCATCCAGGCGATCCGCTCGTGGATCGAGCGCGACCCCGCCGCGCAGACGGGCTGGCTCGGGGCGCTGCAGGACAAGCAGATCGGCCGCGTGATCGCGCTGATACACCGCGACCCGTCGCGCCCGTGGACGGTTGCGTTGCTCGCCAGCGAAGCGGCGATGTCGCGCTCGGGGTTCGCCGCTCGCTTCACCGAACTCGTGGGCGGGCCGGCCATGCAGTACGTCACGCGCTGGCGCATGCACGTCGCGCTCACGCTGCTCAAGGAAGACGACGCCGGCCTTGGCGAGATGGCGACCCGCTTCGGCTATCAGTCCGAGGCTGCCTTCAGCCGCGCGTTCAAGCGCTTCATGGGCATCTCGCCGGGCGCGGCGCGACGGAATGGCGACGGCGGTCGTCTGGCGGAGGCGTCGCGACGATCAACGCCGCGTGGCACGAGCGCCCTATGATGTCGAAGAACGCGACCGTCGAGCAGCGGATCGCGTGGCACCTCGAGCATCAGTAGCACTGCACCTGCCGCCCGATTCCGGCGAAGAGCCTCAAGAAGATCGAGGCTCTCGAATCGCGGACGCGCCGGGCTCCGAATCGCGCGGATCGGCTCCTCGCGAAGGTAGCTGTTGAACGCCGCGACGAAGCCCGGCACGTACTATCCCATGGCGGGATCGTCGGCGACGGGATCGTTGCCGCTGGCCGCGAGCGGCAGGGTGTAGCGCCCGTCGTACATGCCGACCTGACGTCCGTCGGATGCGAGCAGTTCTCTCGCGAAAGCGGCCGGCGTGACCCGCAGATCGTTTCGGAGCACGAACTCGCGCGAGAGGCCGGTGAGCGCCGTTAGGCTTCTCTGGTGGGATCGATCACCGTGATGCCAGGAGGCGGGGGATCGAAGTGGCTCGTATTGAACGTCAACAGGACCGACACCTTCGCGGCCGCTGCTGTCTCGGCGATGATGGCGTCGTAGGTGCGTCCGCCCGCAACACCCCCACCGGCAAGATGCGACAAGAGCCGAACCACGTGTGCGGCCCCGAGCACGGAGAGGCTGGCGTGGTCAACGAAACTCCCCTTGAGGACCGCCCAGGCGTCTGGCGGAGACAGCCGGTGCGGGGCAGGCAGACGCGTCAGTACCGCGTAGGCCTCCGCTATCGCATGCGCCGCGATCGCCATCTTCTCGCCACGATCGAGTCTCGACTCGATCGCCGCAATGGCTGCGTCATGGTGTTCGTGCCACGTACAAACGGCCGCCACCATGCAGCACGTATCGACAGCGAACACGCTCACAGCGCCCGGCTCCTGACGAGGCCGGCCCGCGCGCGCTCGACCTCCGACTGGCGGAGTCGGCGGACAGGCTTGCGCGGCTCCGCGACAGCGAGGCGCCCGCGGCGAGTGACCGACACAGACAACGGCAACGGCTCGATTTCGATCACCCCATCGCGGAGCCGCACTTCCAGTGGCACCCCTGGTTCGAGTGCGGCTTCCTTGCGTATGGAGTTGGGAATCACCAGTCGTCCGGCCGCGTCGATGGTCGTCGTCATGGTAGCAATCCTACCAGAGTCATCACCATCTGGCGCAACGACCGCCGACGCCCCGCCGACGCGCGTGGTGTCGTGGCCGCGGCGTCCCCCACGTCCGCGTGGTTCACACCCATCCGACCGGAAAGACATCGTCGCCGACCTGCGTCAAGTCTCGCACGTCGCGCTCGAGTTTGTAGTGAACATCAGACGGTCCTCTGCGGTTCGTCAAGGAGCCGCACTGTGTGGCCAAGGCGGCAATCCGCAATCCTCGGTGTTTGGATCGAAAAGCCACGCCAGCGCTCACGGGATTTGCAACAATGCGGTACAGCAGCATGACCTCCACTCACCGCACAAGGGTCGCAGCGTCGTGGTCGCCCGCTCCCCTTCTCCTCGCGTCCTTGTGTGCCGCGGTGCCAGCCGTCCTTGCCGCCGCCCCCGCCCGTCCGCCCAATATCTTGCTGATCTTCGCCGACGACCTTGGCTGGAGGGACGTCGGTTTCCAGGGCAGCGACTTCTACGAGACGCCGAACATCGACCGGCTCGCCTCCCAGGGCATCGTGTTCTCGGCTGGCTATGCCGGCGCGGGCAACTGCGCTCCCAGCCGCGCCACCCTGCTTTCCGGCAACTACAGCCCACGGCACCACGTGTACGCCGTGCAAAGCACCGACCGCGGACCCAAGGAACGGCAGCGGCTCGTGCCGATCCCGAACCGCAGCGGGCTGGCCAAGGAAGACGTGACCGTCGCCGACGCCCTCGAGGCCGCCGGCTACGCCACCGGCATCTTCGGCAAATGGCACCTCGACGGTCCGGAAGGCGCGCAACCCGGCGAGCAGGGCTTCGACACTGTCCACCAGTCCTACCACACATGGGACGACGCCAGGATCTCCGACCCCGGGAACCCGAAGGGCGTGTTTTCCCTCACCCGCGGCGCGGTCGAGTTCATGGAGAGGAACCGCGATCGGCCTTTCTTCGTGTACGTCTCCCACTACGCCATCCACACGCACCTCGAAGCCCGGCCGGAAAGCCTGGCGAAGTTCACGCGCAAGAAGCCCGGGGTCCAGCACGGCAACCCGCTTTACGCAGCGTGCCTGTACGACCTCGACGCCAGCGTCGGCATGCTGCTCTCCAAACTCAACGAACTCGGGCTCGAGCGCGACACGCTCGTCGTGTTCACCAGCGACAACGGGGGCACCCAGACGTCCTCGCAGGAACCCCTGCGCGGCAACAAAGGCGGATACTACGAGGGCGGCATCCGCGTGCCGTTCATCGTGCGCTGGCCCGGGGTCGTGCGGGCCGGCAGCCGCGTCGACACGCCGGTCATCAACCTCGATCTCTACCCGACGTTCCTCGCCGCCGCCGGCGCCTCCCGGCCCGCCGGCAAGGTGCTCGACGGGGAATCGCTGTTGCCGCTGCTGCGCGGCGACGGCGTGCTCGAGCGCCGCGCGATCTTCTGGCACTTTCCCGGCTATCTCAACCAGCCCGTGATCCGCGGCCGCGACATCGACGTGCGGGATGGTTTTCGCACTCGGCCGGTGACGGTGATGAACGAGGGCGGCTGGAAGCTGCACCTCTTCCACGAGGAATGGCGGCTCGACGGCGGGCGCGACCGGCTCGACACCAACCGCGCGGTCGAGCTCTTCGACCTCAACGCCGATCCCGGGGAGCGCAACGACCTCGCGCGGAGCCAGCCGGCCAAGCGCGACGAAATGCTCGGCCGAATGCTCACGTGGATCAACGACACCGGCGCGCTGATCCCCTCGGAGCGCAATCCGCGTTACACGCCGCCGCCCCCCCGCGCCGCGCGGGCGAAGGGTCGCGACCGGGTGAAGTCCCGCTGATTCCCGATGTCGTATTCTCGGCCGGGTCTCGGCTGTGTTTCGGCCGGGTCGCCTGCGTCCCAACGCGTCAGCGTCGCCGCTCGTACGGATTGCTGTGCTGGACGTAGCGCAGCGCGCGGTTGTCCGGCCCCATCTCGAAGGCGATCGTCTCGCCGAGCACCTCGTCCTTCCGGACGCGCCGGAACGTGTGGTCGCCCACCTTCCTGAGCTTCACCAGCGCCGCCACGGGATCCGTCGTTGGCAGCGGGAGCATCGCGAGTCCGTCTTCCCAGAGCACGACGGCCGTCTCGGTGCCGCTGAAGGTGCTCGCGTACGAGCCGACGTACGCCGAGAGCGACGCGTCGGGCACCTTCGGCTTCGCCTCCTTGTCCTTCTCCTTCGCCGCCGCCGCGATGTGGGGAGCGACAATGTCGTAGAGGCGCTGGGTGTACTGGTTGACGTTCACACCCTGCGCGTTGGCCATCAAGACCGCGGCAACCTTCTCGTCGGGTTTGAGCAGCAGGTGCGAGCGGAATCCCGGACACGAGCCGCCGTGGCCGACGAACGTCTTGTCGCCGCTGCGCCACACGGCGAACCCCAGCCCGTACGAGTTGGTGAAGTCCGTGTCGATCCAGTGGACGCGGTGCATCTCGCGCAGCGTGGTCGCGGCCAGCGTCTCGGTGCCGCCCTTGGTCAGCAGCCGGAATTGCCACGACGCGAAGCGCGCCAGGTCTTCGACGGTCGACGCGTAGCCCGCGGCCGGGGCGATGCCGTTGGCCGCGAAGAACGGCACCGGCTGGCGCGCGCCTTCGCGCCCGAGGCCGCTGTAGCCGGTGGCCAGTCGCTTGCCGCGCTGGTCCGCGGGCATGTCGGGCGTGGTGCTGCGGAGGCCGAGCGGGTCGAGAATGGACTGCTGGACCAGCTCCGCGTACGGCTTCGCCGCGGCGGCGGCCGCAATCTCACCCGCAAGCGTCAGACCGAGGTTCGAGTACTGGAAGAACGTCTCGGCCGGATAGAGCATCTGCTGCGCGGTGATCCGCTCGACGATCTGCTCGCGCGTCGGGAACGGAAAGCCGGCGCCAGTCCAGTACGGAAAGTCGGACTCGCGAGGGAGCCCGGAGGCGTGCGTAAGGAGCCCCTCGACGGTGATCTCGGCTGATTCGCCCTCGATCGGCTTGATGCGGAACCAGGGCAGGTGGCGGCTGACCGGATCG
>Ga0194126_10010105_pt1 | contig 12426 bp, 14 predicted proteins | sample TA2KigC150mmetaG_FD_148641 | JGI IMG/M metagenome (GOLD analysis project Ga0194126, IMG submission 148641) | Freshwater microbial communities from Lake Tanganyika, Tanzania - TA2015035 Kigoma Deep Cast 150m | ecosystem: Environmental > Aquatic > Freshwater > Lake | place: Tanzania: Lake...
CAGCGGGCCCGGGCAAGCCGTGCCCGAACAGCGGCCCCGGCCCGCCCAAACCTCGCCCGTTCCCCCGCCAGCGTCCTTGACCCGCCCGCATTCCGCCAAATCCGCCACCGATCGCCCGGACAAGTAGGCCGATTTTTCCAAAAGAGGGGGGTTTTCTGTCAGGCACTAGCTAAGCCATGTGGCGTCATGGCGCCGATGTTGGCCGCCGATGTCCATAGCAAACATATCCCCTTGATTAGAAAGGCTATTGTTTGGTTTCAGACGGCTATTGTTTGCCGATGTTTTAAATGAGATTGACCGCCACACCACACAAAGCCCAATCACCAGCCATGCTGATGTGGCAGGCCCGTAAACCGGTAAACACGATGTCAGGCTGTAGACTATGGCGGCAACCGTCCAGGGTGGGCATCTTCACCATCCGAAGTGTTCAGATGAACCAACTCGCGCTGCATACCGCCTCATCACCAAAACAATAGACTTAGTAAGTCAATATGTTACCCCACACCTATGATCGGTCTGACTATTGCTTCATATATCAGCAATAGTCAGCTTACAGGAGATCATTCATGCCCCAACCAACCAGCTTGCTCCCTCATGCGGGACTGGCAGGCCTCGCCGAAAACTGGCGTCAAGACCTCATCGCCGGCTTTCTCGTCTTTCTGATTGCCTTGCCGTTATGCCTGGGTATCGCCATGGCTTCAGGCTTCCCACCCATGAGTGGCATCATCAGCGCCATCATCGGCGGCCTCGTTGTCTCGCGTATCAATGGCTCGTATGTGACGATCAATGGACCGGCCGCCGGTCTGATCGTGGTCATCCTCGGCGCGGTGCAGAACCTCGGGAACGGCGACGCCATGGCCGGCTATCGATACACGCTGGCGGCCATACTCGTAGCGAGCGTGCTGCAAATTCTCATGGGGGTATTCAAGGCCGGCAAGCTCAACGCGTATTTTCCCGCCTCCGTGGTGCATGGGATGCTGGGAGCCATCGGCATCATCATCATGTCCAAGCAGATCCACACCTTGTTGGGCGTTAAACCCGAGGGCAAGGAGATCATCGACACGATCCTCGAAATCCCTCACAGCGTGGCCGAACTCAACCCCGAGATTGCCATCATTGGCGGGACCGGAATGGTGATCCTGATAGTCTGGTCCCTGATGAAAAACCGTTACCTAAAGATGATTCCGGGTCCCCTCATCGTGGTCGCCGTGGGTATGCTCCTTGAAAGATATTTCGATCTCGACCACGAACATGTTTACATGTTCATGCACGACCAGACGTTCCTGCCTCATCACGAGTACACGGTGGGACCGAAATTCCTGGTTTCGATTCCGGAAAACGTGATGTCGAGCTTTTATTTTCCTGATTTCGGCAAAGTCGCCGCGGGAGAATTCTGGGGCGCCGTCATCTCGATCTGCCTCGTGGGCAGCCTCGAAACCCTCCTCAGCGCCACGGCGGTAGACAAACTCGATCCCTATCAACGTCAATCCAACCTCAACCGGGATCTGATGGCGGTGGGTGTGGGTAACCTTCTGGCCAGCGCCATCGGCGGTCTGCCAATGATCGCGGAAATCGTGCGTTCATCAGCCAATATCAATAATGGCGCCCGAACGGGATGGGCCAATTTCTTTCATGGCCTGCTATTGGCCGTTTTTGTGCTCTGCTTTCCCTGGCTCATCCACGAAATACCGCTAGCCTCGCTGGCCGCCCTCCTCGTTTACACCGGTTTCCGCCTGGCCTCGCCCAAAGAATTCGCCAAAACCATGGATATCGGTAAGGAACAACTCGTCATTTTCATATCGACCATACTCGGCGTGCTGGCGACTGATTTGCTGATTGGGGTATTTATTGGAATTCTGATCAAGGTTGTTATTCATCTCGCTCGCGGGGTTTCCTTCCGCGATCTACTGAAAATGTCCTATGAGGTACAACAGGAAACCAGACATGTCTACCGCATCAGGATTCAGGGCTCTGCCATTTTCGCCAACTTCATCGGCTTGAAAAGTGAGCTGAATACCTTGCCAAAAGGCATGAAGATCATTTTTGATGTTACAGACACCACATACATCGACCACACCGTGATGGAATTCATCCACAATTTTCAGCATAACTACATCAGCCACGGTGGAACTTGCGATATTCATGGCCTCGAAAACCTGGATTCATTCTCAGGACACCCACTGGCTGCCAGGAAGCGAAAAGCTAAGACCACGCAAGCCATGCCTATCTCGCGATAACCTATTACTCGCTTCTTACTCCAATTGTAGCCATTTCTGAGAGTTTCGGTGATGCCGTAGCGGTAGATAGGATGAATGCGTTTGGCCATCTTCGTAGGCGTCAGTGGCGGTCCTTGGGCGAGAAACTGGCGCACCCGATCGGCTTTATCCTTCAGGGTGAAGGTACACGGGACGGAGTGCAGAGCGAACTCATCCGGCAGCAATTCGGTCGCTTTTTATACTGCTGCAGCCAAGGCCGCGCGGGACGCGGATTGGTCAGGACCATCGTCACGACACCCCTTATGATAGGAGAGTCCGAATGGGTTGAACCGTTGGTACAGACGTCCGATCCCCAAGCGAATGCCCCACTCTTGGTGGATTACGCTATACGCGGGCCACACAATCCACTGGTAGCGGTCGATCCCATAATTGGTTGGGGTCTAGTGCAGCCTATGAATTTCAGCATCCTAACGCTACGCCGGCGACAGGCCTTGCGGGACCACTCGTCGTCCGGAATCAAGCGATGCGGCGAAACCGCCATGCGCATACAGATCTAGCCAGCGTTCCAGGAATTTCCGCCCGACGTACTGGGTCCAGCACAGCGCAGCCAATGTCTGCCCGTACCAGATGGCCCAGGGCCAACAGCCGCCGCCAGAGTCGCGGTTCCTTATGCAGCTGGAACACTTCGTTCTTCCTGTATTCTTGATCCTGTCGCACCAACCACTGCAAACGAATCATTCGGTTCACGGCGCTCTCCCCAGCGAGGCCTCAATCCCAGGAACGGGCATAACCCATGCTGGTGTGAAAAGGGAGTATGCCTAGTCTTAAACGCGCTCAAGCATACGTATATTATTTTTGCCAGCTTTACACAGAAGACTTTATTGGACCATTTAATCATTAAATTAGCATAGTTCCTGACTACGAATCATGAAAAAAATACTACATATAATTCTACTATCGAACTTTACTGTCCCAGTACTGGCGGGGGGGGGTGGGACTGATGGAATAGAAGGTACCGAACAGTTGTTTGGCATGTGGGGTATTGTTATGGTTAATGGGAAGTTTTCCAAGGATTCTCCATGGCTTTACTACGGAGATTTAGCTTTGGGTGCGGCACAAGAATATGGATACCTAGGCAACAACGAACGTAACATGGTTCTAGCCGCAGTGGCTACACATGAAGCAATAGGTTATAAGTTCAATGACAATCATAGCATTCACGTTGGTTATGCTTTCCAGACCGTCAAGGATCCATATGCGAAACTTGAATTCCCATTTAACGAAAATCGGGCATGGGAACAATATACCTATTCAACACCAAGCCTTATTGGAAACTTTTCATCTCGCTCTCGGCTGGAGCAACGCACCGTAAACCTGAGTAAAGGTCATTATGATGGAGGAGAGGTAGGGGTGCGCTTTCGTCAGCAATTCAAGCTATCGTATCCCTTGGACGACAAATGGTCATTGGTTGGTTCCGACGAAATATTCATCAATGCCAATACTGTAAATTGGGGTCCAGTTTCTGGACTTGACCAGAACCGTGTGTTTGTCGGCGTCGGGTATAAGTTCGACAAGGTGTGGCGAACGGAGATTGGCTACATGAACCATTATATCAATAGGGACGTTGTTTATGATCGAGACTTTGATCTAGTATCCATGAATCTATATATTGATGTACCGAACGACTGATATCCTTTTATCCGATATCCACCAGGATAAATTACAAACAAATTCCCGGCCCCCTTCCTTTATAGGTTCTTTGGGGATCTGCATGGAAAAGCGCTTTGAAGATCGATGCTCAATCAAAAAAACAGCAGCTTACGTATGCACGTTAACTTCTGCCATGCGAAATCCCAAAGAGACGGACAGGAAACAGCTTGTCGATGCGAATAAATCCCGCCGCCGCCAGGCATTGGCCGATCAAGATCAGTCCGGCATACGATGTAAAATAGCGCGTCGATTGTTTCAGTTCAAATCGGGGCATGGCAAATTGGGTGAACGACAAATGAACGGATACACTAATTATATCAATATGTTATAGTGATTGCAGCACGGATTCAGGAATATGAAAACATTCAGATGGTGAACAATCATGAGGTTTAATAAAAAGTACACTTTCTCAATGGCCGCCATCATAGTGCCGTTGATGCTGGTTGTAAGTTCCATTAGCAACGCCCAGGACAAATCAAAACAGGTCCCTGTCATTGAGAGCATGAACGCCAAGTATCCTAGGAACTGTAAAGGCGTTATTCCACAGCAGAGCGGGCTATGCCTTTTAACCAGCACCAAACCCAAGGCCAGTACCATATGGCTCCTCAAAACCAAAGACCAGTCAATGCCGGATCAAAGATTCATGGACAAACGGGTCACTCCGAACAGTTTCATGCCGTTGGTGCCTGGCAATTACTATTTATACTCCAATGATGGCTTTGATAGCGGCGGCCATGAGTTATTATTCACTGTCACATCAGGCTCCATGAAGACTATTGAGACGGCGGCGTTCAAGGCCTCAGGTAAAAATTTCTACATTCGTCACTTTCAATCAAAAAGCGGGGTCAATGGGGCGGGTTGCGGGATGCGTAACCTGAATTCAAAGGCAAGCGATATACTCCCTGGGAACTATCTCGTTTATAAGGGATACCCGATAATATCTGGCATTTCATGTCCTGTCGGAGGGGTTGCTGTCAATGCCCTGGCTGGGGAAGTACAACAGATAGGCTCAAGGAAGCAGGCCAATCAGAAACTCCCGCAATCCAGCATTTACCATCATCCTGACGGGGTTAGCTCCTTGACTTCCATCAGCCAGTTTAGGGAGGATATTCATGAAATCGGACTTATCCCTAAATGGATATCCTACAACGGTATCGTCAACCCTTATCGCAAGAAATACCACGCGCTAGTCTTATCCGGAGTGGGTACCCGGACTTACATCATACCATTCATCCTCAAAAGGAAAAAATCCGGTTGTGGCCATTCCTTGGCCAAGGCAGGGTTGGCTTCGATGCCCTTGCTGACTGAGTGCAAGTTTGCTGGCGGCAAACTAAAAGCATTCAAAGTGCAGGCAGGCGGAAGTTATTACACCTTGAATAATCGGCACGGCGTGGCCACCATTGAAGGCAATAACATTAACAACTCGATCCAGGTGAAAGAACTGGCTGTATCGATCAAGTGAGGCTAAGGATATGAACCATAAGCTCAACATTATTCTTGTCGGAATTTGTTTTTCACCCGCTTCATGGTCGGTTTTGAATGAAGGAAATCCCTCCATGCCGCCCTTTGCCCAGGGACAGGGGGCTTTATCCTATACGTTCTTTAATCTGTCAGGTCAAAGTTGTACGCTAACCCCGGAAGGCGCGGGGCCAAATCCGTCGGCTTATGCCTGGTGGGGCCAAAACCAAGGTTGGGTAAACTCGGGGCAGTACGATTACCCTGGTATGTTCAATCCCGATGGCATCCCCTATGTGGTCGGAATGAATGCCAACTATACTCAATATGAATCAAAAAAGGGTACCAGCGATTATTTTACGAGCAGTTACATTTTTTTTGACTGGCCCTACTCGCCCATTGTCAGCACTCCCGGCGCACAATCATTGCTTAATGGTGGAACACCTGTTAACGAAGTGTTGGTGAGTTCCGCCTTCAACAATTGGACATGGAATACACCTGCCATGGGTGATAGCTGGTCCATATCCTGTACAGTACCCTCTTCCACATCAGCTCAGACAGAGATAGCGGTGGCCAATTTTGCCACTTCTCAAAATGCCCTCCAAAGCGGAAATACCGGATTTTATGTTTATAATTCTTCTGATAAGATCTGGTATCCCTCATCGAATTATTGGTTTCCTGCGTACCCGGGTTGGTTTGCCAGCGCCGATATCAACCCGATCGCCGAAGGCAATCCCAGCAAACCTGACCAACCCTGTTATGGCGGTGTTTCCCCTTCAGTATATACCTGCAGTTCCTCCAGCAGCTATTTTTGTTTGTCCAATCAGGATGATTATACAAATCCCTACCCTAGTCAGCCGCCAACCCCGCCGAATCCCTGCGGAGCGGGCTTTACATCATTGTCTCCCCAGACCGGGAGTCAATCGTATAACTGGAATCCACAAAATTCCAACACACAGGGCGGGCTGTGGTCTGGCATCAATTATTCCAACTATGCTTCCGTAGCCTCTCCCTACCCCGCCGTGCTTAACATCAATATGCCTATGCTGCCTATCAATTTAGGCGCGTATGTCCAGTCCAACTCCAATAATCCTGCACAACTTAGCCCTGCGGTTGCGTGGACGCCTGTTATGGGCGGGCATCTCACATACGCCATAGGTGATCCTTTTGTCATCAGCAGTTTCGCGGCAAAGATTCTCGCATACCTCGCGACAAATCCATCCGCACAGCTTAACAACGCCAGTAACCTAGCAAGTATTTCGTATTCCTTGATGAGTAGTACGAATCCTGTTTTCACAGTGAGTTCCATCGCCGGCAATTATGTGCAATGGCTAATGGGCTCACAATCCAGTTCCCAGAATTATCCTGGCGTTTCACAATTGGCAGCAAGCGCTTTCAAACAGACCTATACCGCCGCGCAGAATAATACCCAAACCACGGAAAAAATATGGGGTAAGATTTTTCAAGGTCTCGCCGATACGGCGATCTATGCTGTAGTGGCTGGAATCAATCTGATACCCGGTGGGGAGGCGGTATCATCCGCGGCTGTCGCAGGTTTGACGGCGGAAGGCACCGGTTTCGCTATTAAACAAGTAAATTCCGCGATATCAAGCCCCTACACCACCACCACCGACCCAACAACACCTCTCTCCATGACTGCGCCGGCCGTGGTTAATCCCACGTATTCCTCTACCAATCTCTTAGGGCTTTATCTGACCAATTCGGGCGTGCAAGACGCAATCAACAATACCATGGGCTGGACTGGCTCCAACCCCAGCCCCCTGTTGTCAAATTATTCTGTTTATATCGATCAGTCCTGCGACGATAACGGCAATACCTTGGGACTTTTATCCAATTTGCTTACGGCAAATTGTACCGGCGTTGACGGCTCCGCCATTAACGGAAGCAGTCCGAGCGGAACCAATACCATTCCACCGGTCTATCAAAATGTCTATGCAGGTAAAGGAAGCACCCCATCGACCAATCAGCTAAGTATATGGTCATCCATACTTACGGGTTCTGATATCGTAGTCAACGAGGATGGATGGTTGATGCTTGGAGATTATGCCAATAGTAACTCGCCATTTCAGCCACCGACGCAGCTTTACAGTCCCAACATTCCCAGTACTTTCCCGAGCAATGCTACCTACCCCGGCGTTAATACCACCTTCAATCCCAACACGTTTACGCTGACTGCGCAGTCCGTCCAGTGGAATATCCCCTCCGGCGACACTTGCACATCGCCCGCGACAGCCCTCAACGGTACCCCCACAACTTGTGAATACTCATTGCAGACCCCTGCTACGCTCAATTATATGAGTTGCGTCAGTGATCAAAACGCAACGGGAGGCATCATCGCCTACATTCCCGCGACAGCAAGCGGGTCGTCACTTTCAGGAACCCAAGTGGTGCTAGCGTGTGCTTGCATACCTACTTATCTAGGTGGTGGTGGTACGGTCAACAGCCAAGCTGGCGCGGTCACTGGAGCCACCTCTGCTAATTCCCTGCTGACATGCCCTCAACCGTCATAAAGGCTAGAAAGCCAAGAGGTATTTTTGAAATCCCGGCAAGATTGACCCAAGTCTGATCAATCTTGCCGGCTCTACTTCGATTCCCGACGGATCAAATTCCCTGAGCGGCCTATAGTTTGACAAAAGACCAGCGTATTTGGAAAACACCCATGATGGATAGCGCGGATCGCCTTCATCGAGTCCCAGGTTGCCGAGCACGACAGCGAATTACTCGAAGAGGTTGACACCGTCGCCAACGACGAAATTCCCGTCGCGAATACAGCCATGAACCCTGCGCCTTAGCTGGGCCAAGTGGCCAGTTGATCGCGCAAGCTCGGACCCAAGCCCTGCGTGCCGTGGACAGCATTCAGGTGCGCACCTGTTGGGAAATTGGCCGCCACATTGTCGAGTTTGAGCAGAATGGCCGGGCCCGGGCCGCTTATGGCAAAAGGCTGTTGCCGATGCTGGCAGAACAATTGACACACGAGTATTGCCAAGGATTTTGACGCCTCCAATCTGCGCTATATGCGCCTGTTTTATTCGGCTTACCAAAATTTGACGCGCTGCGTCACGAATTGAGCTGAACGCACTACCGCTTGCCGACACGCGTGGATAACGAGACTGCGCGCCTGTGGTACCTGAACGAAGCCGCCGTACAGAACTGGAGGCGTCTCTTTGACAGAGCCGCATGCACTGCGCACCATGATTGCATTGATGTCACCCCTAAGGAGATTGGTTTATGAGTAGCCTGACCATTCGCAATGTGGACGATGCCACCAAGCAGCGGCTGCGCATGCGAGCAGCGAGCCATGGCGTTTCGATGGAAGAAGAGGTGCGGCGCATCCTGAAAGACGCGCTGGGCCCGGCAGAAGCGCCCTCCGGGCTTGGCCTGCGCCTGCGGGACCGGTTTGCCGGACTTGCCGCTGAAGAGTTTGTCGCGCCCACGCGGCATGCGCCCCGCAACATACCCCAATGGGATGAGCCGGCGTGATCCTGCTCGATACCGATGTGCTGTCCGAGTTCATGCGTCCGCGACCATTCGCCAGCACGGCCACGGGCAAGCCGTTCTGGTCGACCTGGAGGTGGAGCTTGCTGCCACTCCGCCCGCGGTCCGTGGGATTGCGACCCAATCCCTCCTCCGCTTGGCGGACTGGCGCCTGTACCAAGCTGCCGTCCATCGACTGCCAGGTCCATTCGAAACCGCAGAGTTCCTCGTAGGTTTCAGCCCCGAGACGGAACACCGCGGTGAACATACCCCCGGCCACCCACCGCTAAAAGTGCTCGTGGACCGCGCTCTTCGAGCCATAACCGCGCGGCAGGAGACGCCACTGGCAGCCCGACTTGAGTACATAGAGAATCCCGTTCATGACCTGCCGGAAGTCCAGTGGCTTCGAGCCGCCCGATGTCCGGCGTTTGAACGGCGCCAGCAACGGTTCCGCCTGTGCCCAAAAGCGGTCGGATACCTCATGGTCGTTCATACAACACCCCTGCGCTTGGCCATAGCCACGGATTTTCAGGCCACACAAGGTTGAGCACAAGATGTGCCGGATGTCTTCTAAGCTGGGCATCCCGGTAAGCTTTGCCTTGCACCAGGCATTCGTCATAGACGGCGGGCGGGATCATCACCTTGTAAAAAATTCCCGCAGCAAATCAAGCCGACCAATGCGGGCGAGATGGATCAACGGTGTTGAATTACTGACTATCACGGGCATAGGCAATATCTTCGCTCAACTCATCTTCGCCGTAATGCCTAGCTATTCCTCGCTTAGTCAAGCCATCAAGAAAAGCCCATTTGTCCAGTTCCGCATAGCGCCTCGCCACGCCCATCGAGGCCAAGCCACGCTGATACGGAGCAAACGCCATTTCCTGCCGCAACTCGGTCTCAATCCGTTGCTGCGGAAGTTTCCAGGATTGGATGACATCGTCTGGGATCGTTAGCGTGATAGCCATAATCGTCCTCCTGTGTTGATTGCTAGTCGCGGCCTTGCGGCAACAAGCAAGGCCCAGTCGCCGCGAGGGCGCGGCTCCCACTTCACAGCCAAACGGCGTCCCACAGCGGATAATCCCCGAGCTTGCGAACCAAGCCGGCGCGCAGGGGATTGGCGACAATATAGCGGGCGATGGCGAGCAAATCCTCGTCGCGCCGAACGGCATGGTCGTGGAAGCCATCATCCTGCCAAACCGTCCCTTTCCGGGCCAAGCTCCGATTGATGAGGCGGGCGCTGACGGATTTGACCCCTTGCACGGCCTTGGATAAATCGCCCGCGTCCCCTAACTCCATCAACCAATGGAAATGATCGGGCATGACCACAAAAGCCAAGGTTTCGGCTTCGGGCCTGGCGCCCATGAAAGCCCGCACCACGATACGCCCCAAGTACAAATCCCTGAACCATGGCGCCCGGTTTTCGCTGACACTGGTGATGAGGTAAATCCGGTGCGCCTCCGAAAACCTGCCCTTGCGCAGAGCGCTGGAATGCGGCTTGGACTGGCTGGACATGGAATACCTCCATAAACGTTGAGAAATGAAGGGCTTGCAGGAACAAAGCCTTGTGAGCCATTTTGTGGGAGCCGTTTAGTGGGAGCCATTTTGTGGGAGCCACGCCCTCGTGGCGACCGAGTCCAGCACATTCCCCCTCCGCCCCATCTCGGCCACTGTTGGCCCCAGCCTCACTGACCTGGCCCTCGGTAAGGTTAGCCCGTGTAAGGCTGGGCAGCAGTTTGCGGAAACCCGGTGAACAATCACGATTCACCGGGTTTCGTTGCTCAACGCAGCTTGAGGAATCCGAGAGTCTTAAGGGTTATGGAGCCAACCTTGGGGAAACCCCTCGTTCAGTTAACCGTAATCGATTCCTCGGGCGACCAGTAAACAGTACCGCCGCCTGAGCGCAACCGCGCCCGGAAAGCATAGCTTCCCGGAAGTTTTGGCCTGTAGGCAATATGATTGGTCTTTGCGCCACGCACGAGATAAACCCACTTGCTCGAACCTGGCAATTTCACCGAGACATCGAACCAATGACCGGCTGGCGCGGTACGGGTGGACCACCAGAGGGTGAATTTGGCTCCAATTGGCCCATTGGCTGGGCTTATCTTAAGAGGCACGCTAATCGCGCCGAACTGCAGGGTGGAGGGGTCGAACGCGAAATAACTGCCCGCATCGTAAAGGGTGGCGGCGTAGGATCCGCCACTGGGCTCCATCCCAGAGCCAAACGATCCCATGGCCAGATCATCCATCACCGCCTGCGGCGCCGATCCCATGAATTTCCAGCGAACCACGGAACCTTGGCTTACCGTCGTTGCGGACGGATTATACTCGATAAACTATCAAATAAAACATTTATGACGTGACTTAGGTATAATCAAGAAGCCGTTGGACAGTCCACCATTATAACCCTATGGTAGCCCTATGATTCGCCTAGATTTCACGCCAGAAATAATTAAGGAACTCCTTCACGAAAAACGGTACAATCCGCACCCCCATGTCCGCCAATAAATGGAAGTTTTATACTGCAAGTCGCAAGGAATGCCGCATCAAGAAATCGGCAAACTCTGCCAAGTCCATAGCCGCTCGACGTTGGCACGCTATTTTCGCCAATATCAGGAAGGCGGCCTGAATCGACTTCGACAATTGAAGTTTCGTAAACCGGAAAGTGTTCTCGCCTTATACCGTGCCGAAATTGAAGCGGAGATTACTGAAAAGCCACCGGCCACGCTCAAGGAGGCTCGCTACCGCATTGCCGAAGTCACGGGTGTCCACCGCAGCCTGACAGCGGTGCATCGGTTTTAAAAAAAAACTGAGGGTGGATCGCTATAAAACCGGTCACATACCGTTCCAACAAGCTCAACCAGAACGTCAAGAAGAACAAGAAAAGTTTAAAGAACAACAACTTGAGCCACGGTTAGCGGAGATGATGGCCGGCCAACGCGAGGTCTTTTTTGTCGATGCCGCGCACTTTGTTTGGACTGCGTTTCTCGGTTACTTATGGTTTTGGAGTCGCCTTTTCGTGTTAGCGCCTTCGGGACGAAAACGGTTTAATGTATTGGGGGCGATCCACGCCAGAACCCATCAATTGATCACGGTAACGAATACCACTTATATCAACGCCGACAGTATTTGTGAGTTACTGATCAAGATTTCTGAAATCGGTTTCCAAACGCCGATTACCTTGGTATTAGACAATGCCAGGTATCAACACGCTCGGGTCGTTGAAGAGTTAGCCGAACAACTGAATATTGAACTGCTCTTCTTACCCACCTACTCGCCGAATCTTAACCTGATTGAGCGATTGTGGAAGTTTGTCAGAAAAGAGTGCCTCAATGCTAGGTATTATAAAGATTTTGATGGCTTTGTCGGCGCTATTCAGAATTGCCTTTCAAAGGTAGGATCATATCACTATGAAGACAAACTTAAAACCCTGCTGACGCTTAGGTTTCAAACCTTTAACAATGTTTCAATTGTTCGTTGAACAAGTATACCTTCACCGTCCTTATATTTGCCCGACTTGAACCTTCCTACGACTAGAGTTTGCGACTCCTCA